>BNJV01000972.1_pt1 | contig 187458 bp, 384 predicted proteins | sample 8540591 | NCBI WGS metagenome assembly BNJV01 (sample SAMD00202457, study PRJDB9452) | human saliva metagenome | host: Homo sapiens | reverse complement strand
TAGTTTCAATTAGTTTGATCATAGAAAGCCTCCTCGTTCCAAGTTGCTAATACCTATTCTACCAAATTACCAATCATTTAATCATTCAAAAATGACATCGTTTGTATCAAAGGAGGCTGGGACAAAAGTCCTAGCCTCTCAATTGTCTTTGGATTGTTGAGCAAGACGCAGTGGTTGAGTAGGCTCTACTGCGCTGATTTCATCAGCTTTTACAGCCCTACTCAACTGTGCGGAGGTGGGACGACGAAATCGAATTCTAACGAATGACCGATTTCTGTCCCACTCTCAAAATAGGTATCGTTTTTGGCAACACAAACCAGTACAGGATTATTCACTGCTCGTTCTTCAAATGAAAGTCTCCATCAATTGACCCTCTTTTAAAACAAGGACGGTTGAACAAATCGCTTTAATTAACGACTGCTTATGACTAATAAATACTATCGTCATATTTGTTTCCTCTTGAACTTTTTGCAAAACTTGTATCACTTTTTCCTGATTCGCATCATCTAGCGAACTCGTTATTTCATCACAAATCAAGCACTCTGGTTGTGCGAATATTGCCCTTGCAATGGCACACCTTTGACATTGCCCTCCGGATAATTGATGAGGATATTTTTCTAACCAATCCAATTCTAACTCGAGATTTGTAAATAATTCCTGTATCATTCGAATCCGTTCTGAACGATCCTTTATTTTTCGAATAAATCTTAATGGTTCTTCTAAGCTTTTCAATATCGTTTGATTCGGATTAAAAGATAATAAACTATTTTGGAATAAATATTGAACTCTTCGATAATAGCTTTGTTTTTCTTGAGCCAATACTTCTCTTAATTCTTTTTCCTTCAATCAGAATATGGCCTTCATATGGAATAAAGCCAGATAAAATCCTTGCAAGAGTTGTTTTCCCAGCTCCTGAATGTCCGATGATTCCTGTTACTTCATATTTTGGAATATCAACTGTAAGATTTTTAAGAATCACATTCTCATCTTTATAATGGCTTGTTACATGTTTCAATTGGAAAAATGTTTCTTTTTTCTCATTCGATAATCGATTAAAATTGAATTTCTTATGAGAATCTTCCTTCTGTGCGACTAATTCCCCCTCTTCTAAAGTCAACACTTTTGTACAAAATTTATACGCTAACTCTCGTTGATGAGTCACCATAATCGTTGCTGTACGATATTGCTTTGCAAGATGAACAATTAATTGCACCATTTCCATTTGCAATGGAACGTCTAAAGCACTAAAGGGTTCATCCGCAATGATTAATTTCGGATGATTGATAAACGCCATTGCAATCATCACTCTTTGCAACATTCCTCCAGATAATTCATGAGGATATAATTGTAATACTTTTTCTTCTAATTGAACCATTTTCAGTGCTTCAATTATTTTTTGAGGATTGGCTTCTAGCATTATTTCTTCCAACTGTTGTCCAATTGTAAATAAGGGATCTATGCTATGTTGTCCATTTTGAAAAATGATGCCAATATCTTGTCGTAAATAGTCTCTTCTCTTTTTACTAGATAAGGTCAACCAGTTTTCTTCTAAAAACTCCATTTCACTCGCATTCATTATGACCTTTTGATGAATATTTCCAAGTAAGCATTCTAAAAAAGTCGATTTCCCAATGCCTGACTCCCCAATAATTCCAATGACTTCCCCTTGTTTAATAGAAAAGTCTAAATTTTTGAGGATTATTTCCTGTCCGTATGAGGCATTTAATTGTTTGACTTCAAAAATTGTCTTTCCCATTAGTCTTTTACCAATTTATTCGTAACTTGATGGATATCAGACGGAGATAGTTCAAAATGATGAATAGAATTGTTCATTGCTGCATGTAAGTTGACAAATCCAATGTAATAAACAACTGCTTCGTCTTTCGCATAGTCTTGAATTTTTGCTACTTCACTAGGTAGTTTATCCGCATCTTCTTCATGAGCTAAGGCAGAAATTTTTTCATCTAACCATTGATCTGAATTTTTCACATAATTCAATGCCCCATCACTCGATAAAGCTGCATTTAGGAAGTAATAAGGATCTCCCGTTGCCAATGTTAATGAGGAAGCTAATGCAATGTCATAATCTAATTGATTAAATCCATCGACAGTTTCTTGAATATCAATTTTCAAATCAATCCCTACTTTTTTCAATTGTTGTTGCAAAGCTGTAGCAATTTTTTCATTGGCTAATCTCTTATATGTTTTTAGAACAATTTGTAATGGTTCATTTTGTGCATTAACTAGAATACCATCTGCATTTTTCGTTTTATAGCCGGCTTCTTCTAATAATTTTTTCGTCATTTCTGGTTGGTATTGTTTATTAGCAAAAGTACCACTTGAATAAATACTTGAATCTAAAAAGGCACCATCTGCAGGAGTTACATGACCTTTTAAGAAATCTTGTGTCAATTCTTTTTTATCAATCGCATATAAAATAGCTTGACGAACTTTTTTATCTTGCAATCTTGCTTTATTCAATTCTAAATGATAGGTTCTTGTACTTGATTGATTATACACTTGTACGGAAGAATCTTTCTTTAATGAATCCGCTACATCATCATTTAAATCTACTCCACCATCTACTTCTTTTGACTTAATCGCTAATTCCAATGTTTTTTGATCCGGAATTAATTGATAATGAACTTCCTTAATGGAAGCATTGCCACCCCAATAATGAGTCGAAGCCGTTAATGAAATGGAATCATTTGGTTTAAATTCTTTCACTTCATAAGGGCCTGTTCCTATAATTTTATCCTTGCTTGTTACATCTACAATGGCCGTCTTTGAATCCACTAATTCATGAATAAATTGAGGACTTGGTTTTTCAGTATGAACTGTAAAAGTTCGTGAATCATTAGCTGTATAAGTAGCTGTTTTAAAAATTTCTGCTGACTTATGATTTTCACCTACTCTTTGAAGGCTAGCAATGACTGCATCACTATTAACAGGCTTTCCATTTGAAAATGTTAGTTTGTCTTTTAAATGAATTTCCCATGTTTGATCATCAATCTTCTTATAAGAGGATGCTAACCAAGGTTCTACTTTAAAGTCATTTGTCAAACGAAATAAAGTTTCGCCAATCCCAAAACGAATGGTAAACCAGCCTTCCCAATCTTTTGCTGGATCAATCCCTGCTGTAAATTGAGGATCCCCAATTTTCAAAATTGAATTTTTGCTACTTTCTTGTTGTTGAGAGGTTGGTTGTACAGGTGCGCATCCAACTAATACTGTTGCTGCAATGATGCATAACAAATTTTTTAATTTCATATTTTCCTCTCTTTCGTCTGTTGAATCCAATGATGAATTCCGTTAAACATAATAATCGTTAGCGTAATCGCAAGTCCTGGAGCAATCATTAACCAGGGCGCTTGTTCAAACGATAATCTTCCCTCATTTAACATAGCTCCCCATTCTGGTTGAGGGACTTTCACTCCTATTCCTAAAAAAGATAAGGTTGCTAAACTTAAGATCGTACTTGAAATATTGACGATCATATACGTCACTAATGGTCGTTGAATATTTTTTAAAATCGTCATCAGCCGATACCACAATGGAGCTCCTTGCATATACATCACTGTGACATATTCTCGAACTTTAATTTTACGAATTTCTCCTCTTGTTAATTTGGCATAATAAGGTAAATAACTAATGACAAGAGCAATGATCCCATTTCTTAACCCTCCACCTAATACTCCAGCTACCGTAATAGCTATGAGTAAACTAGGAATGGCTAACAAAATATCAATGATACTCGTTATGATTCTATCAATCCGCTCACCAAATATCCCTGCTAATCCTCCTAAAATAATTCCTCCTAAATAAGATAAACCAACAATGAAGAGAGAAGCTCCAATCGAATATCTAGCTCCTACAATCACTCGAATAAAAATATCTCGACCAAAATCATCCGTACCAAACCAATGACTAGCATTTGGTGGACTTAACACAGCATTGGCATTCATCGTCTCATAGTTTAAAAATAATGTACTCCATAATAGTAATACAAATACTAAAACAATCATGCCAATTTTCCATTTTCTCTTATTTGTCATGACAAGTCACCGCCTTTAATACGGGTATCTGTCCTATTTTGTATTCCGTCAGAAATTTGAGTGAGCACTAAATATAAAAAGCTAATAGAAACTACAATCATTTGTACGAGTGGATAGTCTCTCGAACGAATACTATCCATTAATAACTTCCCAATTCCTGGCCAATAAAAAATGGTTTCTACTACAACGACACCCGCCATTAAAGAACCAAACGATAATAAGATAATGGTCACCATCGTAGGCAATATATTTTTCAATAAATGTCGTTGAAAGATTTTTGACTCTTCTATTCCACGGTAATAAAGCACTTTAACATATTCCTGTTGTAATTCTTGTTCTAACAAGACCGAAAATTGTTGAATAAATTTTGCACTCATTGGAATAACAAGCGTCATAACCGGTAATATTAAACCACTCCCCCCTTGTTTAGCTAGTAAAGGAACCCATCTTAATTGAACGCTAAATACATACATTAAGAAATAACCAATCACGAAAGACGGTAATGACATGTTGAAAAATAGAATCAATTGAAAGAGTGACTTTACAATCCGATTGTGACATCGTACAAAAAATATAGACAAGGGGATGGAAATTCCTAGTGAAACCATTAATGTTATCACTGCCAATTGAACCGTATTCATAACGGCTGGAATCATTAAATTCTTAGTCGGGATATCTGATATTAAGCTCTTTCCAAAATCTCCTTGAAGAAATTTAAGGAGCCAATTTCCATATTGTACAAGTAAGGGTTGATTCAGTCCCATTTCCTCACGCATGAGTGCAAGAGCTTCTGTAGAGACACGACCCGTTCCAACTGACATTTTGACAGAAGCAGGATCACTAGGAGCTATATGAATGAGTAAAAATACAAAAAATGAAATGGCAACAAAAAGTATAAATATGGTTAAAATTCTTTTCATTACTTTAAACAATTATTTCCACTCCTTACTTTTTAGCACATAGTAAGAATAAAGGTGTTGGATTATAAAATTCATCTTTTTCTAGATAAATCCTTTGGCTAATAGATCGATCAATTTGCAGAGAGTCAACTTCTTGATTTAATAAATATTGTACATCCCATTGAGGTCGTACTTCACTAGAAATGGATAAACTTCTTTGAATCAGTTCGCATTCTGTTAAAGTATCTTGACTTAAATGATGATGAGCATGATGCTGTGGTAAATGACTCGTATCCATCATACTAGAAGCACCATAATTTCCATCAATATTAATAAGTAACCCACCTTTTTTTAATACTCGAAGCCATTCACGATAAGCTTTCGGAACATCTGGTAATGTCCAAGTAACATTTCTTGCAATCACTATATCAAAGCTTGCATCCGCAAATGCTAGATTTTGAGCATCCATAGTTAAAAATTGTGCATCGAACTTTTCCTGTTTAGCAAAAACAGTAGCTAAATGGATCATTTCCTTTGTTAAATCAATTCCGATTACTTCATGTCCCATCTGACTTAAAATTCCTGTAAAGAATCCTGTTCCACAACCAATATCTAAAATTTTTTTAACAGTTTCTTTTTGTGGTAAATATTTTTTTCAAATTCTGTAATCCATCTATCTTTTAAGGGACTATGAAACTCTCTTGTTCGTTGTTCTAAAAAAGAAGAACTTCGATTTGTCCAATAATTTTCAACTCGTTCATGCATGGTTTGTTCCATGGCCTTCACTTATCCCCCTTTACGATTTTGATACAAAACATCGGTGTTGCTCCATAATTTAATTGTTCTTCATAATCCCACACTAAATCCCCAAAATTTTCTTCCGTTTCTACTGAGATCCCTTCCAGTGAAGAAAAATAGTCTATATCCCATTGTGGTCTTTGTTGATAGGTCAAAGGTAATTGCTGAACAATCCAATCCATTTTTTCCTCATCAATCCCTTCACCTTGCCAATAATCTTCTAACTTCTCTTCAACAGCTTTTTGGCGTTTTTTTTCAAATTCTTTTTCTAATGATTCATTTTGAAGAAACGCATACCAGTTTGCGTCAAAAATCAATAAGGTTCCATTTGGTTTCAAGACTTTTAACCACTCTGAATAAGCTTGTTGTGGTTTTTCTAGATTCCAAGTTAAATTTCGACTAACAATGATATCAAAACTTTCTGGTTTAAAATCTAAATTTTGGGCATCCATTTTCATGAGTTGGATGTTTGAATGGCCTTTGCCATATTTTTGAATATTCTCTTTGGCAATTTCTAGCATGTTATTGGAAACATCAATACCAGTTATAGTTGTATAACCTAATTCTTCTAAAATAATTGTAAAAAACCCAGGGCCTGTTCCTATATCTAACACTTTAACATTTTGGTTAGCTGGTAACAATCGTTTCAATTGTTGTTTCCAACTTTCTCTTTGAGTTCCCTCTAATTCTTTTTCATTCACTTTAGAATATCCTGTATACCGATGATTCCAATAGTTTTGTATTTCTTCCAACAGGTTCACATTTGTTACTCCCTTTTCAACTCACTTATTTAATTTCTGTTACAAGTTTACCAAAAAGCGTTTAAATTAATGTTAACAAATCATCACATCGAAACTGATTTTTTTAATGAAACGTATGTTAACAAAAAAAGAATTCCAGTTTAAAGGCAATCCCCTCCTTTTCCTAGTACATCTTTTTTTCTAACAAGACTACAAGGGCAATTAAAAAAGCTAACCTATCCTTACTAGTTAGCTTCTAATCACATTAGAATACTATTTTTATTTGGAAGGATGTTAACAGAATTCCAGATTTAATCTGAAATTCTTCTTAATTCATCACTTTTATCGTAATTTTTCTTCTTCCAAAATCCATTGCTTGTTGTACTTCAGGATAATGTACATCAATTCGATTTCTTTAATATCTCCACCTGTATCACCAGCAATCGCAATTCCATACCCTGGAACTTCTACTAAAAGTTCCTAAAAGGGAATTTAGAGATCTACTGCAATCACATTAGGGATTCGATCTTAAATCAATTCCATCGCAGTATAATAACTTAGACCTGCTTTCTTTATAAGAATAGGCAGTTGCTTCTGCTGCAAATTCTTTGCCGCTCGATGTAGATTTTACTTCATTTGAAACTGTCTGAGCCTTTAGTAAGTCTCAGCACTTCCTTTAGATTCAATATTTTTCAACAGTTGAAGCTTTGACTTCAGTTGCATGAACTTGTTTTGTTTCTGAACTACTGCATCTGTTTTCTTTTCCTCAGAAGCATGGTGCGTCGTTGGTTCAGTATTTTCACTAATTGTTGAACTTTACTTTCCTGTTCATGTATCGCAAACAATGCTTCTTTATTTTCGCAAGATTTTGTTTTAACACTTGAATACTATTCGCATAAAGTGTAGATTCTGTTTGTAAATCATCTTGTAATAAAGTATCTTCAGTATCTTTTAATTCCTTTTGCGAATTTACTAATATTTGAACATCTTTATGATAATTTTGAATCGTTAAAATATCCGATTTGAATAACTCTTGAATAACAATTAATCGATGAAAGAAATCAGAAATACTTGTTGCTTGCAACAGTTGAACAACTCGTTGATAAATCCACCACTTGATTGTAAAGCTACCATTCTTTCTTTTACGACCGTTTCTTTTTCTGCTAATTTATCTTGTTGTTCATTTATTTGTAGTTCTAATTCTTTCTGATTAGATTTCAATTCATCTAAGTCCTGTTTCAATCTTTTCAACTTGTCGGTATTTCTCATTAACATCATTTAATTTTTGAGAAATTTCTTGTTCTAATTGTTGAATCGATTCTTGAGAAATTTCTTGCGCATGAATGGACATTGGATAACTAGTCATTAATAGACATACTAATCCACTAAAAATGAAACTTTTTCTTAATCGTTTATCCAGTACAATACACCACACTTCCTCCATAGTATTCTTCATTATACAATTTACATATACGTAACAACCTTTATTACAGTGTTGTTACGTTTTTTAATTTAAACTCATAATATAAGCAGGTAAAGCTTCTAGTAATTTCTTTGCAGTACTTGAGAAGACTTCCCTCTTAATTTAATCAGACCTACTGTATATAAATTTGCATATGGAATTGAGATTCAGCAACTTCTTGTAATGCTACTAATTTTTCTGCATTTTCAGCCCCATATTGACGACTATCACTATATAGCCAAAATTGAATACCTGCTTGATACGCAATTCCAATCTCACTAGCAACACCTGCATCGATAATCGCACCATCTAAAAATAGCAATGACTAAATCTGCATCTAGTAAAGCATCTGTATCATATCTAGCAATCATCGTTGAATCTGCAAAAAGAATTTTTATCATTAATCGCCATTTGTTCTTGAGGAAGGTAAACTCCAATTGCGGATATTCTTCTCGAATTCGTTTCACAAAACTTTCGTTAAAAGCTAATTCCATTTCTGAAAAATAATGGACTGGCAAAAATAAATTTTTCATAGCGCTTCTCTCCTATAGCAAATTAAAGTCGATCTTATTGATATAAAAGCATCTACACGTGCTTGAACTTCGTCATTTTCTAAGAATTCATCATATGTTGATTCTAGACCATCCACTACACCTTTTGGGTCCAATTTCAATAATACGGTTTGCTGTTGTTTGAATAAACTCATGGTCATGACTTGAGAATAACAATGAACCTTTTGAAGGCAATTAAAACCATCATTTAATGCTGTAATAGATTCTAAGTCTAAATGGTTTGTTGGGTCATCTAATAATAAGACATTCGCTTTTGATAACATTAATTTAGATAACATACAACGTACTTTTTCTCCCCTGAAAAGAACTGTTACTTGTTTCATAACATCGTCTCCAGAGAATAACATACGACCCTAAGAAGCTACGTAAGAATGTATTATCTTGTTCTTCAACCGGTGCATATTGACGTAACCATTCTAAAAATATTTAATTGTGGATTTGAGAATTCTTCCGTCATATCTTTTTGGTAAGTAAGCTTGACTAGTTGTTACTCCCCATTTGAATGTACCGCTATCTGCTTCCATTTCCCCTGTTAAAATTTTTGAATAATGTTGTAATCGCAATATCTCGAACGACTTAAGAAAGCAACTTTATCATCTTTTTTTCAATTGGAAGCTTACATTTTCAAAAATAACTTCGCCATCAATAGTTTTTTGATAATCCTTCAACCATTAATAAATCATTTCCGATTTCTCTTGCAGGAGTAAATCCAACGAATGGATATTTACGACTTGAGGGTTGAATATCGTCTAATGTAATTTTATCTAACATTTTCTTACGAGATGTCGCTTGTTTTTGATTTAGAAGCGTTCGCAGAGAAACGAGCGATAAATTCTTGTAATTCTTTAATTTTTTTCTTCTTTTAGCATTTTGGTCTGCCATTAATTTAGCTGCTAATTGACTTGAATGTAACCAGAAATCATAGTTCCCCACGAATAATTTAATTTTACCAAAGTCAACGTCAGCCATATGTGTACATACTTTTATTTAAGAAGTGACGGTCATGGGAAACAACGATAACCGTATTTTCAAAAGTAATTAAAAATTCTTCTAACCATGCGATTGATTTAGCATCTAAACCGTTTGTCGGCTCGTCTAGTAATAGTACATCTGGTTTACCAAATAAGGCCTGAGCTAATAATACTTTTTACTTTTCAGCTTCCACTAATTCACTCATTAATTTATAGTGTAAGTCTTCTGCAATTCCTAAACCTTGTAATAATTGTGAAGCATCACTTTTCCGCTTCCCAACCATTTAATTCTGCAAACTCCCCTTCAAGTTCTGCAGCGCGAATACCATCTTCTTCTGTAAATTCTTCTTTCATATAGATGGCATCTTTTTCTTTCATAATATCAAATAATTGTTTATGCCCCATAATAACAGTATCAATAACACGTTCATCTTCAAAAAGCAAAGCTGATCTTTGTTTTAAGACAGTTAAACGCTCATGGGTGATCTAAAATAACTTCCCCTGTTGTTGGTTGTAATTCACCAGACAAGATTTTTAAAAATGTAGATTTACCCGCACCATTTGCACCGATAACTCCATAACAGTTGCCAGTGTGAATGTAATATTCTACTTCATCAAATAATTTACGATCTCGAAAATAATAAACTTACGTTTGAAACTTTTTAACATGAAATTCTCCTTTTTATAACATTTTTATCCTTATTGATTGTACTATAATTATCTATAAATAACAATTAATCACTAAAAAGATGACACCAAATGGCATCATCTTCTCATCAGTTTATTCTGTTACAACCACTGGACGACCTAATCTTTGAACAGTCTCACCAATATTTCTAAAGTGGTCACTAATACGTTCTAAGTTACTCAATAAATCCATGACGAAAAATACCTGAATCGGCACTCGCAATACCCTTGTTCATACGTTTCATATATTTTATCACGAATTTCAATTTTTCAATCGGTCAATTTCTCGCTCAATAGTAATGACTCTTTAACTTTTTCAATATTACCAGTCGATAAGTATCAATCGACATCGCAAATCCTTTTTGAACTAATCCAAATACATGTTCTAATTCTGATAATGTCTTTTTCATCCAATACAATATCACGTTCCAATACAGCTTTTTGCAAAAATCCGCAATATTTTCTGCATGGTCACTTATACGTTCCACATCATTTACAGTACTAAATAATTCATCGATCGTTTCTTGGTCATTGATTGAAACATTTGTTGAGAAATTTCTACTAAATACTCAATAATTGCTTTTTGGAACTGATTCACTTTTTTGTTCTGAGGCAAATGCTTTTTCGATTTTTCTTGGCTACGCAAGCGAATGGCATCAATCGCATACGTTAAAGTTTTGTCTGCAGCATGAGACATCGCTGCAAATTTACATTGTATTTTTGTAACGCAATTGATGGTGTTACTAAAATACGTTTATCTAAATAAGATACTAGTTTTTCTTCCTCTTCCATTATTTCAGCTTGTGGTTCTGGAATGATGAAGTCCGCTAATTTCACTAATAGATTTGCTAAAATGGGAATAATACAATTACGTTCACAATATTAAAAATAGTATGAGCATTTGCAATTTGTCTTGTTATATCAGTAGCATTCATAGAAGTAACAATATTTGTTAAAATTCTGTTAAAAACAACATGAAATAGATAGTACCAATAATATTAATACTTAAATGAATCACTGCGACTTGTTTTCCACGTCTTGAAGTACCTAAACCACTAATTAACGCTGTTGTACATGTACCGATATTGTCTCCAAAGATAATATAAGAGCTGTAGCAAATGGTAAAACGCCTTGTGAAGCTACAGGCATTAATACCCCAATCGTTGCTGATGAACTTTTGTAGAGCTAATGTCATAATAAATCCAAGAGCTACTCCAAATAGTGGATTATGTCCATAATTACAATCCATTCTGTAAAGGCTGGAAAATCTTTTTAGTGGCGCTAAAGCGTCTTTTAAATAGTTCATACCGATGAACAAAATTCCGGAACCCTACAAGATTTCAGCTAATTCTTTCATCTTAGGATTCTTCACAAGTGCTCCCATTAAAAATTCCTGTACCAATTGCAATAGGTGCCCATTGGGAAAGATTAAAGGAAACCAATTGACCTGTAATTGTTGTACCAATATTGTCTCCAAAAATTACTCCCACTGCTTGTTCAATCGTCATAATACTTTGCATTCACAAATCCGATCACCATTACTGATGTAGCACTTGAACTTTTGAATCACCATTGTGACGAACATCCCAACTAAAACAGCCATCAAACGATTTTTGTTAGCGTACGAACGATACTTTTTAGCTTATCTCCTGCAACTTTTTGCAATCCATCTGCCATTAATTTCATTCCCGTACAAGAACAAACTTAAACCTGCAACTGCACCTAAAAACATCTCTAAATACATGGTGTTTTTAACTCCTTTGTTGTCTATTAAATTTTAAATAGTTTATGTTCTATAAACAACACGATTGTAACATAGCTCACTACTTCTTGAAAAGAGAATTTTATGCAAAACATATAAAATAACTCCAATCTCTAAATAGACAGAATCTATCCAGAAATTGGAGTTGTTTAATTGAATCGTTACTGTAAAACTTTTTATTAGTTTTTAATTTCTTGAAGCATGGAAAACCTCTAAGTATAGTAACTATATTATTCTCATATTTATAAAAATACAGCATAGTTATTTACATTAAGACGTCTAAATTTTAGCCATCAATTTTTCATCTTAAACTCATTTAAAAAGTCATTAACCCTGACGAACACGATCCTATCTAGCTAAACTTATAAAGGCATTTTTAGAGCATCATTCTTCCATTAACCTTTACCTTATATCTAAAAATTTTTGAATAGATAATTTGTAACATAAAAAGTCAACACCATACACGTACCAATAATAAAAATCCTATAGTAAGAGACTGATTGTTTTGAATCATCGGTAACACTATCATTATCCCAAATGGTGTGTTAAATAGATAGCACAAGTAACAATTAAAGTAAGAAGACAAATAATCGACAATATTTTCGTCTTTAAAAAGGAACACAAATATCTTTTTCTAAAAATATAACAAAATGTAAGTTGACAGCACTGGATAAACAATTGAAATTAATAACATATGATAAGCTGAATAGATCCTCGAACCTTCTGACGTTGTAATAAGAAATGGATAATTAAAAATTAACCCTAAAAGCTATACAATATAAAGAAATTCCAATCAAAACGATTATTACTGGTAAGAAATAAAATAAACTAAGCGTATAAAACCACTCATCTTTATTTAGCTGAGACATTGAAATAGGTAATGCTTTTGAGTAAACTTTATGAGATAACTTTCTCTTTATGAAAATTAGCAACCATGAAAAATATAAAGAAATAAAAATCCACCTAATGCAAAAAGTAAAGAATAATTTTTATTACTACATAACCAGTCTTATATTGCAAATAATCTTGATTACTTTCACTTAAATATTCTAAAATTTTCTTTTCATCTTCCAATTTACTAATATCAGGCAACTTATCCATATAATTGGGTAACAAAGTTTTAAGAGTATTTAATAACTGAATACGTTCTGTATAAATGGACAATAGTTTTTGAAGTAACAGGCTTTTTATAACTAAAATTTTCTTCAGACAAGTTTTGATAGATTTGAGCTATTTGTATTTCCGACCTCTTCTCGAACATTACTTGTATACTGTAGTCTTTAGCAATTAATGCCTCTTTAAATCATCCATCATCATAAATTGAGTATTTAATATTTCTTGTGGAGTTTCTGTAGGAACCCATTTGTTATAACCTATCAATAATATAAACATAACAACCATAATGATAGGAAGCTTTATAAAGTAACCCGTTGAAACTAAATAGTTTATATTCTAATTTAATGGAGGAAAATTTTTTCATAACGCTCCCTCTTCTCTTGAAAAGTCAATATGCCAATAGAAAATATAAAACAAATTACACTAGTAATTACAAGTACTAACACTCCTTTGAAATATTGAAAAGTGTCCATTTAAATAGAACTCATTTTTAACACCATATATTACTGGTCCAAAAACTAAAAATATGATGAAGGAATAAAACCAATATATGGAATTTCAACATTTAAAACTTTCATGACCGTTTCTAAAAATATAACGATTATTCCAAAAAGAAATGTTAAGATTTGATTATTAAATAGTTGGTTTAATAAACTACAAGCTTACAACTAAATAAAATTCAATAACATTACAAAGCATAGGATAATGAGAAACAGACTGAAATAAGAAATAGTTATAGGCGTATCATTTTCAAATATCACCGTTTTTAAAGTAAAATCTCCTATTCCATTTTTATAGAAATCATTCCAAAATAAATTAGAAATGCTACAATTGAACAAAACTTATAACAATCCATTTACTACTCATTTTTGAATACTGTATCTAAAATTACTAATTGGTTTTGGTATTCAATAAACTTCTATGTTTAGAATCTGATAAAAATATAGAATTAGACATCACTAGAGTAAATAAGAAAAGGAATGGTAAGAAAAAATATTTGAATTTTATAATCCAATAATGGTAAGAAAGACTGAACAGCAGTTATACTCTATCAATTCATTCATTACATTCTTATCATCAAAAATTTTTGTCTTCTAATTGTTGATAATGCAACATTGACTGTTGTGTTTGCTTTTTAAATAATATCCATTTTTAGATGCAGTGAATCCTCAAAAGTATTTTTATTTGTAATCGTAATCCCATACTTTTCACGAATAGAGTCTTCTAATTCCCAAGCTTTAATCATTAATTGAATATATTTTCTATAATCTCTATTCGAAAAGCACTCCAGCATCTATATATGCAATATTAATCTCAACGAATAATTTTTCATCTTTCATGTAACTCCGTTGTGACATTTTACTATCCATTAATAGACTATTTTTGTATTGTTCATGGATTTTTATATTTGTTTTGAGTAAATTCATTCATCAATTGATACTGATGATTTAGCTCATAGAGACGTAAAATTGAAAAATAAATACAATAGAGAGAAAAATGATTACCTGAATTCTTACCAGTCGATTCGTCAATACCATGATAATCTGGCTTTTCATATTACTCTCTCCCTTCGTCATTTGAATGGAAAAGTTCTTGATAAATGATTTTCGCAAACCTTTTATTCCATAAGTCAAACTGGATATACCTCTCAAATTTGATTGAATCCACAAAAATATGGAATCTAGTTCATTCAAATCTTTTCATACTGATCAGCAATTTGATGGATTAGATAGCATATTCATATTCATAAATTGTTCAGTAAACTTTTATAACTATCCACTGATGAAAATTGTATTTCGATTGATTGATTACACTCGATCTTCACGTTGATATTTTAAAGCAGCTCTTTCATCTTTTTAAGAAATACACTCATCAGCAATACTATTTAGAATTATTCAACAATGTGACGCAATAATAATGATTTTACCTTCATTTTTAAACTTTGAAGTACTTTAGATATTAATTGCACGTTATCTGGATCCAGGTCCATTCATCACTTCATCTAATAGCATCACTTCACAATTTGTTACAACAACTAACGTAAAACAAAAGTCTCTGTTTCATTCCTAACGAGTAACTAGAAACTTTATTGGAGATATATTCAGTCATTTTGTAATTTTTGAGACAACTTCATCCACAAATGATGGTTTGATATTCCACATTTCAGCATAAAATTATGTAAATCTTGTAACCCTGTCAAGTCAGAATACAAAATCATCTTGATTACACATTCTCACGATTTTCGTTTCATTTCAAAATAATGATTCTTATAATCGTCCCAACAAAACACGCTACATCTCTATTATTGAGATTACTGCGATGATACTCTATTAGTGTAGATTTACCTGTTCCATTTTGGAGCTACTAATCCAATAATTTAGGCTTTGCAATTTGAATATGAATATCTTTTAGAACTTCTTTTTCCCATATGAAAACTTAGATATACTAATATTTAACATTTTAACCCTCCTCATTATCACCCAACTTTTAGATAATTTGTTAACTCTGTAGTTACAATCAAAAATTATCCAATAGACGTACATATTTTTATTTAACTATTCACAAAAATCACACTTTTAATGTTTCTTTAATTATACTCTTCCTATTAATTAATGAAAAGGCTTTATTTATAAAAAATAAAGCCTTCCAAATCTTTCGGAAACTCTATATTTTTATTATTTTTACGATGTTTCTTTCTGTAACTAAACTTAAATAGTGAATTTAACTCATGACAACCTCGTTTTAAGCGGTTGGCTTTTCAAAATCACGTATGAGAGCAATATTTTGGACATATTCCAACACGCCCATACTCTCCTTGAGTATTTTCCGTACCGCATGATAGTTACATGAATCATTTATCTTCTTTTTAAAGCCACATTTCTTCTTTTTCTTTATGACCGGATCGTAGTTAGTTTCAAATAATTGAGTGACAATAGCATAGTGGTGGATGACAATTAATAACATCTCGACTAATTGCACTCTTGTTCGTTTGAAGATCTTCTCCATTGCTCTCGTTGTAATATTTGACGATATTATCTTATCCACAAATGGTAGTTCCATTGGAAGTAAGTTTAATAATAAGTCTAATTGTTCTAAGGATAGGATCCAGTTGATAATGGGATGTCTCCTGTTTCTTGAATTTCTTCTTTAGACTGAATGGGAGATGGTTTCTTTTCTACTTTCCATTCTGCTTCAGGAGTGACAACTGCAATAGCCGTATTGTGGGGTATCTTGTGCCATCTTCTCCCAATCATCCACATGAAAAGCTTGCGCAACCATGGGAATTAAAATATTTTCTTCTTTAAAAATCATTTCTAGCAGTTCTTCTTTAGCTACTAGAAATTGTTCCATGACATCATCTGCTTGTTCATCGAAAAGCTTGTTTGAAATTTTTATAAATTTCTCTAATTATCATGAACTCCCCACATCACTTTAGGAGGCTGTAATCCCTTTTGATTCCATAATGGGAAATAGGGCATATTCTTTTCTTAAATAATGATTTTCAAACTGATCGAGTAAGCCGATTTGTCGTTTTAAATCCTTTTAACAGTTCTTCATCTTTTGAAGATAAATATGCTTGTAACAAACGCTCAATACGGTCAATAGCCTCTGAGAGCTAGAATTCTCCTTTTAGAACCATTACTGGATGCCCTTCTTTCTCAAAATCAGGCATTCCTTCTCCAGCTTCTACTTTTGCACTCATTAATAAGCATGAATCTTACAAAGACATAATTTCTTCATAAGTAATTCCTTCTTGCATCAAGTTTCAGTTCATTACTTGAATTTTCATAAGAAACAGAATCAAAATGTTTGTTAAATTCTTCTTGAATAACTCTTCTTTTTCCCCTTGATGTAATCAGAGCAGTAATTCTTTTTAATTTTTCTTGACGTTCTAATGGTGTCATAGCATCATTACTCATTGCTCTCTAACTTTCTTTTACAATATATCCATTCAATTCTAATTGACGAATAATTGTATCCAGTGATTTTAGCAATTTTTGAACCTTTTTAAGCTTGTAATTCTTCCTACTGTTTTGAGACCATTTGTGGTTTCGAGATAAAGGCGTGAATCTAATTCAATAAGTAGCTCTTTTTACCTCAGGATGATTTTTGTAGAGTTGTATATACTGAATCTTCTAAATAAATCGTATTCATCGAATCTCTCCATCTTATAATCGTTGTGGAAGCCTAATAAACCAACTAATAAACAAATCACAACATAAATCCAAATCTCAATGTTGTAAAGACAACAGGATATGTACCTTTTGGAGTTCTGTTTGCTCTAATATATGAAATGATTTCTTTACGATAAAGGATTAAGAAAATCACTGATGCACTACCAGTAATCACTAAAAGCATAGTTGTAACAGTATCTGCTAATTCCGGTCCTAAAAGTAAAGGTAATCCACTTTCTACTAAAAAACTAAATCCAAAATTATTTAAAATATGGAAAAATACTGCCCATAAAAACTAGTTCAAGCGCAATATAGGCAAATAGTATTCCGACAAAGAGCAAAAATCACTGAATTAAGTTCATATGAAACTAATCCGAAGATTACTGCTGATAATAATATACTGAAAATTTTTCCATAATGTTTTAAGCGATAAAACAACACCGCCTCGAACTAATAATTCTTCTACAAATGGCCCAACAAACGCTGCATAAATGAGCTAACATAAAGGAATCATCTCCACTTGTGGCAGCTTCAACTGCACCTTTAGTACTTAAACCAATTTGATTTAAGAAAATTCAAATAAATTAGCACTTTGCGTAAAAATAAACTGACATCCAAATAGTATGATTGCAAAACACTGCAAAAATATTCTAATGTCATCTTCTTTTGACGATAAAAATACAGTCTCGATTAATGAGTTTTATAAAAATCGTAATACCAATAATGACCGCAACAATATAACCAGAATCTGTAAAATTTTGGGAGTTGTTCAACCGTTAAACCTGGCATAAAACTTGGACTAAGATGTTTAATCATTTTTACAATTTCACTAGCTACTACAAAGACTAAGATAATTCCTATAAAAACACCGAGATAAATTAACAAATGTTTAAATATATCTTTTTATGGACTGTTTTTAAAGGTGACTCGGTTTATTCAAACTCGTTACTTCAGGTACATCCACTATTTTCGATAGATTTATTTTCCATGTACTAATCCCTTTTTATCATATGAACACTTCTAATCGTAACATTAATAAGAAACAGTTCATACATTAATCCTGCAATTAAAGCAATCCAATAAGCATACGGTCCTAAATCCGTCATCAATCCAACATAATCCCTACTGGAAGACCAATGACCCAAAAATCTAATAAAACATAAAATAAACGGCATTTTTGCATCTTTATAACCACGTAATATCCCTTGAATTGGTGCTGCAATAGCATCAAACATTTGGAATAATAAGCATAGGATAGAACACCATTGTTAATTGAATAAACTTTCTGAAGTTCCATATAGTCCAGCAATCATTGGACGATTGAAATATAGCCACACTAATGTTAAAAAGGCAACGATCATAGATGTAGATATCCCTAAACGAATATATTCTTTGGCTGATTGTTGATTTTTGTCCAATCTCATACGATACAATAATCGTCAATGCGTTAGAAATGCTCATTGGAAAAGCATATGCTAAATAAGAAAAATTCATAGCAGCTTGGTAAGCGATGTAACAATCTCAGAACCAAATTTTTGCCATTAATAAACCAACCAGTGCAAAAATCCTTTACTTCCCAAAAACATTAAATCCAATTGGAAACCTAATGCAAAAGGCTCTTTCCACAATAGTAAATGAGGTTTTTCAAAAACTTAATACATTAAAAGCTTTGATTTTGGATGTTTTTAAGAACAACAATCGCCACGATTAATAACACCCTAATAAGCCATTGCTGTCCCAAGAGCCTGCCCCTGGACCTCCTAATTCAGGAAGTCCAAATTTTCCATAAATTAATGAATAATTGAAGAATATATTTAATGGAACTAGTAAAATCATTAAAAACATAGAGACTCTTGTTAATCCTAATGCATCAATGAAAGAGCGAATCACACTAAATAGTAAAAATGGAATAAATCCAATCGATAAGAGTAATAAATATTCTCTTGCAATCGTAGATACTTCAGTTTCTAAATGCATTTGATTTAATGCTGGATTCAATCAATTAAGCCAATACAAAATAAAAATAATCGCTAATAAAAATTCCAATATACATAAATTGGAATACAATTTTTGAATTCCTTCTTTATCTTTCTTTCCAAGTAATTGCCCTACAATTGGAATAAGTGCTGCTACTATCCCATTTAACAATGTAAAAAATGGATTATATAAACTTCTGCTATGGAAACACTACTAAGTGCATTTCATGATATTGTCCCGTCATAACCGTATCAATGAATTGTGCCGAAAAAGTTAGCTAATTGATAAATTAAGACTGGAATTAAAATTTTTAAATAATAATTTCAAACGTTCACTTGTATGATTTGTTTCGTACATATTCACTCTCCTATTAGAAAATCTAGTAATTGTTCTACAGAATCTAACACTAACACAGATTGTTCTTTCATGATTTGAACATCACTCCCTGCTTGATAAAACAGCAATTCCTCCACCACAATGTTTGGCATAATCCATATCTAAATAAGAATCTCCAACATAAAAATTTCATTCAATGGTACTCCTAATTGCTGACTCGCACCAATGAGGGAATCTGCAACCGGTTTAGCAACATAATCATCTGGAGTAGCTACATAATCAAATAAATGCCAAACCTTTAAGATTTCAAAAATTGTTTTTGTAGGAATATAACTATCATTTGTGACAATTCCAACTTTGGATTCCTTTATTTTTTTAATTCAGAAATTAAAAAGCTACATCACTCAATTGGAACAATCATATCTGGATGTGCTAATAAATACTTTCTGAAAATCCTGTAATACTTCATCATATAAAGCTATTTTATCAATTGGGAAATATTTTTCCAATCTCGTCTAACTATATCTTCAACTGTACCTGAAGCAATGACACTATTTGGAACAATCTCTCCTCGAACAATCCCTAATAACTCTATCATTTGCTCAATCGTTATCGGTGAGTCTTCTTTGATATGTTGCTTTTAAAATTTTACGGATGACCATTTCTGTTGGCTCGATCCACAAATTATCTATATTAGTTAAAGTGCCATCCTTATCAAAAAGAATGGCCTTTACTTCGAGATTTCCTTTATTCGTTTGTAATTTCATTTTATTTCCTATTCTACATTTTTGTAATTCAACACCAATAATATTATCCATTTTTCTAATTGTTTTTAAAAATCACAGATAAATCAGTCGTTGATTCAGAAATGTCTAACATTAATTGAACGATTGCTACACTATGGATTGCTAATCCTTGGAATATTATTAATACATTCATATTATAACTAGCAAACAAATCTAATGTTTTGGATAAATGTTCCTTTTTCATTTTTCATATGAATATTTAACGAAGCTTTCCGTCCATAAGTCACTGACGAGAAATCCTTGAACTTTTCTATAATATTTATAATACACACTGCGTGAAATTCTACTAATTTCACTGCTTCTGTAACGATCCTTTGCTTGGTTAGTTGCTAATAATTCTTTTTGCTTTTTTAGTACTTTAGAAAAACACAGGAGGTACAGCATCTGCTGATACTAAAAATGTTTTTGGTTTTCCATATTTTTCACCTCGAAACTATTGTATACAATATAAAGACAAAATACTAGGTTATCGCTTTATTTTTTTATAAAAATTGTTATAAAAAACACTTATTTCAGTTACACATAACCAATAGTTATTACGTGAAATAAGTGTTTGTTATATTAGTCTATAATCTTTTTACAAAGTTAAGTTTTAACGCCTTATTATTTTTGACATAAAGTCATATGGAGTCATATCTTCCATCCCAATCATTGGGTCGATACTGTAAGAATGAATGGCATCCATTGTTAAAATAAACGGTTTATTCTCGCTTAAAATCTCACTTTTCAGAATGTACAGAAAATACTTTCAATAGTTTCTTCTACTTTTAATTCTCGTTGGTTCTCTTCAGAGTACTCTTTTTATTGATAGTTGTATGAGAAACTTTTTCTGTAGTATCTTGAATCTTGTCGTCAGTCTTCTGTTTCGCTTCAAGTCTCGTTTGATGTTCTTCTTCAATGGATAAGCTATCAAAAGCTATTTCCTTGTAATAAATCTTTTAAGCAGGTTTGACGTCTTGAACTTTGACGGTTCGCTGCTTCTTGAAACGCTTCATATTGTCCACACATAATTAGGGAATTTTTACTTCTTGTTACAGCTGTATACAATAAGTTACGTTCTAACATTCGCTGATATTGACCTACCATTGGTAAAAAATAACCATTTGGAATTCACTACCTTGAGATTTATGAATCGAACAACAATAAGCATGCGTCAATTGAATAAAAGTCATTTCGTTTATATTCCACTTCTACGTTATCAAATGAAACATACAATTTATCAACTTGATCTTCATTTTCTTTTTGCAAAATATAATGGCCTTTCACTTCTCCAATGTCTCCATTATAAATATTTTTCCTCTGCTACATTCACTAACTGCAAAACTTTATCGCCTACACGGAATACACGGTCAAATGACTCAATTTCTCGAACAGAATTTCCGATTTTTTTGGATTTAAAATATTTTTGCATCATTTTATTAATTTCATGAATACCAGCTTCTCCTTTATACATTGGAGCAAGTACTTGAATATCTTTCTTCTGATATCCTTTTTAATAGCTTTCACCACAATTTGTTCAATCACATCTAAAATTTGAGTTGAACGGCATGGAATAAAGGTACGATCTGGTTGATTTTGAGTAAAATCCATCGGTAAATGCCCATCTTTAATGGAGTGCGCTAATGTGACAATACTTTGAAGAATCTTTTTGTCGATGAATTTGAGTTAATTCAATCGAAGGAATTTTTATTTGATAATAGAAAATCCGTTAATACTTGACCTGGTCCAACAGATGGTAATTGATTTTTATCCCTACAAATAAAATCTTTGTTTTCCGGGAGTTGCACGTAGCAGACGATTCATTAGCCAAGTATCGACCATCGACATCTCATCAATAATTAAAGTCGCAATATAATGAACGACTTTCATCATAATCATCCTGTTCTAATTCAGAATTTTCTTCTGCAGAAATTCCTAACATTCGATGAATCGTAGAAGCAGATATTCCTGTTAATTCATTCATCCGTTTCGCAGCTCTTCCTGTTGGAGCTGCTAATTGAATAGCATCAGAATCTAAATCAATCTCTTCTAAATAACGATACATTTCTACAACACCATTAATAATCGTTGTTTTCCCTGTTCCAGGTCCCCTGTTAAAAATAAACAAAGATTCTTGCATAATTTTTAATAAGTGCTTGTTTTTGAGAATCATCATAAATAATGCCAAATTTCTTTTGAACATGCTGGATGGCTTCTTCAATTTCTTCATCTGAATACAGAGATTTCTTAGAAACTTCCAAACGATGATGAATCGCATTGACAATTCAATTTCCGCATAATATAAAAAGCTAATGATAAATGATTTTCTTCAGAAATAATGATTCCTTCTCGGATTAATTCATTTAAGGCATTCACGATTTGATCAGGTTCAATTAAATAGGCGAGTTTGCTCCAATAATTTTTGAGCTGCAAGAACAACTTCTTTATCGATTAAATACGTATGCCCTTCTTGATAAGATAAATCTCTTACTACTACATAAACAGCACCTTTAATACGGTATAAATTATCTGGTGCTATTTCTAATTTTTGAGCGATCGCATCAATTCTTCTAAAACCAAGTCCTTCAATAGATTGCAATAAGACATATGGATCTTCTTTAACGATTTCCATTGTTTTCTCTTTATAGAGAACCATAATTTTTTGAGCCATTAATGGAGTAAAGCCCATATTGGTTAACTCAAATAAAATACGTTCTGTTCCTTGATTTTCGATAATAATGCTACGAATACTCTCGCATTTCTTTGTCGATAATCCTGGTACATTTTTTAAACAATCCTCGTCTTGAATAATTTGCTCAATCGCATTTTTCACCTAAAGCAATCCACAATTTTTTTCAGCGGTTTTTCTCCAATTCCTGGAAACCGTCCACTAGAAAAATAAGCAATGAGACCTTTTTTCCCAGTAGGTTGATGTTGTTGATAACTTAAGACGGAAAACTGTTGCCCATATTTTGGATGAGAAACGATTTTCCCATTAAAACGATAGGGGGAATTATCATGAATGGTGCCAATAATTCCCGTCACAACAATCTCATCTGAGTCTAGTTGAACACTACTTTCTTGCACTCGAATTAATAATACTTTTGTAAAAATTTTTGCGGATTTTTCAAAAATGTCGCTAAAACTTCTCCTACAATGTATTCTTCACTCATGACTTCCCTCTTTTCTATCTATTTTTAAACGTATTGACGTTCATTTCCTTCCATATAGGCTTTATCAATAATGCCTCCACCTAAGCAGATGTCTCCATCATAAAATACAACTGCTTGTCCAGGTGTAATCGCACGTACTGGCTCATCAAAGTATACCATAGCTTTTGTCTTGTCATCTTCTTGGAATACAACACGCACTTTAGTATCTTGTTGGCGATATCTGAATTTGGCAGTACATTCAAATTCATTTGGCTTTTCTTCATCTGTATTAAATTGCAAATCTGTCGCAAATAATGAATCAGAATAAAGGTTAGGATGATGGAATCCTTGTCCAACATAAAGTGTATTGGTGCTTAAATCTTTTCCTATAACAAACCATGGATCATTGGTTTTACCTCCGCCGCCGATTCCTAGTCCTTGACGTTGACCAATTGTGTAATACATTAAACCAGCATGGTCTCCTTTAACCTCGCCATCTAATGTTACCATTTTACCAGGTTTAGCTGGTAAATAATGAGACAAGAATTCATTGAAGTTTCTCTCTCCGATAAAACATACACCAGTTGAATCTTTTTCTTAGCGGTTGCTAAGTCAAATTCTTCTGCAATTTTACGAACTTCTTTTTCTCTAAATGTCCAATTGGAAACATTGCTTTTGATAATTGTTGTTGATTTAATTGACTTAAGAAATACGTTTTGATCTTTATTATTATCCACTCCACGTAATAAACGAACTACTCCATTCTCGTCTTTTTCCACACGAGCATAATGCCCTCATTGCTACATAGTCTGCTCCTAATTGTAGCGCATATTCTAAGAACACTGGAATTTTACTTCCTTATTACATACGACATCTGGATTAGGAGTTCTACCTAATCGATATTCTTTTAAGAAATATTCAAATACACGATCCCAGTATTCTTTTCAAAATTAACAGAATAATACGGAATCCCAATTTGTTCAGCTACTGCCGCCACATCTTTATAATCTTCTGTTGCTGTACATACACCATTTTTCATCTGTATCATCCCAGTTTTTCATGAAGATACCAATTACATCGTATCCAGCTTGTTTTTAATAAAGAGCTGTTACTGAAGAATCAACTCCACCGCTCATTCCGACAATTACTCGGATATTTTCCTTATTCATTCATTCACCATCATTTCTAAATTTTTCTGTTTTAACGATTTGAAGGTCGCTGTATCAATTTTTATATCACTTTCTAAAAATTTTTCAAAAATTTTTCTCAAAAATCTTCTTTAAATACGATAACGATAGGAATTATAGCCCTATGCGCATTTGACAAATCAAATTTATTTTCACTACAATTATTATTGGTAAAAGGGGGCATAAGTGTATGATAATATCTTTACGAGCAGCACGGGTTAATCGTAATTTGACACTCTAAAGCCGCCAAATACCTAAAATTAATAAAAGATACTTTAACGAAGTATGAAAAGATTCTACGAATCTTCCATACTCTTTAAGTAAACGCATGCAGGAACTCTATGAGATCACAGGCGAAAATCTTTATTTTGGCGATACTTTAAAGCTTCGTAGCGCAGTTTAAGCCACTCCTCACGAAGAGATCACATATAGTAGTGATCGGAATACCTTCCCGTGCTATGTAGAAACGAGACAGAGTAAACTCTGTCTCGTTTTTCTACTTCTTCTAATACGCACGTTCTACTAATCCTTCTAAAATAAATTCTAGTTTTTCGATCGCATATGAGTTTTTCATTTCCATATAATTGAACAGTTTGAAGTCCATCTTTTGTTGTTGTTGAAATTTTTAATTGTTTCATTGCTTTATCGACTGAAACTTTTTAATTTTTAATCCACGATGTCCGACTACTAAGTCATCTAAACTGCGAATTAATTGAAAATTACCTGCTTTTGTTTCGACAAATCCATTATCTCTTAATGTATATCCTTTTTACTGTTGGAGATACACGATACACATGATTTGAATTTTTAATGTTGCTGTTTGAGTAAATGCTATATAAACACTTCCTTTCATCAATTTCTTCTGGTTTAGCATACTATGGACGTTTAATCGAGGATATTGAGGAAATAAATGCATCAATATCTTCTTTGAGTTGTCTCTCCTCCAAATGATAAACGAACAGATTCTACTACTCTATTTTTATTCTGAGGAAACATGAGTGATAATACTGGACTAGGCTCTAAACTTCCAGCAGAACAAGCAGAACCCGCTGAAACAGCTACTTGATGTAAATCACACATAATTAATGTTTGACTAGCAGGAATGCTTTTTAACCAAACATTACAAATATGAGGACTCTTTTTGATGCATCCCCGTGATTTCAAAAGGAATTTGACGAGTCGTTAATTGTTCTTGTAAATACGTCTGACAATTCAATATATCTATTCTCATTTCTAGTTTGAATCGCTAATGCAAGAGCTTTTTGAAACCCAACAATATATGGAACATTTTTCTGTTCCTGCTCTCCACCCTTGTTCTTGTCCTCCACCTTTAATCAGTGCATGAATCGGTGCTTCTTTTTTCTTATATAAAAATCCAATTCCTTTTGGCGCATGAATTTTATGACCGGAAGCAGATAAATAGTCAATATGAGAGCTGCTACATCTATTTCTTCTTGGGCAAATGCCTGAACTGCATCTGTATGGAAACAAGCAGGATGTTCCACTAATAACTCACCGATTTCATGAATCGGTTGATACGCTCAGTTTCGTTATTAACGGTCATAATCGATACTAAACGTGTCTTATCCGTTAAAGCTTCTTCCACTTGATTAACGGAAATACATCCTGACTCATCAGGAGTTAATGCAATAATCGTAAATCCTAATTGCTCAGCATAAGCTGCTGATTTTTAACCGATGGATGCTCGATTCCAGAAATAATGATTTCTCCTTTTTCTTCGCAAATTGCTGACAAATCGATTCAAATACTAAATTATTCGCTTCTGAACCTGAACCTGTAAAAATAATGGAATCATTCATAGCAGCATGTAATTCTTGTAATATATCTCTTTTTAACGGCTTGAATCTTTTGTTTTTGACTACGACCAATTTGATAAAACACTAGAAGGATTGCCAAAATATGCCAGTTCTTCAAAATTGCTTTCTTTTACTTCCTCTACAACCGGTGTAGTGGCAGCATAATCTAAATAATGCAACGATATCGTCCTTTCTATTAGATAAAATTTTACATCTATCATTTTCTACTCTTACTAGTATAGTATATTTTTCAAAATAAGGTAAATATTTTTTGACTCACGTAAGTATTTAAACTATGCTAAAAATAGAACAGACAGAAAGTGAGGAGAATTATGAAAAATCAACCATTAGCATACCGAATGAGACCCACTTGCTTAGAAGAAGTTGTTGGACAACAACATTTTAGTAGCACCTGGAAAAATAATTGCTCGAATGATTGCCGCCAACCAACTCTCTTCGATGATTTTATATGGCCCACCTGGAATTGGAAAAACAAGTATTGCGCAGTGCCATTGCTGGAACGACAAAGTATGCCTTTCGAACATTAAATGCCGTACTGATACAAAAAGAATTGCAAATTGTCGTTGAAGAAGCTAAGATGAGTGGAACAGTCATTTTATTACTAGATGAAATTCACCGCTTGGATAAACCAAAACAAGATTTCCTTCTTCCACACTTAGAAAAATGGACGTGATCATTTTAATAGAGCTACTACTGAAAATCCCTATATTGCCATTAACCCAGCCATTCTGCAGTCGAACACAGATTTTCGAACTCATCCCACTGACACTCAGAAGAAATTCATCAAGCACTCAAACGTGCATTAACAGATGAAACAAAGGGATTAGGAAACTATAATGTGAAATCACAGACGGAGCGATGCATACATTCACCCATTTTCAAAATGGAGATGTTAGAAGTTCACTAAACGCTTTAGAATTCAGCCGTTAAATCTACTCCGGAAAATGAAGGTGGAAAAATTATTATTACAGAAGAAATCGCAGGGAAACTGTCTACAAAGAAAAGTGTTCACACACGATAAAAACGGAGATCGACATTATGATGTCATCTCCGCTTTCCAAAAATCGATTCGAGGAAGTGACGTAGATGCAGCACTCCACTATATGGCAAGGCTCATAGAAGCAGGCGAACTTATTACATTAATTAGACGATTATTAGTCATCGCTTATGAAGATATTGGATTAGCAAACCCAGCAGGAGCCAGTCGAGCCGTATTGGCTGCACTAAGCTGCCGAAAAAAACTCAGCTTGCGAAGCAAGAATCCCACTTGCCAATGCAGTCATTGAATTAGCCCTCTCCCCTAAATCTAATACAGCAATTTCCTCCATTGATGCAGCACTCTCAGATGTAAGACAAGGGAAATCAGGAAACATCCTTCCCACTTACAAGATGCACTATCAAGAGCCCAAAAACTGGGACGAGGAACGAATGACCAATACCCACATAACTATCCAAATCACTGGGTAAAACAACAATACTTACCAGATACACTCAAACATACACAATACTTCCACCCAGACCCAACTTCGAAATTCGAAGAAGCGTTGAAGGAACAGTATAAGAAGTTTCAATAAATGAAATATCCCCCGACAAGAAATTCTTGCGGGGAATGTTTTCATAAGTCACTAAAAATTCAAATCAGTAATCATGAGTCCATTGCTCTTTTTAAACTAACAAACTTTCTTTTTACATTCTCATCAGTAAGATATTCTTTGTCATGGATCGAAAATCCAACATCATTAGGATTTTTCAACAATTTTACGAATAATTTCTTTATCTTCCTCTGATACGGGATTTGGAAAAATCTATCCTTTTATAAAACGAATCTACCAAAATCTCTATAACTACATTTCTTAACTTTTTATCTACTAAACCACAACGTCCATCTAATAATGTTACTAAAAAGGCTGTTATTCAAATCATCTGATCAGATAATTTTATTAATTAGTAGTAAATCATTTATCCCTCTTTCAAATTAATTCTAATAATATCATCACAATTGTGTTTTACAAGTATTAACGTTTGGATAGATCAGCCAAATCTTGAGAGTACAAAAACTATAAAACGTTAAAAGAAAATTTCTCGTGAAGTTTTATAGTTACTTAAATCTTGTGAGTACAAAAACTTGGATTAGGAATTGAAAAAGGTTCAGAACGTTTTATAGTTACTAAATCTTGAAAGTACAAAAACTAAATTGGATGTGAGCCGTAAACTCCTGTAGTTTTATAGTTACTTAAATCTTGAAAGTACAAAAACCTGTTTGAAACGCAACATCTCTCCAATCTGTTTTATAGTTACTTAAATCGTGAGAGTACAAAAACCTATCAGAAAAACACTCGTTTTGAATTTCAGTTTTATAGTTACTTAAATCTTGAGAGTACAAAAACTATCGGAATTAGGAAGAAGATTTTCGTTGAGTTTTATAGTTACTTAAATCTTGAGAGTACAAAAAGCTGCTCCAGTAGCTTCATTTATTTTTCATAGTTTTATAGTTACTTAAATCTTGAGGTACAAAAACCATGCAATCACTGTGCCAAATACTGTTTGGGTTTTTATAGTTACTTAAATCTTGAGAGTACAAAAACTAAGCCACATTTAACTGAAAAATTATCTCTGTTTTATAGTTACTTAAATCTTGAGAGTACAAAAACCTTTCGGTGCATTTGTGACTTTAACGGTTGGTTTATAGTTACTTAAATCTTGAGAGTACAAAAACCTACTGAAAAATCTTGGAAATAACTGTATTGTTTTTATAGTTACTTAAATCTTGAGAGTACAAAAACAAGTAACACTGCGACTTGCTTTTGACATCAAGTTTTATAGTTACTTAAATCTTGAGATACAAAAAACCGTCGCCGATAGCGTTAAAACGAATTATCAAGTTTTTATAGTTACTTAAATCTTGAGAGTACAAAACGAAGTATTAAGCTCAGCAATCCAATTGATTGTTTTATAGTTACTTAAATCTTGAGAGTACAAAAACTATGTCAAGTAAAGTGAAATTTCTGCCTTCGGTTTTTATAGTTACTTAAATCTTGAGAGTACAAAAACTTATCTAACTCTAAATCTTGATGAATATAAGTTTTTATAGTTACTTAAATCTTGAGATACAAAAACCTCAAATAAAAATTCGGATTTTTATCTCTCAAGTTCATTATATAATTCTAACTCAATTGTCAATCATCTTCATGAATAAACATTTGTAAAAAACCTCTGAATTTCTTATATAAGATACTTCTTTTAAATCATAATCATATAACTGATGGGTACTTTTAATGTCGTTTAATCTTCAATCGATAAACTTATCTCTCTCACTCTTTATCAAATAAATAGTAAACAATTCTTTCTAAGCTAGAATAAAAATCCTCCATTGTTGGGACAGTGTTTAACGGATAAAGATTCAATAAATCGATGGTAAAGAAATCCAAAAATCTGGCAAAGATTCTATTCTCTCTCCTATTATTGTTATCTCTCAACTACTTCCTTTTTCAAAAATGACTGGTTCATGGTTTCCAATAAAATTAATGACGGATAGATTATCATGATGTTCTGTGATTTCAATAATCTTTTTCTTAATGTTTTTAACTCTTTATTAGAAATAGAATTCCTAAATTCCCGTAGTACTAATAAATAATGATCGTAGTCACTGTTAAAGATATTTTCTAAAAATACTAACCAATAGCTTTAACTTGCATGAATTGTTCAATAAATCCACTGAAATATTTTTATCCATCTGATGAAATTTTTGATTGTAAATAATCCTTAATAATAGTTTCTTTTATAAATTCTACCGTATCTGTTTCGTATTCAACAGAATCTTCTTCAATTTTGATTGCGTCATTAATCTTACAAATCATTTCATGTAAAATATCATTTATTTTTCAATTTGAATTGCTAAATCTACTTGATTCATCATTTGATAAATATAATTAAATGCTAAAGTTCCTTTTTAAGACTTAATTGTTCAGCAATATCAGACATTGTTTTCGATACTAATTACTCTATATCGACTTAAAATTTGATTATCGATTGCAATACTTGGTTCATTAAAATCAAATATCGCTAAATCATCTTCTGAATATTTCTTCCCATCAAAATACCAATTAATTAATTGAAAAATATAAAATTTTAACTCTTGATTTCCACCCACAATTTGAGCGAAATGGTTCAATTCAAATTCAACAAATTCTCGAGATGGATGTGTCACTTTCATTTTCATATAATCACCAATTTCTTATTCCCAACAATTGATTCTTGCCTTGTTTGATGCCCCATTAATAAAACCATATCTTCATATTGTTTCTCAGTTACTGCTAAGAGACGAATATTGCCATCTTCAATTGGACATTTTTGTAATTTTTATATAAAATTTCGAAGCAAAACTTCTATTAGGACAAGTACGAACATAAACAGAAAAATTGTAACATTTCAAATCCATTTTTCAATTAAAGTCTTTCAGAAATAGGCGATATAATCGTTTTTCTTTGGTGTTTCCATAGGTAAATCAAAAAGCAAAAATAATCTCACTGCATCATACCTCATCTATTTTCTCCCATTCTAAACTAGACACAATTGGATAATTCATTCTTTTAATCATTTTTGTATCCATATTTTTCATAAAAGCTTGAACAAATTTATCCATTGCTCCAACAACTGTACAATATTCTTTTTCCAAAACTTTATTTTTGCATTCATTAAGTTAATTAATGATAATCGATGTGAAAAAACTTCAAATAATCTTCATCTTGTAGATTTTCATATACCCATCTATCTACTAATTGACGAAAAGGTTCCATTAAATCGTCTGCTAAATTAAATTGATTATATTCATTTCTATGAAAAAATCCCCATAATTGATTCAAACCATATCCCATAATTAACCTTGCCATTTGTGCCCGAATAATTGTATAACCATAATTTAATCCAGCATTAATGACATCTGTTTCCATTTGTGTTTGTCGAGTAAATTTCATTCTGAATAATTCATTAAAAATAAACTTTTTGCCGCATGTCCTTCTCGATTTGTTTTGTCTCCTATTTCAATTTCATCCATGTAACTTGAAATTAATCGAATAGAATCTTCCGATTTTTTTCTTTAATAATTAATAAATCTAATTGATTCGCTAATTTCATTTCGATGACCATTTGCCATAACTTACTTTTACGATAATCACTCCAGCTTAATTGTTTCATTTTGCTTCTTATAAGATTTAAAATGCCCATTATAAGCAGTATAAATCCCCGTTGGAATATGATTTTGATCACATACTACTAAGGCAATATTATATTTACTTAATGCACTTAATAATCTTAAGGTCACAATAGTGTCCCCACCTTCTGCAACTATCATAGAGATATCACTTAATGGAATGGTGATATTTATTCCCTGTTTCTTTACAAAGCAAGTTATCTAACTTCAATCGTATTTGTTCGCTGTCAGAAATATGCACTGCTCTCCACGTCATTACTCCCACTCCTTTATATACGAAAAGACCCCAGTCAAAAGACTGGGGTCTCGATTCGACATGAAGCCTTATTTTTGTAGCTTCAGCAAGATTTAAGTAACTATGTAGCGTCCTTACAATTGTTATTCTACACCTTGCTTCATAAAATTGCAACCCTTACTTTACATTAAAATGTCAATTTAGGTTCGTCGCCTTCTTTTTGATGATGAATCTATTTCCAAAAACATCCATTTCAATCTTATAAATTGACATATTTGTGACATTAATACTCTTTTTACATCTTCCTTCACTATCTGCTTTTTCCAAATTTAACAAGTTTTTCTTTCGAATCAAAAACTTTTTATCAAACAGTTTTAATTCTACATAATTTAGACTTGTTTCATTTCTAGACCCAAATCTAAAGAATTGTTGTTCCCTGTTTCAGTATCTTTTACCAAAAATCACATTATTTTTATATAGTGAAAATTTAAATTTTGATTCAGAAGAAATTCCTTCTCTTTTTATCTTGAAATATTCCTCCCAAGTAATTCCATAATATCCACCTTTTTGATAGCGTAAGTCAGAGTATTTTTAAACCCATTATTTCATATCTCAGTGTTTCTGGATTAAAATATACATCACTTCTCCAAAGGTTTTTAATGATTGTAAAAATAACTTTTTCTTGTACTATTTTCTGGAGTAATATCAATATACTTTCCAACTGCCTTATCTAAGTATTTTAATACTCGAATAATTGGTCCATTTCCTTTTTGCTATACTTTCTTACATAGCCATGTTCATCATAATATTTCTTAAATGGGCTTACTTTTACTTCTTTTTCCACTTTTCGTTGATTTCTTTATTAGGATAAGTTTCTAAAATCACTTCGATAATTTTCTTTAAATGTACGTGGATCGTATGTTGAGCCATTAAAAATTTATTTGGATCTTTTCATAAATTTTAAGGAAATCCTCGTACCCTTCAATAGTATAAATATCTCTTGTTTTTGAAAACCGTCATTTCTTTATCATCATGTATTCTAGTAGAGTAAATTGTCGCATTGAAACAGCTCTATTCACTTTAGAATCTTGTTGATAAGAAAATAGAATTGACTCTTCTAATTCTTTTGATTGTAATGTTTTCTTTGAAGTCAATATATGGTGTTTGATACACTAATTCTTTATATTCACTATCTGGAATAATTTCTCCAGTTTCTGAATCTAAAAGTTCTGTTTCATTATAACGAATGAATACATTATTTGATTTTTCCACAAACGTAATTGACTTGAAGCTGCAATAATTAATGCGTCCACAGCATGATGATGATAAGTATCCCTTGTTTTTATCAATCTTCCAATTTCTTCTTAATTGAGCTGTAAACTGTCCTCTTACAACTGTAACTTTTGTACCACTGTTTTGTTGTTTAAAGAAATCTTGTAATGCATTCAGTACAACTCTAGATGCATAACGAGTATCCACTAAATTACGAGCAATAAATTTTTGAACGAACTTCATATTTATTAATATCTTCTTCAAATAATAGATACTCCTTCTTTTTATTACTAAAGTTTTTATTTCCTAATACATATTTTTTTAAAATCTGTCCAAGTCCATGAATTAGTCAGTGTTGGAATTGCTTGATAAGGTGTTCTTTGTCCTTTATCTTGATTTGCTGTACTTTTCCACTAATACTTTTATTTTCTAAACCATCATCAAATGTTAAAGATAATGGTAATATATGATCAATTTCATACTGTCCCTCATTATGGATTAATTTTGAAATTGGAATCATTCGTCCTGAATACGCACAACGTTTTTCTTGTTGATACCATAGTCCAATTTTTCAAAGGCAAATCTTTATGTCCATGGAAGACAGTAGCGGCAATTCTTTAGATTGATTATAGTCAAAAGCAGCTGCTGTCATTGCTGCACTTTTATCATTCAAATTTTTCTTTTGACGATTTTGAATTTGTTTTTCTTCCTCTTCATTTTCTCTCGCCATTGTTTTCAATAACAACCGTATCAGGCATTCCATATTTATGCAAACTATAATTTTACAGCTTTTAATAGTTTGACGAACAGCTTTTTGCAACTCCTGATTATATATTTCATCAGTAATAGCTTTGTCATCAATATATACAGTTTTGGGAGAAGTTTTTCTAACTTTTTGTTTCCCTAATCGTGTTAATATTGTCATTTGTTCTTCTGAAGTTACATATAATTCAGGAATTAATTCATTCAATAATTTTAATGAAAAACTATGCCAACCCTGATTAAAGACTGAGGAGTTTTCTTTCTGAATAAAAATCAATTCATCCGATTTGTTCTTGAGAAAATACTTCAGTAAATAATGTTGTAAAGGCCTCTTGAATTCCTTCTTTATCGGTATTCAATGTTAGATTCTTCAAGAATATCTAATTGTTCTCTAGTTAGAGAATCCATAACAATTGTTTCTAATTGAGACATTTTTCGATAAATTTCAAATGTATGCATCTCTGTTTATTATTTTTATCGATTCGGAATCCTCTAATTTCATCTACTTTACAATCTATCATTTTAGCAATTTTAGATAATATTTTACTTGCACCAACTGCTGTAGAATTTTTACAAATTCAATGATTTTCTTCTTTTGCTCTGTACTCAATTTTTAGTTTCCGTAGGTACAGTTAAATGATTTAAATCATTCAATAAATTAAATTCTTGTGCACTGTGCGAAGCTTTTTGCTGCTCGATATTCTTCTGGATAAAAAGTACATTTTCCAATTAAAATACTAAAAATATTATCTAATGTTTCACCATTTGTTCTAAAGCGACCGTAATCTGTTCTAGATTTTTCACTACCTGGACCTTCATAGTATTTACGTTTTCTAGTTAAAATTTTTAAATAATCTTCTATAAATTCGTCTGTAATTTCAGAATAGTAATTTTTGTTGATTTTTAAAATTCTCTCGCTTCTTTTTATATTCTGCAGTTGAAAAACACATTAATAATTCTTCTTTCATTACCTTCTTCGTCCTTAACTGAAAAGTCTCCACGAAGTTGACCATATCGTTCTAAACGTTCTAATTGAATTTCTCCTGGTGTTTTCTCTTTTTAATTGTTTCAAATTGAAATCAATTGCTTTTTATAAGCTGAACCACTATTTACTCCAGTACCTTCTTCATCAATGGCATCATCTAAGTAACTAATTCCTCTATGTTTCACCATATTTCTTAATGCAATAAATAATTCTGTTAAAGATACTTTTTCTGTTAATGCACGAACACGTATTTCATATGGATTTAAGTTAATTGGAATATGTTCTAAAATCAAGATTGATTTCGTAAGTCTCAAATAATTCTTTTGTATTTTTATTCTTACTTTTTCTTCTAGGTAATCGTCTTCCTCCACGATTTTTCTTCTTCTCTCTATTATTATCTGGGTTGCTGATGAAAAATCATTGAACTAGCATGAATGACTTTACTCTGTTTCTTTTTCGATTAGTCCAACTCTACTGAACCAATCCCAATATCCAAATCCTAAAATATAATTTACTATATTAAACCTCCTTTAACACTCTGAATTTTATACGCTTTCATTTTTACTATTAGTTTTCGTACCTTTTCAATAGAATTTAGGAGAAATTGCATACATAGTATAATTTGAAAAATCAACCAACAAAAAACAGCAAACCTATTTTTGATTTACTGTTTTTAAATATTTATATTAAATGATACAAACTGGGATTTTTAGCTTTTTAACCCTTTGGCTATTCTCCCAGTATGTTCCATAAAATTATAGTTTCATGCAAAGTGTTGCTATATAGTCATTTCCATAAAGTGATAATCTATTTCTTTTATCACATGATTCATAAAAATCGATCATAGTAAGACTCATTTTTAAGTTGTCCTCTAATCTGAGTTTCTAAGGTGTGGCTAAATTCATAGCCATATTCTGGATTTATAGTTATTTTGCCTTCTTGTTCAAGCTCTTTTGAATTAAAAAGGATTGAATACTTTAAAAAGTAATTTCTCATCGGGTTTGTCCCATACAATATCAGCATCATACATATATATCCAAGGATTCATAAATCCGACCATTAACAGTCCGCCCTTTTTCAATACTCGAGAGGCTTCTTTATACATGTTTTCTAGATCTTCGATATATACATTTGAGACCGGATTGAAAATAATATCAAAAGTTTCATCATCAAATGGAAATGGTTTTGTCATATCGCCCTTGAACTGTGTTGATTTTTAATCCTTCTCTTTTAGCAACCATTTCATCTCTTTCTAATTGTGATGTAGAAATCCATTATGGTTACATCATAACCTTTTAACTGCAAAACTGGTCCCTGCTGTCCCCCACCACAAGCTAATCCTAATATCTTTTTTTCCGTTAGCTTTTTCAAACCATTCTTCGGAACTTTTTCCAATCGTTAATGCAACAGAAATGGGCTTATTTTTAAGTTGTTCTAATTGTTCATGTGTTAATGGCTCAGTATAGTCATTATTTACATTATTCCATCTATTTTCATTAAATTTTATATAATTGTTCATCTGATTATCTCCTCGTTATTTTACATCATTTTTAATTGATGTTAGATGTGTTGTCATTACATTTTTCTCATCTCTACAAATGATGAGTAGATTTTAATTAATTTCCGTATTTTTAATAATGCTCTCTTTCAAAGTTTATCCTTTCGAAATACAAGCGTAAAGTATCTCCTATTATGTTTTAGTATCTTGTTATTATTTTTCCCGACTTAAATACCAAAAACGAAACATACACTATGATTGCAATGAGAATATTATGGAGCAGAGCTAATTGCATTTGATTGAAAACAAAATGATATATCATAAAAACTAACGCAATCACAATATTACTTTTAATAATCAGACCTAACTGTTCTTTCCAATCAATATAATGAATATATGACCTAACAGTATCATTATAATTGACAGTATTATAGAAAAATTCTGTTGACCTTAACAAAAAGTGTGTTCCCTAAAAAGAGTAAAATAAATCCGTAAAAACCATTTTTATTTTTGAACCATAATACTTATCTCCTTTACATTTTATATTGTAAGTCTAGAAGTCTAGTATGTCACCTTTTTTTATTTCATTTTCAGTTATCGATAACTCAATAAAAAAGGAATACAACTCTCCAATAGTAAGATTCATGACAACACACTCTGTCATCCTCCCCTACATCGAAAAGTCATATTCCTATTTTCTTACGCGTCAATTACTCGAACACTGTCATCTAACTTCGCCCAGTGGTTTGTTGGACCGTGTCCATTTCCTACATAGATTGGCTGAGCAATCGCTCCTTGTATAAATTTACGAGCTGTAATAGTCTCTCTTTCAAAGGTTGTCCTTTTTGCTAATTCAGCTGTAATACAAGCGGAGAATGTGTCTCCTGTTCCATGGGTAGAAGCTGTTTGAATTCGTTTAGCTTCTGTCCAAAATGCTGTACCATCTTCTAGTAGGACAAAATCTTTTACAATATCCAGTGTTCCATGTCCCCCTTTAATAATGACATTTTTTATGCTAAGATTTTGTAAAAATAGCTGCAGCTTGCATCATATCTTTTCTGTTAAGATTTTCTTGCCAATCAATTCTTCCGCTTCTGGTAAATTTGGTGTACATACTGTGGCAATTGGTAATAATTCTTTTTAATCGTTTCAATTGCTTCTGGTTGTAATAATGGATGTCCGCCTTTTAGCAATCATCATGGGATCCACAATTAATGACCCAAAATTTACTTTTTATAATTTTCACTACAGTTCGAACAACTCGACTATCTGCTAACATTCAGTTTTTGCTACGAATATGAAAATCACTTGCCAACGATTGAAATTGCTCATCAATAAATGGACTAGGTACTTCATGAACTGCTTGTACTCCTAAAGTATTTTGGGCTGTCAAAGCTACAAAAATACTCATTCCAAAAACTTGTCGAGCTTGAAATGTTTTTAAAATCCGCTTGAGCCCCTGCTCCTCCTCCTGAATCAGATCCAGCAATGGTTTTACTTGAATTGTTCGTGTCATTATTTACCCTCCTAAAAATTTCTTCTACTTTTTCTTAAACGGTGACATTTTTCTTGAATATTCTGTGCTTTCATAATCTCACTAACAATGGCTACTCCTGCAATCCTGTTCCTTTTTAAGGTCCATATTGTCTTCATAATACCACCAATGGCTACAATAGGAATGGATACTGTTGTCGCAATTTCCTAAGCGTTTCAATAGAGGTTGGTTGAGTAATGACTTTTTGTCGTAGTTGGATAAATAGCTCTACGCCTAAATAATCTGCTCCATTTTGTTCTGCTTCTAATGCACGTTCAACTGTTTTAGCTGTAACGCCTAATATTTTACCTTTGCCAATGAGTTTTCGAACTACTTCAACAGGTAATTCATCCGCTCCAATATGAACTCCACTAGCATCAACGGCTAAACAAATATCCACTCGATCAGTCAACAATAAGAGGAATTTGGTACTGGTCAGTTATAGTCTTCACTTTTTTGGCTAATTCATAATATTCTCTTGTACTGCATTCTTTTTCTCTTAATTGCACAAGAGTCACACCAGACCTACAAGCTTCTTCTACTTTTTTCAAAAAGTCTTCGTCATTCCAATCATAACGTGCCGTAACTAAATAAAGGGCTAATGTTTTATCTAAGTTCTTCATTTGTCCAGTCCTCCATTTTTAGCATATCTTGCCAATTTTCTTCGTATAGTTTGGATAATTGATTACAAGTTTCGATTCGAAAACTTTCCATCCCTTGTTGGAGTACCTTGCTCGCTTTTTCTCCACATATATTAAAAATAACTAATTGCTCCAATCGTCGCTTCTAGTGGTTCAATTCCACTTCCTAGAACACCCGCAATGAGAGCTCCTACTACATCTCCTGTACCTGTAAATAATTCTAAAGAATCTACCCAATTTTTTAGGCAAAAAGTGTTTGAAGCAGTAACGACTAAGTCTTGTTCTCCCGTTGCTAAAAAACTGTTTGAGGATAAGTTTTAGCTAACTTTTCTTAATGTATGAGCTAATTCCTTTAATTCCATCATACTTTGGTCTTCCTTAGCACTATCGACTCCTTTGGCACTACTATTTAGTCCAGCTAATCGTCTCATTTCGGAGATATTTCCCTTAACAACAGTAACTCCAATGTCTAATAAACTTTGTACTAAAGCAAGGCGATTAGATAGTCCCACTATTCCAACAGCATCTACAACAAGTCGTTTTTGATAAGTATTCGCTAGTTTCGCTGCTTTGATGATGCAAGATTCCTTTTGCTCTGTTAAATGACCAATATTTAGTAATACGGCAGATGAAACTTGAATAACCGATTCAATTTCTCGTTTGTCTTCTGCCATAATTGGTTTTGCCCCTACATATAATAATGCATTTGCCACTAACTCTTTTGTAATTCCATTCGTAATACAATGAATCAGAGGACGTTGTAATGGGAAAATATTTTCTAAAACTTTTTGCATAATGGACATTCCTTAGTTGGCGCAAATAATTTTTGAATACGTTGGATAGTTGATACGTTTTTTTAATTTTACCCAAACTAACCAAGCAATCGTTGAACCAATAATCGCTCCTCCACAAAAACGTGGTGTATAAACAAACCAGAATAATCCAGTTGTTGTTCCAGTAAACCAAACCATTACAGGGATAAGATAATAAGGAACCAATTAATCCTGTTCCAATAAATTCACCAATCATCGCTCCATAAATGTTTTTAGTCATTCTTGCTCCAATCCCTGCTAATAACGCTCCAAATACTGCACCTGTTAACGCTAAAGGGGGAATCGCTAATAAAGTCATACGAAGAATCGCTGTTAAAAATGCCATGGCAACTCCGTATACTGGTCCCATCAGCATTGCTGCAATGACATTAATCGTGCTAGACATTGGTGCCATTCCTTCAATTCGCATTAATGGTGATAACACCACATCTAACGCTACCATCATAGCTAAAAACATAATTTTTTTATTTCTACTCATTTTCCAAACTTCCTAACCTTCTAATTTCCATGTTTCGTGTGTATATGCCATTTCCCAAAATAGATACTCAAATTGGCAACTACGATAAAATGCTTCTATCATTTCTTCTTTTGTCTGTTCTGTTGCTTCTTCATATAATCGTTCGATAACACCACATTCATATTGAACGGCTTCTTTACTATCTTCTCCCGCATACGTCATAATCCATCGTTGATACATTTCATGTGGGGAACCTTGTTTGATTAATTGTTCCCAATGATGATATAACCAGGGACAAGGTAACATCCTGCACAAGCTACGACTACATTTTTCTGCTAGTTGTCGATATAAATGTGATACATAATTATAAGCAGTTGGAGCAATTGGTGTATTTTTGATTTCTTCTTCATCAATGCCTAATTCTTGAAAAATTCTTCTCGAATTAATTGTTCTCCTTGTGCTAAATGTTGCGAATTTCTACGCATTAATTCTTTTTACTTCTGCATCATCAGATGCATCAGAAATAATTTGATATAATTTACTAAAATGTTCTAAATAATAACGATGCTTGTAATAAATAATAACGAAATATCGAATCACCCAATGTCCCCATCTTGTAATCCCGTTACAAATGGATGTTCAAAACTTCCTTGCCAATAACGTTTAGAAACTTCAATCGCTTTTTCTGTAAATGTCATTTTTCTACCTCCATAACCATCCAATACTATTTCCTACTACAAATAATAAAATCATCCATCCCAAAAGCTTTACCATCATTTTTCCAAATAATCGATGGTATTCGTTTTGCTTTTTCATCAAATCCAGTAGCTAATCATCGCTTTGTTCATATTGCTCTTGTAAGTGATAAGCTGTAAAATGACTTTGATATAATATAAAGCTTGACCAAAAATATAAGGACGACCTCTTAATTGACTCGCTTCCTTCATTTGAATAACTACTCTTCGAATATATGGAAAAAGCATGAATAATGACTAATAAGCCATAGACAAAATGAGGCGGCAGTCCTTTTTGTTCCAAGACTAATAATAATTCTTCCAAATCCACACTAAATGCCAATAAAAATCCTAATAAAGCAAATGCAAATGTTCTAGTAAACATCACTGTAGCTAGCTCTAAATGAATTCCTTGAACACGAATCGACCAATAACTACCAATTGCTGGAAATAATGGAACAATAATTGAAGCACCAATGACACCCCACTGCTTCTTCAAAAGTAGATACAAAATTCCAACCACTAATACAAAAATATTCAAGACATTCGAAGGAACAAACGATAATTCAATCGTCACTAGTATTAGAAAAAGAAAAAGCTAAACTTTTAGACTGTTTTTCCATGTTATATTCCCCCTTTTTGTAATGTCTGTTCAGTGATTTGAATATGATGTTGACTCACACCTTCTAATGGGGCTAATCGATGAGAAACGACTAATAATTGTTGATTATGTGTTTGTTGATTCCACTTCATCCATTCTCCCATTAATTGGCAACTTTTGATCAATCCAGTAAAAGGTTCATCCAATAATAAAAATGGAATATCAAACTTAACATACAGATTAGCTGAATCAGCTTTTGTTCTCCGCCACTTAAATACATTAGACTTGTATCTAGTTTAGAACCTAATGGTGTTTCGGTGAGTATTCGTTCTTGCCATTCTTGAGCATGAGCAGAATCTCTTCATACCAAAATTCAATTCATCCCTTGGCATTAAAGTAACAAATTGATGCATCGCTTCTTGAACAGTCAATGTTAACAATTTGGAGCGATTTCTCTTAGTGATTTTTGCCCTTCACACATAAAATTGCCTTTTACTTTTGACAATTGAACCATCGCTCTGAGTAAAGTTGATTTTCCAACACCATTATCTCCAGTTAAAGTCGTAATCCCTTTTTTCTAAAGAAAACTCTGGAATCGACCATAAACCTTCTTTTTATAACATTTTTGAAACGTGAAAAACTTCTCTGATGATGCACCTTCTTGTTCTAATAAAATAACTGAATGATTCGATAAAAGTGCTAATCGGAACTGTCTGCAAAGCAACCTTGCTGAATATGTAATACACGACTAACATATTCGCTATAACCATTCTGTATCATGATCACTAACAATGACTAATTTTTCCCTTTTTGAGAAAGCTCAAACAATAATTTCATTAAGGATTGTCTACTTTTTCTCGTCAACGCTAGTAAAGGCTCATCTAATAATAAAAATCGGAACATCCATTGCTAATAAAACTGCAATCGCAGAACGCTGTTGCTCCCCTCCAGATAATTGAACAAAAGGTCGATCTAAAAATGTTGGGTTTACTGTATTCATTGTAACGTGATGAATTCGCTCTTGAATTACTTCAAAATTATACCCTAAATTTTCAAGAGTAAAGGTTAATTCGCTCCGTAAATTTTTCATCGTAAATTGACGATAAGCTTTTTGGAATACAGTTCCGCAATTGTTGCTCTTTGTACTGGTGTCATGGAAGAAATATCTTTTCCTAACAAGTAACACTGACCTTCAAAAAGTCATCGGTTTAATTCCCGATAAAAATTGAAATAGAGTTGACTTCCCACCCCCGTATCTCCTGTTAGTAAAAATGAATTCTCCCATTTCCATTTGGCAATGGAGATGATGAAAGTATTTTAGTTTTTCCCTTGCCAAACGCTGACACCTTCTAAAGTGATTCCATTCATTGATTAATTTCCTCTTGTAGCTTTTACTTTTTCTAATACATTCATCACAATTTTTACAAATACTACACCGAAAAACAAACACAGAAATAAATCGAACAACGATTAATGCAACTAAAAATCCTAAAGAATAAGCTCCATATCCTAATTTGAAATACTCATAAATAAAACTAAAGACAACAGTCCCAATCGCACTTAATGTAAGAGAAAAAGTATCATATCTCTTATAACCAGTTACAAAAATCCAGCTTCAGTTCCTAGACCTTGAACAAAAACCAGAAACTAAAACTCCAACTCCAAAATGAGAACCCATTAACATTTCTGCCAAAGCAGCTAACATTTCTCCAAGAGTCGAACTTCCTTTCTTCTTCAACAGTACCCCAATCATTGGAGCAGCCATTGTCCATAATCCAAATAAAATTTCATTCGCAAAAGGTTTGTACCCTCCAGGTGTTAATGCCACTTCTAATGCGACATACATAAATCCTGCTCCCATAAATACGCCTCCAAAAAGAAACGCTAATAATGCCATTAAAATGACATCTTTCAAACTCCATTTTTCCATAAAAACTCCCTTCGTTTTCAAAACAAAAGGAGGCTCATTCACTAACATTATGTACATAAGCAATGAAAACTAATTTTTGATTTCTGACATAAATCCATGATATATAAAAATAATATCTTTTTATATCAAAGCAAACAAATCATTAGAAAACATTACTATCGTAACATTCCACATTTCCTTCGCTGGTACTATCCGAATCGGGTTCAATGGGTATAATCTCAGCCAATTGGCACCCCAAATGTTTTTGGTTTTTATTAAATTTTCTTTTATCATATCATATTTGATCATTTTCAACTTATCTGCTTAAAAATATTTTCAATCCAATTATAAGTAAACGCTATCAATTATAGTATTGATTTTTATAGGAGTGATACTATAGTGACATAGAAATCTGAGATGTGCGGTATTTACTAAGTGTTGACCGAACAATTAATGACTTTTTGAGGGATTCAGATTGTTGTTATGGATAACAAGCCATTGCACTTGGAAGTTAAGTAACTCATAGAAGCCCACCTGCTTAGAATGCGGGTTCAAAACTATCAAATACATCAAACGGCATCACCGAAAATCTATCAATAAAGTTTTTACTTTGGACCACTCTTTGAGTGGTTTTTCTTTTACAAATGGATTTTTATCTTTATAGAACCCCCTTTTAAAACTATTTCATAGTGGTATAATAAGGGTATAAAGATGAAGGAGTGATTGTTATGTTCCATGAATATTCTAAAAATTTTTAGTTCAGTAGATGGGTCTAATGAAGCTAGATTAGCTTTTTGAAAAAGCAATTGAGGTTGCTAAAAGAAATCGTGCTCAAGTTTTAATTGCTCACATTATTGATACGAGTACTCCAAACTCCTACTGGTTTTGAAGGAAACTTTAATGAAGAAATTCAAAGACAATCAGAAAAATTTATTCCAAGAATATCGTCAATATGTCAAGAACATGATTTTAATGACATCGATTTTGTTTTAGAATATGGTTCTCCAAAAGTTTATATTTCTAAAAATATTCCAAAAGGATTATCAAATTGATTTAATTATGATGGGCGCAACAGGACTAAACGCAGTCGAACGTTTATTTATCGGTTCTGTATCAGAATACGTCATCAGAAACGCCAGCTGCGACGTCTTAGTAGTCCGCACCGACCTAGAAAAACCAACGCCAATAAAAAGTATATAAATAAAGAACAGGAAAGACTTCCCGTAGTAACAAGGGACTTTCCTGTTTTTATCTTTGATGTTTCATTTAAAAATCTTCAACGCCTCTTACATGAGTGACACTAAAAAGTATAGAAAAAGAGAAAAAGACTTTTCATAGTAGCTAACGTAATAGAAGCCAATTTTTGGCTTCTATTACTGGAACAATCGAGACTTTAGGGCTCGATTGTTAGCTCATAGATTCGCAAAGCGAAGCTGCTGGCGTCAAGCTACTATTTCTAAAAAGTCTTTTTCTCTTTTCTATTACGCTCCATTAACAGGTTTTTGAATCCAACAGTATTGTCACTGGTCCGTCATTTAGTAACTCTACTTTCATATCCGCACCAAACTGCCCCGTCTCAACAGGAATCCCAGTATCTCTTAACAGGCCATTAAACTGCTCAAACATCTCAAGCGCAACATCCCCAGGAGCTGCCTTTGAAAACGAAGGACGATTCCCCTTCTTCGTATCCGCATATAAAGTAAACTGCGAAACCGATAAAATCTCACCGCCAATATCTTGAATACTACGATTCAATTTCCCCTCTTCATCCTCAAAAATTCTCATCTGGACAATCTTACGAACAAGATATTCCATATCTTCCATTGCATCATCATGCGTTACACCCACTAATAAAAGAAAACCACGTTGAATCTGTCCAATAACTTTCTCCTCAACTGTAACACTCGCATGAGAAACACGCTGTAAAACAACTCTCATAACTCTTCCTCTTTCTCGTATTCGATTAAGAAATTACACGACGAACACTATAAACATCAGGAATTTGATTGATCTTCTTCACAATAAATTCTAACTGTTCCGTATTATGAATTCCAATATTGACCGTAATTGTAGCCATCTTATTAGAATCCACTTTACCATTTACAGAATTTAAAGACTTCGTAATACTATTAATGACATTTAGTACCTCATTCAATAAACCATTACGATTGTATCCTTCAACAACTAATTCTGTATCATATTGTTGCTTAGAATTACCCGTATCTTCCCAATCCACATCAATAAGACGAGTTTGTTGATCTTGTTGAACTTTCACATTCGGACAGTCCTTACGATGGACAGAAATTCCACGCCCCTTTGTAATATATCCAACAATTTCATCCCCCGGTACTGGATTACAACAACGACTTAAGCGAATTAATAAGTTATTAACCCTTCAATAATGACGCCATTTTCATGCTTAATACTCATCTTTTGAGTATCTTTCCGTTGAATTTTTTCAGTCGTTTGTTCAAAAGCTTCTTCTTGCATTTTTTGCTTTTCAATTTCCCGACGAGCTTTATCTGTTAATCGATTGGCAACTGTTTGAACAGAAACTTCTCCAAAAACCAATAGCTGCAAATAAATCATCTTCATTGGCAAAATTAAATCGACCAGCAATTTCCTTTAATTGCGTTTTTGATAAAAAGTCTTTTGGAGAAAAATTCTAAATCAACAATTTGTTTTTCTAATAATTCACGTCCACGAAGAATACTTTCTTCACGATTTTTGTAATTTAAAGAATCGACGAATTTTATTTTTCGCACGAGTCGTAAAGACTAAATTAATCCAGTCTCTTGATGGACCAAATGAATTAGCAGAAGTTAATACTTCTACAATATCTCTGTTTTTAACTGATAATTTAATGGTACAATTTTATTATTAACTTTTGCACCAACTGTTTTATTTCCAACTTCCGTATGAATATTGTGAGGCAAAATCTAACGGCCCTGAACCTAATGGTAACTCAGAAACATCTCCTTTTTGGAGTAAAGACATACACTTTATCACCAAAAATATCTTCCTTCACACTATTCATAAAGTCATTCGCATCTTTTGAATCATCTTGTAATTCAATTAAATCTTTAAACCAATCTAATTGTTTTTGAAGTGGATCAGTCGATACTTTTTGAGTATTTCCTTCTTTATACGCCCAGTGAGCAGCAACCCGTATTCTGCAACAGCATGCATTTCAAATGTACGAATTTGAATTTCTACCGGTTTACCACCTGGTCCAATAACTGTCGTATGAATGGATTGATACATATTTGCCTTCGGCATTGCAATATAATCTTTGAAACGACGAGGCATTGGTTTCCATTTTGTATGGATTGCCCCAACAACTGCGTAACAATCACGAATACTATTCACTAAAAACACGAATCGCTAATAAATCATAGATTTCATTAAAATCTTTCTTTTTATCTTTCATTTTTCGATAAATTGAATAAATATGTTTTGGTCTACCATATATTTCAGCTTCGATTTCTAATTCTTTTGTAGCTTCTTCGATATTCACCACTGTTTTCATGGATATATGCTTCACGTTCATCACGTTTTGAATCCATTAATTGAACAATACGATAATATTGTTGTGGGTTTAGATATCTTAATGATGTATCTTCTAATTCCACTTAATTTTTATTCATCCCTAGTCGATGTGCTAAAAGGTGCATAAATCTCTAATGTTTCATTCGCAATCATGCGTTGTTTTTCTGGTTTATGGAATTTTTAGAGTTCTTAAATTATGTAAACGGTCAGCTAGTTTTACCATAATAACTCTTAAATCATTCGCCATTGCTAATAACATTTTACGATGATTTTCTGCTTGTTGTTCTTCATGAGATTTATATTTAATTTTTCCTAGTTTTGTAACACCATCTACTAAAAATGCAACATCTTTGCCAAATACATATTCGATATCTTCAATCGTAAATCCTGTATCTTCAACAACATCGTGCAAAAATCGAGTTACAATTGTATCTGGATACAATCGCAATTCTGCTAAAAATTCCAGCTACTTGAATTGGGTGAACAATATATGCTTCTCCAGATTTTCTTTACTTGATCTTTATGAGCGAACGTCGCATATTCAAGGGCTTTTTCAATGAACTGAATACTCTTTTCATTCATATATTCACGACAGAGTGAAATCACATCTTCAGCCGTATAATTTTTATTTTTGACATATACGTTTTTCCCCTTAATTCATTACAGTAACCGTATTAAACTATTATTTGTTACTGCTTTCTTAACTTTTAGATAATACTTATCCTATCTCTTTCTTAGCCTTCCGTCAACTATTTCTAACCTTTTAAAAAGCTCGAAATGATAGGACACTGCAGTAAGATGCATACATGGGTGCTGTTTCAGCTCTTAAAATTCTTGGACCTAAGGCACAAGAATGTACTTCCTGGCTATTTAAATACTCAATTTCTTGTGATCGAATCCACCTTCTGGACCAAAAATAAAAAGGCAATCGAATCTCCTTTTTGTAACGAAGTCAACGTTTGAACAAATACTGCCCTTCTCCTTCTTTAGCAACTTCTTCAAATGCAACTAATGCTTTTTGTCGATTGTAGCTAAGATTACACTTTCCTTTAAAGTCATTAAATCTAACACTTTTTGGAACATGTAGTCGGTGGGATTGTTCTGCAGCTTCTTGAGCAATTTTTGTAATCTTTCAATTTTTAAAGGGATTTATCTTTGTCCATTTCACCATATTCCGTTTCATTTCTACCGGAACAATCGTCTGAACCCTAATTCCGTTGCTTTTTGAACAATTGTCTCTAACTTATCCTTTTGATAGCCCTACAAAAAAATCGTAACATTAATCGGTAATTCCACCTGTTGTTCTTTATGTTCTTCTATTTTTAACTCGAATGGAGATAGTTGAGTAATTTTTGCGATATACAATTGTTCTTTTTCATCTACAATTTCACAACATTCTCCAATATTCATTCGCATCACTTTTTACCATATGATGCTCTTGTTCTTTTGGAACAGAGATGCTGTTCTCCGACTGATTGAATGACTTGATCGATAAAATAACGTTGCATCCTCTTTCACCTAGTCTTTCACTTTTGTCATGACAAATGTATTCCATTCACCCATTGTAAGTTGTTGTTTTAATGCTAAATCCTGCATTTTCATAAGCAGAACGTACTTCCTCTGCTTTTGACTGAATAATTCTGATAAAATTAAAACACCATTTTCTTTTTAAATTATGATAGGCATCCGTAGGCATCATTAATAGTATTTCAGCTAAAAATATTCGCTATACAATTAAATCTGAAGGTTGATGAATTCCTTGTAATAAATTATTTTCATAAACAGCAATTTCTCCAACTTCTGGATTTAAAGAGATATTTTTCTTTAGAAACTCTTGTTGCCATCTCATCAATATCAAAAAGCTGTGACATCACTTGCCTAATAGTTTAGCTGCAATACTTAATACACTAGATCCTGTCCCAACATCTAGTACACTCTCTCACCACGAACATATTGTTCCAAAGCTGCTAGTGATAATTGAGTCGTTGGATGTGTTCCTGTTCCGAATGCTAAACCTGGATCTAATCGAATTAAGAGTTCATCTTCTTGTTGTTTTTGATATTCTAACCAACTAGGAACAACTGTTAAATTTCTTGTTACACGAACTGGGAAGTAATATTTTTCAGGCTTCAGCCCAATCTGCTTCTCCTACTGTTTGTAAAGTAACAATCCCTTTTCAATTGTTAATCCAAAAGATTTTTAGTTCTTGAACTCTATTCGTAACTATTTCAGTCATTTCATCATTCCATTGATTTGCTGGAAATAAGCTTTAACAAAAACTTCATCTGTTTCATATAAAGACTTTCTTTCTACTGAAAAGCCATTCTAATTGTTCTTGATTTAATTGATCATAATCGAGAGGATCTTCAATCGAAACTCCTTTTGCTCCAATTTCCATAAAAATTTCACTGACTGCCTCTACACTTTCTGTATGAGTTACTCACTGTAACTTCTAACCAATCCATTTATTGACTCTCCTTTAACGTTTATCATTGTTCAAAAGATATTATAACAAAGAAAATAAAAATTACCTAAAAATATAATGTAACATATTTGTAATTTTTCCGATTTTTTTAGTATGATATTGAAGATAGAAAAACAATAGATTTTTCACTGCTTGTAAAAGACATTTTGCTTCGAGTAACAAGCATATTAAACCGAAAATAAGTTAATTGATTATAGATATTAAGGAGTAATGAAACAATGACAAGATTTTTATCAACAAAAGATATTTTAAATAAACAATTTAAACGCTCATTTAGAGGATTTGATATTGAAGAAGTAGATGCATTTTTTGATCAAATTATACGTGATTATGATACATTCCAAAAAGAAATTAGCTTTTTTTACAAAGTGAAAATGAACGTTTATTAAATAAAGTGGATGAATTATCTAAACAAGCAACTGTCACAAAGGAACTCGCTCAGCTAGCATTCCTTCTGCTGGAGTTACAAACTTTGATATTTTAAAACGTTTAGCCAATTTAGAGAAACATGTATTTGATGAAAAATTAGAAGAAGATGACGAAGACGATTTAGACAAAACTCGTGTCATTACCCTCAATCAAAGATTAATAGTACTTGTAAACTTTTGAGTAATCGCGGTAGTGTATTCACTGCTGAGGAAAGTCCATGCTCGCACAGTCTGAGATGTCTGTAGTGTTCGTGCTTAGCGAAACCATAAGCTAAGGCAACGATTAGTTGACGGCAGAAAAAATGGCTAAGGAATTTCTATGCCAAAGTATTCTTGAAAGTGCCACAGTGACGAAGCATTTCTGAAACGGAAATGGTGGAACACGGTAAACCCTCGAGCGAGCAACCCAAACTTATGGTAGGGGCACTCTTTTATTAGGGAAATGAACGAAAAAGAGGCACATTTGTGTAGACAGATGATTACTGAAATCAATTAGAACCTGCTAATTGATGGAACAGAACATAGCTTATAGAAGTTTGCATTCAGGTTATTTACCGGGGTCTCAGTATGAAAAACTATCATTTTATAGAAAAGGAAAATTATTATGACAACTTATAAATTAGTCGCCACTGCTGCGGCTGGCATTGAAGCTCTTGTTGGAAAAAGAATTAAGAACTCTTGGGTATGATTGCCAAGTAGAAAATGGAAAAGCTTATTTTACTGGAAATGATTATGATATTGCGAAAACAAACATTTATTTACGTACAGCAGATCGTATTAAAATTATTTTTGGTCAATTTACCGCTAAAACTTTTGATGCTTTATTTGAACAAACAAAAGCACTCCCTTGGGAACAAATTTTACTAGTTGATGCAGAATTTCCGTATCAGGAAAAATCTGTTAAATCAACATTACATAGTGTTCCTAACTGCCAATCTATTGTAAAAAGCAATTGTTAATCGTTTAAGTGCAGCATATGCACGTAGAACACATTTACCAGAAACAGGAGCACTCTATCCTATCGAAGTTTCTATCCTAAAAAGATGTGGTAACATTAACCATTGATACAAGTGGAATAGCTTTATTTTAAACGTGGCTACTGTACAGAAAAAGGTGGCGCACCATTAAAAGAAAAATATGGCTGCTGCTCTTGTTATGTTAACGAATTGGTTCCCAGATAAACCATTTTTACGATCCATGTTGTGGTTCAGGTACCATTCCAATCGAAGCTGCTTTTAATTGGATTAAACATTGCACCAGGATTAAATCGTTCATTTGCAGCTGAAAAATGGACATTCTTTGATCCAAAAGCATTTGACACTGTTCGTCAAGAAGCAAGAAAAGAAATTCGTACAGATGTAACATTAGACATTCTTGGAGCTGATATTGATGGTTCTATGATTGAGATTGCAAAAACAAAATGCAATTAAAGCGGGCGTTAGTGAGCATATTGAATTTAAGCAAATGCAATTAAAAGATTTCCGTACGAAGAAAGAAAATGGTGTATTAGTAGCTAATCCACCATATGGTGATCGTTTATTATCTGAAGAACAAGCTCAAAATATTTACCGTCAAATGGGACAAACATATGAACCATTAGAAACTTGGAGCAAGTATATTTTAACGAGTGATTTAAGTTTTGAGGAACATTACGGAAAACAAGCCACTAAGAAACGTAAACTATATAATGGTGCCATTCGTACCGACTACTTCCAATTCTGGGGTGTACGTAAACGTAAACCGGTTAGTGAATAAATTAATGGATGTTATATGTAATGGGTTTTTAATTAAAATACAAAAGAAAAACTTTTCTAAGTAGTAGTACTATAAGTCACAGAACTGTGAGCTATAGTACAGGAAAGCTTTGAGACCTAGGCTCAAAGTTTAGCCATGAAACCGCAGGTCTGCTGGCGTCCTTACTACATAGAAAAAGTTTTTTTCTTTAATTTAATTCTCTACTACATGAAACGTAACGTGGTCTGCTACTACATCACATTTTACGGTATTTCCTGGTAAAAATACTTGAACGAATTAATTCTTTTTGCTAATGGTGTTTCAATTTCGTTGAATATAACGAGCAATTGGACGAGCACCATAAACAGGATTATAAGCATTTTCAGAAATCCAATCTTTCAATTCATCCGTAAACACTAATTGAATCTCTTGCTCTTGTAAACGAAGATTTAAATCTTTCAACATCTTATCAATGATGCCATAAATATGACTTTTGATAATGGTGTGAAGAAGATTGTTTTCATCAATACAGTTTAAAAATTCAGGTTTAAATGTACCCTTCAAGACGCCTTCCCACTGCTTGTCTCGTTTTCAGCATCAATTGTTTCCCCTTGAATTTCTAATAAGAGTGAGAACCAATATTCTTGTCATAATAAAGACTGTATTTTTTAAAGTCAACGACTCTACCTTTTGAATCTGTTAAGCGACCATCATCTAATACTTGTAATAGGATATTGAAGACATCTGGATGTGCTTTTTCAATTTCATCTAATAATACAATCGTATATGGATTACGACGAACAGCTTCTGTTAATTGACCGCCTTCTTCATAACCAACATATCCTGGAGGTGCTCCGACTAAACGACTCACAGAGAATTTCTCCATATATTCACTCATATCAATTCTGACCATATGGTCTTGACTATCAAATAAGTTTTCTGCCAATGTTTTTCGCTAATTCTGTTTTTACCAACACCAGTTGGTCCTAAGAATAAGAAGCTACCAATTGGTCTATTTGGATTTTTGTAATCCTGCGCGAGAACGTAAGACTGCATCTGCCACTTTTTGAACAGCTTCATCTTGTCCAATCACACGTTCATGTAAAGTATCTTCTAATTGAAGAAGTTTTTCTCTTTCTCCTTCTACTAATTTAGTTACTGGAATACCTGTTAATCGTCCTACAACACGAGCGATTTCTTCATCTGTTACAGCTTCTTGCACTAATCGATTATCTTCTTGAGCATGAAGTTTTGCTTGAGCTTCTAATTCTTGAATTTCTTTTTCTAATTTAGGAATACGACCATGACGAAGTTCAGCAGCTTTTTCTAAATTATATTCAGCTTCAGCTTCTTCTAATTCATGTTTTAAGCGATCAATTTCTTCACGTTTATCACGAATTTTATTCACTTCTTCTTTTTCGATTTCCCATTTCATTTTTAAGCTATTGGCTTCTTCACGTAATGTCGCTAATTCTTCTTGAAGAATTGATAAGCGTTTTTACTTGCTTCATCTTTTTCCATTTTTAATGCTTGTTCTTCGATTTCTAACTGCATTAAACGACGAATGACAGCATCTAATTGTGTTGGCATTGAATTCATTTCTACACGTATCGTTGCACATGCCTCATCGACTAAATCAATCGCTTTATCTGGTAAATATCGATACTGTAATATAACGATTTGATAAAGTTGCTGCCGCTACTAAAAGCATTGTCATGAATATTAACACTATGGTGAATTTCAAAACGTTCTTTTTAATCCACGTAAAATAGAAATTGTATCTTCTACTGTTGGTTCATGAACTAATACTTTTTGGAAACGTCTTTCTAAAGCTTTATCTTTTCCATATTTTCACGGTATTCATCTAATGTTGTTGCTCCAATACAGTGTAATTCTCCACGAGCTAACATTGGTTTTAGTAAGTTACCGGCGTCCATGGATCCTTCTGTTTTTACCAGCTCCAACAATTGTATGAATCTCATCAATAAATAAAATGATTTGCCCTTCTGATTTTGTCACTTCTGATAAAACTGCTTTTTAGACGTTCTTCAAATTCCCCACGAAATTTTTGCACCAGCGATTAAAGCTCCCATATCTAATGAGTAAATGACTTTATCTTTTAAATTTTCAGGAACATCTTTACGCACAATTCTTTGTGCAAGACCTTCTACGATAGCTGTTTTACCTACCCCCAGGTTCTCCAATTAATACAGGATTATTTTTGTTTTTCTAGATAAAATACGAATGACATCACGAATTTCTTCATCACGTCCAATAACTGGATCTTGTTTTCCAGATTTTACTGCTTCATTTAAATTTTGTGCATATTGTTTTAATGCTTCATATTGATTTTTCTTGATTTTGACTAGTCACGACTTCCTCCTCTCAATTTTTCGATTCTTTCTTGTAATACTTGTTTTGTTACTTGATGTTTCACTAAAAATTCTTTAATCGGATGATTACTTTCCATTAAAGCTAGTACAATCACTTCAGTTGATAAATATTCATCTTGAAATTGTTGTCTAATTTCATCTGCTTTCGTTAGTATTTGGTATAAAGATTGACTTAAGCTTTGACCATATTGGACTTAGCTTCCTTCTACTATTGGTAATTGATCGATTTTTCATCCACAAATTTTTCTAATTCTGAAATTGGAACATGGACATCTTCATATAGATTTCTCACAAAATGATTTGGAGTTAAAAACACTTTCCACAAATGTGAGACATCGATTTCTTGATGTTTTCTATTTTGCGCAATTTCTTGTGCCTGAGCAAGTGATTGTTGCATCATCGTTGTCATTTTTCAATATTCATCTTGCTTCCCCATTCTTTTTCTTCCATTTCTGTATCAAATTTCTTTTGATGTTTATAGTATACGCCTTTGGTCAAAAAAGTCAAACATTTTCTTTGACTTTTTGACTTTTAATAAAGAATAGAAAAATTCATAGTAGCTGAAATAACATAAGCCAAAAATGAAGCATGTTATGAGGAAAAATTCGAGACTAAGGCTCGAATTTTAGCAATGAAAACCGTCAGGGTTTTGCTTGCGTCCTAGCTACTATAAAATTTCTATTCAAAAATCTATCCATTCGAATCGATACGAATTACTCTTCTTACACAATAAAATCCTGGGGTTAGGGTCTTTCTCCTTATCCTCAATCCCTCTCCACGATAATAAGAAGATAAAGGCAATAGATTAATAATCGGTGCTTTATGAGTCTCCTCTAACCAGCCACCTTTCGTATAATGCTCATCATCAATAATTTCTGGACCAAATTCTGCATTTTGCAATCATCAATCCGAACATATTCTCTTTCCATAAAGGAGAAATATTTTTATGGAATAATTGACGTTTCAACTGAGTTCCCCATTTAAACAATCGACGACAACTTGCACCACAACAATATTCCCATTCATCTTCCGTTAACAATCCAAAACCATGACGCTCTATATCTCTTTTCAACTCTACGAAAGACACAGCATCATCTATATAACAATCAAACAAATCAGGATTCAGTTGATTTTGTTGAATAAACAAAGGTGATTTTCTTCCTACAGTAGGATACCTCTTAAAAAATGATTCCCTTGTCCTTCTGGCGTAATAATTCTTGAATATTTTTGAATGATTTCCTCTGTTTGATTTTGCTGCTATTGATAATTGTCCTGAAATGACATTATAATGCCCAATAAATTTTAAACCTACAAACGTTGGCTTTTTCTCAACTAATAAAGCAGGAATATCAACTTCTCTTAAAGGTGAAGTCGAAGCATTAATTTTTTTCATCGATATATTCAGTAGTTAAGTGAATATGAGAAAAATCTTGATCCAAAAATCCTTCTTCCATTAAAAGTGAACTTATCAATTGTTGATTGCAATATCTTTTTAACTCATATCTTAATTCTTGTCTTTCTTCACTGCAGTCAAGACCCTGATAAACCTGATAAAACCACTATCCCATCCCTAAAATACATTTCTTTTGACCTGGTACGAAGACATACCTACACCATCAATAACTATTTCAAATGTATCAGTTTTAATACCTCCAAATTGATAACTGACAGGAGTAATTTTCATAACCTCTAATATAGGATCAACAAAATGTCTGAGAATATTTTTGTATGACGACTACTTTCATTTCATTCGTTAATGTTTTTCCATATTGGATTAGAAACTGCATCCAAAAATTATTAGACATCTATATCACCTCAATCTTATTCTAAAACAATCTTAACACTTCACCATTTAAAAAATCAACTTGATTTGTTATAATACATTGTACATTAAAGGAGAACGCTATGAATCTAATTATTATCGCAAATCCATATTCCGGTGGTGGAAAAGGAAAAAACAATTCGACTGCTTTAGTCAATTATTGTTTAAAAATAATATTACATTTTCAACTTATTTAACACAATATGCTGGAGAAATGATTGAAATTATTCCACGTATCATTCAAAACTTAACATCAGAACATAAAATCATCATAATTGGTGGAGATGGTACGTTGAATGAAGCTATTTCTGCATTGATTCAATGCAATCAAGATATTCAATAGCTTACTTACCAGCAGGAACAGGAAATGATTTCGCAAGAGAAATGACATTAACATATGATATTCCAACTTTTATCAAACATCTTTATAATGAAACCATTAAGAATCTTGAAATCATTTCATATCATGAAAAAATTGAGTCATAAAAAGGAATTGCAATTAATTCACTAGGATTCGGAATTGACGCTGCAATTTGTCAACTGAATACTATCCAAGCAAAATCGAAAAAAACGATTTGGTTTAAATAAATTATCTTATTTAACACCTATCATAGATGCTTTTAAGAATCATCAAGAATTTTCAAAGCCGCTATTCAAATTAATGATGAACCAATTCAAATAGCTGATAAGAATTTATTAGTAGGGCTTTTTAATCATTCTTATTTTTGGTGGAGGTATTCAATTTGTACCCACTGCAAAACAAAATTCGCATCATTTTGAAGTAGTTGTTGCTAGAGATGTGACTACTAAAGTCATTCTTAAAGCATTTCCGTTTATTTTATGGAATAAACAACATTTTGAACGATTTCCAAATCACTTAATGAAACAGACTGCTACTAAAAGCTTGTATCAAAAATACAACAACCCATTCTCATGCAAACGGATGGTGAAGTCACTTCATTTGAAGCAGTTGATTTAGAAGCTGAATTAATGACCTATCCAATCTATTTGACCTAAAAAAACTGGAGCCAATAACGACTCCAGTTTTCTAATATCCTCTCACTTGTGCTACATATTGTTGAATGGCGTCACAGGCATACTGTCCAACACCTTTTCCATAGTTATCTAAATTAGTTCTAAATTCTTCATTATGTGCATATCCAAGCCCAATACTTGAAAAATACATCAATCGAACAATCAAATGCATATTGACACATATGCTGATGTAATTCTTTTGCAAGAGTTACGTTTACTTCATCAGTTGCTGGAATTCCTTTTTGAATATTATCTGCATAAGCAAAAGAAAATTCGATTAAATCCTTCAGCTACAATGTCCTCTTTTTCCTTTTTGCTTTTCTTCAGCTTCGTTAATCACTTCTTCACCATATTCTTTTTATGGCTTCATTTTTATATTTTTTTATTATCTGAAACACTAAATCCTTTAAATTTTTCTTCTGATGACATCCTAATTTTTCCTTTCTGTAGACAGAATTGTCTTTTCTAATGTATCAATTAATATTAGAAGTTTTTCCTTTTCATTTTGCATTAACATTAATTGTTTTTGTAAGTGTGGTAATAAGTCCTCTTCCTTCTGTTGTAAAAGTGACTGAATTTCTTTTTTAGAGAAAATCCTAAATATTTATAATAAAGAATCGTTTGTAGATAAGATAAGTCTCCCTCACTATAATATCGATAACCATTTTTATCTTTTTGTGGCGAAAAGTAAACCTATATTGTCATAATGATGTAAAGTGCGCACCGAAACACCACTAAGTTCACTCACTTGTTTTAATGAAATACATCTTTATTCCTCCTAACAATTACAGTATAAGGTATGACGTTAGGGTTATAGTCAAGATTTTTTTCAAAAATACACCTCCAAAATGGAAGTGTATCTAATTTATGATTTTTGGTTGATAAGTAAATCCTTCACCAATAACATGTGTTACTTCTGTAATAATGATGAAAGCTTGAGGATCCACATCGTGAATAATTCTTTGTAAAGTCATTACTTGTAGTCGAGTTGACTGCTACAAAATAAAACTTTACGTTCTTCACGTGAATAAAATCCATGTCCGTCTAAAAATTGTTGTCCCGACCAATTTTTCTTGAATTGAGCACCAATCTCTTCATATTTTTAGAAATAATCATAAATGATTTCTTAGAATTAAATCCTTCTAATACAAGATTAATCATTCTACTAGCTGTAAATAAATAAATTAAAGTAATAATTACTTTTTCTAAATCTGAAATAATAGATAATGGACTTACAACAATAATATCTAATAATAATAATGAAACAGATACATTCCAACCTAAAATACTTTTTCAACATCATGGCGATAATATCTGTACCAGCAGTAGTTCCATTTCCTAGCATTACAAGCCCTAGAGCTGCACCACTAACAACCCCTCCACCAATAGCAGCTAATAATACATTATGTGGTATAAATTGATAGGTTCCCAGGTAATATCTAGAAAGACAGACATTAATATTACTGCATATATGGTATAAAAACATTGTTCTACGTTCTAAAAACTGGTAACCAATTAATAATAAAACTAAGTTAATTACTAAGTTAGAAGTCCCAGGATTAATGCCAAATATATAATATAGTAACAAAGTAATTCCTGTTACACCGCCACTCCCGAATTGATTCGGAATCACAACTGCATTAATCATAAACGAAAAAAATAAAAGGAACCGATGGTTACCATTAAAATTGAAATGAAAGTTTCTTGATTTAAATATTTTTTTCATATAGACTTCTCCTTTCTCTTACTCTGAGTCTCGATGGAATCTTCCATAAAGTTTTCTGTTGCGAATTGATTAATAATAACACGAGGATCGGCTTCTTTTTAATACAGAAATCGCATCAATCAATTCATAAGAAGATAACACCGTATGTAATAAATACATTTTTCATGACTAAATCCACCAATGGCTTCTACACAAGAAATTCCGTAGCGAATATTTTTTTAAATAAGCTTGCATCACTTCCTCACCATATCGTGTTGTAATTTGTAAAGTTACACGATGATAACGTTGATGGAAAGTACTAATGACTTTTGTAGAAATAAATTGGAAAAATAATAGAATAACCAGCATATTTCCAACCAAAAAAATAGCACCAAATATTAATAATAATAATGTATTAAAGAAAAATACTTCTTGCCAAATTGTTTTTCCATTTCTATTTGAGAAGTACAATGCAACAAAGTCAGTTCCCCTGTTGAAGCATTTCCTTTTAATGCAATCGAAAATATAAATTCCATTTAATACTCCACCAAAAATTACATTTAATAAAAACATCATCAAAAATCGGTTCGAAAATTTAATACTCGAATAAAGAAACTACCAAAAATACTTGTAAAAATTGAATAAAATGTAAATCTTGGACTAATTCCTCGATAGCAAATAATAGCTACAGGAATATTTAATGCTAACATCATTAAAGAAATTGAAATATCCAACCCAAATAATTCAGCAATTTGATGAATTAAAATAGATACCCTAAAAAATCCACTAGAAAGTAAATTTGAAGGTTGAATAAATACTTTTAGAGTAAATGCTTGTAAAAAAACCAGACAAAATAATAGTTAATAAACTTACTAAATGACGAACTTTAGGGATCTTTTACGATATTTACGATACATTGCGGGATTTAATAAACTCATAATCGTTCCCCCACTTTAAAATGATAACGAATATGATCGGCGTTAATACTTTTAATTCAGAGTCTTGATATAAATATGGCCATTCAATCTCTTCTAAACGTTCTACAATCGCTTCTATTACTTTGATTTCTGGGACAAAAAAACATAATTTCTCTTACTCCATACATTGTATGACTAGCATCAATTGCCTGCCACTCATTAACTGCAATAGAATAATAATGTTCATTTATTTGAAAAATTAATACGCTCTGCAACATAATCATAAGTTGTTTTTAAATTGAAAATTCTTTTGTTAAAAATCCGATGTTTTTGAATATCATCTACAATATAATGTACTTGATTTAATCGTGTTTTTGCTGGTAAAGCTATGGACTCCATATCTCCTAATTGAATAAAATCTTGGATAGGAATCATCACTTCGTTACCTTCTAAATATTGCATTTCATGATTTACATCTTCTAATAATAAATCTTTTTCACACAGTAAAAATTTCAAGCGATTCTGCTCAGGATCATAATATAAAAATCCTTCACTATAACCATCATCACAAGTTGCCATTATCATTTGTTCTTCTAATAAAAATGATTACTCAAATCTCCCAATAATTGTTTTTGGAATTTCAGATCCTAAATAATATGTCAAATTAGTCTTGCGTGTACCAGTATTTTTCAGCAGTCATCAGACGAATCATTGGAATACTTCCTTGAGGTAATCCTAACAAAACTTCCGTTTCAAAGTCTTGTAAAATGGTTAAACCAAGAACTTGTGTATAAAACCTTTTCATACTATGAATATTTTCTACAAATAATGTTACTTGGGCTATATCCCATTCTTTTTGAACAGAAGGCAATAAATTTTTAAATACTCAAATAAATTTTTCACTGCACTTCATCCTTTATTGTTTCTATTTAAAAATAAAATAATCCGAACATGATATCAGATTTATAGTCATCAATAGTTCGATTCAACATTCATTCATTCTAGTTTTTCGAATGCAACTGTTAAAGGTGGTACCACTTGTACGAGATACGACACCTGGTAAAATCAATAGGCCATTTTCATATTCTGTATTAAATGCTTTTGCAACAGTATCTAATGCTTCTCCGACAACTAATCCAGTAGAAACACTTGTTAAAATATTTGTTACAACCAATAAGAATGTATCATAGCCATGAGTTGCGTTTGCTTCTTTCATACTAAATTCTAATGCTTCTCTACGAGCTAATAATTCTTGTTCATCTACAACATTCACTTGGGCAATACGCATATTGTATGAACCCATAGGGAATGATTTTGCATCTAAATCAATTAACTCAGCTTCAGATTTAGTAGATAAATTTGTACCTGCTTTTAACATTTCTAATCCATAAGAATTTACATCAATTTCAGCAATACGAGCTAATTCAGTTGCTGCTTCGATATCTTGTTGTGTGTACATGTTGGTGATTTAAATAATAATGTATCAGAAACAATTGCTGAAACCATTAATCCAGCAATTTCTTTTGGAATTTCGATTCCATATTCTTTATACATTTTAAATAAAATCGTATTTGTACATCCTACTGGTTCACAACGATAGAATAGAGGATTTGCAGTTTGAAAATTCGCAATTCGGTGAGTGATCAGACAACATATTGTACTTCAACTTTTTCAACATCAGAAGCACTTTGTTGAACTTCATTATGGTCTACTAATGCTACGATCGTATCTTCACTAACTGAAAGATACAACACGTGAAACTGTTCGATTAAAATAATTTAATGCATATTGAGTTTCTTCATTAGGTTCTCCTAATGCAACTGCTTCTGCCTCTTCACTAATTGTTTTTAATAAACAAGCATGCGAAATTGCTGATGTAATAGCATCTGTATCTGGATTTTGGTGTCCAAAGACTAATAATTTACTCATCTTTAATCCTCACTTTTTATAAATTTTTATAATGACTATTTTACCACACAATGTTTTAGAAAACCAAACTAAACTTCTAAATACCCTTTTGTATTCTTGTGTTCTTAAAAATACGGTTTGCATTTGCAACACACGTTCTTTTGTTGGTGGTTCAATATGTTCTAATTTGTATGGAATCCCTAAATTTTTCCATTTATAAACACCTAAACGATGATATGGTAAAACTTCGAATTTTAATATATTTTTCAACCTGCTACAAAATCACTTAATCTTTGTAAATATTCATCATAATCAGAACGCTCTGGAACTATTACGTGACGAATCCAAAAACAGGTTGACCTTTTTCTGATAAATATTCTGCTAATTGTAAAATATTTTTATTAGTCCAAGCTGTTAATTTTTATGTTGTTCATCATCCAATATGTTTAATATCTAATAAAATTAAATCTGTATATTCTAATAATTCCTCAAATTTACTAAAGAATGGTTCATCATATGTAAATGGCATTCCACAACTATCTAATGTAGTATGAATTCCCATTGCTTTACAACGTTTAAAGAAATCAATTAAAAATCAACTTGTAATAAAGGTTCCCCCACTTACTGTTACGCCACCTTTTTACCCCCAAAAGCACGATAACGCAAAAGCTTCTTCAATAATTCTTGACTTGTAATCTTTTGTCCTCCACCAATATTCCAAGTATCCGGATTATGGCAAAATTCACATCTCATACGACATCCTTGCATGAATGTCACGAATCGAACTCCTGGTCCATCAACAGAACCAAAACTTTCTGTAGAATGAATATATCCAACAACTGGCTCACTCATTCATTATCCCTCCATTTGTCAAAATAATTGACACTATTTGTTACTATTATAACACATTTTATAGAAAACGGTTGAAGCATTCTTCAAACTCTTCTAATTTTATAGAGAACGTTGATTAAACAACGTTCTCATTCTTAACGTTCTAGGAGGGATTCGAACGACCGTTCGCTTGAGAAGGCGAATGCTCTATCCTGCTGAGCTACTAGAACAGTACAAAAGTTATTATAACAATATGTATAATAACTGTCAATACTGAAAAATAAATTCTACTTTTATAAAATGTACTTTTTATAGACAATAATTATAAAATAAATGAACTTGTTTTAACTTGCTTTTTGATAATATCTCGAAATTCTAATAATTGACTCAATACGATATCAACCATTTCACCATAAGTCATTGAAATTTCCGTTGTTTTGTATTCTAATTCATCTTCAGAAATAACATTACCATTATCGTCTCACATATTCTACTGTATCATTTTCATTACGATACGATAATAAAAATTTTTTGTTGAAATTCTGGATAATACGTATATGAGGGCGTATATTTTATTCTTTTTCTCTGAAATCTGATGCACAAGCTAATACTTCTGAAAGTAAATTCCTTTAAATAATTATGCATTTCATCAATTTCACGTTGATTCATCTCATTTCACTCCTTTACAACATTATACTAAATACACTATCTGTTTCAACAGAAACTTTCATTATGGCATAAAACTATACTACAATAAAAAGGAGGTATTTTATGAACGTTTATTTATCAATTCTCTCATGCTACAACTTGTTCTCCCTTCTAATTTCAATTCCACATTCAGGTGTTGAGATTCCTAAATCGATTCAAGTAGAATCAATCAACAAGCAAAAAGAATTCATACCGATTGGCAATTAGATTTATTAGTAAGAGATTTTCCATTTACAATAATTGATTCAAAATTGTCTAGATACGTTGTAGATGTTAATCGTTCAAAATACAGTTCCAAAGTTCTACACTCCCAATCATTCCAAGATACGATGAGTCTGGAAGTCCATTATTTCAAACAATATCCTTCTAAATCTTTACAACAACAATGGATAAAGGATTATTATACTCCTTATTACAATACGATATTGGAACAAATAACATTAAAGAAACAAAATAATTCAAAGATTTGTTTATTTGATTTACATAGTTATGATGATCGATACTTTAATACAGATAAAATTATTATTAGCACTAGAGAACGTACAACAATATCCAAAGAGTCCTTAAATTATATTTTAAATTGTTTTAAAAAGTAGCTTTAACTACTCAACTAGATAAGCCTTTTTAAAGGTGGAAATATTATTCATGAAGTATCCAAACAATCAGAATGAGAGCAATTCAAATTGAAATTCCATATTCACTCTATCTTCATAACAATACATTAGATTCTCAAAAGCTAAAAGTTTACAAGAAAAAATTACAACAAATTTTCTTACAAATTGAAAATATTATAAAAATAGACGACCAAAGTCGTCTATTTTACTTTTTATGAATTTTTACTTATTAAAAATCAAATAAGGATAATTGGTTCTCATCTAGTAAGTCATCTCCAATACTTTTATTTTCAGTCAAATAATCAATTAACGTTTTAGAAACTTCCACGTGTTGCTAAGTCTAGAAATAAATGGTTGTTCTTGTCTTGCTTCAACAATTTTATTCGCTACGTTTAATCTAATCCTGGAATCGATCTAAATGGAGCAATCAAACTATCTCCTTCAATCACAAAATTCACAGAATCGGACTTTTTCAATATCAACCATTTTAAAAGCTAAATCCACGTTCACACATTTCATTTTGCTAACTCAAGTACGGTTAATAAGTTTGCTTCTTTTGTACTTGCATCATTTCCTTTTATCTGAATTTCCTTCATTTTTTGTTTAATCATTTCTTTTCCTTGTGACATTGCCACAATATCAAAGTCTTGAGTAGCTTTGAACTGAGAAATAAGCACAATAATATAATAAAGGTTTATGAACTTTGAACCACGCTACACGTAAAGCCATTAATACATAGGCTGCAGTACATGGCTTTTCGGGAACATGTACTTAATCTTCAAGCACGAATCGATATACCATTCTGGAACATTATTTTCTCGCATCATTGCTTGATAATCTTCTGGTATTCCCTTTCCTTTACGTACGCCTTCCATGATTTTAAAAGCAGCACCATTTTCAACACCTTTATGAATTAAGTACACCATAATGTCATCACGACATCCAATAACTTCAGAAAGTGATACCATGTAGTCGAATTAATTCTTCTGCATTTCCAAGATATACGTCTGTACCATGAGATAATCCAGAGATTTGTAGTAACTCTGTAAATGTAGTTGGTTTTGTTTGTTCTAGCATTCCACGTACAAATTTTGTACCAAACTCAGGAATTCCTAGTGTCTCGTATTCGAATCAATTTGTTCAGGCGTAACGCCTAATACTTCTGTTCCACCGAAAATTTTCATCACTTCTGGATCATCAGGTGGAATATCCTTTGGTTCAATTCCTGATAAATCTTGTAGCATACGGATCACTGTAGGATCATCGTGTCCAAGTATGTCGAGTTTTTAACACATTATCATGGATAGAGTGGAACAAAGTGAGTTGTTTTTCCACTCTGCATTTTCGATCATCAGCTGGGGATGGATTGGAGTAAGTCATAGACATCCATATAATCTGGATTACAATAACTCCCCCTGCAGGTGTTGTCCAGTACTTCTTTTCACTCCTGTACACCCTTTTGCTAAACGACGATTTCTGCTTGCCTAAATTCTAATCCCTAAATCTCGTTCATATCCTTTTACATACCCTAAAGGCCGTTTTGTCTGCAACAGTACTAATGGTTCCTGCAGATACACATAATCTTCTCCGAATAACACTTTCGTATAGTTAATCGCGCTTGTGGCTGATATTCCCTGAGAAGTTTAAATCGATATCGGGTACTTTATCCCCATAAAAACCTAAGAACGTTTTCAAATGGAATATCATGTCCATCTTTTTGCAAGGCGTGTTCCACATTTAGGACAATCTTTTTCTGGTAAATCAAACTCCTGAACCGACAGAACCATCATCATTCTGAATAACAACAGTTTGGACAGCGATAATGTGGGACGCTAATGGATTTACTTCGGTAATGCCTGTTAATGTCGCTACTAATGAGGAACCAACGGATCCATCGAGACTACTAAATAGCCATCTTCATTACTTTTTATCACTACTTTTGAGAGTTAGAGTAAATAACTGAGAATCCATTACCAATAATACTCTTTAATTCTTTATCAATACGTTTCTCAACAATTTCTAGTAATTCTTCTCCATACCATTCATGAGCTTTGTCATAGCTTAATTTTGTGATTTCATCTTTCTGCCCCTTCAATTTTAGGCGTATATAAATCATCTTTAATTGGAATAATCACTTCTAACTCGATCATTAACCCAATGAGTATTTGTCACAACGACTTCAAAAGCTTTTTCCTCTCCTAAAAGGCAAATTCATCAAGCATTTCATTTGTCGTTCTAAAATGAACATCTGGATAGTTTAATTTTGCCCATTATTCACAGATGTTAGTAAGATTTCTCGATAAATTTTATCTTCCAGATTTAAGTAGTGAACATTTCCTGTTGCTACAACTGGAATATCTAGTTCTTCTCCTAATTTCACGAGATTTTTAATAATTTCTTCCAGATGGTGTTCATTTCGTATTAATTCTTTATCAATTAATGGGCGATAAACCGCTTTTGGCATAATTTCAATATAATCATAAAACTTAGCCTTTTCTTTAGCTTCTTCATGCCTTTTTGCATCATTGCTTCAAAGATTTCCCCTTCACTACATCCAGACCCAATTAAAAATAAATCTCTATTTTCAATTAACATACTACGTAAAAATTCGAGGAACTCTGTAAAAATATTGTACATTTGAAGCTGAGACTACTTTAAAGAGTTCTTTTTAATCCTGCTTGATATCTAAAAATCGTTGCATGGAATGGACGACCATTTTTGAATACTTCTTCTGGGTGTAAGTTCGTATTCAATTGGTCATGATAAATCAATCCACGATCATTCGCTGCTTCTTTTTAAGAAAATATGACATAAATGTCCGGTTGTTTCTGAGTCAAATACCGCACGGTGATGTTGTTCTAAAGAAACATTATAACGTTTCGCTAATGTATTTAAACGGTGAGATTTTTAATTGTGGATGTAATAATCTGATAATTCTAATGCATCAATAACCGGTTGGGTTGTTTTTCTCTAATCCTTCTTTTCTATCCTGTAGTTTAAGAATCCTATATCGAAACTAGCATTGTGCGCTACTAAAATGGTATCTTTTGTAAATGCTGCAAATTCTTTCAATACTTGAGCTTGTGATTTAGAACCACGAACCATATCATCTGTAATACCTGTTAATTGAATCGTTGTCGCAGATAAAGGATGTCCTGGGTCGATAAATTCTTCAAACTTATCGATAACATTTCCTTTATGCATTTTAACGGCAGCTAATTCGATAATGGAATCATAAATAGCGGATAACCCTGTTGTTTCCACGTCAAACACTACATAAGTCGCATCTTCTAATAAAATATGTTTTGGATTATAGGCAACATTCACTTGGTCATCGACAATATTTCCTTCTAATCCGTAAAGAATTTTAATATTATTTCCTTTTTCCTGCACCATGAGCTTCTGGATACGATTGTAAGTTTGCATGGTCTGTAATGGCTACAAGGATGTCCCCATTTAGCTGCTTGTTTCACTAAATCACTAGCAGAATTCGTTGCATCCATGACCGACATATTTGTATGCAAATGCAATTCAATTCGTTTTTGGTCTTCTGGAGCACGATCATTCGCTCAATATGATCAACTTTATTCATATCTCGAACAATCATATTTAATTCTTGAGAAAATTTATTAATCTCAATATTTCCGTACGCTTTGACCCATGTTCCTTTTTCAAGGCTGCTAAACGTTCTTCATCTTCAGCGGTTGAAGGAATAAAGTTTGCCCCAATCGATGAAGTATAGTCCGTCATCTTAATATTCGCAAAAGATTTTTCCACTTGCTTTTTCTTGTGCGAATTTCAATATCAAAAATTTGCGCTTCGACTAATACATTTCGCTCTTCTTCGTAAATATCTGCAATATCTTTTGTTTCTAAATTACTACGAATCACTTTCCCCATATAAAATGGATGAATCTGTATTAACTGCAGTAGGTTTAGACGCTGCTGTTTCTTGAACTTCTTTTTTTGTTGAACAGCTTTTTCTTGATATTCTTGTTCAATCGTTTCATGTTTGATTCGTAACTCTTCTTCTAATTGACTACCTAATTCGTCATTAACAATAATATCCACACCCATTTTTGGAAAACCAAAAATTCTCAAAATATTGTTGAATTTTTGATGTAATTTTCATTGACATGAGACTTGGTAATTTCATTTGGACAATGAAATTGTATTTTCTGATTCCAAGTGAGGGATTTGTCCTGATAGCAACTGAACTACAAGAGGAGATTCTTGTTGTAATTGGAAGAGAACCATTTTCCCAATACGCTTGAATTTGTTCTTGGGTAATTTGAGACTCTTCTCTTGTTTTTAACTACTAATCTTACCTGAGCAATTTTTCATAAGTTTGTTTTTAATTGTTCATAGAAACGTTTGAATTTTTCATACTGAATCACTTGATTCGTCTCAATATTAAAACACCATTCTGGTATACTTTTTGATGATATCAATTTTTGTTAATAATGCTCGATCAAAATCTGGTTGTAAAAAAACTCTTCATTGTCTAGCTGTAATTGATTCATTAACGTTAAAAAATAATTGTTGTTGATGTTCTGACACTTAATCACTCCTTTCTAAAAACTGAAAACAAGTGGTTTTTCTATTCTGTTACTATCAGAAAACCATCACTTACCTCCTGTTAGCTTGTTAAAATAATTTACTAATATCATTCCATGTCACTAAAAATCATTAAAAATGATTAAAAATACTGCCCCGGCAATTGTAATATAAGATTCATATTCCGGTTTTAGAGGTTTCTTACGAATCCCTTCGATAATATTTAATACTAATTTACCTCCATCTAAAGCTGGAATTGGTAATAAATTCATAATCCCTATATTCGCACTAATTAATCCTAAAAATTCAAAACTGAAATAACACCGCTTTGAGCAGCTTGAGAAGTTAGTGAGAACATGGCTACTGGTCCCCTAAATGATTAATAGAAAATCCTTTTGTAAAGAAGGATGCAATCGTTAAGAAGACTGAGCTAATGACAAACCAAGTTTGAGTAAAACCATAGAGTACTTTAGACAACACATCTGTTTTCTTCGCAGATTCAATTCCTAAAACACCGACTTTAGATCCATCCTGATAAATCATACGCTTTAGGAGTCACCACAACTGTTTGTTGAGTTCCATTTCGTTCAATAGACTAAGTTTTGTTTCAAAGGCCACACGTGGAGAAATTTGTTTTACTAATATCTCCCCATTTTTGTACTGCTTGTCCTTCAATTTCAATAATTTTATCGCCAACTTGTAATCCGGCTGTTTGAGCAGCAGATTCACTGAAAAGTTTCCGACAACTGCTTCCTGAGAAGGAACTCCACCTGCTAGAAATGCCACTATTATAAACGTAATAATCGATAAAATAAAATTATTCATCGGACCCGCAAAATTAGTTAACATACGGTCTTTTAGCTAGCAGAATTAAACTGACGTTCAATTGGAGCAACGACTACTTCAGTTCCATCAGATTCAATAATGGCTGCAGTTTTTGAAACCTTTTTAATCTTTTTCTAATTTTTCTGTTTGAGGTTTATATCCTTTGATTACCATCTTTTCTTCTAAATCACAAGATTCAATTTGGAAAGGAATACCTTGTTCTAATTCAGTTGATGGATCAAATGAAATTTGCTGAACAATTCCATCTTCTAATCGAAGTGTCACCATCATACCAGGTTTAATCTCTTGCTCACTTTCCTCATGACCTGCCATACGAACACATATCCACCAACGGGTAATAATCGTAACGTATAAACTGTTTCACCCTTACGCACTTGGAATACTTTGGGTCCCATGCCAATGGCAAATTCTTTTACTAAAATACCTGCACGTTTTGCAAAATAAAAGTGTCCAAATTCAGAATAATCACAATGACACCAAATACAACTAAAAATGCAATAATTGTTTTAATCATATGTCCTCCTATTGAGTACCAATAAATTTCAGACAATTTGAAACATAAACATTGCAAAAATGTTGAATCAAATCGGTCTAATACTCCTCCATGACCTGGGAAAATTTTCCCAGAATCTTTACATTAAATCTACGTTTATAAGCAGATTCTACTAAATCTCCTAATTGTCCAAATACGGATAAAGCAATCATTAAAATGGTCATTTCAATAAAATGAAATCCTAGAGGGTTTAAAATAATTTTAGCAATCGATCCTAAACCAATCGCTCCAATCACTCCACCATATGGACCATCAATTGTTTTGTTCGGGCTAATGCCAGGTGCTAATTTATGTTTTCCAAAGCTCTTCCTGTAAAAATAACCAGGTATCTGTTCCCAAATAATACACAAAACAGACCATTCCAACATATTACGTACCAAAATAAAATTCCGGAAAATCCTCCGCCAACATATAAAAGCTACTAAGAGATAAGAAACTGACATCCTCAATAAATAATGTCTCGCTATATATACACGTTAATGACGTAATAACATGAACTAGGAGAAGATATAAAAGAAATCACTCCGTTTTGGCAATTTCGAGAATAGGTTACTCTAGCAAAACAATCAAACGTAGCTATTAATGTTAAAACTCCTTCGACTGAAACAATTGATAGTTTTCTTCATCTGGAAAATTCAAAAATCACGCTAAACTGATAAAAATCCAATCTTGCAATTTCAAACAAAAGTCACCACCAAATGACTAGTGCAGAATAAAACAACATCAAAATAACAATAGCAGTGATGATACGTGTCTTCATGAAATTAATCCTCCATATCGTCTCTGACGATTTCTGATACGTTAAAATCAGCTTCTTCTAAATCTTCTTTACTAAAATCTGGCCAAAATATATCTGTAAAATAATATTCACTATATACTAATTGCCATAAAAGAAAATTACTTAATCGTTGTTCTCCGCTTGTACGAATCATTAAATCTGGTTCTGATAAATCTACCTAAAAATTCGTTTGTAAAATGATTCATGAATACTTCTTCATCGATTGATTCTGCATCATATTCACCATTAGAGACATCTACTGCAATTTCTTTTACTGCTTGAAGAATTTCTGCCCTAGATCCATAATTTAAGGCAAAACATAATATCATTCCTGTATTGTCTTTTGTATCCTCTACTGCTTTTTCAACAACTCTTCGCGTTGCTTCTGGTAAATGATCGGTAAAGCCAATTAAACGAATACGCATATTTCGCTCTTGCAATTCAGGCATGAATGAACTGAAAAAATCTCCAGGAAGTTTCATTAAAAACTCACTTCTTCTGTCGGTCTCTTCCAATTTTCTGTACTAAATGCATACATAGTCATCGCTTTTACACCTAATTCATCAGCAGCAATCGCAATTCTTTTAACAGTACTCATTCCCTCTTTATGACCAGCAATTCGAGGTAAATTTCTACTTTTCGCCCAACGTCCATTACCATCCATAATAACAGCAATATGTTGAGGAATATTTGTTTTCATCTAATTCAATAATTTTGTTTCGTTTTCTTTTTCCAAAAAGCATCATTTCAAATCCTTTACTTATGAAATACTCTCTTCATTGTAACAGAAAAAGACCTTATTGGGTGAGTTGTATCCCACTTCTTTAAACCCATTCTTGAGTCTTTACTAGACAAAGTCGTAAATGACGGTTTCTAGCAATGGTGTTCTTAGGAAAAATGATATAATGCTAAAGGATAAAAAGCATATTAGAGGTACACAAAATGATTACAATGAAAGATATTGTATTAGAAGGTCACCTGCTTTAAGAAAAACGTCAGAAAAATCAGTTTCCATTATCAGATGAATTGCAGGATTTAGCAAAAGAAATGCTTGAATTTTTTACATAATAGCCAAAAATGAAGAAATTGCTGCAAAAATATGAACTACGTGCTGGAGTTGGTTTAGTTGCTCCACAATTAGGAAAAAGAAATTCAAATGATTGCTCTTTTTAATTCCTGGATATGAAGATGAACCTGCCCTACTTGATGAAGTTCTGGATTAATCCTCGCATTTTAAGAGAATCTGTTAAGAAAACTTGCTTAAAAAGAAGGAGAAGGTTGTCTATCTGTGAATAGAGACGTTCCTGAGTCGTATTACGACCTCAAAGAATTACTGTAAAAATATTTCACACCAGAAGGTGAAGAAAAAGTTAAAACTTTGACTGATTATGAAGCGATTGTTGTTCAGCTACGAAATTGATCACTAAAACGGAGTCATGTTCTATGATCATATTAACCAGCTCAACCACAATATATTCCTGAAGGAGCTGTCGTAATTGGATAAAAATTGCAGTGATATTTGATTTAGATGATACCCTTTATTCTAAAAGTGAAGTAAATACGTTTGTCAATTTGTACACCCACTATTGATGCTAAAAAGTCTCTATTTAACTTATCAAAAAGAAGTGATAGAGGCTTTTGAAAAATTTTTCTGCGGAAAAATAACACTTTCTCAATCGCATCAAGAACGAGTTGCAAATACTTTTTAAAGATGTAGGAATTGAATTATCCCCTGAGAAAAATTTCTAGCATTTATAAAAAGCTTACCAAGATACTTTGAATGCTATTACCTTTCTAAAGAATGGATTAAATTATTTCAACAATTCAATAAAGAAGTCTTATCAAATCGCTATTTTTAACAAAATGGTCCAACAAACCATCATAAACTGTATCAATTAAACTTATCCAATTGGATTCCTGAAGATTTTTGGTTTATCTCGAATCTATTCAAGTGAAAAACCAGATATTCAAGCTTTTCATCATGTTGAATCAAAAATTTCTGCTGATGAATATTTTATGATTGGAGATGATGTCCAAACAGATATTACTGGAGCTCTTTCAAGCGAACTGGCACCTATTCAATTTACAAAATATCATCAAATGGATGCAGAAAATCTATCGTGTGACAAAGCTAAAGAACCAAAGGAAATCTTTTCTTTAATCCAAGAAAATACACAGATAATTGTACTTAAAGTGTACTTTTTGTGTTAAAATAATTTTTGAAAACTATATTGAACAAACAAGGAGTTATAAAATGATTTTTAAAATTACTTACCAACCATCAAAAAAACTGAAGCACTCACGTCGTGAAAATACTTTATCCCTATATGTAGAAGCTCAAGATAAAGTTGAAGCTCGTCGTTTAGTTGACGAAAACACTGAATACAATGTTGAGTTCATTCAAGAATTAGATGAAAAACATCTAGCTTATGAACAAAAAAATCCAGATTTCAAAGTTACGGTGTTTAACTAATGAAACCAACAATCAAAAATAATGAAACAGGGCGTATTCGCTTTTTGGTGGTTTAGGTGAAATCGGAAAGAATACCTATGGCGTCCAATTCCAGGATGAATTAATTATTTTAGATGCTGGAATTAAGTTCCCTGAAGATGATTTATTAGGAATTGACTATGTGATTCCTGACTATAGCTACATTATTCAAAACCAAAGTAAAGTTAAAGGTCTCTTCATCTCTCATGGACACGAAGACCATATTGGTGGTATTCCTTTTCTTAATTAAACAAGTGAATATTCCAATTTATGCAACTAAATTGGCAATGTCACTCATTCGAAACAAACTTGAAGAACATGGCTTACTTCAGTGATGCTATCTTACATGAAATAGATGAAAGATTCGGTTATTAAATTTCTAGAAAAAACTCAAGTAAGTTTTTACCGCACTACTCACTCTATTCCAGATGCATTCAGTATTGTCATTAAAACTCCTCCTGGAAATATTGTATTTACAGGGAGACTATAAATTCGACTTTACACCAGTAGGACAACCGGCTAACTTACACAAAATGGCTCAAATTGGTGAAGAAGGTGTCCTAGTTCTTTTAGGAGATAGTACAAACTCAAGTAGTTCCTGGTTTTACGAAATCAGAACAAGTCGTTGGACAATCCATTAAAGAAATTATTCAACGTGTTGAAAGTCGTATTATTTTTCGCTACTTTTGCATCGAATGTTTCTCGTTTAAAACAAGTAACAGATGTTGCAGTAGCTACTGGACGTAAAATTGCTGTATTTGGGCGCAGTATGGAAGCTAGCTTTGCTACTTCTCGTGAACTAGGATATATTTCTGCACCAGATGATACTTTTATCGATGGCCGTGATATTAACCAATATCCTGCTGAAGAAGTGATTATTTTATGTACAGGATCTCAAGGTGAACCAATAGCTGCCTTAAGCCGTATTGCCAATGGAAAATCACTCGTCAAATTTCTGTTCAACCTGGAGATACAGTTATCTTCTCCAGGCTCCCTATCCAGGAAATACAGCTGCAGTAAATCGTGTGATTAACTTATTATCTGAAGCTGGAGCTGAAGTCATTCATGGTAAATTAAATAATATCCATACATCAGGACATGGTTCTCAAGAAGAACAAAAATTAATGTTACGATTAATGAAACTGAAGTATTTCATGCCTGTTCACGGTGAATACAGAATGCAAAAATCAAGCGAACTTAGCAAGTCAGGTTGGTATTCCTAAAGAAAATTCATTTATTTTTAAGTAATGGAGATATTTTAGCAGTAACTAAGTGACTCTGCTCGTCGTCGCGGGACATTTCTATGCTCGAGATGTTTATGTAGACGGAAATGGTATTGGAGATATCGGAAATATCGTTTTACGAGACACGTAAAAACTTTATCTCAAGACAGTTTAGTCATTGTCGTTGCAACGGTTGATTATGATGAACGCGAATTAGTAACAGGACCTGAGATTTTATCTCGTGGATTCATTTATATGCGTGAATCCGGTGAATTATTAAAACTAAAGCTCAACAAATGTTAAAAGAAGAAATTTTTAGCATTTTTAAGTGAAGCTGACGAACCTTTAAAATGAGAGATCACTACGTAATCTCATTATCGATACGTTAAATCCTTATTTATATAAACAAACAGCTCGCCGCCCAATGATTTTACCAGTCTTAATGGGTGTTAGCGCAGAAGATGTTAAAAGAATAGAAAAAGACGACTTGCGTCGTCTTTTTCTATATCTGTATTATTTTATTTGCAATGTGATTTACAAACCGTTGATGCGTGTTCAATTAAAATCAAGGTTGGTTTCACTTCTTTAATTAGTTCTTCAATTTGTATTCTTGAAATTACATCAATATAATTTAGAGGTTCGTCCCAAATATATAAATGTGCAGGTTTAGAAAGACTAATAGAAATTAGCACTTTCTGACCATCACTATAGTTTTTCATATTTGTATCAAATAATTCTTTCGGAAAATCTAATTTACTTAAAATGGTTCAGACAAGTCGTTTCATCTACTCCTTGACTATGAATATAATTTATTAAATTTCCTTCTAAAAATGACGTATCTTGTTTTAATATATGAAATATCTAAATGATTTGCCATTTTTAACTCACCAGTATAGTCAATATATTGCCCTAATAAGATTTTAACAAGTGTTGATTTCCCTACCATTTGCTCCATTGATAGCAATTACATCACCTTGATGAATTTCAAAATTAATATCAGAAAATAGTTTTTCTCCAAACTGATAGCTCAACTGACTAGCAGATACTAGTACAGATTTATGATGTTCTAAAGGACGAAGGAATAAACTATCTTTTCTTTCAATATCTTTTTAATAAATGTTCTTTTTCTTCGATTGCCTTTTGCTGACGCTTTTTCCAAGTTCTTTGTCTTTTTCATCATTTTTGCTGACAAGTGTCCAATACGTCCTTTATCTGGTTTTTATACCAGAAATTTTCACACCATTTTTCGTATTTTCAACTTTATCTGACCAAACTTTAGTCTGTCTTGCTGCCTTGTTTAATCGTTCTATGTCCTGTTTAATCTTTTTCATTTTCGATTGAACTCATACTCATCTTTCAATACTTTATTTTTCATACCATGACGTAAAATTACCCGATTGAACATCAATTGAAGTTCGATTAAAAGAAATGACATGATTAATACATCCATCTAAAAATCTCTATCATGAGAAATCAATAAAAATCTTTTTACTCTTCAAATAATCACTTACAATTTTTCTTCCATTCACATCAAGATGATTTGTTGGTTCATCAATGAGTAAAAATCCATTATCCTTCGTAAATAATATCGCCAAAAAGAAGTTTAGTTTGTTCCCCATTAGAAAGAGTTTCAAATTTTCTATCCATAATACTTTCATCTAACTTCAACTGATGAAGCTCACGATACACTTTCCACTCATCTTCCTGCGATGTCCACTCTTCCAGTAATTCCTAGCCCAGTCTTTTGAAACATCCAGATGAACTGGTGGAAATTGAATAAATTCAACACTTTTATGAATCTTTCCTGATAAGATTCTCGACCTAATAAAAGTTTAAACAAGGTTGATTTTCGATTCATTTCTGCCTAATTAAAGCTCGGTTTTCCAATTGGTATCTAAAGAAAAACTCACATTATCAAACACAGGTTTTTGTAGATGAAAAATACGAAAACATTAAATTCTCAATTTTAATCGACATAATATCACCTGGCTTTCAAGTAAACTTTACCATTAGTATAGCAAAAATTTTATTTCATTAAAATATTTAAATTTTAAAATACTCAAGACGACTGAAAGTCGTCTCAATCATATTGAAATACATGTTGTAAGTCTTGTAGCATTAATTTAGTAGATTCTAATCCTCCACCACTTAAATACCATAAGTCAGAAGTTAGGTTTTACCACTTTATTATTTTTACAGCATTTGTAGCCTGAATTAATTCATTTTTCATTAAGGCATCTGCTTTAGAATTATCTCCACCAATTGCTAATGTACGATTTAATACAAATAAGACATCAGGGTTTAACTCACTAACACCTTCAAAAATCAATTTCTTGTCCGTGTCTGCTATCTTCAATTTTAGCATCTGTTGGACGAATTTAAATCTTGATATAAGAATCAAACATGTGATTGTGGCCAAATGCAGACATTTTACCTCGTTTAACATAATTGCTAAACTTTTCGCTATGCTTTTCATTTTGAGATGCACCTATCAATTACTGTTTGTAATTCTTTTACTTGAGCACTTGCTTTTTGTTGAGTTTCTTCGTTAAATAAGCTCTGCTAAAGCTTTTTTACATTTTTGGACTGATCTCAATAATCTTTGCTATCAACATTAAAAATTACTGTTGGAGCAATTTCTAATTGAGGGATAAAATCTTTTGTACAGTGCAGAAGCAATAATTAGAATCGGTTGCATTGCTGCAGTGCTTCAATATCCGGTTCTTTCATGCTACCTACATTTTGAACTTTTCTCTAAATCTCTTTAATATACGTTGGTAATGGTTTTGTTGGCATTCCAACGATTGTTTCACTCTTGTCCAATTGCACGTAATGTATCTGCTGAACCTAAGTCAAATGTCACAATTTTTCTTTGGATTTGTTTTCACTTCAAACAGTTTCTGTTCCATCTGTTAGTTGCACTTGTTTCACTGAATTTTCTTGAGTAGTTGGTGTCACACTTGTTGTTTTGTACCACAAGAAGCTAATAAAAATAGTTGCTCCCATAACTACGGTTGTTAATAATCATATGTTTCTCCTACTTTACTGTAATATATATCCTGAAACTTCTATCACTTCAATATCAATTTCATATAATTCTGATAAGGTTTGATTCTGTAACACATCCATGGTTTTGAGCCATGAAACCTCACATTTTCCTTCTTTAAGAGGCTACTAAATAATCTGAAAAGTTAATCGCTATATTTAAATCATGCATGACAATGACCACTGTTTTATCAAGATTTTCTACCATATAACGAAGTAATTTTCACAATTTTACTGCTTGTTTTAAATCTAAATGATTTAAGGGTTCGTCTAGTAAAACAATGTCTGTATCTTGAGCTAATACCATTGCGATAAAAACTCTTTGCATTTGTCCGCCTGATAATGTGTTTTGTATCGAACGTTCTCTTAACTCTAATAAATTCGTATGTTTTTAATGTCGATCGATCATTTGATAATCAAGTGTCGATAACTTTCCTTTTGAATAAGGATAACGTCCAAACTAACTCAACTCTTCTACTGTTAAAGATGCTTGAAAAAGATTGATTCTGTTTTAAAACGGATAATTCTTTTTGCCAGTTCTTTTGGAATTCCAAACTTCAATTTCTTTACCTTTAATCCATAATTGACCAGAATCTTTTTGTAATAATCGACTCATAATGGAACACTAATGTAGATTTTCCTGCTCCATTTGGTCCGATAAAAGCTGTTAACTGATTTTGGAATCGTTAATGAAACGGAATCGACAACTACCGTATCATATGCTTTATGAATATTTTTAATTCCACTACGGTACCTTCCTTTCAATAACAATACAAAATATAATAATCCTCCAAACCATTCAATAACAACACTAATTGGAATATTTAATTGGAAGAGCTTCTCGATAACCAGTTGTCCCCCTAGTAATAAAAATACTTCCTAATAAAAAATGCAATTGTCCACATCTGTAAGTGTCGGTAATCTTTAATCCATTGATACGTTACATTAGCAATCATAAATCCTAAAAATTGCATCGGACCTACTAATGTTGTCGATAGACTTTGTTAGTAACACAATTACTAATAAAAATCCACTTCTCTTCTTTCGCTACATTTACACCTAGTATTTTATTGTGCTTGAACTTTCCCAAAGGTGAAATACATTTAATACCATATGTTTTCTTATTAAATAAATTACTGAGATAGCTGTTAAAATGACCTACAATAACTAATTCACTTTGATGATGCATTCCTTGGAAAAGAAGGAAATATTTTCCTTGCAATTTATCAAATTCATTTGGATCAGTAGTACTTGAACAAATGTACTTAAACTTCTAAACAATGTTCCAAAGGCTAAACAAATAAATAATAGCATTGAAAAACGGAATCGATAATAAATCATTAAAAGCTCGATAAATGAAGAAAAAAGATCATCTGCAACACAATCGTGAACATTGAAATCCATAAATTTTGGTGCAGTTTCCATTCCTAGACTTAATTGGCCCCAATAAACCAACGTTTGAGAATAATACAAAGACACTCTCAATTCCAAGAACACCCGGCGTTAAAAATCGATTTTTGTACAATAGTTTGGAAACTAATGGTCGATATTGAAACACATAAACTAACAAGTAAGATAACTAACCATTTTAAAACTCTCTTTTTAAATAAGAGAACAGAGAATTTTCCCATATGTCCAATTGGAAAAAATAAGAAAATAGCACTGATAATGAGTAATAAAGCTCACTAACGTAATTGATTAATAGAAGGGTTCTTTTTCTTCATCGAATACTCCCCCTTCTTTGCGAGCTAATTCTTAAGATTTGACTAATTAAGAGTCCAGCCCAACAATGCCTAAGATGAGACTAACTGATACTTCATATGGCGGAATGACTAATCGAGCTACAATATCGCATGCTAGAACTAGTACTGCACCTAATAGAGCTGTTTGTGGAATAGTCTTTTTTAAATCATCTCCCGATAAATAGCGTACTAAGTTTGGAATAATAATTCCTATAAAAGGAAGTGAACCTACTGTTATCATCGTAACACTCGTTGTAAGTGAAACGAGTAATAATGTTAACCATTCTAACGTCTTATAAAGAAATTCCTAAATTCAAACTAATCGATTCTCCTAAATTAGCAATCGTATAAACATGAGCTAATCTGCTAGAAATAACGATAATGATTAAACCAAAGAATAACCATCTCGTATTGGTGAGTTTGAATCATGGAAAAGGATCCTTGTGTCCATGATGTTAAACTTTTGTACGAGATGAAATTGATACGATATCATATTAGTAAAAAGCTGAAAATCATTCCACTAAAAATTAATCCTACTAAAGGAATCATCCACTTCTCTTTCAATTGTAAGGTTTCTGAATCATAATAAAAACAATCGTAAGTGCAAATGAACAAATAAAAGGCACATAGCATTTTCTGAAATAAGCTAGGTCCATTAAAAAGAATAAACTTAATAATGAGTCCTAATTTTTGCTGCTTCAGTGGTACCAATTGTACTAGGTGCTGCAATTCATTTTTGCGTCATCGTCTGCATTAATAATCCTGCAATACTCATGGAGCTTCCTGCTAATATGACACTCAAGAGTCTTGGAACTCTAGATAACCAAAAAGACTTGTTGCATTTTTACATCTTGTTGGATTAATAATTCCCAAGAAAATGTTTGTGCTCAACTGATAAAGATATTAATGATAGAATGAGCAAAAGGATGCATAAATTTTTAAATTTCATAATCTCTCCTTTCTAATTGATAATCATTCTCACTTACATAATTATTAGTTTACCAAAAATTTCTGTGATTGCAATGGTTTTGGGGAAGATTGGACTTATTCTAAAATAGTTTATATAGACTTTTTGATACAGTAGCAACGGACGCAAGCAAACCCTATGGGTTTCATTGCTAAAAATTGAGCCTCGGTCTCACTTTTTTCCGATAATATAAGCCAATATCAGCTTATATTATTTATGCTACTATAAAAAGTCTATGGTGGAGCATTCATTTACTTTTTCGAACTTGACTGTGTTTCGTTTTTACTTTTGCTTCTACATTTATTCTGAAGTGTTTGGATGACAAGAGCCACCTTTGGTGTCTCTTGGCTAAAAATTTGAGCCTGGTCTCAAATTTCTTCCAGTAATAGAATCTGCTTTTGCAGATTCTGTTACTCACACTACTGTAAAAAGTCTATGGGGGAACGATTCTTAGTTTTATTCCATTTTGTTTTATTTTCGTTTCTTAACTTCTGTTCTTATGATTGAAACGAAAGCCGAGGACGTAAGTAAATCTACTGGGTTTTCGTTGCTAAATCTACTGTAAAAAGTCTATAGTGTTTCCACTCAAAAAGGTATAAAAGCAGAGCTATACTCCACTTTTATACCTTCTTCATCTAAATTTTCTATGTTTTTGATTGGCTCCATTTTACGGTGAGCCAGCCGCTGAATGTTCCTACGATTGCTCCTGCTAATACATCTGTTGGATAATGAACGTATAAGTACATTCTTGAAAAAGCAATGAGGCTTGCTAAAATTAAAGCCATAATCCAGTACTTTTTCATCCGAAGGAAATACAATACGCTAACAACTGTAAATGAAATAGCTGTATGACCTGATGGGAACGAATAATCTAATGGTTTTGAAATTAATAAAGAAACCGCTGAATTAACCCTCATACGGACGAGTTCTAGCTACAATTGGTTTAATGAGACCATTACACAAAAATCGTATTAACTACTACTGCAATTGCTAAAAGAATGCCCTAGAGATCTTTGTTTTTCTTATTGATTAACAAAGACTGCAATTATCGCTAACCAAATGAATCCAACATTTCCTAATGATGTGATAAAAATCATGATAGAATCTAATATTGGATGATGCAGTTTTTGAAATCCATCGAGAATTTGTAATTCTGTCATCTATTTAGAATCCTTTTCTTTTTAATTTTTGTAATCCTAATACTAATAACAAACCAACTAAAAGCTGCAATTGGTGAAAATGTCAGAAAAATTCATTGCTTCTTGAGGAATTTTTAATGTCGTTGGTCCCATTACAATCGCATAAAATGAACCAATCATCATTCCAATAATGCCATAAATCATTTGACTACGATAATGTTCCTAAACAATATTTAATGGCTTTAACTACAAATAAAGCTCCAGCTAACACTCCTAAACCAAAAAAATAGCTAAACTTGGAACATATGCTAATTGAAAGTTAATACTGCTTTTACAGCAAAAACGACTGGAAATATAAGCTCCAAAAATTAATAATAAAAGTTGAACCAGAAATTCCTGGTAAAAACATTGCTGAAATAGCAATCATTCCAATAAAAGAATAGTTTAACGGAATCTACAAGAGAAAAACTGGGCTTAAATCAAAACTGCCTTTACCTGTACTAGAATTCATCCAAGTAATTCCAGCTACAATAGCCACTCCTACTAAAATATAAAAAATTCCCATTAATGGTTTTTCAAAGATTCTTTTTCTTCCATCATCATTAGGGGGAATGGCTCCTGCAATAAATCCAATAAATAAAAGAACTTACCCCATAAATATGTGATTCAAATAATGAAGATAATACTAAAAATGGCACTGACCATTCCAATAACCCAACCAATTCCTAATTTTACTAAATAAGTAAAAAGCTTCTTTCTTCTCCTTTTTACTCCAAATGCCATATCATGAATGGAACCAATAAAATTGGTCATAAAACCCCCATAATAAAAAGCAACTGTTCCTCCAGAAACTCTGAGAACACTATCAGCTAATGCCATACAAAAACCATTTAAAATTTGACGAAACATAAGTTTCTCCTTTCATTTATAAATAAAGAGACTAGGCTACTGCCCAGTCTCCATCAATATAGTCTAAGAAATCTTTCAATTGTTTTTGAACGACTTGGATGACGTAATTTGCGAAGTGCTTTCGCTTCAATTTGACGGATTCTTTCACGAGTAACCCAAAGACTTGGCCTACTTGTTCTAATGTACGGATTTCTCCATTTTTGTCTAGACCAAAACGTAAACGTAATACATTTTTCTTCACGATCCATTAATTGTTCTAATACTTCATCTAATTGTTCTTTTAATAATGCATAAGCTGTATGTTCAGCTGGACTTGTTGCATTATCATCTTCAATAAAGTCTCCTAAATGTGAATCATCTTCTTCCCCAATGGGAGTTTCTAATGACACTGGTTCTTGAGCAATTTTTAGAATTTCTCTTACTTTTTCAGTTGGTAAATCCATTTCTGCTCCAATTTTCTTCAGGGAGTAGGTTCGCGTCCTAAATCTTGTAATAGTTGTCTTTGGATACGAACCAATTTATTGATTGTTTCTACCATATGAACTGGAATACGAATGGTACGTGCTTGATCAGCAATCGCACGAGTAATTGCTTGACGAATCCACCATGTAGCATAAGTTGAAAACTTAAATCCTTTTGTATGGTCAAATTTTTCAACAGCTTTCATTAAGCCCATATTTCCTTCTTGAATTAAATCTAAAAATTGCATTCCACGTCCTACATAACGTTTTTGCAATCGAAACTACTAAACGTAAGTTGGCTTCTGCTAATTCTTGTTTTGCTTCGATCTCCTTAGTTGAATACGTAAAGCGAGGTTTACTTCTTCATCCGCACTTAATAATGGAACACGTCCAATTTCTTTTTAAATACATACGAACAGAGTCATTAATTTTTACATTTGACGATAAAGTTGTTTCGTCTTCTGTCATTTCTACTCAGGTTCTTTTTGCAGATTCTGAAGATAACTGACGACTAGTTGGTCCACCATCTGCATCTACTACACTCACACCAGCATCTTCGAATTGTTGGATTAATTTATCCATTCCTTCTGCATCTAATTCATATGGAATCGCAATTTGCGCTGATAAATCATCATATAAAATTTGTCCAAACAATTTTTCGTTCTGCTAGCAATTTACTTTGTAGCTTCTTTTTAGCGTTTTGACTCATTCTTATTGTTTTCAACTGTCATCCACTATTCCTCCATTCATGATTTCTTTAATTGTTTCTGAATATTAACTAACTCCATCATCAATTGGTTTGCTCTATTAGCATCATTTGATAATTGAGCTTCTTTTCATTTCTTGCATACATCTTTGATATTTTTGTTTTTAAATCTTCTTTTTCCGATAAAAAGTACATTAAGTCATGAATTTCTTTTTCAGTACATTCTTCAGGCATTTCTAGCCATTCAATCATCGATAATAAATTACGATTCACTGCATCGGATTCATCTAAAAATTCATAAATTCTTGTACAAGTAATTCTTCAAGATTCTGCTCACGATAGCTTCCTCAACAAAAATATAAAAATTGTTGATAATCTACAAAAGGAAATTCAAACTCTTCATTTTCTTGCTAAATAACTCCATGCTTCCGGAGAATGTAATAGACGATACAGAAGTTGCTTTTGAGAAACTTCCATCGGACTATCCTGTGAAATTTTCATAGGAGTTGGCATCCACTCCCCTGTTGAGTGAGAAGATTGTTGCTTGAATTTTCTCTGAACAAAATTGACTTGACTAGAAAGTAATTCTACCGAAATTCCGAACTCATCTGCTAATGATTTAATCGCAAATTCACGTTCAATTGGTTTAGAAATTTTTGCCAATTCAATCGTCATTTGTTCTAAAAATTGTACTTTTTCTCGTTCAATTTCTAATCGATATTGTTTTGAAAAATATCTCTTTTAAACTGGAAAAACAGATTCTGTATGATGAGCTAATTGTTCAAGATAAGCTTCTGCACCTCTTTGTTGAATAAATTCATCAGGGTCCTTTCCAGCATCTAAAGATAAGATTGAAATCGTTAAAGCTGAATTTTCTTGCAATAATCACTGCCCGATTCGTTGCATCTAAACCTGCCCTATCACTATCATAGGGCAATAACAATTTCATTTGCTACTCGTGATAAGATTTGGATTTGTTCTTTTGTTAAAGAAGTACCCATCGATGCTACACCGTTTTTAGCACCTGCTTGCCAAGAAGCAATGACATCCATATCCTTCATATAAGACAACTTGTCCAGATTTACGAATCGCAGATTTTTGCTAAATCATAATTAAATAAGAACTGTCGCTTATTAAAAAAATAGGTGTTTCTGAACTATTTAAATATTTCGCTTCTTGTTCATCGACCATTTCCTCATCATTGGGTAAAATCCGACCAGAAAAAGCAATCACTTTTCCTTGCTCATTACGAAGCGGAATCATAATTCTATGATAAAAACGATCGATAAAATCATCATTTCTTGCAATGAATAATCCTGATTCTTCCATTTGTTGAGGTGTTAATGGAATCTGTTTGATTAAATTCGTCACATACGTACGATCTTTTAATGCTAGTCCCATTTTAAAGGTTTTGAATCGTCTCTAATGTATATCCTCTGTTTTGAAGATACTCTAAAAGCTTTTTCACCGCCACGTGTTTGTAATAACACATGTTGATAAAACTCAGCAGCTTTTTCATGAGCTGTTATCAGAGGTTGATAAATATCTTGAACCGCTGGTCGAGAACTCGAATATTTATTCTCAAATGGGATTTGAGCTAATTCTGCAACTTTTGCTACGGATTCAATCAAAAAGAAAGTCCTTCAATTTCTGAAATAAATGAAAAACTGTCCTCCTCTACCACAACTAAAAGCAATGATAGATTTGTTTTTCCTCTGTTACTGAAAAATGAAGGTGTCCGTTCATCATGAAAAAGGACAATGGCCAAAATAGTTCTTCCCTCTCAAAGAAACATACTGACTTATCAATATCGACAATATTTACTTGTGATTGAATCTGATTCAGCGTTTCTTCAGGAATGACTTGACTCATAAACTGCCTCCTTTTTCCTGAAATATTAAGGAACTTTTCCTTTTTACACCTAATATCCCTAATGATACAGGATATATATTATCATCAATTGAAAAATTGTTTCAACTAATTTAGCTTTTCTATTATAAAAAAATATCATTCTATTTTTAACTGAAATTTAATATAAAAACTCAAGAATCGCTTTTAACGATTCTTGAGTTTTGATGAATCTAGGAATAATCCTAGCCTAATTTGTTATAGTATTCAACGATTAATGATTCGTCAACATCAGATGTTAACTCATCACGTAATGGTAGACGGTTTAATGAACCTTCTAATTTTTTTCTTCATCAAATGTAACAAATTCTGGACGTCCATATAAAGATTCTAAAAGATTCTTTAATGATTGTTAAGTTACGTGATTTTTTTCACGAACACCAACAACATCTCCAACTTGTACTTGGAATGAAGGGATATCTACACGTTTACCATTTACAGTAACGTGACCGTGGTTTACTAATTGACGAGCTTGACGACGAGTTGAAGCTAATCCTAAACGGTAAACTCACGTTATCTAAACGTTGTTCTAGAAGGATCATGAAGTTTTCACCATGTTTACCTTCTTTAATTTTGCCAGCTTTTTGAATAAAGTAGCAAATTGACGTTCGTTCATACCATACATATGACGTAATTTTGTTTTTTTCTTGTAATTGTTGACCATACTCAGATAATTTACTACGGTTATTTGGTCCGTGTTGACCTGGTGCGTATGGACGACGAGCGATTTCTTTTCCTGTTCCTGAAAGTGAAATGCCTAAACGACGAGATAACTTCCAGCTTGGTCCAGTGTAACGTGACATTGAACATTCCTCAATACATAAAAATTTTTGGAGTAAAATAATTGCGAAACAGTAGATTCGTGCAGTCTCTACTAGGGTTCACCTTTGCAGCCGTGGTTACTACCTTCCTCTTAATGGATAGGACTGTTGACGAGCTTCTCTTATTTCTGCTGCATATTTTACACAAAAATTATTGTATCAGATGTTTGAATAAAATGCAAACTATTTTATAAGATTTCTTCCCATTCCATTTGAATATTCGCACATCGATTTCCCTCCTGCGAAATTAAATGATACGTTTGTCTTCTCTTGACTTTCTAATGTATTTTCTTCCCATAAAGTCGAACATGCAATCGTTGATTCTGGTAATACTTCTTTTTCATATTTAATCACAACTTGTTTCAACTGATGCTCCTCTAAAAACTCCATTCCTAATTCACTAAAAAGCAAAAATCAAAGTAACGAGCATTATTGACGTGGAGATTAGCATCAATATCATTAATTCGTATTTTATATTCTCCCGTTGGTGCCTCTGTAAAATCTTTTTAGGAATTCGAGTTGCTTTTTCTCATTTCTTTTCCAATAGATAGTGGATATTCCAACACAACTTCTTCATCTATTGAAACAATTTTGCGTGCCTTCATATCAAGCATTGCAAATGTCGTGATACATTTAAACAACTCTTCTCTTTCTTTTGAAAGAATACGATATTCACGGTAAGTAAAAAAATTTATTATAGCTAATCGCTTGTGTTTCAATGATAACTTCTTCATCTACTTTTTGGCATACGCTGAATCTCAATTTCGTGTTGAATCACGATCCATGTATAGCCTTTTTCATAAATTAAGTTTGGATTTTGTAATTGTTGTTGTTGCTTTCTAGAAGCTAACATCATCATTCCTAGAGCTTGGCTTAATAACAAATTTCCTTTCCAATCACATTCATAAGGAAGAATTGTACGCTCTATTTGGCAAATTACGTCAACCGTCATGGCAGCCTCCCTATTAATTCCAAATATCTTCACTATTTTTCATTTAATACCGATACAATTTCTCCTTTATGGAAAAATCACAATTGTATCTGTTGGTAAATGCATCATATCATAAAAACTAGGATAATCCGGGAAAATTTCATAGCTTTTTGCTCTGATAATGGTTGAGATTCAATTTCTCGATCCACAGGGTGCTACATACCATGTTTCATCATCAAAAACGATGCGCATAAAAATCTTCCACTTCAAATGTATGATTTGCAATAATAACAGGACTATCAAAACGGAATGGAACTAACTTTCCTAATGTTTTCGTACGTTTCCCTGCTTTTAAATGTTTTTTGAACAATTTCTAAGAAATAACTACAATCTGTAATCCATTCCTCTAATTGTTTTTGTTCATAATTTGGAACGCAAACATGATACTCATTTTCAATGGACACCACTTTAATATTTCCATAATGAATTGGAATCAATTGATTTAATTCTTCTAAATTTTCTTCAAAATACTCTTCTACAATCGTTAATAAATCTTCTGCTTCTTTTTGGTAAGTCTCTTTTGCTTCTACAATAAATAAACGTTCTTGAATTGTTCTTGTAAATTTCATTTCATCACTCCTTGTATTCTAGTATACAGTATTTGAAACATTTTTCTTGTATCTTCCCTCATACTAATAAATTTGTTATACTAGAGTCACTAAGGGGACTTATTATGAACGAGCATTTATTTTATAAATTTTATCAAAAAACACCGCTAGAAAGAAAAATATTTTAACAAACTTATCTCATTTATCAGATGAAAAATCAAACTTATTAACTGGATTTAACTTACCAGAATCTGTAGCAAATCAAATGATTGAAAATCAAATCGGACTATATGACTTACCACTTGAATTGTTCCTGAAGTTACCGTAAATGGTAAAACTTATACTGTTCCTATGGTAACAGAGGAACCTTCCGTCATCGCTGCAGCAAGTAATGGTTGTAAAATCATTCATCGTTCTGAGGGATTTACTACTACTCAAGAAAAGAGAGAAATGATTGGTGAAATTGCAGTCTATGATTCCCCATATTCTATAGAACAAATAGAGAAAAACTTTCAAAGGAAATCGAATATTTATTTACTATTGCTCATGAAGCTCACCCTTCTATTGTCAAACGTGGTGGTGGAATCCAAAAAGATTTGGGTAGAAGAAAAACAACATCCAAATCATACGTTTTATGTATTTTATATTTCTGTAGATACAAAAAGAAGCAATGGGGCAAATATTTTAAAATACGATTTTAGAAGCCTTAGTTTCTCCTATCGAAACTTTTTACGAATGGAACTTGTATTATGGCAATTTTATCGAATTTAGCAACTCATTCTGTTGTCACGACTACTTGCCGAATTCCATTCGAACAATTAGAAACAAAGACAATCTCAGGTGAAGAAATTGCCCGTAGAATTGAAATTGTTAGTGAACTATCCCAAGTCGATCCTTATCGAGCTGCTACTCATAATAAAGGAATTATGAATGGAATTGATGCAGTTGTTATTGCAACTGGAAATGATTAGGAGCGATTGAAGGCAGCACATGCATATGCAACTCTATCAGAACTTATCAACCTTTTTAGTAAATGGTTCATCCATGATGATAAGGAATTATTTGGAACATTAAGTATTCCAATGCCAATCGGAACAGTTGGTGGTTCTATAGCGATTCATCCTGCTGCTCAATTCTGCTCATGAATTATTAATGAATCCATTCAAGAGAATTAGCCGCATTATTGCTTCTATTGGTTTAGCACGAATTTTGCCGCCTTAAAAAGCATTAGCAACCGATGGGATTCAAAAAGGACATATGAATTTACAAGTAAAATCTCAGCTTTTTAACAGCTGGAGCAACAGAAGAAGAAATTCCACAAATTATCCAATTACTGAAAGAACACAAACATTTAAAATATAGAAACCGTACAAAAATATTAGAAAGCATTAGATAGTATGAAGCCATGAGATTCGCAAATGCGAATCTCATGGCTGTTACTATCTCAGAAAAATCTATTTCTTTATCTTTCGTCTTCTGTATTCCATCAATGTAAAGATGTCATATCCTTCGATTTTTCTACGGCCTTTTTAAGTCTGTTAATTCCACTAAGAATGCTAAACCAACAACTTCTCCGCCTAATTTTTCAACTAATTTAGCACATGCATCCATTGTTCCACCTGTTTTGCTAATAAGTCATCACAAATTAATACTTTTTGTCCTGGTTTTACAGCATCTTTATGTAAATGTAATTCTGCAGTACCATATTCTGAAAATCATATTCTACAGAGACTGTTTCACGAGGTAATTTTTCCTTTTTACGTGCAGGTGCAAAACCCAATTCCTAATTCATAGGCAACAGGACATCCAACGATAAATCCACGAGCTTTCAGGTCCAACAATCATATCAGCTCCTCTGCTTTTTCGCATAATCTACAATTTGTTGTGTAGCGTATTGGTATGCTTTTCCATCTGCCATTAAAGGAGAAATATCTCTAAAAATAATTCCTTCTTTAGGATAGTTTGGTACACTTTGCAATATAATTTTTAAATTCATTTTTCTTCCTCCATATTTGTCAGCCAATTTGTTAATTCAGAAAAATTGACTATAGATAAATACTCTTTCGAGCCAAAGTTCTTCTTGCAATTGTTTTCATTAAGTTTGACTGCATTAAAATCCATTGATGTTGATTCTGGATTTAATCTTAAACAGCCGTTTTCTATTATAACAAATTTTTAATTCAAAAACACTTTTTAAAAATTACTTTAAATCGATCTAATGGAATTTTTAAATAATTAGCTAATTCTCCAGTCATTATAGGGTACATTTGAATGTGTTTTTAAATATTGATAAACTGCCACAAATCTTTCCCTTGTTGGAATCCCTCATTGTCATAATAGATTTTTGAGTATATGCTATAATATACATTTTTGCGTATACGAATGTTTACGAAATTCTTGAATGACTTCTTTAGATTTCGGACAATCAAATAATACAATCGATTCAAAATCCTCTTGTTTTTCTTCTTTTATCCATTCTTCCATTGAAAAAACTTTAGAAGTTGTATCAATTCTTTCGCTCACTAATGGTTTTTAGAGCATCTCTTTCAACTAAATAAGCTGCCTTCTTCACTGATAAATGTTCCGGTCGAATTTTTATTAGTACGCCAATCAAAAATTAACGCATCTTTAACGGCAATATCTTTTTAACATTAATTGAGGTAAGCGATTTTGTTGCCATTCATTGATTTCTAAAAGTTCCAATGACTTCAATCTCTGCTTGAAGATTTAAGCTATCTGCCCATTCTCCTTTATTAAAAATTAAAGCCTGTAACTGATTCTGTTCAGAATTCAACGTTAATTTTAAATGCTGCTGTTGAGCACCAATCTTTTGTTTTTGACCTACTAATATATTACTAATTTTTAAAAAATCGGTTCAGCATTATTCGTTCCATAAGGTTTTAATGCTTGAAGAGAATCAACAAACTCAACATTTACTTGAGAAAGTGATAATGCTTCTTCTATACTAATTACTTTTTCATCTTCCAACAATTCAGGATGCTGTTTCGCATAAGTTTCGATAGCTTCCATAAATGCTGGTAACATCACTGTTTCGACATAGTCCAGCAGCCATATGATGGCCTCCAAATTTAGCTAAAGACTCTTGGCAATAAGATAGTGCATCATAGAGATTAAACTGTACGCAAGATCTTGCGGAACCTTTTTACCATTAATCCATCTGATTGAATTCCTAAAACAATCGTCGGCTTTTGTAATTGTTCAACTATTCTACTAGCAACAATTCCTAATACACCCTCATGCCAATTAGATTGAGCTAATACTAACACTTTGTGACTCTGTTGAGCTTTCGCTAATCTCCAATGCTTCTGCTGTAATATCATCTACAATTTGTTTTCTCTTAGCATTTTCTTGTTGCATTAAAGTCACAACTTCGAGCAACTTCATCATCAAAAAGTCGTAAAAGAGTGCCACCCCTGAGGTCGCTTCTCCAAGTCTTCCAAGAGCATTTAAACAAGGACCTACTTGAAACCCTATTGTTTTTCTCATCTATGGAACCAGGAGTTAATTGTAATTCTTGAAATAAATAACTTAATCCAATTCTCTCCGTTTGATTTAATTGTTGTAAGCCTAATTTTACTAAACTACGATTTTCATCTGTTAAGCTAACTAAGTCTGCGATTGTTCCAATACAGGCAATTTCAGCTAATTCAACAGGAAGTTCACCTAATAATGCATGTGCTAATTTAAAAAGCAACTCCTGCTCAGATAAATCTCCAAATGGATATTCACCATCTGGATGGCGAGGATGAATTACTGCATAAGCTTTAGGGAGAACAGGTGGAATCTCATGGTGATCTGTTACAATGACATCACATTGTTGACTCATTGCCCATTCAACACTTTCATGAGCCGCAATTCCACAGTCAACCGTTATAATGAGTGAGACTCCTTTTTCAAGATACTCTTGAAAAACACGAATATTTGGACCATATCCATCTATAAAACGATTTGGTAAATAATATTCTACTTGTGCTCCCATCATTTCAATGTTTCGTATAATACCGCTGTACTAGTAATACCGTCCGCATCATAGTCCCCGAATATTAAAATACTTTCGTCCGTTTCAATCGCTTGTTGAATCCGTTGAATCGCTTTTTCCATATCATACATTAGATAGGGATCATGCCATAATGTTGGTGAAGATGATAGAAATTCTGAATTTGTTCCTCCGTTTGATATCCTCTTCTCCTACAAATTTGAATCAATAAAGGAGAAAGACCTAATTGTTTCGCAATTTCTTTAGAACTTTCCTCTATCTCTTTATTAACTAAATCCCATTTAGCATTTGCAAAAGACATCCTATCACCTCCAGAACTTATTTTTATTAAATAATTTTAAAATACTAAAGTCTCCAATTTTTGGAAAACAAAGTTTAATTTCACGCAAGATCCATACTATACGGTAAGTTCACTTCTCTTTTGAAGTTTCATGCCTCGAACAATTTTTCTCGCAACTTCCTCACTTGTTAAAAACATATTGAGACACACTCTACAAATATTTTCCTGTTGGTTCTGCTTTTTCAAAAATTGAGTAGCAATCGGTCCAGGATTGACCGTCATTACATGAATACCTTTGTTCTTTAATTCTAATCGTAAAGCATTAGAATAGCCTAACACCCCAAATTTTGAAAGCAGAATAAACCGAAGTTTTCTGGAGTTGCTGTTTTTCCTGCTTGAGAAGCAATTTGTACAAACATTCCTGATTTTTCTTAATAAATTTAGGAAGAAAATGTTGAGTCGTTTGAATTAAAGTGTATAAATTCAATTGTAACATTTCTTCAATTTCTTCTTTTGATAAATCAACGGCTTTCTTTTAAATAGCCTCTTCCTGCATTATTAATCACTATGTCTACATCAATAGACTGTATTTTTCTAATAGCAATTCTACTTCATTTTGCATTCGATAAATCACAGGCATAATAATAAACTGGCTGATTCGTCCATTGTTGGCAGTATTGGCTACTTGCTTTACAGACTTCTTCACGTCTTGCCACTAATATTAACCCTGCTTGTTGTTTAGGCACATTCATAAGCTAATTGTTCGCCCTAAGCCACCACTAGCTCCTGTAATAATCACCATTTTTCCTTTTTATTGAAAAATTGCTCACGTTTTACCATCTTAATTTCTTCCAATCGTAAAATGTATCAAAATCTTTGACTACTTTTTGTTTGTGGGGAATACTTTACGAGCTTCCTGTTCTAACTGACTCACTTGATGTCCTAAATAACGTGCACTAATATGAGTTAAGTATAATTGTTGAACATTCGCTTCTAAAGCAATTGTTGCAGCTTGTTTACTTGTGTGAATGGAAATGTTGACGGGCTGTTTTTCTTTATCTGCTTCATAAGTTGCTTCGCGAACGAGAACATTCGCATTTTGCGCTAAAGTAATACTTTTTTGGAGTAAATCTTGTATCTCCACAAATTACAACAACACGTCCCTTAATATCTTCGCTGACATAATCTTTTCCATCAATGACACGACCATCTTCTAAAGTCACAACTTCCCCACGTTTTAATCGACCAAAGACAGGGCCAAATGGAACACCGATTGCTCTTAATTCTTCTGCTTTTAACTCACCAATTTGATCAGATTCTGTAATTCGAAAGCCATAAGAAGGAATTCCATGTTCTAATTTCATCGCTTCTACTTTAAATTGTTGATCCGAAAATAATACTCCGTCCTCTTCAAATTCAACAACTTTTAATGGATAGCCCAATTTTGAATAAGAAACAGAAATACTCGCATCAATGAAACGTTTAATACCTTTGGGCCCATAAAGGATTAATTCATCTTCTCCACCTTGGAAACGATCGACTGGTTAATAATCCTGGCAAACCAAAAATACGATCTCCTATGAAGATGAGTAATAAAGATATTTTTCCTGGTCGAATGGTTAGTATTTAAATTTGTTGTTGCGTTGCTTCTCCACAATCAAATAACCAGATTTCGTTTCTTTCATCTAATAGTTTCCAAAAGCGATTGACTGAAACATTTCTCATTTTGGCTGGAACTCCAGCACCTGTACCTAAAAATTGTAATTCCACAATGGCTCCTAACTACCTCTTAATGTTTGATAAATCATTTTAGCAATCCACAAACCTTGTTGATGTGCTCCAGTTGTATTTACTGATAGACGCTTTTTCATAGAACCAATCTGGATGCGTACTTGATTTCTGTTTTCCAATCAATATAATAAACATTTGAATACTTTCAACAAATCATTTGAAATTTGATTAATTTGACGTTGCCAAGTTCGATTTATCGTATTTGACACTAAGAAAATTTTGTTTATCCATACCTATATTTTTCAAAACAGCATCTAATTGTCCTTTAGTATAAGCTCCATTACTTTCCAACCATTAACACAATGATATCCCCTAATTGTTTTTTGTTCTTTCAATTGGTTAATCATTGTTCCTAATTCAAATACTTGAAAGCATCTCTATCTGCACCAATTACTGCATTTGGATATAATGTTGGAATTTCTTGTGCCATGGCTAATAACATCGTATCTCCGATGAATGTAATAGAAGCATTTGAACTAAAGACTGTTTCTTCTCTACTAAGTCCTTGAATATTATTAATCGTTTTAACGACTTTCTTATCAGTATTACGTGTGTTCTGTGACAAGGATTCACTTGCCAATATTACTTCTTGTAAAGCTGATTCTTGAGCTGATAATCTTGGACTTGCTTGAATAAATCCAATCAATAAAATCAATACAATAGCAGCATCTATAGATCAGTTTTTACAGTTCTACGAGTCGACTGTGTCCATTTAGTGCAGATAATTGATTCATCACTTTAAAGAATTTCCTTTTTCAAACAATTGATACCAAAGTTCCCTAAAATAACTAATACACAATTTCAACAATTCTATGTAAAATAGGTGTAGAACTTGTATCACCAATTTTTGGCTTGGTATAAAACCGATAAAGGTAAATACCATAAGTAATAAGAAAGACTTTCTTCCAATCACTGTTAAAGGTTTTAAACGGAAGAATAATGATGTTACTGATTTAGGATGCAATGAAATCATCATTAAAGCAGCCACAATTACATCAAAGATAAACATTCCACCTCTAAAGGTTAAAATGACTATGTTCTTTCATTATAAATAAGCTCAGAACTAATATACAATTGGTACAAAACGAATGACTGACTCATAACGATATTTTTGAATATATTCCCCATAAAATCTTTGAATTGAAATAATAAGGCTACGACTGCTCCCTGTTAAAAACAGAAAAAGCTCGTGTATCTGTACCATAGAAAATTCTTAAAAAGTGAACATTTGAAAAATCTTTGTAATCATTAATAAAACAGAAGCTACTAAAAAGAGCAAGCACTACCTTTGTAAATACTTGATGTTTTTAATCATAACACTTAAAAAAATACAAATAAAATTGGCCACAATAAATAATATTGAACTGCTAATGACATATACATATAAATGAGAAAAATGGCGATTGCGTTAATACCGTTATCGTACTGATCAGTTTTCCTGAATAATTTGCCACCAGTTATTCATAAAGAATAAATTGGAAATCATCGTACTTCTTAAATTCACTAAGAGTTCCCTTTGAAATAGCAATAAATAAAAATTACTCGCTACTATCATCGCAAAAAGTTGGAATAATAATTCGTTTTAATCTTTTCGTTAAAAATGATTTTAATGGTACTTTTTCCATTTTTCATTAAAGAATCCATTAGACTAGCAGTCCATAAAATAGCCTGATAATAGTAAAAAGATATTTAAGCCTAGAAATCCACCTGAATACGGTAAGCCATCATTTGATGGCTCATGATACTCATATAATCGCAATTGCTCTTAAACCATCAAAAGCTGCAGATATAATCTCGTTTTTCAATTTCAGTTCTATCAATCATGACATCACCTAATCGACAAACTCAAATACAAATTTACGAATTCTAACCATATCTCCATTTTCAGCACCTTGACTACGTAAAGGCGCATCGACACCCATTCCACGTAATTGACGAGAAAAACGCATCACAGATTCATCATGTTCCATATTCGTCATTGAATAATTTTTCTAGTTTTTCTCCATATAATACCCATGTACCATCTGGATCTCTAGTAATATCAAAATGGACGTTCTTCTTCTTCCAAGCCATATAAACCATATGCGTTTTGAGCTTGCTGCACTTCATCTAATGGAAGAATTCTGTTTCTTCTAATATTTCTGCTGTTCTTGCTAGTAATGCTTTGTAATCCATCTTTTACGATAAGCAGAAATCGGGAAAATTTTCAGGCATTTCTTGACCTTCTGGTAAGTTTTTCTGTAAATCTTTTAAATTGTTCTAATAATTCTTCAGACTGTGGTCGATCCATTTTATTTGCCACAATAATCATTGGACGTTCTAGTAATCTTAAAATGATATGAACCTAGTTCTTGCATAATGACTTGATAATCTTCATATGATTTCTTCCTTCCATTGAAGCCATATCAATAACATGCAGTAATACTTTTGTACGTTCAATATGTTTTAAGAAAATGGATTCCAAACCAACACCTATATGAGCTCCTTCGATTAATCCAGGAAGATCGGCTAGCAACAAATTGTTCACCGTTTGGAGCTTGTGTCATCCCTAATTGTGGATTTAAAGTTGTAAAATGATAATCCGCAATTTTTGTTTTGCACTAGAAATCACCGATAATAAAGTTGATTTTCCTACAGATGGGAATCCAACTAAACCAACATCTGCTAATACTTTTAATTTAATTCAATTTCAAATTCTTCTCCTGGTTCTCCATTTTCAGCAATATCTGGAGTAGGATTTTTATGGGTAGCAAAGCGAATATTTCACATGCCCACGATCCACCCTTTTGCTACTACTGCTTTTCGATCTACTTACTAGGTCTGCAATCAATTCTTTTGTTTGAGCATCATGAACAATCGTTCCAGCAGGGACTTTAACAATTAAGTCATCTGCTCCCACGACCATACATACTTACTCATCCCATTTTCACCAGGTTTTGCTTTAAAATGACGTTTGTGACGGAAATCTAATAACGTTCTAAGTCCTGAATCGACTTTTAAAAATGACACTACCGCCTCGTCCGCCATCTCCACCAGCAGGACCTCCATCTGGGACGTATTTTCTCTTCTAAATGTGCTACCATGCTGTTGGTCACCGCCTCCGGCTTTTCACCCATCTCGTCGCACGATCGTACTGCCAATAGGATTCTCTCCTTTCATATTTTAGTGACTGTTGTGTTACACCAACTGTAAAGTCAGCGAGCTCTAAAATCATTAGTGACTAATTCACGCAAGAAACGTAAACGATTTGTACGAATTTCTTCATTATCGACCATGACCATATTTTCATTAAAGAATTCATGAATTTTTGGAGTAATCGATTGCAAATCGCAGCTAATCTTGAGCTGAATAGTTCTCGAAGTCTTTTCTTAAAGTAGCAGTGATTCTACCAATTGACGTTCACTTTCAGTTTCAACTTTATCTCATTGAGTATTCTGAAGAATGACGAGCTTCTGCAAAATCACTTTTGAACCAATATTAATCTCACTGGTTTATCGTATTCAGTAAATATCTTTGACTGCGCATTAGATACTTTTCTAACACAGCTACAGCTTTCATTTGTTCCTGGTACACTCTTAGAGTTAGAAATTCAATACAGCTTCAATACATCATGACGCTTTGTTACTGTGAGTCATTCTTTGAGCAAGTCTTTTCACGAATAAATCCTAAAACGAATGCTTTGGACATCTTCTTTTTATCTTCTATTCTGCATAATCTCAGTCCTTAATAATAATTGTAGCAAATTCTTCAATTTCTCAGTATGCCAATCAAATGCTTCGACAATTTGCACCAATCCCATTACTTGACGACGTAATGCATAAGGTCGTTTGAACCTGTTGGTAACATACCTGCTGCTGCCAAAAGCTTAAGAACGTATCTCAATTTATCTGCAATCGCTAATAATGCCCATGGTACCGATGAAAGGTAGTTCACATCAGCACCAATTGGCATATAATCACCAGAGCTGCTCTTAGCTACTCTGGAGTCTCCCCTGATCGCGATAAAATCTCACCCATAATTCCTTGATGCGGAATCTTCACCAAACCATATTATTTGTTACTAGGTCGGGAATTTGTAAATGGCAGCTGCATCGTTGTGCAGTTTGAATATCTTTTTGCATCCACATTTAATTCACTTGCAATACGACCTACTAATAATTGGACACGATTCATCTTTAGATCATTGAGCCAATTTTAGCATAGCGAAGTTTAATGTTTCTAATTTCTTCAAGAATGCTGTCGTTGGAACCTATCTTCTTCATAGAAGAATAAAGCATCTTCTAAACGAGCTGTTAATACTTTTTGATTTCCTTTGCAACATGTTTTCAATCATCATGTAGTCGTTTCCGTTACGAGCAGAAATGAAAGTGAGGTTGTAATTCACCCTAGCATTAGAGACAACAAAGTAACGTTCGGTGTTCTTTCTTCATTGAAGTTACCAATACAGTGTTCTGGAACCACTAAATATTTTTCATGCACATGTTCCAGCAAATGCTGTTGGAATCCTCTAGAATAGAGCTTTTACTTCTTCTAACACTCTTCATCAATTGAATTGTCCAAGTATTTTTAGCAGCCAATTCTTCAATTTGTTTACGAACTAATGCTTTTTCTTTCATCTTGATTACGATAACAAATTGTTCTGCTAAAGCTTTTTCATATTGTTCTGGATTTGCAATCTCAGTATCTTTTCCTAAGAAACGATGTCCCTTGAAACTCGTCCAGCTTTTACATCTAATACTTGAATTTCTTCAATGACTTCTTCTCCATATAAAAGCAACAATCCAGTGGATTGGACGTAAATATTCAAAAGTATGAGGCAGCCCAACGCATTGTAACTGGGAATTTCATATCAGTAATAACTGAAGATAATTTCTTAACAACTTCTTTGTTGATTTACCTTTTAATAATTGTTTAACATGAATATATTCCACATCTTTAATGGTTTCACATAAATATCATCTGTTGTTAAACCTTTTCCCACGAACAAATCCTTCAGCAGCTTTTTGTCCACGCACCATCTTTTTGAGCAATCGCTAAAGATGGACCTTTGAAAATTTCAACACGGTCTTCTTGTTCTTCTTCTAATCCATTTACATCGAACGGCTAATCTTCTTGGTGTTGCAAAAGCTTCACAGATTCAAACGATAAAGTTTTCTTGTTTGAAAAAGTCTTCTACACGAGTCGCTAATTGTTCTGAACTTGTACGAACATATTGCGCTGGTAATTCTTCTAAACCAGCTTTCTAATAATAATGATTTTGTCATAGTTGTCCTCCAAAATGTTACTAGTCTATTCTATTAGTCTTTCAATAATGGGAATCCTAAAGATTCTCTTTCAGCTACGAATGTTTTAGCAATTGTGCGGGCCATTTTACGAATACGACCTAAAAAATCCTGCACGGTCTGTCGCAGAAATAATGCCACGTGCATCCATTAAGTTACAGTGAGAGCATTTTTACACACAGTCATAAGCTGGGTGAACAAGACCTTTTTCTCATTAGGATTGTTGCTTCTTTTTCATATTCAGTAATAATTGCATTAATAATACAGGATTACTTTTCTTCAAAAGCATATTTAGAATGTTCAAATTCTGGTTGTTTGAAAATATCTCCAGTATTTTACATCTCCAGTCCACACTAAATCATAAACACTTTTCTACTTCTTGGATATAAGAAGCTAAACGTTCTAATCATAGTAATTTCGCTTGTTACTGGGTGACATTCTAATCCCCCTACTTGTTGGAAGTATGTAAATTGAGTAACTTCCATTCCATCTAACCAAACTTCCCAACCAAGACCAGCACAGCCTAATGATGGATTTTCCCAGTTATCTTCAACAAAACGAATATCATGTTCCATGGGTCAATCCCTAAATACCTCAAACTTCCTAAATATAATTCTTGAATATTTTCAGGAGATGGTTTCATGACAACTTGGAATTGATGATGTTGAATAAACGGTTTGGATTTTCACCATAACGACCATCAGCCGGACGACGAGATGGTTCTACATAGGCAGCATTCATGGCTCTGGTCCATGGCACGTAAAAAGTATACGGACTCATTGTTCCTGCACCTTTTTCAGTATCATAAAGCATGATAATAAACAGCCTTGGTTTGACCAATAATTTTGTAATGTTAAAATAATTTCTTGTACTGTTAATGACATAGTATTCCTACTTTCATAATTTTATGATAGGATAACATTCCTCAGAATCTCTTATTGTAAAAAGAAATTTTTCCTCGTTTTCACTAGAAAAATCCCCTATGTACACTAAAGCATACATAGGGACGATTCATCGCGGTTCCACCCTAATTTCTTAGAATAATCTAGCTTCATTATTGATTGACTCAATGCGCCACTATTAATTTTCCATCAAACGGATTCCCACTCCCAGCCGTTCTCTCTATACATATCTAGAATTAAAGTCTCATTTTCAACATCATATTTACTGCATTGACTGATTTTTCCTTCAAAGTCAAGTTTCACCTTATTTATACATATTAAATGGTTCTTTAGCACATTGGATTTTTCATTTCTATTTTTGGATGTTTATTAACCACACTCCATTACTATCTATAGTATAACCATCTGGAGTTACAGTATTTATTAATAGTTCACCATTTGAATTAGAGTAATACCATTGATTACCATCTTTAATCCATCCAGTTTTCATTTCACCAGAGGTAGCTAAATAATACCATTGATTATTTTTTCTCAACCAACCAGTTCTCATTTCTCCAGACTGGGATAGATAATACCATTGATTATTATCTTTTAACCAACCCGTTTTCATTTCTCCAGATTTAGCTAGATAGTACCATTGATTACCATCTTTAATCCATCCGGTTTTCATTTCTCCAGATTGGGATAGATAATACCATTGATTATTATCTCTCAACCAACCAGTTCCCATTTCTCCAGATTGGGATAAATACATACCATTGATTATTTCTCTCAACCAGCCAGTTCTCATTTCTCCAGATTGAGATAGATAATACCATTGATTATTATCTTTTAACCAACCTGTTTTCATTTGACCGTATTCATTAAAAGAAATACCACTTTTCATTAATTTTATTCCATTTTTATAGCCATTTCACCATTTTGGTGTAAATAAAACCAATGATTGCGCTATTTTTCCATTCATTTTCTAACCTTACCCCATTTCCTTTAAAGAAATAGAATTTTTACCAATTTCTGTCCAACCAATTGCATGTTCCCCACTTTGAGTATTGATATTTCCACTCACCATTTTCTTGATACCATTTCTCTTCATACTTTGGTATTTTTAGGATACATAGTTGTAATATTATGAATTCCTTTTCTTTTGAATATCAAATACAGTCGCATTATACTCATTACTACTTGCTTTTAATGATTTCTGCTCCATAAGAATGTAATTGTTCAATGACATCTGTTGCTACTCATTACCTTTCCAAGGATAGTTATTGGATGTTAACACAACAATAGATGGATGTAAATTTTTCAAAAATTACTAAGTATTTGAATAATATGCTTCATAGTGATGATTAAATTTCATTAAATCAACTTTACCAATTATTGAGCCATAACGATCTTCATTTCCATAATCTAGATTATTTAAATCTCCCCTGTATATATTCTTTTTCCATTTACTGTAATGACACTAATAATTGAATTTGATTATCGTCTCACTACCGGCGTTAGTTGTCCATTTGTATAACTATTTTCGTAGTTATATAATTGAATTTCCATATCACCTAAGAAAAAGTGAGATTGTTCCTTTGTAATGTCCCAGTACAGAGTTCCTTTTTGACTCGCTACGGATAGTACTTTATCATATTCATATTGACTATCCCATAATCTATTAGCATCAGTAATTCTACTATCACTATAACGTTTCATAAACACTTTTATTAACAGGAAATATTTCCATCAACTCATCTGCATTCCCAATACGATCAGAATGAGCATGTGTTATTAAAATAAAATCTAACTTCGTTACACCTATATTTTTAAATGCCTCATAACACGTTCTGTCATAATATTTCTATAATCAGTATTGGAACCATCACGATATGGATGGTTTAAATCACCTCCATCTGGAAAATCGTAGTCTTCTCCTGTATCAATCATAGCATAATGTCCATTACTTTCTAATAAAATTGCATCACTTCCCCAATTATCAAGAGAAACATTAATAAAAATGTATTCTATTTCCATGCCCTTCTTCAGCATAAGTAGTATTCTTAATACTCAACATTCCTAACAGAATCATTATTATTCCTATCTTCCACTTCTTCATAGTAATCACCCTCTTATTTATTTTTAGTACTTTTGCAATCATTTTAACTATTTAAATGAAACAAGAATTAAACACCCTATAAAGAAGTAATTATGGTAAACAAATCACAAATCCGCTTCTTGAATGATTATTTATTTCTTATTTACTTGTAGCCAATCACATGCTCCTTCGTTCATTATACTGCAAACAATAATTATGTTTTCTACTATTATTTGTAATAAAAAGTAAGTTCAAGATTAAATTTTACGCTTCATATTATCATTATAAACTAATTAACTGATAAGTTGATGTTATTTTTCAAATTAAAACTATCTTTTTCCTTATATTACTCTATTCTTTATTAGCCTTTCCAACTCCATCGTGATATAATTCTTCCATTCTTAAAGGAGGTGAATTTTTATGCGTTGTACTTGAGCAACTATTTCTAAACTGATCAAAAATATCATGATGAAGAATGGGGAGTTCCATGTTTTGATGATCGAAAAACTATTTGAGATATTAACATTAGAAGTAATGCAAGCGGGACTTAGCTGGTCGACCATTTTGAAAAACGAGAAGGTTTTTAGAGAATCTTTTTAAACAATTTCAAATCCATAAAGTTAGTCAATTGACAAAAGACGATGTAGAAACATTACTTCAAAAATCCTAAAATCATTCGTCATCGTCAAAAATTGAAGCCACTATTCAAAAATGCAAAGGTTATTTTACAACTACAAAAATCAATACGGAAGTTTTCATGAATTTTTATGGAGCAAGTTTGGACACACCCAATCATCAATCACTGGAAAACAATGGAAGAAGTTCCATCTTCTACTCCGCTTACAGAACAATTATGTGAAAAGAATTCAAAAATAGGATTCAAGTTTATCGGACCTACTACTCTCTATTCATTTTTACAAGCATCTGGTATCATTCACGACCACCTTGATTCTTGTCCATTTAAACAAAAATAAAGACTTTTTATGCCGTGCATAAAAGTCTTTAGTATTACTACATCCATTTTGAATAATCGTCATCTTCCATGGCTTCTACTGTTTCCAAGTAAATAACCATTCCTACTTGAGAGAAGAAGTCATGGTTACTTGTACCTGTTGAAATACCATTCATCACAATCGGATCTACATCTTCAGCTGTATCAGGAATAATGGATCAAAGCCTAAATTTTGTAAAGCTTTATTCGCATTATAACGAGATGAACACTTTTTACTTTTTCAGTCCAACCCACTTGATCGTAAATTGACTGTGTATACTTCACTTCATTTTGATACAATTCTAAAACATAATTGATACACCCACATTTTAAGTGTTTCTTGTTCTTCTTGTGGTAATTCATTGTATCCTTGTTGGAATTTATAGCCTGTATAAGTTCCGTGAACAGATTCATCACGAATAATTAATTTAATAATTTCCGCCACATTGGCTAATTTATTATTTCTAAATAGTATAATGGTGTAAAGAATCCACTATAGAATAAAAAAATGTTTCTAACATCGTTGAAGCGACTTTCATTTTTAGTGCATCTCTACTTTGGTAAATTTCATTAATTTTTGAGCTTTGTATTGTAAAAACTCATTATTATTTGTCCACTCGAAAATTTCTTCGATTTCAGCTTTTGTATGTAAAGTACTGAAAATCGTTGAATAACTTTTTCGCATGAACAGATTCCATAAATTGAATATTATTCCATACTGCTTCTTCATGTTGGGTACGAACATAGTCTTTCATCAGACTCGCACCTTCTTCAGATTGCAATGTATCTAATAAAGTCAATCCTCCAAATACTTTCCCTACAACATCTTTTTCAGCTGGGGATAATGTTCTCCAGTCATCTAAGTCATTTGAAACAGGAATACGAGTATCTCAACCAAAATTGCTCGGTTAACTTTTTCCCATGTCATTTTTGTCGATCATATCTTCTACTTGGTTCCAGTCAATTGCTTTATAATAAGCTACTGGTGCAGAAGCATTTTGTGACAAAAATCTCATTAAAATATCGTTTCTCACTCATGATAAGTCTCCTTTTTGAATTAAATACTACAACTTTCGCAACCATTACTTCCAATTTTCATCATTATTTTCTGTAAATGTACGAACATAATAAATCGATTTGATTCCTTTATTCCAAGCATAGTTTCTCAAGATATTTAAATCTCTTGTTGTCATTTTACTTGTACGACCATTTTTCCATTCATATAATCCTTCTGGTAATTCAGAACGCATGAATAATGTTAAACTCATTCCTCGATCAATATGTTTTTGAGCTGCTGCATACACATCAATCACTTTACGCATATCAATATCATAAGCTGATTTATAATATGGTAATGTTTCATTGGATAAGAATGGTGCTGGATAATATGTTTTACCAGTTTTCTTCTCTTGACGCTCCTCAATTAAACGAGTAATTGGATGCAAGCTTGCACTTGTTTCATTTACATAGCTGATTGAGCCTGTTGGAGCAATTGCTAGACGATTTTGGTGATATAGTCCATCTGCCATTACATCTGCTTTTAATTGTTTCCAATCTTCCGCAGTTGGAATTGGTAAGTTCGCAAAAATTTCTTTTACTTTTTCAGATTTAATTTCTACATCTGACTCTGTATAGGCATCGAAATAAGTTCCTGATGCATAAGCAGATTTTTCAAAGCCATCAAATGTTACACCACGTTCTTTTGCAATTTTATGACTTGCTTTTAATGTATAGAAATTCAATAGACGGAAGTATAAATCTGTTACTTCAATCGATTCAGGTGAACCATATTCCATTTGATTTAACGCAAAGAATGTATGTAATCCCATTGCTCCTAAACCAATTGTATGAGCTTTTTGATTCCCATTTTTCACCGTTGGAACTGCATCAATACTTGAATGGTCTGTAACAAATGTTAGTGCACGAACCGCTACTTCAATTGAACGTTCAAAATCAGGTGATTGCATTAAATTAACGATATTTGTAGAACCCTAAATTACAACTAATATCCGTTCCAAGTACTTCATATTCTTGACCATTATTAATCACTGAAGGACTTTGTACTTGTAAAAATTTCTGAACACAAGTTACTCATAATGATTTTTCCATCAATTGGATTTGCTTTGTTCACTGTATCATCAATATTTACGATATATGGATAACCAGATTCTTGTTGTAATTTACTAATTTCTTGTTCTAAATCACGTGCACGCAATTTTGATTTACGAATTTCTGGATTATTCACCATATTATCATACTCTTTTGTAATATCTACATAAGAGAAAGGAACACCATAAATACGTTCCACATCATATGGACTAAATAAATACATCATATCATCATTCTTAATTAACTCGTAAAACTTATCTGGAACTACTAGCCCTAATGATAATGTTTTTAACACGAATTTTTCATCCGCATTTTTCTTTTTAGTCGACAAGAATGATACGATATCTGGGTGGAAAACATTTAAATAAACGGCTCCCGCACCATTACGTTGTCCCTAATTGGTTTGAATAACTGAAACTATCTTCTAATAATTTCATAATTGGAACAACCCCACTAGAAGCATTTTCAATCTTCTTAATTGGGTCTCCAGCTGCACGTACGTTGGATAGCTTACACCAACTCCCCCACCAATTCTAGAAAGTTGCAATGCAGAGTTAATCGTACGACCAATACTATTCATGTCATCCGTTGTTTGAATTAAGAAACAAGACACTAATTCACCACGACGTTTTCTTCCAGCATTTAAAAATGTTGGTGTCGCTGGTTGATAACGTTGATGAATCATTTCTTCAGCTAAATCTCTAGCTAATTGTTCATCTCCATCTGCTAAAAATAAAGCATTAAAAGACGATACGATCTTCAAAACGTTCTAAATAACGTTTCGCCATCATTTGTTTTTAAAGCATATTGCTTATAAAACTTAAATGCTGACATAAATGAACGAAAAACGGAATTTTTCTTATAAATTTCTTGCATTAAGCTTTTTAACAAATTCACGGTCATATTTATTTAAAAATTCTTCTTCTAAATAATCATGTTCAATTAAATAATCTAATTTTTCATCTAATGTATAGAAAAATACTGTATTTGGATTTACATGTTCTAAGAAAAATGCACGTACTGCTTCTTTTATCCTTATGTAAAGGAATTTTCCCATCAACCGGACGGTTCAATTCATTATTTAATGAAAAATATGTTACTTCTTGAGATTTACTAATTAATTTTTGGACTATCCAAGTTCGCTCACCTTTTTCCTTTATTATAGTTACGTCTTTTTGAGTTCCATGAAACTCAAAACAATGCAATAGTGGAACATCATAAGTAGTAGAAATCATTTTTGCTGTTTGACAAAAGGAAGTATTAAAATTGCGATTTCCAGAACCAGCTACTCCTTTTAATAAAAGCTTGGTTATCATCTGTTTCAATAAAATCTTGAAAATATTCAAACACATCCATATCATAAGTAGGACTTACAATAATATAAGGTTCATCCATTATTTGAAATACATCTTGTGGTGTAATTTTCCACAATTGGTAACTCCAATTTTTGAACAAATCTTCTCGTCTGTCCTGTTAATGATAAAAACTACTTTCATACTTACTCCTCTATTCATACTTTATCATTATAGCTACTTTCTTCTCTATAGCAACCTATTAATTCTACATTTAGTACTTCACACACACAAAAATATAGTAATAAAATTTTAGTTTTTCAATATATTGACAAAGAGATTTTTCAGATTTACACTAGTAAATATCAAAGAAAAGGAGACTAAACATGATGCTTTCTCATACAATTAGTGCTTCAGAAAGACAAGTTCTTCGGAGTAATATGGGCAAACCCAAAATGCACAAGTACTTATATAATTGAAGCATTATCTATAAATTTTAATTGCAAGCTGCTACGATTAAAACATTGATTAATCGTCTTTTAAAAAAGGAATTTATTATCACAACTTCAAAAAGACCTTATCAATATGTCGCAACATTAACAGAAGAAAAAAATTACTAAATTTAGAATGTGATGATTTATTAACTCATGTTTGTCAAAAAGACAAGGTAAATTATTATCATTACTGATACAAAAAGCTCAATTATCTAAACAGGATACCCATCATTTACAGAAATTATTACAAGAAAAAGAATTGGACGCTCCCTGAATATCTATCTTGTAATTGTATACCAGGTCAATGTCGTTGTTGTCATCATTAAAAGAGGAATTTCTATTCAGTAAATTCCTCTAATTTAATACTACTAATTAATCATTAAACAATGAACGAATCGTTTTGAAAATTTCTTTATTTTTGTTCGATTTTAACATCATTTCCAACTACTACAAAGGCATTTTTGTTCTAATACTTTTTCCATTGTTGGTGCAAATGAACGAACTTTTTCAGGTGTTACATTTAACACTTCATCACGAGTTTTTGAACAAGTTCATCGCTCACATGAGTAAAGTAACGAGTAAAGGCAATATTTCCTTTTTGATTTGCCGATAATGGACGATCAATACTACTAAATGTTCCAATAAGATTTTTCTCGAATTCTTCCTTAGACGGATTATAATTTTCTAAATATTGGACTTGCCCATCATAAGCTTTTAGAGTTTCTACTAAGTTTTGGATCGCGGTATGACACAGCAGCTACTTCACCTTTGCCACCAATGACACTCATTCCACCGTAAGCTCCACCTTTAACACGTAAACGGTATTCCATAAATAATCTAAGCCTAAAACCGTTTGTAAGAATGCATTTGATCCTTCAAATGGAACTCCTAGTAATGTTTGATTGTAACCTTTGCTACATATTGAATTTCTTGAGCAGTTTTTAAATCCTTCATTCAATACTTCAACAGGAGTTGTGAATTGTTGTGGCGTCACTACTTCTTGTGATAACTGTTGGAAGAATGATTGAGATAAAAGCTTTTTAATTGTTCAAAATCTTCTTTACTTCAGACAAATGTTGCAGTAACACCATGAATATTTAGATTTGACGAAGTACAGCAATCAATTGTTGACTGAAAGCTTTCTTTTCTTTCATCATAATGCTTCACTAAATCAGAAATATAATCATAGTAATCAATACCTTCTAATGCCTGAGCATATTTGGCTCCTTCTGAATAGTAAGATTCTAATCGACGTACGGCAATTGTATGTGAAGCATAATTCATATGCATTTCTAAATTCGCTTTTTGTATTTAATAACAGTTCTTTAATCTTATCATAATCTTCCAAGTTGGAACGGAAGACAATTTCTTCTACTAATTCAATTAATTTTGGTAAATATTGAGATAATGCTTTTCCTGATACTGTAAAGAATGGATAATAGATATTTTTCGCAACATCTTCTGTCATAACAAAAGCATTTGTTGAAATTCCACCTGTATAGAAATCCATCTCCGTATTTAAATCTTCATCAGCAAAATGTTCTGTACTAATTTCACCTAATAATTCTGTGACAAAAAGCAGCTACTGGAATTTCTTCAGTTTTAATTCCTCTCATATCAAAGAAATACTTCGCATAAGAAATACCTGCTGTAAAGTCTTCATAATGTAAGAAAAGTCGGCGTCTCATTTCCTTCTTCTACTGTTAATGGATATTGAGTTGCTTTTCTTTTTGAATGTCATCAATTGATAAAGTTGGAATTTTCGCTAAGTCTTCTGGACTATCAGGAGATTCTTGTCTTTCAATTAATTTTTGTGTCGTTTCAACTAATTCGTTTAATTCTTCTTCACTTAAACTTGCTTTATACTCTGCTAATTTTTGCTAATTCTTCTTCTTTTTCTTCTAATAAACCTGGTTCTGGTTTTTAAAGTAATGATAGCAGCATGAGTATTGTCTAATAAGTATTTTTTTGAATGATATTTTCAAAATAGCCTTCTTCAACTTTATCTTGAATGGCATCTAAATGTTGTTGGTATTCAAATGATACATATGGACTGCCATCATATAACCAACTTGTTAAAGCATTCATTCCATACATCACACCTTTTGGTGTGCTACCTTCTAAAGCTGTTAATTCTTTATATCGGAATGCTGTTTTATTTAAGGCAGCTTGAATTGCTTTTCTAGAAATGCCTTCTTTCACTAGTCGTTGTAATTCCTGTTGAATAATTTGAACAAATTGTTCTTTTTTATCAGCATCTGTATCTTTTAAAATAACTTCAAATGTTGGAGAATACGTATAAGCAGAATATCCACCCATAACATCACTACCAATATTGGCTTTTAATAATGCTTTCTTCAATGGAGCTGTATTACTACCTAATAACAATTCATCTAAAATACTTAAAGCAATACCTTCTTCTCCATTTGTACTCGTTCCTGTAGCCCAAGCATATTCTAACAATGTTTTATTCTCAGTTGAGTCGCCTTTAGAAACAGAATACGTACTTGTTAATTCTTTACCACTTGTAAATGGTTCTTGTTGGTATCCTACAAATGGAACTTCTTTTGCTTCAAAAAGCATCAAAAGTATTCTGATAATTGTTCCATTGCTTTTTGCTAAGTCTAAATTTCCATATAACAGTTACTCTAGCATTACTTGGGTGATAATAGGTTTGATGGAAATCAATAAATTTTTCTTGAGTTAATGTTGGAATTGAAGCTGGCATTCCTCCTGAAACATGACGATAAAATGTATCTGGGAATAATGTAGGTTCAACTGAGACGATTTAATTCTGATTCTGGTTGAGAAAAATGCTCCCTTCATTTCGTTATAAACAACGCCTTTATAAGTTAATTCATCTTCTTTATTTTCTAAATGGTACTGCCATCCTTCTTGCATTAAAATTTGTGGGTTTTGATAAAAGATTTGGATAAAATACTGCATCTAAATAAACGTCCATTAAATTTTTCGAAATCTTTCTGATTTCTTGAAGCTACTGGATACATAGTTTTATCAGAGAATGTCCATGCGTTTAAAAATGTTTGTAGAGAACCTTTTTAATAATTCTACGAATGGTTCTTTTGTTGAGTATGATCCAGTTTTAATACGGAGTGTTCGATAATGTGAGCAATTCCATTATCGTCATCATGGTGTGTGCGGAATACAATTGAGAATGCTTTGTTATCGTCGTCTGTTTTTAAATACATGACTTGTGCACCTGTTTTATCGTGTTTGTATAAATAGTAATCGCAACGGATATCTGGTAATAGTTTTGTTCTACAGTGTAAAACTGTTAAATTCTTTTGTCATGAAATGACCTCCATTTCTAAATTGAATACTGTATCTTTTATTCAAACACGATTTTTTAACAATAAAGCAAGAAAAAGTTTTTGACGTAGAATAAAGAAATAAAAATAATGATGCTAGGACGGCAGCAGCTTCGCTTTTGCGAATCTCATGCCTAAAATTTGAGCCCTAGGTCTCAAAATTTTTCCTAGTGATAGAATCGCTATTCAACAATTCTATCACCTCAGCTATAAAAATTGTATTTCTTAATTTTAGTTATTTAGTTTTCTTGTGTTACGTTCTTTAACGGAATTAAAAATTAAAATATTTCTTTATAGTAAGTTCTGCTTAATTCTATAAATGCTATTACCATTCCTATTACTTTAGCTGACAATATCTTCTACGTAACAAATAAAGAATACATATTTCCTTTTAGCTTTAGTGACAGCAAACACTGGGAAGTGTTTTTGTCACTATTAGAGTAAATTGAGACCAAGGCTCAAATTTTAGCCATAATTCGCTCTGCGAAGCTGCTGGCGTCCTAGCTAATAGGAAACATTTTTGTATTCTTTATTGATAAATTGTTTAAAAAGTATTCTTTAATTCTTTTCTCACGATTCGCAATCAATTTAAACAAAGCTGTCGCGAAAATGGCAATCAGAATTGAATTAATCATACTAAAAATCCAACCATTAATAAAAACAACTGCCGTTGAAGCTTGATGAAAAAGACCTCTAATGTCAGGTAAAATCAAACCAAAAATAATAACATTTGCGACCACTTGAATCACATTAAAACGCAAAGCATCATGACGAGAAAAAGTACCGCTAAAAACGACTTTACGACGATACGCAAACCAAAAACATATCCAAGCAACCCAACAGAAATCGCGAGTGCAATCCATTGTTCTGTTGTACCTAATAACAAGTCAATCAAAATCGTTACACCAACAACTGACGCAAATAATGACCCTACTACCCAGCCACAATTGCTAGTAAAATGTAAAAAGAAGTTAATATCTACTCCAGTAAAATTGAGCAATGTAATTCCTACATAGTGATAACTAAAAACTAAAATAATTAATGAAACTACATGAGAAGGCCTGGCTTTTAAAGAAATTTATTCTCTTTCATCATTTTCTCCTCTATTTTTGACTCTTCACCAATAATTTTCACTTCTGGTTCAAGTGCTACTTGGAATTGTTCAAATACTACATCTTGAACATGGCGAATAACTGCCAAATAATCCGTAGCTGTTGCATGGTCAATGTTTACAATAAATCCAGCATGTTTTTAGAACATGAGCTCCACCAATTTTGAAATCCTAGAGTCCTGCATCTTGGAATTAACTTTTCCAGTAAAATGACCTTCTGGACGTTTAAAAACACTCCCACATGAAGGATACTCTAATGGCTGTTTACTTTACGTAAATGAGTTAATTCTTCCATTTTAGCTTGAATCGTTTCCTTATGCCCTGAACTTAGATTAAAGCAGACATCAATGACTAAATCCCCACTTTCTTGTAAAGCACTATGGCGATACGAAAACTCTAATTCTTCATTCGTTAAACGTTTAATTTCACCTGTACGAGTCACAACATCAACATATTCAACCACTTCGCAAACTTCTCCACCATAGCACCTGCATTCATATACATAGCTCCGCCAACACTTCCTGGGATTCCACATGCAAATTCTAGTCCTGTTAAAGATTGTTCTAATGCACATTTAGTCACTTCAATTAAAGACACGCCACTTCCGCTAAAATTTTATTGCCCATTACTTTCATGCAGTCATTTCATTTAATAAAATAACAGCTCCTTTTATGCCACCATCTCCTAACAATGACATGATAGCATTTCCTAATACCGTAATGAGGAATTTGTTTTTCTTGTAAAGCTTTAATGATTTTTGCAGTTTCATATTTATCTTTTGGAAAAAATTAAACATTCTGCTTCTCCACCTGTTTTTGTATAAGTATATATAAAGGTTCATGGAAGCATACTTTTCACTTCTGGAAATTGCTCTTTTCCACCATTCTTTCATCTTCTTCTCTCCTATTTATGCAATATCTTTTTATGATACTATTCATCAGTTTCTACGTCAAATGATAAAAAAGCCTTCAGATGCTTTTTGCATGTGCTAATCTCTCACAAATAAAATGACTTAATAAGCTTGAAATAGGAGAAACTGATTTTCACCATTGGTTTGAACTAGCAATAATAAAGGAATGAACAATACTCTCAAATCCTCTCTTATATAAAAGTAGAATCCCATGATGAAAAATGATGCTTTAATTTCTTCTCCACCTTGATATATTATTAAAATCCGTTAAATTCTGTAATGAAAAAGTACCTGCTATCTGCTTGCAATTTCAATTCTTTCAAGATTAGCTCCTGATTCTGTATTCATCATCACAATTGCTGATTGTTCTTCATTTTCTAAATAAATCGTACATTGTTCAATAACACTACGATTTTTCTTATAATAGAATGATACGTTTAGGTTTTTCATCCATTAGAAATAATGCTGTATCTAATGGATGAATAAAAAGCATCAAAGATACGAATTCGATTATCAAAAACTTGGAATTGTACAATTTTTCTGTTATAATTCTCTCTTATGAGTAACATTCTTCATTTCCACTACTTTTTGGAGCAAAACGTCGATTAAATCCAGCTGTTAAGAAAGTTTGATTTTTCTTTTTCTAATCGGTATAATGCAAAGCGTTTTCTTCATAACTAAGAGCAATCGGTTTATCTAAGTATACAGAATTCCTTTTTCTAAAAATTGCTTTGCAATTTCTACATGGGCATCTGTTGGAGACATGAATCACTGACCCCATCTAAATCAAACTGTAATAATTCTTCGATACTACTACATGGAATACAACGCCCTAATAATTTAGATTCTCGTTGTAGAACTTCAACATTTCTAGTACACATATGCCATTTTACATTTCCAATTGAACGCATCACTGGTAAATAAGCTTTTTGTGCAATCGCACCAATACCAACAACTCAATGTTTAACATGAGAACTCCCCTGATCATTAAACTTCTTTTAAATGATGTAATAATTGATGAACAATCAATGCTGATTTACGACCTGCTTCTACAATAAATGTATCCAAAATCAACTGCTGATGTTCCTTTTTCAGGCATATCCGAGATTGCTCTAACAACAATTACTGGAGTTTGTAATGCATAACAAGCTTGCGCAATAGAAGCTCCTTCCATTTCAGTTGCTAAAAACATCTGGAAAATGTTTTAAAAAATAAATAAACGTTGATCTTCCACGATGAATAAAACTATCTGCTGAAACGACTAATCCTTTAATACAGATAAATTCAATTCAGATTGAATTTCCTCAATCACTTCATCTTCAATCACTTGTGCTTGGAAACGTGCAGGCATTCCTGGCATTTGCCCATATTCATATTGAAAGGCAGTAACATCTGCATCGCTATATGCTAATTCTGTAGCAACTACGATATCTCCAATATTCATTTCTGTTCCAAAGCCACCCGCTGATCACTTATTAATAACTAGTGTCACATTAAAATGATGAATTAATAAAGCAGCTGTTATACTAGACATTACTTTACCAATACCAGATTGCACTAATACAATAGATACGCCATTTAAACTTCCTTCTAAAATGTCCATCCAGCAATTTTCACTTCATTTTCAATTGTCATTTCTTCAGATAGAAGACGTTTTTCCTCTTCCATCGCTGCAATAATTCCGACTTTCATGTATTACTCCTTTTCTGCAAGAATAGGCCATTTGAATGACATCATAATATTGACCATTTACTTTCATTTCTTTTTCTTCAATCATACTACTTCAAATCCAAACTTTTTATATAAAGCAATCAGCTGCAACATTTTCTTTAACAACTGCTAATTTAATTTTTCAAGAGGTGAATAGTCTTTTGCCCATGAAAGTAATTCTTCCATTAAGGCACTTCCTAATCCTTTGACCCCAATATTCTTTTAAAATACTAATGCCTAGTTCACCAACATGTTGAAATTTTTCTTTTGAATTTCCACCAATTGAAGCAACTGCAATAATTTCTTGCCCTAATTTTTGCAAGTAGCATCATTTGATTATCACTTTCTAAAACAGATTGAATATATAATTCTTCTTGTTGGATACTTAACTCTGAGTCCTTCTTCACCAAAACTTAAAAATCTGTTTCTTTTTCCAACTTTTTGTATATTCAATTAAAAGCTTCTGCATCTTCTACAGACACTACTTCAATTTCTAATTCAACTTTCTCTTTCATTTGTCCACTAACTCTCAAATTGATTCAACCATTTTTCGTATTCTTCTCCTATAGCATCAAGTGTAATAGTACGAGTAGTGAGAAAGTTTGTTCGATAGAAATAATTAATCGATTCATAGGTAATTCTTCTTCGATAAAAATTTGCCCATTCAACCATTACGACACCTTCACGATGAAAATACTCCCTAAACCAATTTCACTCGCTCCTCCACTTTCTTCAATACGATACATATCCATGAAATAAAGGTAAGCGACCTTTAGTATATTCACGAATTAAAGTATAGGTTGGACTTTTAATGACACCTGTAATGTCTAATCCTAAAGCAAATCCTTTTTGTAAAAGTCGTTTTACCAGCTCCTAAATCTCCAGACAAAATGATTGTACTGTTAGAAAAAGGCACCTTTTACATCATTCTCCTATTTTTCATTGTTTCTTCTTGTGATGTCGTTTGAATTGTGATCGTCATATTTTTCCTCATTTCAGTGAAAATTCCTCAAAGACATTATAACATAATTCAGTGATTGATTAGTATGAAAAACAAAAATGACTTTACCTAGTAGTTTGCCCATAACCAGCAAAAACTGGCTACAGGCATTCATAACTACTTCAGCAAAGTCAATTAAATCTCATTTTGCTAAACGAGACTAATTTTTGAACTTCAAATGCACGAAGTTCACGATAATCTCCCAGTCTTAAATTTTCTAATGTTAAAATCCGAATTCTTCACGTTTTAATTTTTGAACGGGTAATTCTACCACTTTCAAACATTTTCTTCACTTGGTGATTCCAACCTTCGTGAATCGTTAAAGAAACAATTCCTGTATCAGTATCAACGGATAAAATTCTGCAACTGCTTTAGAAGTTTTTCTTGCCATCAATCAAATACCTCTTTCTAATTGTCTCATATGTCGTGGTGTTGGAACACCTTTTACTTTAGCAATATATTTCTTTTCAACATGATGTTTTGGATGCGTCATTAAATTCGCAAATTCTCCATCATTCGTTAATAAAATTAATCCTGTTGTATCATAGTCTAATCTTCCTACTGGATAGACACGTTGTGGAATATCTTTAAAATAATCACTAATAACGGTACGTCCTCTATCATCTGTTACACTGGATAAAACAGATTTTGGTTTATAAAACATAAAGTAAACAGGCTCTTCTTTATAAATCGGAATGCCATCTACTTCAATTTTATCTGATTGAGATACTTTATATCCTAATTCTCTCACAACTGTGCCATTTACCTTAACACGACCTTCTTCAATAAATGCTTCGCATTTTTCTACGAGATGCAATTCCGGCATGTGCCATGACTTTTTTGTAATCTTTCCACTAGATACTCCTTCTTCCCTTACGAAATGGTTTCTTCATCTTGATGCATTTGTTCTAATTCTGCAAACAAGTCTTCATTATTTTTAAATAATTGCTTACTTTCTTCTTGATTTAATTCTAGTAATGATTCAACATCTGGCAATTGATCTAATGTTTCTAATCCAGAAATAATCCATAAAATAAGTAGTCGTACGATATAATTTTTGGACGACCTGGACTATCCATTCGACCTGCTTCTTCAATTAAATCTCTTAACAATAATTTTTGAATCGCTCCACTACATTGAACTCCACGTATACTTTCAACTTCTAATCTTGTGATTGGTTGTTTATAAGCAATAATAATGTTTCAAGAGCTGCACTAGATAATTGAGAAGAAAAATGGGGAAACAACATATTTTTCAAGATAGGGGTTTTTAACTCTGCTTTCGTTACAAATTTATATCGTTGCGCCGTTAAAATCAATTCTAAAGCCACTTGTTTCATCTTTTAATTGTTCCATTAATTCTTCCAATAGTTGTCGAACTGCGGTTTTATCAATGCCAACGACATAACTAATTTCTTCTAGTGTTAAGCCATCATCTCCTGCTACAAATAATAAAAGCTTGAGTTGCTGCTAAATAATTATTCACTAAATGCACCACCTTTATCGAAAGTTTCTAAAACAATATCTTCATAAGGCACATGTTGTACTAATCGAATTTTATGTTCTCTTACTAATTGTAACATCGCCAAAAATGTTGTTACAATGGCATGACGATGAAACAGAAGGAAAACATTTATCAAATCGAATACTTTTTGAGGATTTTCTTGAATTTTTGTTTGAAAAATCAGAATCCATCATTTCCTCTACTGTATGTGTTTCATGTTGAATATTTGCTTGTAGAGGCATTTTATCAAGATTTCTTCTTGCGATTTTTCTTTAATGCATTCCATAAATCTTGAGTCGTTACTTGACCTTCTTGTAATGGAATAATTTCTTGAAGAGCAGATAAATCACTAGCTTCTTTTTCCATAATGCATGCCTCTTTGAAAAGAAAGTTCTTCCAATTTTTGGCACCTTCTTGGAATTGCTTATATTCCATTAATTTCTCAACTAACTCATCCTAGGATGCTTCTTCTACCTCAACTTCATCAATTTCCACTTTTGGTTTCGGTAAAAGCATTCTTGCTTTAATCTCTAATAAAGTTGCTGCCATTAATAAATACTCGCTAGCTACTTCTAATTCCATTTCTTGCATGGAATGAATATAGGATAAATATTGATGCGTTAATTCCACCATTGGAATGTTATAAATATCAATTTTTCATCTCTTTAATTAAATGTAATAACAAATCCATTGGGCCTTCAAATTCCCCAATACGTAGCGTTAACGCATCCACTTTCTCTACTCCTATTCTAATTAATAAATTTCAATGACTTTTACGAACTAAACCTTTAAATGATTCTTTTCACTCGTTGAGTTGTTTCTACTACTTCCTCATGGTTTAAGTTTGCTTGTAATCCAGCTGCTAAGTTTGTAATACAAGAAATACCAATCACTTTTAAATTCCTGAATGATTCGCAATAATCACTTCAGGAACCGTTGACTTTATACCAACAGCATCTCCACCTAATACTTGTACCATACGAACTTCCGCTGAGTGTTTCATAAGTTGGACCAGATAAAACCTGTATAAACACCTTCTTGTAATTCTACTCCTACTTCTTTTTAGCTGCCTTACGAACAACTTCTTGTCCATAGACATGATAAGCATGAGACATATCAGGGAAACGAGGTCCAAAACTATCAGCATTTGGTCCAATTAACGGATTAGTACCTGTAATATTAATATGGTCTGTAATTAACATTAAGTCCCCTGGTTTGAAGTTTGGATTGCTTCCACCAGCAGAGTTTGTCACAATCATTGTTTCAACTTCTAATAATTTCATTAAACGAATTGGGAACGTAACTGTTTCCATTGGATATCCTTCATAAAAAATGGAAACGTCCATCCATAATTAAAACTTTTTACCACATAACTCGCCGTATACTAAACGACCAGCGTGACCTACTACTGTAGATACTGGGAAGTGTGGAATATCTTTGTAATTGAAGATAATTGGATTTTCTACTTCAGTTGCTAATTCTCCTAATCCTGAACCTAAAATTAGTCCAAAAATCAATGTTTTTGAACTCCATTGTTTTGTAAAAATCGTTTTTGTTTTCTAAATGTAGTAATTGATCATATAAAGCCATGCTACTCTGTCCTCTCTTTTTAGATAATTTAAAAAGAAGTGGAAATCAATAATGGAACTCATTGAATTTCCACAATTATATTATTGATAATTCACTTAGAAGCTTTGTCGTTTCCAGTTGAAAGATACGCCAAAGTTTTTCAGAAATTGTTTCAGCAATATCTGAAAAATGTCCTTGAGTTAAGCGTGATGGATGTTGAAGTGATTTTGCTAATTGCTAAAACTGGAATATACTCACGAGTATGGTCAGTTCCTGGGAATGTTGGATCGTTACCATGGTCAGCTGTAATAATTAATAAGTCATCTTCATGCATATGCTCTAAAAATTTCTGGAATACGTACATCAAATTCTTCTAATGCATTCCCCATATCCAACAGTATCTCTACGGTGTCCATAAGCAGCATCGAAGTCTACTAAGTTTAAGAAACTCATTCCAGTGAAATCTTTTTCAAGATATCTACTAATTTATCGACACCATCCATATTGTTTTTCGTACGAACAAATTCAGTAATTCCTTGACCGTTGAAGATATCATTAATTTTTCCAATCGCAATAACATCAAACCCTTTTTCTTTTAAGAAATCTAATGTTGTTTGACCAAATGGACTTAATGCATAGTCATGACGGTTTTGAAGTACGTTGGAAGTTACCAGGAGTTCCTACATATGGACGAGCAATAATACGACCAATCATATATGGATCGTCTTTTGTAATTTCTCTTGTATATTCACAAATACGATATAATTCTTCTAAAGGAATAATTTCTTCATGAGCTGCAATTTGTAATACTGGGTCAGCACTTGTATAAACGATTAAGTCGCCTGTTTCCATTTGATGTTTACCAAAAATCATCAATAACAGCAGTTCCACTATATGGTTTATTACATACAATATTTCTTCCAGAGAATTCTGTAATTTTATCTAATAAATCTTGAGGAAATCCATCAGGGAATACTCTAAATGGTGTTTTTAATATTTAATCCCATTAATTCCCAGTGACCTGTCATTGTATCTTTCCCTACAGAAACTTCTTCTAATTTCGTATAGCTTCCTTTTTGGATTTTCTACTGGTGGTACAGTTTTTAATGGAGCAATATTTCCTAATCCATAAGCTTGCATATTTGGAACATTTAATCCAACAGTTTCAGAAATATGTCCTAATGTATGAGAACCTGCATCATTAAATGCAGCTGCATCTGGTGCTTCTCCAATCCCTACTGAGTCCATTACAATTACGTGAATTCTTTTAAATTTCATCTTACATTCTTCTTTCTAGTATAAATTTTATCGCACGTGGGTGCGCTTGTTGATAAATTTCTTTCATTCGTTCATTTTGTTAAATAGTGTATAAATTTGAGGTCGTACTAATATCGCTATGTCCCAATAATTCTTGAACAATTCTCAAATCAGCCTTCTAAAATATGCGTTGCAAAAGAGATGGCGCAATGTGTGGGGACTTACTTCATTTATGAACGCTGCTTCTTAGAACAATTTTTCTTTAAATTTTCCAAAATCCTTGTCTAGTAAATCCATTTTCCACGAGTGATTTAAAAACAAATATTCTACTGGATTTGATTCCTGCTCTAAGACCACTCTTGCATAAGTTAAATAATGTTGAACCCAATTAGTGGCAGCTCGTCCAATAGGAATAATTCTTTGTTTATTTCCTTTACCAATCGTTTGAAGAAATCCTAATTCTAAATGTAAGTCACTTAGTTTTAAAGTAATTAACTCACTAACACGCATTCCGGTCGCATAAAGGAGTTCTAACATTGCTTTATCTCTTAATCCTAATACGGTTGAAGTATCACAGGAATTTAATACTTGCTGTCACTTCATCAACCGTTAATGCTGGTAACGTCTTACTCTTTTTAGGAACTTTCAGTGGTTGTACTGGATTTGTTTCCACTAATTGTTCCTGTTGTAAAAATTTAAAAATAAGCAACTAATCATTCTACTGGTAGAACTTGTCGCATAACCATCCTGTTTTAAGTCTTGTAAAAATAATACAATTAGAGAATAATCGACTTCTTTCCAATCTTGAATCTTTTTTCTGCAAAAATTGGTGAAATTTCATTAAATCTCTTTGATAACTCATCACTGTATTTTTGAGATAATCCTTGAATTGCCAATGAATCCACAAAAATAATCCAGAAATTACGTTGCATGAGTTTCACCTTCTCTACATTTTTGACAAAATGCCATGGAATGTTAAGCGATGATCTTCTACTTTAAAATGAAATCGTTCTTCAACTACTTTTTCCACTTCACCTAATAAATTTTTCATGAATTTCTTCAATATTCCCACATTTATTACATAGTAAATGATGGTGGAAACGATTGGATCCATCTCGTTTTTAAATCATAACGAGCTAATCCATCATCGAATACAACTCGATAAGTAATATTTAAATCTGTTAATATTTCTAAAGTACGATAGACTGTTGCTAATCCAATATCAGGATATTTCCGTTTAACGAGCATATATATCGCTTCCAGCACTCAGATGGTCATCTTCTTTTTCTAATAAAATTGCAACCGTAGCTTGTCTTTGAGAGTTAGCTTAAAATCCCTCTTCTTGCAATTTCTTTTTGATGCCTTCCATTGTTAACACAGTCCTATCCCTCCATTTTCAATCCTTATTTTTCTTCTACTAATTGAATAAATCCTTCTGATTGTGTAATCTTTTTCGCTTTTTAATAAGGAACCAATCGCACGTTTGAATTGTCCCTTACTAATTCCAAAAATCTCTTTAATAATCGTCGGATCTGTTTTATCCCAATATGGCAGAGTATGTGTCGGACGATTTCTTAACATTATTAAAATCATCTCTGCATCATCCCAATTGCTTCATACGATCTTGGCCTCGTGGATACATTTAATACACCATCTGGACGAACACCAATCACTCGAACATTGATTAATTCACCAAGTGTTGGTTCATATAATCGTTCACTTGGATGTAAAAGCATCGATATCCTTCTTCTGTCATTAAAAATGTTCCTACTAATTTTACATTGGTTACAGTAGCAGATACATCTTTATTTTCAACGTTTGATTCGCTCTAATGGATTTGGCTTTTTAACTCTGTTCCATCTCCCATTGTTGCCCAAGTACGATTTTTCTTGTCTTTAATTAATGTTACATATAATCAGATTATTTTTCTTAGGCCATAATTCTTTTTAAGTTTGGTAATTCATCTAATGAAACAACCATATCTTTATCCGGTAATCCAATCGATACAAATACGCCTAAATCTTTTTCTCACTTGAGTAACTGTTGCCCATCCATAACTTTCATTGGTTACTTCTGGAATATCAAGGGTCATAATTTTTCTTACGATCGCTATTCTCATATACAAAGCCTGTTACGACATCTCCGATGGCTAATGTTACATCAGGATTTTTGAAATACGATACGTTTCACCTTGTTTTTGAACAAAGTACGCTTTATCATTTTCATCCAGTTACGATAAGCTTGAATAATAGTGGATAAATCATTTGTCATCGCTTTCCTCCTTTACTTATTTAGCATTCCTATTCTAACACAGAAATCATAAAAGCCAAAATAAAAAAAAAAACGAGACAATGTCTCGATAAACGTCTCTATTAGAACGAACACACCAACATAGACTTTCCAATAGTAGTATGGGTAATATAAGCCGAAGAATTCGACTTATATTACAGAGTAAGTCGAGACCCTAGGCTCAATTTTAGCCCATGAATTCGCTTTAGCGAAGCTGCTGGCATCCTAATCTACTATTCCTTGGAGAATCTACTCAATTAATGTAATTCTTTTTCGTAAGCTTTTCAAATCTTTTTAAGAAACTTGCCACAATTAAAATAATAATTAACCCTATTGGGAATGCTGCAATAATCGCAACAGATTGTAAATTATACATTGAATTTTCTGAGAAAAAATTAATGCAATTGGTAAAATAATAAAAACTACTGCCCAAAACATACGAACACGCTTATCAGAATCATGTGTATCTTCTAAAGTCTTATAAGAATATGCAGAAATAACTAAAGTCAATGCATCAAATGTTGTTGCATAAAAAGCAACCATTGTCACTGCTAATAAAAATCAATCCTAACTGACTTAAAGGCATTGTATCAAAAATTTTCAAAATGATACCAGCATAATCTGGGTTATCTGTAACTAAACCGCTAGAAATATCTAAAACCATGTTTTAATTGTTGTGCTAAACCATAGTTTCCTAAAATAATAAATGAAGTGAATGTTCCAGCAATCCCCAAGAATAAGCTCCTAAAAATGGTTTGCTTAATCAGTACGACCTTTACTAATACTACCAATGAAGAAAGGAGTTGCTACACTGAAACCATCCAATAAGCCCAGTAATCAAATCGTCCATTTTTGAGGAATGATGTTTCACGTAATGGATCAACCAAGTTGATAATCCAATAAAGTTTTGCGCTAAATTCCCAATAGAACTAAACCCAGTTTCTAAAATATAAACTGTTTCTCCACCTGCAAATAAGAAATAGGCTAATAAAGCAAAGAATAAATATGAGCAGTAAGTGGCTAATTTAGAAACAGCTTCCATTCCTAATAACACTGTTGAAGTATAAACTAAAGCAATTAACAATAAAATTACAATGGTTGCACCAGTTGAGTTTTTCAAATCCAAAAACATGGCCCATTGCTGCTGATAATAAAGGAGTTGCTAATGAGAACGTTGTTGCAGTTCCAGCAATTAACGCAAAAATCGCAATTAAATCAATGACTTTCCCCCATCCATCCATCTACTTTATCTTTTAAAAATAGGACGACATGCTTCAGAGAATTTTTGTTTTTCTACTTTACGCACATGTAACATGAAACCAAATGCAACAGCTAACATAATATAAAATCCCCAAAGCAATTGGTCCCCAGTGAAATAATGGAAACGTAGAGACCCATCTTTGAATGCCACCTAATTGAGCCACATAATCTTCATTTGCATATAGTGCCCACTCACATAAAGAATAGAACAAAATATCCGCAGCCATTGTAGAAGTAAAAACATCATCACCCCATTGGAAAGAAGTATATTCAGGCTTTTCTCCTTTTCCTAATACAATAGAACCATATTTTGAAAAAGCTCATACATACTACAACTAAAATTCCACTCCTAAGAAAGCATAATAAATACTAAATTGATCTCCTAGCCAAGTACGAATACCTCCTAGAATGAGTGATGATTGTTCTGGAATCACTAAAAACAGTACCCTAAAATAGAACCCCCTAATAAAGGTATAATGGTAGATACCCAGTCAATTTCTTGATGTAATCTCATTTTAAACTTCCCTCACCTTCAGCTATAAGACACCTTGATAACTGGAATCTAGCTCTAATAATTCTTCTAAATTATCAATTTCAACAATATCCGTTTTCTCCATTGGATAAATTCCTAATTCATATTCTTCTGGATAACAAAACATTGCTACATCATCCCAATAAATTTGACGATTTTTGTTTTCGCATCAAATTCTTGTTCTAAATGATGCGCTAAACGCTGTCCATCTTCTTTATTCCAACGAGAAATGCTATATAATTGCCATCCTTTTTCTCCACCAGTTCGTGAACAATGAGTAACTTTTTCCTGTTCATCGACTGTCGTTAACCATTCATCTATATGCTCCTCAGTCCACACACAGTTATATCCTGAATGAGTAAAGTCAGCATGAAGAATCTTTGGATTATAAATCAATTGATCGCTATCTAAAAATAACTACATCTTCTAAATATTGTCTTGCTACATACAGTGAAGAAATATTATTACACGTGTCATAATACGGATTTTCAATAATTTTTAATCCTGGATATTCTTGCTCTAATGAATAAAAATTGTTCTTTTTAAATATCCAACTACTACATAAATTTCCGTAATTCCATTCTTATGTAGTGCCTGAATAACCGTATCAATCATTTCGAACTCCATTTACTTTTACAAGCGGTTTTTGGAGTATGGTTTGTAATAGGTCTCATTCTTGTTCCTTGACCTGCAGCCATTAAAAATGGCTCTTTTAATTGTATTTGTCATAATTCTCCTCTTTTCATAGTTTCTCTAATATAGATAACACTAATTTAGAATATTCTTTTGCATAACGATACTGACATAATGAATATTCCCCAAAATCAATCCCTAAACTTCTCTTATATTCGCACCAATTACTCCATAATAATCCTGCACTTGCAATATACGCATAAATTTTTAGTACGAATGATTGGAGAAACTTCTCCTTTTGAAGTATAAATCAATTAATTGATCACTTGTTCTTTGGAATACAAAGAATAAATACAAAAACATTGCAATATCAACATGAGGATCTTTGCATTCCCGCATATTCCCAGTCAATAATTCGAATGCCCTCTTTTTGTAAATAAGAAGTTATCTGGAACAGCATCAATATGAACAAGAGTTTCATTTTTTTCTCTAATGTATCAATCCATTTTTAATTCATAGCTGCTTTTGTTTTTCGTAATCTTTAAAATAAGATTTTTCACCATTCCATAAACTTTCATAAAAATCAATTTGACCAAAAATATCAAAACGATGGTCTACTTTTTAAATGTAATTCGAAATTCTCTTAATTTAATCATACAGGCTTCTACTTCATCCCAGTTTCCTGCATCACAGTTCGTAGCATCTTCTAAATAAGCTGTAATTTTATAGCCATTATCAGGATTCATGTATAAAACATCATCACAAATTTGTCGATTTTTCTAATGCTTGGTAAACATCTGCTTCTTCTTTTCTATTAATTAAATGATCGGGTTCCTTCACCAGGAATTCGCATAATATATTTTTGATTATGACATTCGAATAAGAATGAACGATTTGTCATTCCTTTTTCAAAAACGGTAATATTTTTAATTTCGTCTACTTCAACATTAAAACAATCTTGAATAATTGAAATGGCATCTGTTTGTAAATTAGTAGAATTTCCATCTATTTCACGCAGTTGTTCATATGTATTAATCTCAATCAATTGTTTTGAGTTCACCACTTTAGAAGGAATAATCCATTTATTTTTTTATCTTGTAAAGTACATTCCCAAAAATTCATGATCGTAAGAAGGTTTCTTTGAAAATTCTTGTAATTTTTCTTGAATAAGCGTAGCTTCTTCTCCCATTACGTAAGATAGACCAATCATTTGATTGCCTTCTTCATCTTCATCTATCATGACTAATTCTCTTTTGCGATTCACACGAACGGTACTTTCAACTGACATTTCATCATTAACCATGTACCATGAATAAGGTTCAAAATCACTAAACGGATTTTCTTCAGACCAAAATATCACATGGAATAATATACGTTTTTGTCTAATGATGATTTTACCTTACTTAATGAATGTAAATTATTTTTACTTGGTATTCAGAATTTACGACTAATTTCACTTGGAATTCATCAATTAAATATTCATATCTTTCTTTTTCATAAAAGCCAACCACTACTTGAATATCTGTGATGCCTACTTCATGAAGATGACGAATCATTCTTTCAATTAATACTTCTCCCTTTTACTTCCATTAACCCTTTAGGAATTTCCGTATTAATTGGAACCATGCGATCCCAAATCCCGCTGCTAAAAATAATCGCGCGCTGTGGTTGATTTTCTTTTATAAATGTTTTAGCCTTTTTACTTAATTCTCCAGTAGGGAAAGCCATTTTTCTTCCTGTAATTCTTTTACTACACGATTAACAAATCCTAATGAATATCCTGATTGATTTTGCAATTTCTCGTTGATTCACCTTAGATTCTTTTCGAATTGCGTTCAGAATATCTAATTCTTGAACGTTCATGTAATCACCACTTTCTGTTTTTGTGAACTAAGGATAGTTTACACCCATCATCTTTAAATAGCAACACTAAAATGTATAAGAAATTTTTAAAATAAAAAGTGGATGACAACATAAAAGTTATCAATCCACTTAATGTAATCAGCTTCATCCCCACTACCCATTTGAAGAATCATGCTAACAAAATGATGATTATTCTATTTAATACTGTATTACTAATACCCAACACAATAATAGTATAGTTTTAAATTAGACTAAACTGATGACTATCGTATAGACAGAATTTTTAATTTTTCCAAATCTTTTGGAAATTCAATCCATTAGATTCGGCTTCCATCACTTCTTCAATTGTCTTGAAATGTAACTCATTTTTAGTCGTGTAATTAATTAATACATATTCATCATTAATATGTGAAAAATCGATGAGATTTCCATTAAATTCAAATTCGATACTATGACCTTTTTCTATGATTTCTATAAACAATTTCAATGATTTTTAACTGACGATTCATCGCATACATAGCTATCACCCATACAAAATATATTCAGAATGAAGAGTCATTACTCTCCAATTCCTGTCGTTTCTTGATCAAACTATTCTTTTCTAAATCCCTCATTTTTGTATTAAATAATCATCATTACGGCACTAGAGGTTTGAACCCCCGACCTAACGTTTAGGAAACGTTTGCTCTATCCATCTGAGCTATAGCACCCTCGAGAGTATTTTTGTCACAAAAATACCCTAAAGTCTAGTAATTCGTATATATTTTTATCAGATTTTAATCAGATATTTTTCCGATTCATCCTTATATTATTTTCTTTTTGTTTTTCGTCTCTTTTTAGCTCGACTCTCTCCAAATAATACTAAAATAAATAAAAATTGAGCCTCAATAATTACAGCAAATGCAAAAGCATTTTTGAACAATATATACTTGAAGTGTTTGTTTTCTTTTTTTCAGGTTCTTTTTGGTAAATCAGCAAAACCACTTTCCGCTCACAACATCAACACTCGGATTCTTTTGATTATCTTTTAAGAAATCTCCAGATAATTTTTACATTAATCTTTTTATTTTCTACTTGCCATTCAGGAATTTTTTTCCTTTTTCAACAATCATCGAGAGAGTTTTATTTGTTGTAATTTTGTGACCATCAAAATTATGTTCTCCAGCTGACAAAATTGTACGATAAGAAAAGTGTTCTAATACATAATTTAAAATTGCATTTCCAAATGTATGTCGAATAAATTCTCCATCCTGATTCGACCAATCACCCTACTCCAAGTATTACCTCCACTAGTTTCATTCTGATCTTTATCATAAGTAGCAATATAGTTAAATGCTCCATAACCACTTGACCCTGTTTTCAAACCATTTACACCTTCGATTCCATATTTCGCACCAGGAAGCGAATAATTATATGTATCAAATTTTTTTCTTCATAGGAGTACCTTCCATTGTTTTTCACAACAGCAGAATTAGTATATTCTAACACTTTTTGGAAAAACGATTCATTATGTCCATTGCTAAAATTGCTAAATCCCTAGCAGTTGTTTGATTTGGTTTGGATGCATCATAACCTTCTGGATTATAATAGCCCTGAAATAATTCTGCTACTGCACCAGATGCATTATTAAAATATGTATGATTCATCCCTCAATTCTTTAGCTTTAGCATTCATCTTTTCAACAAATTTTGCTGAATCATTAGTAATCGCATTCGCTAACATTAAAGTTGCAGCATTGGAAGATGGGACAAGTGTCATTTTTAATAATTCTTCAATCGGATACTCTACACCTTCCACAATTTTATTATTACTAATTGCATAAATGTTTGAAATTGCTCGATCTTCTTTTGTCGCTGTAATTTTTCGATCAATTGATAATTCTCCATTAGCAATAGCCTCCATTACTAAATAAACTGTCATAACTTTACTAATACTAGCTGGATCACGCACTTCATCAATATTATCTTGCCACAAAAATTCTTCCTGTATATGCATCTACAACAATAGAAGCTTTTGGTTTATTAGCTGGATTTACTTCATATCCTGAATTTTTTTCGTTAATTCAACAATATCCACATTCTCTGCTTCTACTGGTTTAACAATCCCTATTAATAAAAATAATAAAACAGTTCCAAAATACTTTTTAAATTTCTTCAATTATTTTTCACCTTTTCTCTTAAGTATTAAATTGATTATAACACATTTTGGCTAAAGAGTACATATTGTATAGAAAAATCAAAAACTGTAAGAGAAACTTCCTCTCTACAGTTTATAAAAATTCTTATACCGATTCAATTTTAGTAATTCTTACTTTCATATCTCCACCAGGAGTTTGGATGACAACTTCGTCATTTAATTTCTTACCAATGATTCCTTTAGCAATTGGAGAATCATTTGAAATTTTTCCTTCGATTGATTTGCTTCTGCACTACCAACAATTGTATAAGACTCTTCTTCACCATCTGGTAATTCAATAAAAAGTAATTTTACGTCCTAAAGAAACGACATCTTTTTCGACATTATTATCATCGATAATTTCAGCAAAACGAATCATTTTTCAAGAGTTGTAATTCTTCCTTCAACAAAAGGCTTGTTCATCTTTAGCTGATTCGTACTCTGAATTTTTCAGATAAGTCGCCATAACTACGAGCAATTTTAATACGCTCAACGATTTCTTTTACGTTTTACTACTTTTAATTCTTCCAATTCAGCTTCTAATTTTGCTTTTCCTTCAAGCGTCATTGGATATAATTTCTCAGTCATTTGGCTTCTCCTCTTTTTCCATTTTTACTGTTTTTGACAGTGGTAAAAACATACCATTTTTATGAAGAAGATTGCAAGCTTTTATTTATAAATTTCTGAGAAATTTATGTTAAATCACTTAAATAGATGCTATTTTCGTTGTCATTAAGTCAATTGCTACAACATTGGAGCCACCTTCAGGAATAATAATGTCTGCGAATTTTTTTAGTTGGCTCAATAAACTGATGATACATCGGTTTTACAACAGTTACATATTGATGAATAATAGAATCAAGTGTTCTACCACGCTCAACCATATCTCGTTTAATACGACGAATAATTCGAATATCATCATCTGTATCTACATACACTTTTAATATCCATTAAATCACGTAAACGTTCATCTTCCAAAAATTAAAATTCCCTCAATTAAGATAACATCTTTTTGGTTCTTGATGAATGGTTTGATTACTTCTCGTATGATTTTTCATAGTCATAAACTGGTTCATCAATGGATTCAAAATTGATTAATTTATTCATATGTTCAATTAACAAATCAGTATCAAACGCAAATGGATGGTCATAGTTCGTTTTTAAACGTTCTTCAAAAAGGCATATCACTTTGATCTTATAGTAAAAATCCTGGTCAATTTTTACAATACTCAATTCTGGAAAAATGATCCAAAATCTTTCTACTAACAGTAGTTTTACCACTACCAGATCCACCTGTCACTCCAATAACAATCGGCTTCTTTTTTCATAAATTACTCCTTATCAACGTATTTGGCTTTTTAATGCTAAGTGTTCATCATATGTTTTTGCAAAATAAACTTCTTTTGTTTGAATATCTGCAACAAAAATATTCGTAATCTGTCTGAGCTGGATCGATAGCTGCTAAAATCGCTTCTTCACTTGGACTATTAAACGGTCCCGGTCCCAAGCCTCTGTACTTATATAAATTATATGGAGAATTTACTTCTAAATCTTTTAATGTTACAACTTCTTTATGCTCTCCTAAAGCATATAATACAGAAATATCTGTTTGTAACATCATATTCTTTTAATACGATTGTAAAATACACTTGCAATCTTTTGACGGTCTTCTAATTTATAACCTTCTTTTTTTCTACTAAAGAAGCCATCGTTAAAATTTCATGAACATTATAATCTCCTTGAGAAATTTTTGCATAATATTTCGACAAGACACTGTCTGTTTTAGCAACCATTTCTTCAATAATCATTTGTAATGTTTTATTTTCATCTGCCTCATAAGTTTGCAGGGGAATAAATATCCTTCTAAGAAATAACGAACATTTTTTGAGCTTTTTTGAGCATCTTAAATAATCGAGGAAATTTTTGTACCAATTGGTCAATAAATCCTTGTTCCTGTACTTTATTCATAAAGTCTTCTTTAGAATATTTCGTAGATTTTTCTACTTCTTCTGCAATTCCTGTTAATGTTTCACCTTCACGCACGACTACTTTAGCAACATTAGCAGATTTATCTTTACCACCGTCTGCTAATTCTCCTAAAAATTTCGATCGATATCCATAGATGGAGACAATTGATAAAATCCTGCTTTAAATCCAGCTACATTTTTAAATTTAATATAAAAATTAAAAATTTTCGAATTACGAATCAATTTATTGTCTTCTAAAAATTTTTGGAAATTTGTTTAACCGAAGAGCCTGCTGGAATTTCTACTTCAACTGTTTGAGTTTGTTTTTGTATCTACTGGTTTTTAAAAGCATTCGAAATATAATAATATCCATATGCTCCTCCACCAAGAATAACTACTGTAAGTATCAACGCAAATAATCTTACAATATTTCGTGTTAATTTAGATTCTTTCTTTCGGATAGCTCTAATTTCATCATTTTTCATAACTGAAGCCTGCTTTAAACGGTCCTTTTTGTGACATATAATTCCTCCTTTTAACTTCGTTGTCATTATACATGAATTCATATAACAATTGAAGACTAGGAGTTCTACAATTATGTTACAAATTCTAATCTACGAGACTTATACAAGCAAAATAGACTTAACACAGTGCCATGAGATTTGCTTGCAAAGCTCATAGCGTTCTTGCTACTTCAGGAAAGTCCAATCATTTTAAACGCCCCTCTCATAAACACACGTCCAGCGAAATGGACTTGACGATGTAGCGTTAGTACTAGAAGCCATACCGGCTTCTAGTACAGGAAAATTTGAGACCTTAGGCTCAAAATTTAGGCATGAGACCGAAGGGCTGCTGCCATCCTCCGCTACTCAAGTCAAGTCCAATTTCGCCCCATAAAGGAAAAGAAGACACCCAAATAGCATCCTATCAAGTGTCTTCTCATATCGTATTCTTCTTCTTCATCTAAGAAAGTATTTAAAACTTCCTCAATCATATCCCATTCTTCATCAGTTTCGATAGGAAGTAAGTCGCCTTCAGTACCATCTTCAGCTTCAACATATGAAAATGCTTGAAGTTCAACTTCTTCTCCTTCAGGAATTCCTGCTGGGTATACTAAAACATATGATTTACCAAAATCTTCTGAATCGAAAGTAAATAATACCTCGTGTAAGACTTCATTTCCTTCTTCATCAATAATTGTAATATGTTCATGTCCATCATGCTCATGTAGTATGTTCTGTCATTTTGTTTCTCTTTTTCTGTTGATATTTGAATCTAAATAATTTTGTAAAAAATGATAACGGCTGCTAACTTATCAATGACTTCTTTTCTCTTTTTGAGAAACATTCGCCTCCTCAACAAGCATTCTTTTCTGCTTGCATAGTTGTTAACCGTTCATCGTGAAAAACAATTGGGATTTCTAATCGTTTTCTAAACTTCTACCATACTTTTGTGAAGCTTCTGCTCTTGGTCCAGCTGTATTATTCATGTTTTTCGGCATACCGATAACAATCTTTTTCAACTTCGTATTCTTTAACCAATTCCACCACGGTTAAAACCAAATTCACTTGCAGCTTCATTAATCGCAATCGTTTTCAACACCTTGAGCAGTCCAACCTAATGGGTCACTAATCGCAACTCAAACCGTTTTACTGCCGACATCTAATCCCATTACTCTCATTAACAATCTCTACCTGTCGAACGAATATAATGGCGGATTAATTCTTCGATAATTTCATCACGCTCGTGACGTCTTACTGATATTTCTAGCATCTCGATGTCGAGGAATATAAGCTGGATCGCCAGATAATAAGTACCCAACAATTTGGTTCACTGCACTGTAACCTTTTTCATTTAATGCATCATAAACAATTGTTAGTGTTTCTTGTACCGTTTTTCATCTTTATCATGAAAGTTAAATAGAACTGTTTCATCCATTGAACTCATATTAACACCTCATTTCTTTGTAACTTCATTCTACTAGATTTTTCATAAAACTACAATCAATTCGATAGAGATTAAACTTTCCTTATGAAGTAGAATGGATAACATCCTACTCCATTATAAACTACTGCTTGAGCTAAGAATTCTTCTACCGCTTTTAACGCTGCTGGAATACCTGCTGGATTTTTACCACCCGCTTGAGCCATATCTGACGACACACCACCGCCACCTTGGATATGTGAAGCAATGGCTTTAATAATGTCTCCTGCTTTAATTCCTTTTCATTCGCATCTTTAGATACTGCAGCTAATAAATTCGCTTTTTCACCTTCATTTTGTAGCAACTACAAATACATCGCTTGCTGCTTTTTGTCTCCAAGTATCCGCTAATTGACGTAATTCATTCATATCTTTGTTTGGTAAGTGAACTGTAATAAATGAATAGTTACCTGCTGTAGAAACAGATTTCGAATAAGTCTGCTACTTCAGATTTCATTAATTTAGCTTTAAAGCAGCAATTTCATGTTGCGCTTCTTTTTAATTCTTGTTGTAAGTGAGAAACTCGTTCTGGAGTGCTATCTAATTGAACTGCTTTTAACATCACTTGCAATTTGTTTTTAATAACAATTCATGTTTAGCTAATAACTCAAATGCTTCTTGACTTGTAACAGCTTCAATACGGCGAACTCTCGCACCAATACCAGATTCCAGAAATAATCTTGAATAGACCAATTTCTTGAGTATTTGAAACGTGAACACCACCACGTAATTCAATAGACCAGTTTTGCAATGTTTACCATACAGAACTTTATTACCATATTTTTCACCGAATAAAGCCATTGCGCCTAATTTTTCCTTTTCTTCTAATGTAGTTTCAATAGTCACTACGTCTAAAGCTGCCCAAATTTTTTCATTTACAATACGTTCCATTTCAGCTAATTCTTCAGCTGTTACTTGTCCAAAATGACTCAAAAGTCAAAACGTAAGTAACCTGGAGCTACTAATGAACCTACTTGGTTAGCATGTGTTCCTAATACTTCTTTTAATGCTTGGTGTAACAAGTGAGTTGCTGTGGTTTTTAATTAATTTAGCATCGTTCTTGTTGATCCACTTCTAATACATACGTTGAGTTTAATTGCATTGGAGCAACAACATCAATTGTATGTAATGGCTGACCATTTTGGAGCTTTTCACTTGAACGACAGTTGCAACCACTTGACCTGATTCATCTTTAATTACACCATGGTCAGATAATTGACCACCCATTTCTGCATAGAATGGCGTTTGATCAAAGACAACTTGTACTCTTGTATCTTCTGAAGCTGATTCTACTAATTCATCTTCAAATACAATAGCTTTTAATACTCCATTATCTGTAGTACGATCGTATCCAACAAAATGAGCTTTCTACGGTAATATCCGTAAAACAGCTGATTGAACATTCATAGAAGTTTCTGTATTACGAGCTGCACGAGCACGTTCTCTTTGTGCTTTCATTTCAGCTTGGAATCCTTCTTCATCCACTTCATAACCATTATCACTAGCATATTCTAATGTTAATTCATAAGGGAATCCATAAGTATCATATAGTTTAAAGGCATTTTCACCTGATAATACAGTTTGATTTTGCTCTTTCATTTCAGCAAATACTGTTTCTAAAATAGCAAGTCCATCATGAATTGTTTCTTGGAAACGATTTTCTTCATTTGCAAATAACTTTTTGAATGAACTCCATATTTTCAGTTACTTCAGGATAGTAGCTATGCATAATGCTTGCAACAGTTGGCACTAATTTTGTTAAGAATGAACCTTGAATGCCTAAACGTTGACCATGCATTACTGAACGACGGATTAAACGACGGATACATATCCACGTCCTTCATTTGAAGGTAATGCACCGTCACCAATCGCAAAAGCTTACTGCTCGAATATGGTCAGCACTAACTTTAAAATGAAACATCTAACTCTTTTGAAAGTATTATATTTTTTTACCAACACTTAATTGTTCTAATTGTTGAATAATTGGCATGAATAAATCTGTTTCAAAGTTTGTTGGAGTATCTTGGATAACAGAAACTACACGCTCTAATCCCATCCCTGTATCGACGTTTTTATGTGGTAATGGAGGATAAGTTCCATCTGGCATATGGTTAAATTGAGAGAATACTAAGTTCCAAATTTCTAAGTAACGTTCGTTTTCTCCTCCTGGATAATTTTCAGGATCGTCTTCAGCTAATGTTTGATATTTTTTTCACCACGGTCATAGAAAATCTCAGTATCTGGTCCACATGGTCCAGCACCGATATCCCAGAAGTTATCTTCTACAGGAATAATATGGTCTTCTGGTAATCCAACTTTTTCCATCCATAAGTATTTTGTTTCAGGATCTTTTGGATAATAAGTTACATATAAACGATTTGGGTCTAATGCTAACCATTTTTCACTTGTTAAAAATTCCCAAGCCCATGGAATTACTTCTTCTTTGAAGTAATCGCCGATTGAGAAGTTCCCCATCATTTCAAATAATGTATGGTGTCTTGCAGTATGACCTACATTTTCAATATCGTTTGTACGAATACTCTTTTGAGCATTTGTAATTCTTGGAACTTCAGGTGTTTCTGTTCCATCAAAATATTTTTTCAAAGTAGCTACCCAGAGTTAATCCATAATAATGTTGGATCATTCACGGGAATTAAACTTGCACTTGGATGTACCTTATGTCCTTTCTCTTGGAAGAAATCAAGATACATTTGGCGAATTTCACTACTAGATAATTTTTCATCTTTACCATCCTTTTCGTTTTTATAAAAATAAAACTGCCCCATTGTTACAAGGGCGTCTACCACGCGGTACCACCTCTGCTTACAATGAAACAGCATTTCATCCTCATTCATTCCGATAACGCGGGAAGCGTCTGATTTCTACAAAATTCCAATCAGGAGCATAAATTTTGTGGTCATTTTCACCGACTAGACCTCTCTACGATTAAAATTCTTTTATCTGACTGGTTCATACTCAACTAGTATAAGAAAAATCTATTTTATTTGTCAAATAATTCAATAGAGTTTGTCTGTTACTATCACTTTCGCTAAGCTTGCTAAAGAAGGTTGCTTTTGTACTTTGATTTTGATATTTCGACGGTACAGAAGCAACACGTTAGAAATCTTTCTTGTTGCTCTATCATATTCATCGCAAAAATAAACTCTTAGAAATCCTAAAAGTTTATTTTTCTTTCGACAATTAGCTTCCGTTAAAGTTTGAGAAAAATTTAAACCCAATTCTCTGCCCTAACTTATCAGCCCATCTCAGCATCATTGAAAGTCTTTTTACTGGTTCTTGATTCTCTAAATAATGATTTACATTTACACCTACCATAGAAATAAATGATTTTTGAATCAAATTTTAATTCAATATCTTTATCATCCTTGAAAGGATTATGCTCAACTAAGGATAAAGAATTTATATCTGATGGCTTAGGTAAATCGATATCATTTTCGATACAATCAGCAGCATTCATACCTAGCCACTCACTTGCCATTTTCCAATGCATCACTAATATCTTTTCCTTGAGTACCAGAAATATTTGAAAAATCTGGAAAATATACAAAAGTAAGGTGCACTAGTACCATCTGAATCATCATAATAAAAACAACGCTGGATAAGTTACTAACATTTTCATACCTCCATTTAGAAAAGCAGAGGCTGAGTTTTACAACCCAGCTTGCTTTTTTATCCCTTTTTCAGTGAATTTATTTAACTCACCGTGGGGAATTATGATAGGTCTTTCTCCTTGTTTCTCCATTTTTACATGGGAACCTTTACCACCTTTTGTCTTTGACCAACCATGAGCGATAAGAAGTTTGACCATCTCATTTTGCGTCATCGGCATAGCGCTCTACCTCCTGACACAAATATTATAGCACGTGTTACACGTGTTAATCAAGAATGATTACCTTCTCTCTCATATTTCGTAAAACGAAGAAAGACTTCCCATAGTAGCATACATAAAATGAAACCCAAAGAGTTTACCGTAGTCCTATGCTACTATTTTTGGAAGTCTTTCGTAGTATTCTATCCTACTTCAATTCGGAATATACTCCTCATCCCCATAATTGAAAAATAATTCAGTAGGTCCCTTTTGTTCAAAAATGTCTAACATTTGATCCAAATGCCACAATGGTTCTCGCTTCTTCAAATCTTCTAAAGAAATCCAAAACATATCTCCTTCAGAAGAAGAACAAAGTTCACCGGTGTAATGACTTGTCTTGTATAAAAACAATATAACGTGTTCCATCTGGTCGAATCCAATCTTTAATTCCACAAAATTCTAGCTGACTAATCGTCAGCCCTGTTTCTTCTTTAATTTCTCTAATAGTCGAATCAACAATGGATTCCATTGGTTCAACATGACCTCCAGGGAAAATTAATCCTTGTGCATAACTCAAATTTTTCTCTTGCACTAAAAACATTACCCTCTTGGTCATAAATCATGCACATATTCGTCAATTCAGTATGAACAGTATGACTCATTTACTCACTCTCTTTCTCTTTATTAGAAAAATTTGAGACCAAGGCTCAAATTTTAGGCATAAGACCAGGGCTGCTGCCGTCCATTGCTACTATATTTGGAAGACTTCCGTAGTCTTCCTCTTTAAAATATTGAAGAAATTCTCCATATCCTTCTTTTTCTAAATCTGCTTTTGGAATAAATCTTAATGCAGCAGAATTAATACAATAACGTAATCCACCTAATTCTTCAGGGTCCATCTGGGAATACATGTCCTAAAATGAGAATCCGCTTTTTGACTACGAGACTTCTGTACGAACACGATTTAATTTATGGTCTTCTTTTTCTGTTAATGTTGTATTTTTGAATTGGTCTTGAAAATGATGGCCATCCACAACCTGCATCAAATTTATCTTTTGAACTAAATAATGGCTCACCACTCACGACGTCAACATAAATACCTTCTTCAAAAACTCATCATATTCCCCTGAAAAAGGACGTTCTGTTGCTTCATTTTGTGTCACTTCATATTGAATTTCTGTTAATCGTTGTTTTAATGCTTCTTTTGAGAAATCTGACATTTTCTTCCTCCCTAATCTTCAAACTTCCACTTTGATTGATGTGGATCTTTGAATTCGTTTAAATAATTTTTCTAAATCTTTGTTGCTTAAATGCACTAATACAGGTCTACCATGCGGACAATTATACGGATTTTTACATTTTGCTAAATCCACTAATAATTGTTCCGCTTCAAGCATCGTTAAACGATGATTCGCTTTAATCGAACCTTTACAGCTCATCATAATAGCAGTTGCCTTCCGTAACTGAGCAACCGTTACTTTTTGATTTGAGAGAATTAAATCAATAATTTCTTCTGATAATCTCTCTTCTTCCCCTGTTTTTATCCAACTAGGATGGGATTGAATTTGAAACGTATGCGTACCAAATGGTTCGATTTCAATACCAAATTCACGAATCATTTCTAATGATTCTTGTAATTTTAGTGCCTCTTTTTCGAAAAATTCTATGACAATTGAATCATTAAGGATTGACTTACCGGCGCTACTTCTCCAATGGAAACTTTAAAAATTTCATATTTAATCCGTTCCTGAGCAGCATGTTGGTCAATCATGTATAATCCTTTTTCATTTTTGTGCAAATAAATACGTTCCATGCATTTGTCCAAAATAATGTAATTCTGGAAAATCAGTTTCAAAAATTTTCTTCATCCAAATCTTGAGATAATTTCCAATAATTTGCTTTTTCTTGATGAAAAATCTATTCTGCAATCTTCACAGTCCTCTTTATTATGAGTCGTTATTTGAACTGGAATTTCCTCTGTTAATTTTTCAGAAGATACTTCCATTAATTGACTCTCTTCAGTTTCTAAAGGTAGCTCTTCAGAACTCACCGATTCACTCGTATATGAAGGAGTCTCTCCTCTTGTATCCACTCACTTGGAGTTTCAACTCGAGATGGATGGCTGAACAGGTTTTAAGTCAAAGTTCAATGTTTCTTGTTCTACTACCGGTCAGGGCAGTTGTCGATTCCGTTGATTTACGTTTAAATGGTAAATCTTCTAATGATTCAGGAATTCGTTGTACCCCTTGGATTGATTCATGAATCGCTTTTTGAATAAGTGCTGAAAGCTCTACTTCTTTACTAATACGCACTTCCTGCTTTGTTGGATGCACATTGACATCGACTAATTGAAAATCCATTTCAATATCAATCACTGTAATTGGAAAACGTCCCACCATTAAAGTAGAACCATATCCTGCCACAATTGCTTTAGAAATGGCAATATTACGAATCGAACGTCCATTGATAAAAAAATCGAAATATAATTTCGATTGGATGCTATTAATTCTGGCAAAGAAGTATAGCCACTGACTTTGAAATCATCATCTTCCCCACTAAACGCTAACATTTTACGCGCATTAGTAGGTCCCAAATTCCCCGCAATGGCTTGACGTAAGTCACCATTTCCTGCTGTTCGAATTAATTCATTTCCTTCATTTCGTAAAATAATAGAAATTTCAGGATGACTCAGAGAAATTTTACTCACAACATCTGTAATATGTGCAATTTCTGTTTGAAGGTGCGAACAAATTTCAAACGAGCAGGAGTATTATAAAAATAAATCTGAAACTTCAATGGTAGTCCCTTTTTAATGGAGGTACTTGAGTTTCTTCTACAATAGTTCCTGATTCCACTTTTAACTGAGTTCTCACGTCTTCCCTGTTGAAGTCGTTACAGTCACTTTTGAAACTGCTGTAATACTCGCTAAAGCTTCTCCTCTGAATCCCTAATGTTTTAATGCGAAATAATTGTTCCGGTGAATAAATTTTTACTGGTCGTATGACGGCGAATCGATAAGACAGCATCTTCACGACTCATCCCTGAACCATTATCAGTAATTCAGAATCAATTTTAATCCTGCTTCTTCAATGTCAATGACAATTCTTGTACTGCCAGCATCTACCGCATTTTTCCAATAATTCTTTGACAACAGATGACGGTCGTTCAATGACTTCCCTGCTGCAATCTGATTGGTTAATAAAAGCACTTAATTCTTTAATTTTCCCCATAGACTCACCCTTTCAGTCTTGTTTGCCATTGGTCGATAAATTGTAACGCTTGAAGTGGCGTTAAATTCATCACTCGAACGGATTTTATCTCTCTAATACTTCTTGGTCGAGATTACTTGTAAATAAATCAATTGTTCAGATTCGACACGTGGAACTTCAACCGTAGCTTTATTTTCTACAACTTCCAATTCAGCCTCTGCTACTGGAGCATTTTCTTGAAGATTCACATTCGCTTGCGAATTGGTTTCTAAAATATTTAAAAATATTTTCCGCATGACTTAATAATGATGACGGTAATCCAGCTAATTTAGCGACATGAATTCCGTAACTCTTATCCGCTGGACCTTCCATAATTTTATGAAGGAAGACCACTTCGCCATCTTTTTCAATCGCACCAACATGAACATTTTTTTAAATCTTCATACGTATCACTTAAAGCTGTTAATTCATGATAATGAGTTGAGAAAAAGGACTTTCGCAGTTAAATGTTCATGAATATATCCAATAATAGCATGAGCAAGAGCCATCCCGTCATAGGTAGCTGTTCCTCTTCCGATTTCATCAAATAATAATAAACTTGTTGGATCGACTTGACGTAATGCCGTATTTGTTTCCATCATTTCTACCATGAAGGTACTTTGACCAGAAATTAGTCATCCGCTGCTCCAATTCGTGTAAAGATTTTTGTGAAAAATTGGAATTTTTGCACTTGTCGCAGGAACAAAAGCAACCAATTTGAGATAGAATCACACAAAGCGCCAACTGTCTCATATACGTTGATTTTCCAGACATATTTGGTCCTGTAATTAGTAAAATATGATCTTCCGGCGTCATTTTGAATCGAATTAGGAACATAGCTAGAACGTCCCATCACCTTTTTCAACAACTGGGTGTCGACCATCGATAATTTCTAAGGAACGATCCATTAATGAAATCGTAGGTCTTGTTAATTGATACGCTTCACTTACGGTGCTAAACGACTGCAATACATCAATCGTTGCTACTGCTTTTTGCTAATTCTTGTAATTGCTCCGTATAAGTTTTTCACTTCTTCACGAACAGCCACAAATAATTCATATTCTAGTAAACTTGATTTCTCTTCAGCTTCTAAAATCAACGCTTCTTTTCTTTTAATTCAGGTGTAATAAAACGTTCTGCATTACTTAATGTTTGTTTTCGTTCATAACGACTATCATCTAATTGAGAAAGATTCGCTTTTGTTACTTCAATATAATACCCAAAAACTTTTATTATAACTAATTTTTAAGGACTTAATTCCTGTAGCTTCTCGCTCTGTTTGTTGTAATTGAGCAATCCATTCTTTTCCCATGTGCCATCGTTTTCACGATAAAGGTCTAGTTTTCATGATAGCCTTTTTTAATAATATTCCCATCTGATAAAGAGACTGGCGCATCTTCATCAATCGCTCTTTCAATGCGTTCATATAATTCTGGAATCGCATGTAATTGTTGTTTTAACTTTTTGCCATTTCGGGTGATTTAAACTATCTGCAATCGCTCTAAATACAGGAACTTTTTGCCAAAGTTTGTTTTAATTGTAATAAATCTCTCGCATTGGCAGTTCCAAATGAAACTTTCCCAACAATGCGCTCTAAATCATACACACCTTTTAGCGCTTCAATAAAATCGATACGTTCAAAATAATGTTGCGTTAAGCTTTCTACTAAATCATGTCGTTCTTCAATCTCAGTTTGAAGCACTAATGGTTTTTCAATCCATTGTTTTAATAAACGAGCGCCCATCGCTGTTTGAGTTTCATCTAGGAACCAATAAAGCGAACCTTGTTTTTGCTGCGTACGAATCGTACTTTGTTAACTCTAAATTTCTTTTCGCTTCATAGTTCATGAATAAGTAAAAAAATCTCGTTCATAGTAACTCGCTTTTTGAAGGTGAGTGAAGCTTTTCTTTTGAGTTTTCGCTAAGTAAGATAATAAACCTTCCAATACCTCATAGACATCTTCTTGCTCAATATCTTCTAATAACGCATCAAAACTTCCTTTTGAATCTCTTCGGTTTGTAAGGTAGATTGTAAAATATCAAAATACAAACACATTTCTTCTAATGCTTCAGAAGAAAAATCTCCTACTTTCACTAATTCTCTCGTTTTTAAACTCGAACATTCACTTCGAACTTCTTCCATTGATTGCACACGAGTCCCTTTTTAATTCGCCTGTTGCAACATCAACATATCCTAACGCATAAGAATCTTTTGATAATGGTTTTAATGCTACTAAATAGTTATTCGCATGTTGTTGAGAATATTCCGTATACGTCCCCGGCGTTAAAACTTGGACAACATCCCTTTTTAACCATTCCTTTAGTAAATTTAGGGTCTTCTAATTGTTCGCAAATCGCAACTTTTCTTTCCATATTCGATTAATGTTCGAATATATTCTTTATGCAGAATGATGAGGAACTCCACACATCGGAATTGGATCTTCTGCATTTTTATTTCGACTGGTTAATGTAATTTCTAATATACGTGCTGCTTCTAGCGCATCATCATAAAAATAATTCATAAAAATCTCCCAAACGATAAAACAATAAACAATCCGGATATTGTTCCTTGATTGAAAAATATTGTTCCATCATGGGCGTTCTCTTCGTTTTTTTGAGGCATTCGTAAAATGGTCTCCTTTTCTATTCCATAAATGGTTGATCTGGTGAAATTTTAATCGGTAAAATTTTCTTCACGTTTCCGTTGCATCATCACATTCAATAAAAACAAGCGGATAATTGCACATCATCAGGATCAGACACTTCGAATCGTGTTGGCAATTGGTTTAAAGAAATTTACCAATAATGGCTTCTCTTTCCATTCCTAAAAATTCCATTATAAGGACCCGTCATTCCCACATCACACATAACAGCCGTTCCTTGCGGTAAAAATACGGGCATCATTTGTTTGTACATGAGTATGAGTTCCAATCACAGCGGTAACTTTTTCCATCTAAAAACCAACCCATTGCTTGCTTTTCACTGGTTACTTCTGCATGGAAATCTACAAAAATAATAGGCGTTCTCTTACGAGCTGTTTCAACGAGTGACTGAATCACTTGAAATGGATCATCTAATGTATTCATAAAAACACGTCCTTGTAAGTTAATCACACAAACTTCCACTTGATTACACTTCACAAAAACCATTCCTTGTCCTGGAACTCCTGCTGGATAATTCGCTGGACGAACCATCTTCTTAGCATCATCAATAAATTCAAAAAATATCACGATTATCAAAAGCATGGTTTCCTAATGTCACAACATCTGCTCCTGCTTGTAATAATTGCTTATAAATTTTCTCCGTAATGCCCTTTCCATTCGCAGCATTTTCTCCGTTAACAATCGTTACTTGAGGTTTATATTTTTTTCTTTAATTTTGGTAAATAATCTTCAATAGCTTGACGACCTGGAGCACCAACAACGTCTCCAACAAATAATAACTTCATGTGACTCCTCTTTCTATTTCATCTTCTATTAGTGTAACAACAAATGTTTTGAAATGGTAGTGTTTTGATGAAGAAATTAGAGTAGAACGCAAAACTCTTAAAGCCTTTAGGAAGACCTTAAGAGTTTTAAATAACTATTTATACAAATACCACTTGAATTAAAATCATATAAATCATTGTTGGAACAAAGATGCTTAGTAAGGTATTTTGCTTCCACCAATGTAACACTACGACACAGGCAATACTAATAAGTTCAGCTGCCCCAAATGGTGCTTGTGTCCACGCAACATCTTTGACACAATAGATGACTAATGTCGTCATAATCGCTTTAGGGAGTACTTGCGCAATAAATTGGAGACGAGGAGGTAATACATCATGATGACGAAACATCACATAGGGAAATAATCTCAATCCGAATGTCACAATCGCTGCAACCATCATGCTTAAAAAAATCATCATCGGTGTCATTTTGATACTTCCTCCTTCAATTTGTGTTTCATATTTCTTTCAAAAATGATCATTAATAAAAATCACTGTACAAGCTAGGCTTGGTAATAAGAAGTATTTAGGTCCAACGGTAATTAACCAGAACAAGGCACTACTTCCACCAATTAAGAATGGATAGTAACGATCGCTTTGCATGATTTGATTGACCACAATTAGAACGAATAATGCTGTCATTGAAAAAAATCAATTCCTTTTTGCAGAAAAACGGAATAAAGTTTTCCTGCAACAACTCCAACCATTGTTCCGAATACCCAGTAGACGTGATTTAAAAAGGCAAGGTAGACGTGAACGTTATCAGAATACGTTCCTTCTTCCTCTTGTTTCATACCAACCATGACTGAAAAATGTTTCATCTGATAAAGCGAAGATTAAATAGAAAGCCTTCCATCCTAATCGTTTAAATAATTCAATAAAAACTAATACCATAAAACATCATACGTGCATTAATCAATAAGGTCATGATAGCAATCATTCCTAGACCTAATCCCGCATTCATGAAGCTGACAATCGCAAATTGCATGGAGCCAGCATACATAAAAAAATACTAGAAAAAAATTGCCCACCAACCGGAATAACCATCTTGTACCATTAAAATGGCGAAAGCAATTCCTAAAAATAAATAGCCAAAGAAAATGGGTAATGATAATTTAAATGCTTGTTTCCACTCTTTCATTCCTTAACTCCTTTTCATTCATATACAAATGACAGTGTACCTAATCTTCTATGAGCTTGCAACTAATACGTAATAAAAGAAAGCAAAAAAATGTTTTTGTTTGCGAGGTCGCCAGCAGACCCTATTGGTCTCATGGCTAAAAATCGAGCCGTGGTCTCGATTTTTTTACCTGCAATAGAAGCCACATCTTGGCTTCTATTGCTTTCGCTCAAAAAGATTTTTCTGCTTTCTTTTTTATACTCTATTTACGTTTCTTCACTGATTAAATTTTTTTAATTCTTATAAACACTACTAAAAAAATGCTTGCTCACGATATCGTAAACAAGCATTCAACAATATAGATATTCTTTTTCTGTTTCACTTCATTAATTCTTAAACAGTTCCTCTAAATTTCGAGTTGCAGATTCAATCTCATATCCCATTTCATCAATTTTTTTCTTCACTTTTTTTCTGTATCCAGTTCTCTACTATGACGAACTGATAAAATCTTATCCGCCCACTCTTTAAGTGAATCCGTTAAAGATAAATGATTGTCGAAAATTCTCTAAAAATCTTCGCATCTGGCAAATGACTCGCTGTTACAACAGGTAATCCATTCGCTTGTGCTTCAATTAGTACAATGGGTAGACCTTCAAAAATTAGATGGAAAGAAGAAGACATCTAGTAAATTTAACATTTCACCAACATCTGTTGTCAAACCTGTAAAAATCACTTTATCTGCTACTCCGTATTGTTCAACTAAAGTTTGTAAAAAAAGTAGTATCTCCTCTTCCAATAAAAAAACTAAACGAGAATTTGGTTCTTTTTTTAACGATTTCAGAAAAAAACCTTCACACAAAAACTTTGATTTTTGTTTTTTTCATATAGACGAGAAACTTGTCCTACGACTAAACAATCTTCTGGAATACCATATTCTTTACGTAGTTGAATTTTTCCCATCATTATATAAAAACTTTTCTACCTCAATCGCATTATGAATTACTAAAGCTTTTTCTCTTTCTTTACCATAATAAAAATGGTTCAATGCTTCTATTCCACATGCCCAAAAATCTGTCGCATATTTTTCCAACAAAAAGGCGATTAATGGGATGAATCAAACGATAAAAATTTATCGGCTGTAGCACAATGTCCATGAACAATTCTTTTTTTCAATTCCATATTTCTTTTGCTAATTTTAAAAATTCTAAATGAGTCAATCCATTTTGATTCGACCATAAAAATATCATACCGATGAGCATTTTTCTTTAAAGAAACGATCCCACTCTTTTTAACGCTTGTTTCATATGTGGTCTTAGCTTAGGAATTCTATGTACGATTAATCGATTACGACAGAGATTCTTAAAATGATCACTAAATTCAACATCTTCAGAACCCTGTAGTAGAAACTCCAGTTCAAATTCGTTGGTATCGATATGATTATAAAAAAATCAAGAACAATTTTCTCTAATCCACCAATATCTGGAACTAATCCACAGACCAAAAATTCTTTTTCATTGATTTTCTCCTTATTTTAACTTTAATACTTTTTTTGAATCATTAATATAATTTGTTTTCCACCTTCATGATTTCTAAACATGAAGACATATACACACAAGGTTGTTAAATAAAGGACAATTTTAACAACGATACTCCAGATGAAGTTCATTTCTGTAAACACAAATAATTCTAACAAGCTAATACATAGAATACTTAATCCTGCTACAATAAAATGTTGTATCATCGTTTTTAAAAATATTCTTTTTGAGGAAGTTTTCAATCCATACTTAAATACACTATAAGGTTCATACCATGTACAAGTTAGTATTGTGGAGCCAATTGTTCCTAATAATATTCAGCAACTCCTAAATCTAAAATTGATAAAAAAATACAGTGAAAGAATTATATTTAATAGAATTTCTACTATAACTTTTTTATTTTGTTCATAACTTAAACCATACACTGAAATCATGACTAAAAATAGGTCTTCTATAAAAGGTTAAGAAAAAAATGAAGAACAATTAAAATCTCAATCGTACGATTAAATAAAAAAACTCTCTCTAACCAAATAATAATAAACGGATGAATAAATAGTAGATATCCCATACTGGCAAAATAAATCAAACTAAAAGCAATAAACTGAAATTTTTCAAAAAAATGGATTTTATCTTCTACTGTTCTATCTTTTGAATGAACTAAATTTCCAACAGAAGAAACGACCGAATTAATAGCAGTGTTTAAAATCATAGAAACAAATCCTAAAACATAGGTATAATTTCCATAAATCCCAATCGTTTGCTAAACTAATAAATTTCGCCATTAAAATACTATCCGTTTGAAATACTACCGTTTCTCCAATACTTCCAATGATATTGCCTTTAATATTTCGAATAAATTTTTCTCTTTCGTCTTGATTAATTGGAGATATTTCTTCGTTATACAAATAATCGTATAATCGATCTCACCATCTGTGACATTAGAATATTTCCAATAATATTCATAATAATACTAATGAGTAAATAGAAAATATAATTATGAGTTAAAACTACGACTGCGATTTGCAATAATACTCGTAAAGTGTTTAATCCAAAAATCAATTAACGTCATCACATAATTTCGCTGGTCAACATACAACAATGTTCGTTTGTATGAGAAAAAATAACTGGAACCGGCATTAAATACAAATAAAAAAATAAATCAAATAAACTTCGTGATTAATCGTATAATCCTTAATCAAATGTGGAAGAAATAAGGATAATATAGTTCCTAATATAAAAATAGATACACCAATGATTCGATATAATTTTTTTAAAAGAATCATAAATGCATTCACTTTTTCCATGTTCTTCTCTCACTAATGGAGCATATAAAGCATAACTAATAGCTCCAGCTACTCCTAATTCTGCTAAAGACAAAATTGATACTAAACTAGATAAATAATTACTTAATCCTAAATAAGTAATTCCAAGAATATTCACAAAAACTGTTCGGTTAACAAATCCAAGAATTACCTGAAAAGGTTGAAGCGCAAAACTATACTACGTATTCAAAGTGGCAAAATTCTGTTCTACTTTTTCATGCATTCCCTCTATTCATTTAATTCTCCATGGAAGAGTTTATGTAAATAACTATTAGGAATTAACTCTTCTTTATTAATTTTATAAGTTGTTTTCATAATTGGTGTGTTTTTAACACTTCTCTCCATTCATTTTCATCAAAAGGATCGTTTGCATGATTTCTTAAAAACCATACTCCCTCAGCAAAAAGCTAAGATTGGTAACCCATCGACTAATGTACTAAATTCATCATTACACTCATATTCAGATAAAATAATATAATCCATCATTAGATAATGAATAAAAATTGAGAATTTACGAACATAGTACAAATATAAATCGAATATGTTTAAAATATGGTTTCCCTTTTTCCCTGCTAAAAAGAAACCTGACCATTTAAAATCACCAATAGCTCGTTCTATTTTATCTGTGTGTATAGGTGGATGATTCAAAGTAAAAAGTCTCCTTCAAACATTTCTAAAGTTGCATAAGGAGAAACAAATAATGTTGCATCCATCCATATTCCACCATATTGGTATAACACACTAAAAACGAATAATATCTGAAAAAAATGTGCAGCTGATAATTCTTTGTTCTCATATTTTTTCGGTGATATCTGCAGGAATATCAATGAAATCCGCAAGATTTTCATTAGTTAATAAATAACATTCACAACCATTTCTTTTGGCAAACTCTTTGATCGTCTTCAGTGAAGCTTTTACCATTTCAGGCATTTGTGCTTCTCCCTGTTGCCACATTGTCCAAATGATTTTTGGAAACTCTGTATCAACTTCTTCGTTCTCATTACTCGATTCATCTATTTGAGCTTCTTTACGTAATTTCAATACAAAATCTAAAAAGAATTTTTATGAAAATCATAGAACTTTGTCTCAGATTGTTGCGCAAGATAATAAGCTATTGTCTGCTTAACTCCATAATATTTTACTATTTGACAATATCGAATGATTTTTTTCTCGTAATGTTTGTAGTTTCATAGGCTACAAGTTCCTTTCACACTTTTCTAAAGCTGTTTTTAGAAAATACCCATCACAATTTTTTTCTCCGATTTTTACTATTTTTAATTAGCTCTTGATAGTCTTCTTCTGAAAGAGAATCTAAAGATTCTGAAATTTCAAATAATGAATCAACTATAATTCCACATTGATTCTTTCTGACAAAAATCAGCTAAAAGCAGATTGGCTCCACACAATAATTGGAAACCCTGAGGCTAAATAAAGAAGCTTTTATGCGGGTTATTCATCTTTAAATATTCTCCATACATTCCACTACAAGTATGCGGACTATCTCCATCCCATACTAAACCAAAGCCTCCTTGAAGATGATGAGGAAGTTCGTCAGGTGAAAAACGCCTTTATAATGAACATTTTTTAGGAAGATGCTTTTTCTTCAAAGTTAATGCCATAAATGGAAAATTCCGGATTTCCCGGTAATTGTCTTGCATATTTTGTTTTTCGTATATCAAAATTTCCTGCAACGATAACTGTATTCTTCTCATAAATTGTCCTCTCTTCATAATGAGGAATGGCATAATCAAAGATTTCTAATGAAACGACCTTGTCCTCTGGTATTCCTAATCGCACTAATTCTGCTTTCATCTTATCATTATGAGCAATAATACCATCTACTTTTTCAAGTACTGTTTTATTTTGTAAAAAAATAAATAATGGAATATTTAAACTCTTTAAATGTCTTTATCTTTCTATTTCTAAGTGATTCTATATCATGGATGAGTAAATAAGCTTTGAACTTTCTGTTTTTCAAAAAAATCTGGTTAAAATTTGTTTTTAACGACTGCCACAATAATGGAAATTGAAGAACGATTACATCGTCTTTTGTTAAAAGTAACAACATTTGAATGATTATTTAAGAAATAAGGGGCATATCCTGCTTCTACCATTATTTTTTTCAGCATCTAATCTAGCTTTAGATCTGCATGTTTAGCTTCAGCATAATTTTTCTTTTCAAATAATAGTTCATGCTACTTCATCCCTTTCCATAATCCTTTTATAATATATTTTTCAAATCTCCATTGAATCGCTCCGACAACTCTTGAAATAGAGACAATATTTCGTGGGAACAATCGATAAGCTCTCATTAAAAATGATGGGCTTGAACTTTTAACATATCGATTCAAATATTCCACATATTTTTCTTGATATGGATTTCCCTCGAAAATACGATAATCGACAACGTGCATCAAGACTAAATGGAACAAGCGACGATGAATGTATGGAAGTAGTCTACATCTCCTTCATATAATTGTTCGACTTTATCACATATTGTAAATAAATCTAAATTTTTCAAATTAAATTCTCGATTCATAATACTACCTTGTCGTACACGGTAATAATATCCTATATAATCGATTTTTCACCATTCTACGAATCTGTTTTTAAGATTCCCATTCCTCCATAAACATCTTCATAAAAATAAACCTTCTAAAAATGGAAAAATTGAGAATTACTTCTCTTCGAAATAATTTAGCAACTGCATTCAAACGAACAATATTATCTCTACATAAAAGAAACTAAAAGCTTCTTTAGTATTCCCTTGAAAAAAATAATTTTTACATTTTCTGGTGAAAAGTATTGCTAATTCTTTTTGATCATTTTGAATACCAGCATTCCACAATATCAGATTTCTTCTGAGGTCACCTGTTCCATCAGTTGTTCTAACATATCTTCTTTAATAACATCATCACTATCTACAAAAAGTGATAAATTCACCTTTAGATTTACTCATACCACGGTTCCTTGCGCCACTTAATCCTTTATTTTCTTGATTGATTAAATGAAAACGACTGTCCTGCCTACAAAATCTCTCACAAATTTCTTTCGAAGCATCTGTTGATGATCGTTGACTAATATTACTTCAAAATTAGTATAAGTTTGATTTTGGATACTTTCTAAACATTCTTCTAAATACTCTTCAACATTATAAACAGGTACAATGACACTAATCATATATAGCCTCCTATTAAATTTTTCCATTTTTCGAATGTCTAAATATCTTAAATACAAAAGGATAATATAAACTAAAAATATTTTTGGGTGAGTACCTATACCATCTTAATAATTTACTGGAATTGAAAAATATCCGATGATTCTTTAGCTGTTTCAGCATATTTATGAGTGCATCAATATATAACTGATAGTAGGGATGTCCAATTCTTATACGATACTTTTTAAAATGACCAATACCGACTAAAAAATAACATATTCCCTACATAAGGTAACCAATTATCTTCTCTAAATTCCTCTAATAATTTTTCGCCAACCTTAAAAATATCAAGATTCTTTTTCTGAATAGTTCTGATTCATGGTACTAGAAGTATGATATCGATAATAATAACCAATATAGTCAATTTTTCTCATTTTTGAATATACTTTAAAGAGACGATTCCAGTATAAAAATCTTCATAAATTAAATTTTTCTAAAAACGGAACTTTCTCCACTATTTCACGACGATAAAGTTTTGCGACTGGGCTCCAACTTACTCCATGATTAAAAACATTCATATAACGCTTCATTTGAATCCAATTCTTTAACATCAATTACTTTTTCTAAATTTAAATATTGAATATCTTCGGTTCTATTACATTCTACAATATCAATTCCATCAGACATATACTTCTTTTAATTGTGTCAACAAATCAAACTTTACTATATCGTCACTATCAATAAAAACTATGAATTCTCCTGTAGACTCAGTAACGCCTCTATTTCTTGCAACACTTTGTCCTTGATTTTTCTTGATTTATTAAACGAAAACGACTATCTAGTTCACAATATCGTTCACATATTTCTTTTTGAACCATCAGTAGATCCATCATTCACTAAAATAACTTCAAAATCTGTGAAAGTTTGCTGCCTTATACTCTCTAGACATTCTTCCAGATAATTTTCTACATTATAAACTGGTACTATTATACTAATCATATTCTTTCTAACATTTCCTTTTTAAATTTGTTGTATTATCCTACTTATTTAAATACTCAATTTTTCTTATATGTAATTTATCGTTTAGATGATTCATTACTTTTTAGCAGCAATCCATCTCTTTTGCAAACTTATATAAATAGGATGAGTAAAAGTTGTATAATATTTTGGAGCAAATAAGTACAGTCTCAATAAACGATATTTCTGGACAACTTCCTTGGATTGCTTTTGCTATAAAAGCAGCGTTTTGAATAAAATCTTCATATAAATCAACATACGGACTCTTCGTATTAATCCCATCTTTTTAAATAGTGTCCATGACCAAGATAAAACATAAAAATAACCAATGTACGGAAGCATATTTTCATCATCTTTAAAAAAGAATCTATTAACTGATTTCCCACTTTAAAAATATCTAAATCTTTTTCATTAAAGATTTCGTCATAGTACTATTTGCATGAACACGGTAATAATAACCAATATAATCAATAACTACTATTTTTCGAATATGTTTTAGATAATTAATTCCTGTAAAGACATCTTCATAAATATATCCTTCTAAAAATGGAATCTTTTCAACAATTTCTCTTGTATATAATTTTGTAACGGGACAAAAACTTCACTTCTTTAAACGCAATACAATTAAGAATTGCTTCTTTAGCGTTTCCTTCGAATACAATTGTAGAAATCTTATTAAGATAGAACTCTTCTTTATTTCTTGTCATTCTACATTCTACAATATCTACATTCGTCTTCATGTAAGGAAGTAGTACTTCTAACACGTTTTTATTGATAACATCATCACTATCGACAAACATGAGGTATTCGCCAATGGATTCTTTAACCCCGATTTCTGGCTGCACTTTGACCTTTATTTTCTTGATTAATCAATCTAAAGCGACTATCTGCCTGGCAAAATCGTTCAGCAAATCTCTTTTGAGCTGTCCGTTGAACCATCGTTTACTAAGATGACTTCAATATCTGTATAAGTTTGATATTGAATACTTTCTAGACATTCTTCTAGGTATTCTTCCACATTATAAACGGGTACAATTACACTAATCATAAAATAATTTCCTTCTCAATTATTTTTATTCATCTACCTTTACTTCTTTAATGCCATTTTTGAATTTCCAAATTGCATAATAGATTGAGAATACAATTGAATTATAATATTTAGGGCAAAAGTTATGAGAGCTTAATCAAACGTGATGCTCTAGCTAACTCTGGATTTTTCTTTGTTAATGTTACATACTCAGCTAATTTTTGATTATAGAATTCTCTATATGGATTCCCTTTACATAACTGTGATAATGCATCGTAGCCAAATGAACTAAAAACTACCAACATAAGGAAGAAGGTCTTCTCTATCAGCATATAATTCTATTAATTTATCACAAACAGTAAATATATCTAGATTTTTGGTGAAAATTCTCAGTGCATTATACTACCTAAACGTACTCGATAATAATATCCTACATAGTCAATTTTAATCATTTTTCGAATATATTTTAACATCCCTATTCCACTATAAACATCTTCATAAAATACACCTTCTATATATGGAACTGCTTCAACAATCTCTCTTCTGTACAGTTTAGTAACTGCATTAACATTTAGAGTATGATGCGGTAAAAACTTAACTGCCTCATTTGAATCTCCTTCAAAAAAATAATGGTTGTTGTCTCAATATTTTTCATCCAAAAATTCCATTTTCTTTACTGTAAATATACACTCTACAATATCTACATCCTCAGTCATGTATTGCATTAACTTTTTCTAAATAGTTTGTTTTAATAATATCATCGCTATCTACAAATACAATATACTCTCCAGTTGATATTTCTACCCCTTTATTTCTTGCAGCACTTAATCCTTGATTTTCTTGATTAATTAAAAGAAAACGACGATCCTCTTGACAATAATGTTCACAAATGTGTTTAGAGTTATCCGTAGATCCGTCATTGACTAATATAACTTCAATATTAGTGTATGTTTGATGTTGAACACTGTTTAAGCATTCTTCTAAATAATTTTCTACATTATAAACAGGGAATAATTACGCTAATCATTTTTATCCTAACCTTTTTCTTTAATCCAATTTCATTCAAAAGGGTTTTTGTAAAGTCTTTTTGAATGGCATTGACTTTATCATTTACTTTTGTTCTTTCTTCAATGTAACTATCTTCAGATTTCATGACACTCTCTAGGAACTCTAATAAATCGTGTGAATCACGAATAACACTCCCAACCATAAGACTCTTAACATCTTCAAATACAAAAACCACGTTTGTCCTTATATTCTTCGTAATCATTAATAGTAAATGCTACTGGTCTATTTAATAAATAATAATCTAAAAAAATACTGAAGAATAATCAGTAATTAATGCGCTAGTAGTCCCTAAAAATGTATATAAAGTTCCATACTGCTCACTAATAATCTCTTCTGTTAATAGATGAATAGTTGAGTGATTCATTTGTACTTGAAGGCGAGATTCTTCTAAGGGATGTAATTTAATATATAATTGGTAACCATATTTCAATAATAATTGTTCTATTTTTTTCTAAAATCAACTTCTTCAAGAGAAAATATTAGTGCATCCTGACTATCATGATAATTTTTTTGGAATTTCGGTAGTTGGCATCCAAATAATTCTCTTATCTTGTTTTTTTCTTTAAATAATTCATCATTACGAATATTTCCTACCAATAACATTTTGTTCATCAGCTGCATTAAAGGCAACTTTCATAATTGGTGTAAAGAAATCCGAAGACGATACCAATTTTGTAAAAAGTTATAGTCAACGTTCTCTAGTCCCTCTTCGAGGTTCCCAATTTTTTTCAAAGGCATTCCATGCCATAAATTCACCACCATCTGATTTTGGTGCAGGCTTAATAGGATACTTTCCAAATGAATAGAAAAAGTATTTTGACGTTAAAAATAATAGAGTCCTCGATAAATCGAAACATACTTCACGTCCTTCTCTTTTTCTAAATGATAAAAATCATTTGAAAGCACATATAATTTCATATTCTTCTTGATAGCCATTATCCACTAAATATTGATAAAGTGTTCTAAGATTATCTCTGAATCCCCAATTGGAATATAAAACAATTCTCTTATTTTTCTTTTGGAATAATCGTATTCATTTTTGAAGTTATCGTTTTGAATTTAAACAAAACTGTTTTTAAATAATGATTCATATCATTTCTCCAAACCTTGCTTATAAATTACTTTCAAAGTATTCTCTATTTTTCATCAATATTGAACGGTTTTAAGGTTTCCTCTAAAAAGCGATTTTGATCCATAATAGGAGATTTTTCAATATAATTCATCCATTTATCCTTCTTTTAAAAGGCAAAGCTGTACAAAAGTTTTTTTGTTCATTTGCGTTGTAGAATCAATCGTTTCATTCATAATAATATTTACCCCTGAACATTGAGCCTCCACTAATACCATCGGGAATCCTTCATAAAGTGAAGGAAAGGCAAAAAACATCAAAAAGCTGAATAAAATTTATGCACATCATTTCTACGACCCGTAAAAATAACATTTTCTAATTCTTTACTTTTTTTCTTCTAACATTAAACGATCCGGACCTTCTCCAACAAATAGAAATGTTACATGTCGTAAATCCTTTTGCAATTTCAATTAAAAATTTTTGATTTTTAAACGGATTTAAAATCCCCACCATTCCAACTACTTTCTGATTGTTAGGAATATGAAACTCTTCTCGAATTTCATTTCTATATTCTGATGAAAATTTGAATTTTTTTCTATTTGAATAGCATTTGGAATAATTTGAAACGACTGATTTCCAAAAATTTTAGTTCCAGCTAATTGACCACATGAAATACGATTTGTCGCATTTTTAGCGCTAAAAAACACTAAAAATCGATTTCGAATGCTTTTTAACCAATGATCAGAAAACTGACTACTATGATTATGATAAATTCTTACAGGAACACCATTTTTTTCGTGCATAATAATTATGTATAAAGGCGGTAATAGGATTATGAACATGCAAAATATCAATTGAGTTATTTTCATAAAAACTTTTTACATTCCCTTGCATATTGGAACATTTTAGTAATCTTCAATTCTGGAAATACGATTCGTTTGATTTGTTTTTCATCTAAATATTGATTAAAAAGGAAAATAAGGATACGCCATTAGATTCCCCAACTATATAGTTAAACTCAGAATCGTCTTCTTGAATATGGTTTTTATAAAACTTTTGCACCCCACTCATCGTATTTCGCACTCCACCTGTTACATGGAAAACATGATATTTCATCCCATCACCCTTGATTTAAGTCTTTTTATTTTAGAAGTGGAAATTTCTTCCGTTCTTGGTAAATAAACAACTTCGACTCCTAAATCTTCTAAATGATCAAACTTCCCTTTCCAGTCATCACCAATTACAAAAACATCCGCATGATACTTCTTAATATCAGAAACTTTTTGTTCCCAATTTCCCTCTGGAATGACAAGGTCCACATATCTAATTGCCTCTAAAAAGAGATTTTCTCTTGTCATAATCAAAATAACAGTCTTTATTTTTCTTTTTGATTAAATTCATTTGTAGATAATCCAACAATTAAATAATCTCCTAATGCTTTTGCACGTTTTAATAGATTAATATGACCATAGTGTAGTAAGTCAAATGTCCCATATGTAATAACTCTTCTCATTTCTTCTAATTCACCTCAATCTTAACTGGAAATATTATTTAATAGTTGGAATTTTATCTACTTCATCTCTCATTTTTCTTGTAAATCCATTTTTCGAACCTTATTAGGCAAAATTCGTACAAAATTGCGAAGAAAAAGATTCCTCAGAAATTCAACAAATGTATATCCCTCGACGATAAAAATCTAACTGCAGAATAAAAATCTGTTTTTCACATACAATAAACCGCCTCTTCGTAAATAACTAGAATCATTTGTTTGCATTACTACTAACGGTTCCTGAATATTATAAAAATCTTTACTCGGATTATCATGTAATAATCTCATAGTTAAATCATAATCTTCTAAATAACGAAATTCACGATAGTTTCAGATTTTTAAAAATGTACTCTTTTTCATTATACTAGATGGATTATTAAATGGATTTCGCATTTTTCGAATATTGTCGAATTTCTGCACTTGTTTCTGGTACTTTCTTCAATGCAGTAAATTCTGTATTTTTCTAATATATTCAGAACCAACCATAATTAAATTAGGATTATCCTTAAAAGCGCTCATTTGCTTTTCAAAATCTAGTTTTCTACACAGTAATCATCACTATCAATTCGTGCTATGAATTCCGTTTTACAACGATTTACTCCAAAACGTGATGTTGGCCCCTGAACCTAAATTTTCAGGTAACATATAAACTGATAAAATAGGAATTTCTTTTTAAGCTATCAATTTCTTCATTTAATTCTTCTGTTAATTCTCCATCACAGACTAAAATAATTTCTTTTTTGGTTTTTAGTGTCTGTTTATAGGAACTTAATAAACATTTTCTTAAATTTTTCAGGATTTTTCTTTCTTATACACAGTTACTAAAAACGGAAAAACTCCATACCTACACCTCTATCTAATTTCCTACCAAACCAATCTGTAATAATGGAACGGTAAGGAACTATATGATACCAGTCTGGTTTATAATAAATCAGTACTAAAAAGCATCATCAAATATACTAAAAATAATCCCATAAAATAAAATCCATTTTATTTTTCTTTGTGAAATTTTGGATAAGACCATTGGAATATACAATGCTACAAATGGAGAAAAGTAATGTGCAAAATCGACCAATTAGACTTGTTTGTAATGTCATAGCTGTTAAAACTAAATACGCTAAAAAGCAACGTTCTAATGGATTCTTCAACCTTGTTAATATTTGCTTATTTAAAAATAATCTCGCCAATGATAAAAATGAATACATATAAAATTGTTAGTAATACAGGAGCCCACTTATTACTATCTAAAAACCAGGATGATTCGAGATAAGAATTATATTGTGGAAAATATTTAATGATAGCTGTCGTAATTAATTTTACAAATGGAAATAAAAGCTATAAAACCTAACATAATAGCTGGATAATATTTCATGCTAAGTCTTATTTTTCTTATAAAGAAAAATAGAATACAAAATAATTCCTGAGTATGAAATAGTGGCGCTAATAATACAAAAAGAATCCCTCTTATTTTCTTTTTCTTCTGACAAGAAATAAAAATCCTAAAAACCAAATGCAACGGCTAAACCTTGTCGAATATTGGATAAAGAATATAAAAACATTCCAAGAGAGCTTAAATAAATGATTAAGCTCAAATACACATTTTTAGAATACTTATGTAATACATAGAACCATATCCATAATGTTAGAAAAGCAAATACAAAAGAGTAAGAACGAGTAATTTTCAGTCAAACTACGAATGAGTTGATTACTAAAAACATATCCTAGTTCAAACCGAGATTTAAAGATTTTTAGAAAGTTCCGGTAGTTTTTAAAGCGTTTTTGTTCAAAAATGGACACATAAACACTCAAATCTCCTCCTACACTTGATTTTTCTTAAACCATCGAAAAAGTAAAAGAAAAATAAATGTTGGAAAAATCAAAAAGTTTATCTCTTTTTCTTTCTTCAAAATAAAAAAGATAAGAACGCCAACAAGGTAAGGTACATAAACATTAAAAATATAAATAATCATTTAGACTCCTTCCCTAGTGCTTCTTATCTCTACCACTAACTAATATTTGTAATAGTAATAATAATTATTACCTTCTGTTAATTTTTAATTTATTCATAACTGTTCTAATAATCTAGCTCAACATTATCCAATCTTTTCTTAGCTTCTACAATTTGTCTACGTTTACTTTGTTTAGTATCCACTACTAATAAAGTTGCATCAGCAATTCTTGCCAATACTTGTGCATCAGTAGCTGCTAATAAAGGTGGTGTATCAATAATGACATAATCATAATGCTCTACAAATGCTTTGATACTTTGTTCCATCGCAAAAACTAGCTAACATTTCTGATGGATTTGGCGGAACAGGACCTGAAGTTAAAACATCGAATTTTACATCAAGTATATCTAATCGATGAATAGCTTCTGCACCTGTTTCACGTAATAAGAATTTGCTTAAACCTTCTGTATTCATAACTCCAATATTTTTATGTTGAGTAGGTTTTCTCATATCTGCATCTATTAACAAAACTTTTTCCCTTGTTGGGCCAATGAAGCTGCAAGATTAATACTGACTTCACTCTTTCCCTCATTAGGATTGGAACTCGTCACAACAATTGTTTGAATACTTTTGTCCAAAAATTTGAAAATTGAATATTACTTCGTAAAGTTCTGAAAGATTCTGATGCAATCGATTTACTATTATGAATGACTTCAATATGCATATTTCTACCTTCTTCCTTTTTCTCTATTTCAGGAATCATTCCTAAAGTTGGAACACCTGTTAATTCTTCCAAATCTTCAGAAGAATCAATGGCATCACTTAAAAATATAACGGAAAAATATCATATTAAAAAGCAATAAATGCAAAAACTATTACAGATATGAATATATTTTTCCATAAAATTGGAAAAACAGGTTTTGAACTTCCTAATGCCTCACTCACTACTTCTAAATCATCACGACCAAACTTTTTCTGCAGTAAATTTTTATATTGTTTTACATATTGTTTAATATAATTAACAGCCAACTCTCTATCTGTAGCTCGTATTGTTAAAAGTCATTAATTGTGAGCCTGAATCATTCGTTAGTTTAACACTCTTAATTTTTAGATGATTCTTCAGGAGAAAGTTCTAATGCTTTGATTGGTTGCTTCCTTTACAGTTGGTAATGCTGCAATTTCTAAATAAGTTTTCGCCTGTCTTTGAAACAAGTTTAAAGATTCTATTACTTGAGAATCATTTTTCTGTACTCATATTTTTCACAATAAGAGTAGATGACACACTATATACTGGTTTAATAGCTACAATGGTATATAAACTAACACTCCTACTCCTAAAAAGTATAAAGCTTATTAAAAATAAATTTTGACTTAATAAGACTATAAAAATCTTGCCATATTATTAAAAAGATCCATTCATCGTTCTCCTCTACTGATTATTTTACCTAAATCCATCTCCAGTAAAAACAACTTGTACTGTTTTTATATAAATTAAAATATCTAAATTTAAGCTTTCATGTTCTATATAATATTTATCATATTTTTAACTTTTCTTTTTGGGGATAATTCATACCCACCATTCACTTGTGCCCAACCTGTAATTCCAGGTTTTTATGATTATACGATCATTAAAAATCTGGAATATCTTTAAAAATTCCTCAATAAATTCAGGTCTTTCTGGACGTGGTCCTATAATACCATATCGCCTTTAATAATATTCATTAATTGAGGTAATTCATCAATTCGACTTTTTCGAAGAAAATTACCCACCTTTAGTGATACGAACATCATTTTTCATTGCCCATTGATAACCATCTTTTTCGGCATTTGAATACATCGTTCTTAACTTATAAATATTAAATCTTTTTCCGTTTAAGCCAACTCTTTCTTGTATATACAAAGGATTTCCTCTTATCTCTAATATGATAAACAAGGCACTAATACTACAAAGCAACATAACTGGTATTAATAATACTATACTAATAAAGAAATCAAATCCTCTTTTTATAATTCTATAAGTACACATAATTTTCCTCTTTCATAGTAATCTTACGACTTTTAAAATGATTAACCTTCATCGATACTGTCGGTAAAAATACTTAAATCTATTATTTGATTAGTAATTATCCGAATAGGATTTTCTACGAATAACTCATTTGCTTTCTTTTAGCCCATATTTATAGAAATGATTTCAAACGCTTCTTTCATATAAGGGGCCTCTTTGATAGATGATGCATGTCACTTGCAACACAATGTACTAAGTCTTTATCCAAATAATATTTTGCCCTTTTTAAATAATCTATTTTTATCATTAAACCATTTTGCTTTTTAACACACTTGAGCTATTTATTTGAATATAACAGCCCATATTAATGATTTCTTTTAAATAATCTTCATTTCCATCGAGATGCTTGATAACGTTCTACATGGGCAACAACAGGAATAAATCCCAACCTTAAAATATTCATCAAAACCACTTTTAATTTCCCAGAATTTTACATTTTTGACTAAACTCTATTAACACATAAGAACTTCCATTTATACTGGGAACTACCCTTTTTCTAATTTATCCATTAATTCACTAGAATAATAAATCTCTGCCCCATATAAAAACCGTTAAATCTGGTGCTACTTCTTTTAGCAAGTTTTTGAACACTTTTAAAAATTCTTTTCTATTCTATCTTCAGGTGTTTCAAACATACCTATTCTACGATGTGAAGTTGCAACAATCGTACGAACACTTGATTATAAGCATCCATTAAGAGCCCTTCACTCTCTTCAATTGTTTTGCGGTCCGTCATCGACTCCAAAAATAATATGCGAATGAATATCGATCAGATTATATCCCCTAAAATTTCTTTCATTCCATCTTATATTAATTGAAAATTTTTATCAACTTTCATCATATAGAAATTACTCATCTATCATAGAATGTCAGTAAAACAGTTCTCAAAAGAAACGTATTTATTTCTGATTCTTACAAATCTATTTCTAATCAAAAATCACTTCTTCCCATGTTCATTATAGAACAAATAAAGTAATATTAATACTTTAAATACTTAAAAATATTGTTAATTTTTATATTAAATCCTGTTTTTGTAAGAATAATTCTTTCCATTCGGAGTTTTTATCATCTTTATACAAAAAGACCTCCCTGACGTCGTTATCTACAACGTCAGAGAGTCCCTTCCTATTCTTTTTATGAAAATTAATGATAAATAAGTTGCCACTATATTTTCTACTGTAAATCCATATTCTTTTCATAACAGTATTTCCATTACCAGATGCCCTGAATTTATCAATCGTTACTAGTTCACCATCGAGATCCTACATAACGATGCCATCCTAGACTTGCACCCATTTCAATGGCAACACGTTTGCGAACCGAACTTGGTAATACAGACTCTTGATATTCTTTTTGATTGTTCTTCAAAACGATTCATCACTGGCATTGACACTACTGAAACATCATGTCCTTTTTCTCGTAATACTTTTTGAGCTTCTACTGCTAAATTCACTTCAGAACCAGTTGCAATCAAAAATTCCTTCTGGAGTTTCACCTTGTTGAGGGACTTACAACATAAGCTCCTTTATTAACTCCATCAAAAGCTAATTCTAACGAATGCTCCAATACTGGAAGATTTTGTCTTGATAAAACTAATAATGATGGTCTAGTTGTATCTTCTAAAAGCTGTTTTCCAAGCAGCAGCTACTTCATTTCCATCCGCAGGTCTAAATACATTTGTATTTGGGGTTGCACAGGAATGCTGCTAATTGTTCAATTGGTTCATGAGTTGGGCCATCTTCCCCTACCGCAATTGAATCATGTATAAACATAAATTGTTGGTAAATTAGAAAAGAGCAGCTACACGCATTGCTGGTTTCACATAATCGGCAAATACAAAAGAATGTACCAATATATCCTCTTGTTCCACCATGTAATAAAATACCATTTAATGCTGCACCCATTGAAAATTCGCGTACAGCAAACCAAATATTGCGTCCAGCATAATTACTAGCTTCAAAAGTCAGTATCTGCTTTTATTCATTGTATTATTTGAAGAAGATAAGTCAGCCGATCCTCCCCAGAACGATGGAATATGTTTTCCTAATTCTTGAATCACTTCTTGACTTGTTACACGAGATGCTTTTGCCGGGCTACCAAATTCATATTTTGGTAAAATTTCGTTCCAATCCACTTCAACTTTTCCAGAAAAAGCATCTTCGAATTGCTTCGCTAATTCAGGATATTCTTTACGATATGCTTCAAATAATTCTTGCCATTCTTGATAATCATTTTCACCTGTTTGAACTAATAATTTATCGAAACGATGCGCTACTTCTTCAGGGAACCCTCAAATGGAGCATAATTCCATCCATAATTTTGTTTCATAATTTTAATGCCTTCTTCACCTAAAAGGAGTTCCATGAATTTTTATTTGTTCCTTGGTTCGGAGCACCATATCCAATAATCGTTTTTGACTTCAATTAAAGTTGGTTTTTCAGTTTCACCTTGTGCTTCTTCAATCGCTTCTGCAATTTCATCTAAATTATTTCCATCTTCGACACGAATATAATTCCAACCTTGAGCTATAAAACGATCTTTAACACTTTCATTGAATGATTTTGATAATTCGCCATCTAATGTAATATCATTTTGAATCGTATAATACAATTAATTTATTTAATTTCAAAGTACCTGCTAATGAAGTTGCTTCATAGAAATACCTTCCATTAAATCTCCATCCCCACACATGACATAAGTATGGTGATCACACTGAAAATCCTGGACGATTATAGGTTGCAGCAAGATGTGCTTCAGCCATTGCCATTCCTACACCGTTGGCGAATCCTTGACCTAAAGGGCCAGTTGTTGCTTCTACACCATCTGTATGACCAACTTCTGGGTGACCTGGAGTCTTACTATTAAATTGACGGAAATTTTTACATCTTCAATTGAAACTTGATAACCAGATAAATGTAATAATGAATATAAGAGTGCTGAACCATGTCCACCTGATAAAACAAAGCGATCTCGATCGACCCACTTAGATTGTTTTTGGATTTACTTTTAAATATTTTGACCATAATACATAAGCCATTGGAGCAGCACCAATTGGTAACCCTGGATGCCCAGAATTTGCGGCTTGAATGGCATCCACACTCATTGTACGAATCGTATCTACTGCTAATTGATCTACTTTATCAAACATATTAACACTCCTATTCAAATCATTATTTTATTCATTTCTATATTATAGCGAAAAATTATTCTTCGTTTCGATTATGTAATCCTTTTTCTCTTTGAATTTGTTTTAATTTTTTTCAGGAGTTACATCATTACCTTCTTCATCAACAACTTTTTAATCCTTCAATATGATTTCTCATTCCACCACGAAATGCTTCTAAATATTCTTGACGTAATAACAATTGTTCATTTTGTTCTGAAGGAGTTAACCCTTCTGTTTTTCTTACGAGCTAATTCATTAATTCTCTCAATTTTCTTAGGGATCTAACATAATAGACATCCTTTTTCTACAATTTTATAATTACCCTTTTATCATACCATTATTTTGCCTAAAAAGAAAATATTTCAAAAACACGAACATTTGTTTGATTAAACTTTCGTTTTATGCTATGATAACGTAAAAAGATATAAAGAAGGTGATTCAATGTCAAATTTTAAAGATTCAAAACAAATTGATGTCCTACGTTTTTATATATGAAGAAGTTAAAGAACATGGTTATCCACCAACTGTTCGAGAAATCTGTAATGCTGTTGGACTCTCTTCTACCTCAACTGTACACGGCCACCTTTCTCGTTTAGAAAAAAATGGATACATTCAACGAGATCCTAGTAAAACCTAGAGCGATTGAATTAACACAAATTGGTCTAAAAGCAATCGGCGCTACTGCTACTGCTATTCCAATGTTAGGGGACTGTTACAGCTGGTTCACCTATATTAGCTATCGAAGAAGCGAATGGATTCTTTCCAATTCCACCAGATTTACAACAGGATGCAGAAGATTTATTCATGTTAACGATTAAAGGTGACAGCATGATTAATGCAGGAATTTTTCGATGGCGATTCTGTTATCGTACGAGAAACAATCGACTGCTTCCAATGGTGAAATCTATTGCCATGACCGAAGAAGATACTGCTACTTGTAAAAGATTTTATAGAGAATCTGACCATATTCGCTTAGAGCCAGAAAATGATCAACTCGATCCAATTATTTTACCTAATGTAACCATCTTAGGAAAAGTAGTCAGCCTCTATCGTAATCGAATTTTTAATCATATATCAAAAAACTCTTTTGTTTTTGAAACGAAGAGTTTTTATTTACTCAAAAAGCCGTTCAAACAAAAGACCTTTCATACTAGTAAGCACAAGAGACATCTTCAAGTGGCTACTGAGTCCTTTACTACTATATAGAAAGGACTATTCCCAAACGCTCTCCCGTAATTATCCGTCAAATTAGAAAAGACCTTTCATAGTAGTAAACGCAAAAGTTGCCACATTGGCAACTTTTGCTAGACAATTTCGAGACCTTAGGCTCGAAATTTAGGCATGAGACTCGCTTCGCGAGGCTGCTGCCGTCCTTACTACTATATAGAAAGGTCTATTTCAGAATATTAAAATGTTTTTGGACTTTCAACATATTTGTTGAACCTGTTTCTCCAACTTTAAGACCTGCAGTAAGAATTAATAATTCTCCTTTTTCAGCAAATCCTTTTTCTAATACGATATCATTTGCAAGCTTAAACATTTCATCAGTTGATGCAGGTCTATCAATTACAAAGGTTGAACACCCCATACTAATGCTAAAGCACGTTGTTGACGTTCAGTGTATGTCACAGCCATAATATTTGCACTTGGACGATATTTAGAAATCATTTTTGAGTATGACCAGATTGAGTTGCAGCTACAATTGTTTTAATATCTAAGTTTTTAGCTGTATGCGCTACAGAACGAGCAATTGCTTCCGCTACATCTGATGCATCATAAGTTTTTAATTTGAATTTATCTTGTCCACGTAATTCACGTTCAGTACGTACACAAATACTTGCCATTGTTTTTAACAGCTTCTACTGGGTAGTCCCCTGCTGCAGATTCACCAGATAACATTACAGCATCTGTACCATCAAAGATAGCATTTGCTACGTCCCTGCTTCCGCACGAGTTGGACGTGGGTTGCGTTGCATTGAATCTAACATTTGAGTAGCAGTGATTACTGGTTTACCACAAGCATTACATTTCTTAATTAAAGCTTTTTGAACAATTGGAACTTCCTCTGCAGGAATTTCAACACCCATGTCTCCACGGGCAACCATTAAAACCGTCAGATAATGCTAAAGATTTCATCAATATTATCAATACCTTCTTGGTTTTCAATTTTTGGAATAATTTGAATATGAGTTGCATTGTATTCTTCTAATAGATCTCTGATTTCTTGAACATCAGAAGCACGACGAACGAAACTTGCTGCGATATAGTCAATATCATTTTCAATACCGAAGATAATATCTGCTCTATCTTTTTCAGTGATTCCTGGTAATTTAGTGCTTACGCCTGGAACGTTAACACCTTTTTGTTTTTAACAACACCACTATTGTTTTACTACTGTTACAATTTCACCATTTGCACGATCGATTTCAGTAACTGTTAAAACCTACTAAACCATCATCGATTAAGATAGTAGAACCAACTTTAACATCGTTAATTAATTCTGGATAAGTAATAGAAATTTTTCTTTAGTTCCTAAAACTTGAGTCATAGAAATACGTAATACATCTCCAGTGAAGAATTCTAATGCTCCACCTTCCATATCATGTGTACGAATTTCTGGTCCTTTTGTATCTAATAAGATAGCAATCATTTTACCAGTTTCTTGACGTACTTTTTTTAATATTGTTAATACGTGCTAAATGTTCTTCATGGTCACCATGAGAAGTTTAAACGTGATACGTTCATTCCTGCTTCTGCTAATGCTGTTAATTTTTCAATTGATTCACTTGCTGGTCCAATTGTACATACAATTTTTAGTTTTTCATAAAAAATTACTCCTTAATTAAAAATGAAATTTCTTTATTTAATTGATATAATTCTAGGTTTTGGTACATGTTTTCCATTCGCTAATGTTTCTACAATATCGTTATAAACAACTTCTTCACCACGAACACCAACGCAAACTCCGCCAACGCCTTCTTTTAATAGGTCGATAGCTTTTTGCACCTAAACGACTTGCTAACACACGGTCACGAGCAGTTGGTGAACCACCACGTTGAACGTGTCCTAATACTGTTACACGAGTATGGAAAATCTTCATCGTATTCCCATAATTTCTTAGCAAATTCGTCGCCACTCATTACCCCTTCAGCTAAAAGGATAATTGTATGCTTTTTACCATTTTAAAACGACCACGTTTTTAATTCTTTTTGCTACTTCTGCAATGTCAAATTCTTGTTCAGGAATTGAAAATTTGTTCTGCACCACTACCGATACCAGTCCATAGAGCAATATCTCCTGCATTACGTCCCATAACTTCAACAATAAATGTACGTACGTGACTTGTCGCAGTATCTCTTAAGCGGTCAACTGCTTCTAATACAGTATTAATCGCTGTATCAAAACCAATTGTATAATCAGTTCCTGGAATATCATTGTCAATTGTTCCAGGAACTCCAATTGTTGGGAATCCTAATTTTGTTAAAGCTACAGCTCCTTGGTAACTTCCATCTCCACCGATAACAACTAAACCTTCGATACCGAATTTTTTTCAATTGTTCAATCCCTTTTTCTTGACCTTCACGGTGAGCAAACTCAGGATAACGTGCAGAATATAGAAAAGTACCCTCCCACGGCCAATCATATCTCCCACATCAGAAGCCTCCATTTTACGGATATCTCCTGCAACTAATCCTGCAAATCCATAGTTAATACCATAGACTTCAAATCCTTCATAAATTCCTTTACGAACGATGGCACGAACTGCAGCATTCATACCTGGTGCATCTCCACCACTTGTTAAAACAGCAATACGTTTCAAGCTATTCACCTCTTATTATTTTTGAACTCATCCAATTTCTTAACCTATTTTAACACTTTTTATTTAAAAATGTCTTTTCTTTTCATTAATGAAAAGGTTTTTATTTTATAATTTTTACATTTTCTTCTCCAACAATTGAAGAAAGGGCTTTTATGGTTTCAAAATCGACTTCTAATCCTGAATTAAAATTCATTTTTAAGAACCTGATCTTTTACTTTCAATGTATAATAGAACAGTTGTATCTCCCGGATTATTTATTACTACATTCTTAATTTTGTCGAATACTTCCTTATTTTGTAATTTTTTTCAGTAATTTTAATATAACATTTAATTGAAGTTGCCTGTGCTAGTCCTTCCACTTCAAATAAAGCTTAATACTTGTTGAACTTGCACTTGCCATTTCGATTGAAGATTCTTTCTAGTTTTTCCTTTTAATAATACTAATTGATTCTCTTCTAATAATGAGAAAAAACTATTGGATATACTTCAGAAAAGACAACAAACTCCATTTCACCAGTTTCATCTTGAATCGTTCCAAACGCCATTGGTTCACCTTTTTCGTACGAATCTTACGAATATTTTTAAGATTCCTAATACTGAAACTTGTTTTGATTCATAAATGGTTGAAATACGATTCGCTTTTTGTTCTTTATATAAAAATTTCATAAGGTTCTGTTGGAAAAGCAGAAACTGGAAATCCTAATACAGCAATTTCTCGTTCAATTTTTTCAATAATATTACTATCTTCTTCTTCAAAAATATTTTGGATACATCTCTTCATTTAATTCTAAAGAGATTGCTTCCATGGAATTTCACACTTTCAATCACTGCATCAATCGTAGCTCTTAATGTCGCTCGATTTTTCCCTAGTTCATCAAAAAGCACCTGCATCAATTAATGCTTCTAACACTTCTTTTTTACAATATTTTTACCCATTCTAAATGCAAAATCCATAAAAGTCAATAAATGAGACCATTTTGTTTACGTTGAGTAAGAATTTCTTGAATAAAAATCTCTTCTTAATCCTTTTTATGGCATTTAATCCAATAAAAATTCCATCTATTGTTGCAGTATAATCGTCACACTAGTATTAATCGAAGGATTTTTAATCGAAATACCTCTTTGTTTTTGCTTCTATAAAATAGGTTTGTAATTTTGGAGAACGATCTCCACAAATCTTAAAATAGCAGTATAAAAAAGCTCGTGGATAATGAGTCTTAAAATAAGCTAATTGATATGCTAATAATGAATACGCAAATGCGTGTGAACGGTTGAAGCCATAATTAGCAAATCTCTCGATATATTGGTACACTTCTGTTGCACTTTCTACATCAATCCCTTTTCCAATTGCTCCTTCAATAAAATGAGCTTTTTCTTGTTCTATCACTTTGCCGTCTTTTTTACCAATGGCACGTCTCAAAATATCTGCTTGTCCCAATGTAAATCCTGCCATTTGAGAAGTTACTTGCATAACTTGTTCTTGGTAAACCATAACTCCATATGTCGATTGGAGAATAGACTCTAAAAATTGGATGAGGATATTTCACAACTTCTTGTCCATGCTTCCGTTTAATAAAGGTATCAATTTGCTCCATTGGACCAGGTCGATATAAAGCATTCACAGCAGCAATATCTTCTAAATTCGTTGGCCGAAGCTTTTTTAATACTCGACGGATACCGTCTGATTCAAATTGGAATATTCCATTTGTATCCGCTTCTTGAAATAATTCTAGAGTCTTCTCATCATCAATGGAATCTCATTTAAAAATAATGTCTTGTTGATAAATTGATTTTTGTTAATTCAATTGAATCATGTAAAATAGATAAATTCGTTAAACCTAAAAAGTCCATTTTTAATAATCCAATTTGTTCGACATATTTCATTGTATATTGCGTGTTATCGGCATTTGTTGGTCTTTATAGATTAAAGGAATAACATCCGTTAATGGCTTATCATATAGTACTACACCAGCAGCATGGGTAGATAAATGTCGAGGCAATCCTTCAATTCGACAGGCTGTCTCAAAAATTAATTGATTCTTTGGACTTCTCGAAACTAATGTTTGTAAACTTTTTGACTGTTCATAAGCACTTTTCAAATTAATCCCCAATTGATTTGGAATAGCTTTTGAGACCACTCTCCGCTTGAACCGTGGTTAGCCCTAATACACGACAAACATCTCTCAATGCTTGTTTACTTCAAAAGTTCCAAATGTGCAATTTGTGCAACATGATTTTTCCCCATATTTTTTTCGAACATATTCTAATATAGCTTCTCTTCGATTATCCGGAAAAATCTAAATCGATATCCGGCATTGTATATCGTTCTGGATTTAAGAAACGTTCAAATAATAATTGATACTCAATTGGATCGACTTTAGTAATATTCAATAAATAAGATACTAATGAACCTGCTGCTGAACCACGTCCAGGACCTGTTTGAATGCTCTGCTTCATGAGCATATTTCATAATATCCCATACAATTAGGAAATAATCGTTAAAACCCATTTGATGAATAATGGACAATTCATAACTTAGTCGAGATTGATACTCATCTGTTACTAATTCTTTATCTTTTAAAAGATTGCTGACAAATTTCTCGTAAATATTCCTGACTTAACTTGCCTTCTGGTGTTTGAAATTTCGGAAGCAATAGTTCATTCTTTGGAAGTTCCCATTTAATAGCATCAACAAATACTTGTAATTGACGGACTAATTTCCTTCTAATACACTCGACCAATGTTGCGTTAATACCTTCTCATCTTGTAAATAGTATTGTCCACTCACTTCTGCTTGAGTTGTACTAGTGTTTCCATCTCCAATAGCTTTTAATACTCGATAACTAAAATCATCCTCAGCTTTTTAAATAGAAGGTTTTTAACAAAGGAAGAAGTTTCATTGAAAAATCTTTCGCCCATACTTCTAATTCTTCTAAAGAAATTGGTAAAACTTTGTTGGATTCAATTTCCTAGATGAATATTTTGAACAATAACGCTCTTCCGCTTCGAACAACCAACGTTGAAAAAGCTACTTCTCCATTTGAACATTCCAATGCCCATTCACTATTTTCTTGTGGGAATACTATTTGTAAATGTTCAGAAGCTTCTTTTATGATTTTTCCATATCTTTTTGAAACAACTTTTTGGATTTTTGATATTGAGTCGATAGTTCGATTAATGTTTGATAACCAATTTCATCTTTTTGCGTAAACAACCATAAATGAAAAAGCTTCTGCATTTCTCCATTGCTTATATTGGAATACACAGCCAATAATAGGTTCAATATTTTTGCTACGACATAAATTATAAAAATTCAATTGCACCATGTAAGACACCTTCATCGGTTAAAGCTAATTTTTGATACCCTAATTTCTTAGCAGTCATTACATATTTATATAAATCAATGGTACTTCTCAGTAAGCTATAGCCACTAGTAACTTGTAAAATCGTAAATGTCATAATGATTCCTCTCTATCATTTCTTCTCATTTATTATAACGGTTGAATAGAATTTTGTACAAATATTGTGGTGTTGTTTTTAAAACAATTTTGATTCATGCAAGTTTAAGAAATTTTTACTTGTATGAATTAGTAGGATTGACTATAATGAAAATGAAAGAAGGTGTCGAAATGAAATACCTCGTAACTTTTGTTTGGGGATTTATTTTAAGTCAAGTAACCTATTATTTAGGATCTGCATTAGCACAATCTCCATATAACTTTACAAATGCTGTAGTCGTTGGAGTATTAATTTCATGCGGGATTGTTTTAATCCAACATGTTTTCATGAAACCAACCAAAACTGCACCATTATCACTATCAATAAAAAGCATCTCAAGGGAGATGCTTTTTATTTAAAGATAAATGAATGACCAAAACCAAAAAGACTACCCATAGTAGTTGAAGTACTAGAAGCCAAGTGGCTTCTAGTACATGAAATTTCGAGACCGATGCTCGAAATTTAGGGCATGAGACCCAAAGGGGCTGCTACCGTCCTAAGCTACAACAGATTAGCCTTTATGTAAAACGTCTTCTTCATAAATGAATAGCTAAACAGATAAAAATATGCTTCTAACCGTCTCAACATTAATGAATGGACAAAACAGAAAAAGACTATCCATAGTAGCTCAAGTACTAGAAGCCTCTTGGCTTTAGTACAGGAAATTTCGAGACCATAGGCTCGAAATTTAGCAATGAGACAGATTCAGCTGGCTGCTTGCGTCCTTAGCTACAATAGGATAGTCTTAATTAAATTTAACATTATTATTGTTCGATCTCACGTTCTTGCGCCCATTCGAAAGTGGAAGACACCTGGTTTATCCACACGATTATAAGTGTGCGCACCAAAATAGTCACGTTGCGCTTGAATTAAGTTAGCTGGTAACACTTCTGAACGATAAGAATCATAGTAGCTAATGCACTTGAGAATGTTGGAACAGGAATCCCTGCTTGAACAGCTGTCACAACTACTTCACGAACTGCTTCTTGATAAGATTCTGTTACATATAGAAGTATTTATCTAATAATAAGTTTTTCAATTCTGGATCACGTTCAAATGCATCTGTGATTTTTTTGTAAGAATTGAGCACGAATAATACATCCAGCACGGAAAATTTTCGTAATTTCCCATAATTTAAGTTCCAATCAAACTCTTCACTAGCAACACGCATTTGAGCGAATCCTTGTGCATAACTCATAATTTTTGAGAAATACAATCCTTTACGAACTGATTCGATTAATGCTTGTTTTTCAGTATTTGATAATTCAGGAACTTTAATTGGAGATAATTCTTACTTGCTACTTCACGTTCTTCTTTTAATGTAGAAATATAACGTGCAAATACAGATTCTGTAATTAATGGAAGTGGCACACCTAAATCTAACGCACTTTGAGAAGTCCATTTACCCGTCCCTTTATTTCCAGCAGTATCCATAATCACTTCAACCATTGGTTTACCTGTTTCTGGATCTTTTTCGTTAAAAATATCAGCAGTGATTTCAATTAAGTAACTATCTAATTCACCAGTATTCCAAGATTTGAATACTTCTGCAGTTTCTTCTACTGATAATCCACCTACACGACGTAAAATATCATAACTTTCAGCAATTAATTGCATATCACCATATTCGATACCATTATGAACCATTTTTACATAATGACCTGCTCCATTTGGACCAACATAAGTCACACATGGTGCACCATCATCAGCTTTAGCAGCAATTTCTTCTAAAATAGGAGCTACTAAATCATACGCATCTTTTTGTCCACCAGGCATAATAGCAGGACCTTTTAATGCGCCTTCTTCACCACCAGAAACTCCTGTACCGATAAAGTTAATACCTGAATTTGCTAACATTTCATTACGACGGATTGTATCTTGGAAGAATGTATTTCCATCGATTAAGATATCCCCTTTATCTAAATGTGGTAATAAACTTTGAATAGTTTTATCTGTTGCTTCACCAGCTTTAACCATTAATAAAATTCTTCTTGGTTTTTCTAATGAATTTACAAACTCTTCCACTGTATAAGTTGGAACTAATTTTTTGTCTGGATGTAATGCAATCACTTCATCTGTTTTTTTGAAGATGAACGGTTAAAAATTGAAACCGAATATCCACGACTTTCAATATTTAAAGCTAAATTACGACCCATTACTGCCATACCAACGACACCAATTTGTTGTTTTGACATTTAAAATTCCTCCAATAATCAAATTAATTTACTTACACATAATACCAAAATTTACAATATTAGGAAAGCTATTTTGCACTTAAAAAGAAAATTTTCATTTACTATACTACTTGAGTATTTCCTACAATTCATGTAAACTAACAATGATTTAAAATAAAGGAGAGATATTAGTGTCAAGAAAACCAAGAAAACAAAAACGTAATCTTTCAACAATGGAAAAATTACTCGTGTAGTTGTATGGTTTTATGTTATTAGCAACATTAGGCGTAATTGTATTCCAATTTGCAATGACTGTTATGAATTATAAATAGTTTCAACATTGAAAAACTCGAATGACTTTGGATTAAAAGTCATTCGAGTTTTCATGTTCCAATTTATGAATATCTCTAGTGTGCTTATGAGAATGTTTTTCTTCATCACCAAAATGATCGTGCAGATGCTCATGCGTAATAATATGTGTATGAGTACTCCCATCATGAGTATGAGTGATCACATGAGTATGAATATGTGAATGAGTTTTTAATAATCGTATCCTCACAATATATACTGTTCCAATAATCATAAAAAATTAAACTTACAAAAGTACATTGGTGTCAAAAATTTCACCATTAAAAATAAATGATAATATTGCCCTCTACAAAATGGTGCTATCGCATAATAAGCACTTGTTTTTGCAGCTCCTAATCCTCTTTGTGCTCTTATATAAAAAGAAGATACTTAATCCATAAGAAATAAATCCTAGCAACATCACTAACACAATATCTTTTAATATCTGGAATAGTCTCATTTAGAAATAAAGCAATTAAAAAAATGAGCCTCCACCTGAAAAAAATTCCTTTAAGACATACGATTTGATACGTACTTTTATCCGAAATATTTCTTGTGCAATTATTTTCTAGTCCCCAACAACTAGTGGCTAAAATGATAAAGAAAGACCCCAGTGAAAAGTGGAAACTGCCCTCCCTTCAAAGGAAAGCAAAATACTAGAAAAAGTAATAAATCCAATTGCAATCCATAGCCTTTTAGTAACAGTTTTCTTTAAACATTAATAGTGCAATTAATGTTGTCATTACAATTTCGAAATTACCTAACAATGATGCATTTGAAGCTGTTCCAATACTAATTCCTATCATTAAAAATAGGAGCAGCTATATCTAATAAAATCATTCCTAGAACATAAACCAATCTTCACGTCCTATTCTTTCCGCTGACTCTTCATTCTTATATTGAAATAAATACATTACTGCTACTCCTAACCCAGCACCTAAATATAAAAAAATGCTGCCATAAATGTTGGAGATACTTTTTCTAGTAAAATTTTTTTGAAAATGGCGTATTTATCGCATAAAAAGACTGCTGCTATAATAGCAAAAATTACTGAAAATAGTTTTTCTTTCTGTTTCATCTTTTACTTTCCTTTCAAAATAAAAAGGCTTAAAAATCATGTCTTTGAAACATCATTTTTAAGCCTTTCAGACATTTTGTTAAAAATTCCGCTTTTAAAGCTTCTACTTTATCTAATTGTTCCCATGGTAAATCACATCTTTACGTCCAAAATGTCCGTAAGAGCAGTTTGTTGGTAAATTGGTCTCACGTAATTGTAATGTTTCAATAATTCCTTTTGGAGTTAACTTGAACACTTTACGAATCGCTGCAATTAATTTTTCTTCTGAAACATGATTTGTTCCAAAAAGTATCCACAGAAATAGATACTGGTTGAGCTACCCCAATTGCATAAGCTAATTGGATTTCACATTTATCTGCTAAACCTGCAGCTACTACGTTTTTAGCAATATAACGAGCAGCATAACTTGCAGAACGGTCAACTTTTGTTGCATCTTTTCCTGAGAATGCTCCACCACCATGACGAGCATATCCACCGTAAGTATCTACGATAATTTTACGTCCTGTTAATCCAGAATCTCCAACCGGTCCACCAATTACGAATTTTCCCTGTTGGATTAATGAAATAACGTGTTTCATCATCTAATAATTCACTTGGTACAACTGGTTTAACAACATACTCTAAAAATATCACGATGAATTTGTTCTTGAGAAATATCTTCATCATGTTGTGTACTCACGACAATCGTATCAATACGTTTCACTTTATGGTCTGTTGTATATTCAACAGTTACTTGAACTTTACCATCTGGACCTAAATAATCTAATTGTTTTTTTCTTTACGAACTTTTGCTAATTGATAAGCTAATTGATGACTTAAGTAAATTGGCATTGGTAAGTAAGTATCTGTTTCATTTGTTGCAAAACCAAACATTAAACCTTGGTCTCCTGCACCAAACTCTTCTTGTTGTCCACGAGTTTCTAAAGCATCATTAACCCCCATTGCAATGTCAGGTGATTGTTTATCTAAAGAAACCATAACAGCAACACTATCCGCATCATAGCCATACTTACGATCAGCATAACCAATTTTACGAATGGTATCTCTAGCAATTTGTTGATAATCGACTGTAGCAGTTGTTGTAATTTCACCAACTAATACGACTAAACCTGTATTAACGACTGTTTCGCAAGCTACACGAGCGGTTGGATCTTGAGCTAAAAATAGCATCTAATACTCCATCACTAATTTGGTCTGCGATTTTATCGGGATGTCCTTCTGTAACTGACTCCGATGTAAATAAAATTTTTTCCATTGTTTTTCCCCCATTCAATTCCGGTTACAAGGCATCTACACATTGTGTATCCTCTCGGGAATATCATATTTTTTAAGACTCAACCATTATAGCATTATTTTTAAAAATTCCTAGTATTATTTCTCTTTTTATACATTTATTTTGTGAAAATGTCATGAAATCGTTTAAATATTGCTTGACAAGCTAGATTAATTTACCTATCATGAAAAATAAAAAGTATTATCGAGGTAATTTATATGTCCGTAAATTCTATGGTACATCCAGAAATACCTTATATGAAGCAACTGACAAATCCATTATGGAGTTTATTTTTAGCTCTATCAGTTATTCATTTTTAGGTTTTTGCTAGCCATTAAAAACAAATTCTATCCCACTTTCTGGGGTACTCGTACTATATTTTTTTCTTGTTTATTATTAACTTACAAGAAATGATGTATTCTAAATTTTATAAAATTCCAAAACGTGGACAATCCGTTGTACTACTCTTTACGAATTTCTTATTACTACTACCAATTGTTTTATTTTGTACAAACTTTTGGAATTCGAATTGGAATTATCGCAGCTTTTAGTTGTCGGAGTAAATCATAGTTGGGTTTTCCATTTACAATCAAATCATCCTGCATATGCGTATCATGTTCTTTTAAATAGTTTAGCCAAATTTACAGTAGCTAACTTTTTAATGTATTACTTGATTACACAACAAATTACAAACAGCATTTTCCAAGTATTTTTATGCTATGCAATTTTTGGAATTAGTATTATTCAATTTAAACAAAAGGCAAATGAGCGTCATCATTCTGAAAAATTAGAATTTCCTGTTTGGAGCCTATTCTTATCATTTATATTTAACCTATGTTGGCTTTTTTTGCTTATCCAATTAGTTTTTATGTAATAGGGACACATTTCTCGTTGTTTGCTTTAATTCTTATTGGAATTAGTGGAATAGTTCCTATTCTATACCATATTCTTTTAAAAGAAAACTGCTAAACCAAGTAGAATTAGCACCTACTTCTATTGGTACGCAACATTATTAACAATTTTAATTGGTATCTTTTATCAATTTTAAAAAAATCGCTTCATCTATATTTGATGGAGCGATTTTTTCATCTCTTTATTTAAACAATCATCATTGCTTGTGTATTGACTTTATGTTACGATAACTAAAAAATATAAGTGAGGTGAACTCAATATGGCAAACTATTATTATGATTCTAATAATAATCGAGAATACATTCCTGGTAGATATGTTAATAAAGTAATTTTATTAGTACTAATGTAGGAGGCTTTGGAATTCATTATTTTTATGAAGGTAAAATTTAAAGGAATTCTTTCAATCCTATTTTCTTGGACATTTATTCCTTCTATTATTGCATTCTTTAGATTTATTTCAACAATTTTTAAACCAACAAATGAATATGGAGATATTTTTATTCCATACAATTAAAATCTATAAAAGAAACCCTTTGATTTCTCAAGGGGTTTTATCTTCTATTAACGACGACGTTCTTGGATACGCTGCTGCTTTACCACGTAAGTTACGTAAGTAATATAATTTAGCACGACGAACTTTACCGTAACGAACTACTTCGATTTGTGCTACACGTGGAGTATGTACTGGGAATGTACGTTCAACACCAACACCGTTAGAAACTTTACGTACTGTATAAGTTTCGCTGATACCAGCACCACGACGTTTAATAACAACACCTTCGAAGATTTGGATACGCTCACGAGTTCCTTCAACTACCTTAGCGTGAACACGTACAGTGTCACCAGGACGAAATGCAGGAATATCAGAACGTAATTGTTCTTGTGTTAAGCTATCGATTAATTTGCTCATGTTTTTTCTCCTTCCAACAAACATTCATGAATTTGGCCGAATGTCCAATCAGCGGAATATCGTTCTTTATGGATAGTCTCCTATCCACTTTTGTGAGTTTATCACAGAAATGAATACTTGTAAAGGATTTTTACTTTACTTTTTTAAAATTTTCTTTTGAATGTTCTAAAGCCATCCGATACACAGATAATACATGAGAATCATCTAAGGAATACAAAACATATTTCCAACTTTTCTTGATTTAACTATATGATTTATTTTTAATTTACGTAGTTGATATCAAATCGCAGATTGTTCCATTTCCATACTAAAGTAACAATTTCTTCCACTGTCATTTCGTCTTTTTCATATAACAAAGTAATAATCTTTTAAACGAGTGACACCTCCAAAAACTTTAAATAATTGACTTATCTGTAACAATAAAATCTGTTTCTTGGAAATATTTTTGAACTTGTATTGGATCATTATTCGATTGTTTCTGATTCATAATTCCTACTCTTCTTGAATAATTTCTTGTAGTAACTTTTCTTCTTCTTTATCTAATGAATAACTTTCTAATAAATCGGGTCTCTTTGATACGTTCTTCTTAAGGATTCTTTTTCTGCCATGTAGCAATTTTGCATGATTTCCACTAACAATACTTCTGGAACTTCCATTCCTCTCATATTCTCGTGGACGAGTATACTGAGGATGACTCTAATAATCCCATCGAATGTGAATCCCCAATAGCGTGATTCGTAATTTCCTAATACATCTGGAATTAATCGAACCGTCGCATCAATCATGACCATAGCTCCTAATTCTCCACCCGTTAACACAAAGTCTCCAATAGAATATTCATCTGTTACGAGCGTTCGAATACGTTCATCATATCCTTCGTAATGACCGCAAATAAAAACTAAATGTTCTTCCTTTGTCAATTCTTCTGCATCAGATTGGCTAAATTTCTTCCCTGCTGGATCTAGTAAAATCACTCTCTTTTTAGTTTCCGGAGTTCTCTGTTCTAAATCTTTTTAATGCACGGTCAATCGGTTCAACTTTTTAATAATAAACCAGCTCCTCCACCAAAAACATAATCATCTACTGATTGTGCTTATGAAATGCAAAGTCTCTAAAATCAATTGTATCAAATGTAATTTTTCTTTCTCAATAGCTCTCTTTTCATCATCGATTGTTCCATTGGAGCAAACATTTCCAGGGAATAATGTTAAGACATCAATTCTCATTTTAGTCAAACAACCCTTCTAAAACATGAATAACGCTTGTTTTATTTTCTTTATCGATTTTATAAAACAACAGGTTCAATAAATGGAATTAATAAATCTTTCTTCCCTTTTTGTTTTACAACCCATACATCATTTGAACCTGGAGATAAAATTTCGATACTTTTCCTAAATGTTCTCCTTCATCTGTAATAATCTCTAAACCAACCACTTCATGATAATATAATTCATCATCTTCTAATTCGTCTAGAGCATCACTAGAAACTTTTAATAAACAATCTCTATATCCTTCCAACATCTTCAATTCGAGGATGATTTTCAAATGTTAATAAATCGAAATTTTTATGACGTCTATGACTTTTTACCGTCAATAATTTTTCAAATTCTCCATCTCTAAATAAAGGCTAATTCTACTCCTTTTTGATAACGGTCTTCTGCGAAATCCGTTGTAGAAATTACACGAACTTCCCTTTTCAATCCTTGTGTATTTACAATTTTTCCTACTTTAAAATATTGTGACATCTCTTCTACTTCCTCCTCACAATTCATTACTGTTATCATACGTGAGAATTGAACAAAATTGCAAACAAAATCCATTTTTAATGAAACTTATAACAAAAAGTTCAACAACTCCTAATAGAAATTGTTGAACTTTTTCTAGTCATTGTTTTCAATGCTTAAGCGAACACGTTTTTGGTTTCTAGTGCGAACACTATAAACAATTGTACCGAATTGCACGAGCAACACGTCCTTGATTTTTCCAATTACACGTCCAATATCTTCAGAATTCACACGTAATGTGTATTCTAAAAACTCATCTGATTCTGAAACTTCAATGGTTACATCATCAGGAAAAATCAACCAATGGTTGAACAATCGCTAAAAATTAATTCACGAATATCAGGCATTCTTTTTCACCTCTTTACCGAATTATCTCGATGAGAAAAATTACTTAGAAAACTTTGATTCGTGGAATTTCTTCATGATACCTTGTTGTGATAATAAGTTACGAACAGTATCTGAAGGTTGAGCTCCGTTAGCTAACCATTTTAATGCTAATTCTTCGTTGATTGAAACTTGTGCTGGGTTTGCAACTGGGTTGTAAGTACCAACTGTTTCAATGAAACGTCCATCACGTGGAGAACGTGAATCTGCAACTACTACACGGTAGAAAAGGGATTTTTTTCTTAGATCCCTATACGTTTTAAACGAATTTTAACTGCCATTATTTTTTTACACCTCCATGTTTTCATCTCACAGTTAGATATATTATCAGAAAAGAAATCAGTTGTAAAGTATTTTTTTCTTTACACCCTAACTTTTTATTTTAAAGATTTAATATCTCACTTTCTTTTCTCTTTAAAATGCCTTATTTCATTAAGAAAATTAGCGTTTTTTAATAGATTATTTGTTATAATATGGCTGATATTATACTTAAAAAGAAAAGAGTTGAAAAATATGCTAAATCCGAATAAACTATTCGAGAATTTTTCAAAGAATTCTTGGCTTTTGAATCAACCTTTGCAAAAAGCACTTTACGATTTATTTTCAATGTCAGTTTTTCTGTGATTAAAAATTTATTATTCATTCTTTTATGTGGATTTATATTATTAGGAATTTTTGGAACAGGAATTGATTAGGATATTTTGCAAGCTTGACGGCCAATGAAAAACCATTAACCCAAGAAGAAATGTCAGATGCGATTACGAATTTAAACTTAGTTTCTAGTTTTTATTATCAAAATGGAGAAAAAGATTTCTGATGTTACAAGCTGATGAAGTTCGTTTAGTAACTACACTAGATAACATTTCTCCGTTTGTAAAAAGATGGAATTGTTACGACAGAAGATAGTTATTTCTATCAGCATAATGGAATTGTTCCTAAAGCTCTAGTCCGTGCACTTCTCCAAGAAGCAGTATCTTCTAATGCAGGAGTTTCTGGTGGGTCTACCTTAACTCAACAATTAATCAAGCAACAAATTTTAACAAGTGAAGTAACTTTTTAAACGTAAAAGCTAATGAAATTTTATACGCTCTTCGTCTAGAAAATATTTTTCAAAAAGAACAAATTTTAGAAGCTTACTTAAACGTTTCTCCTTTCGGACGAAACCATAATGGATTAAATATTTCAGGGATTGAAGAGGCTGCACAAGGAGTGTTTGAGTATCTGCAAAAGACTTAACATTACCTCAAGCAGCATACTTAGTAGGGATGCCCCAAAATCCAATTTCATATACTCCCACACGAACTACGCTACCCTTAAAGAGGATGTTTCTGCTGGGCTTACTCGTATGAAAAACTGTTTTATTCAGTATGTATCGTGAAAAGAAAAATTACAAAACAACAATATGAAGATGCGTTAGCTTATAATATTACTCAAGACTTTTTAGCTCCTGAAGAAATTTCAACACAACGCCAATCATATTTAGTATCAAGCAGTCAATCGTGAAGCTACAAAAATTTTAATGAAAAAGATGGTTGAAAAAGCATCATTTAACTTACGATCAATTAAAAAGATACAGAATTGTTCAATCGATATTACGATCGTGCAAATGGTGAATTAGCTACAGGTGGTTACAAAAATCACTTCTACTATTGACAAAGGTATTTATGAAGCAATGCAAGATTCTACTGCTGCTAACGGAAGTAAAATTGGACCAACTTACCAAACCCTTTATATCCATCAAAATACAGGAGAATCAAAACAAACTGATATGGCACAAAATGGTGCTGTATTAATCGAAAAATAAGACTGGAAGAATTTTTAGGATTTGTTGCAGATAGAGATTTCCAAAGTTAACCAAGTAGACCATGCTTTTTACAACACATCGATCTCCTGGTTCAACGATTAAACCTCTACTTGTTTATGCTCAGCAATGGAAAATAATATTATTTATCCAGCTAGTATTATTCCAGACACAAAATTAGTATTTTTACAGCAAAATGGAACCTATTGGGAACCTACACAATTATGGAAATAAAAATTTCTGAATAATTTCTTAACAGCTCGTCATTCTATTAGAATTTTCTTTAAATAATCCAACTATTAAAATTTTCCAAACAATGCTTTCGAAAGGAATAAATGCTGGGGAATATTTAAAGAAAATGGAATAAAAAGGAATTGGTGAAGAAGAATATCAAAATATTGCCTTTGTCCCATTGGTGGTACAAAAACTGGACCTACTGTAATGGAACAAACAAGTGCTTTTTCCACTCTAGCAAACGGTGGTGTAGCATCACGAAGCATATTTAATTGAAAAATTGAAGATATTCATGGAAAAGTTGCATATCAGCATGAAGATGTCACTAGTGAAGTCTTCTCTCCAGCAACTGCTTATTTAACAAACCGATATTTTGCGTAAGGCTGTTTCTGCAACATATTTCTATAATATTAAAGCAACTTGAATTTTTAATGCAGATATAGCAGGTAAAAACTGGAACTTCGAATTTGAAGTAGATAATTGGTTTGTTGGTATACTCCAGAGGTAACACTTGGTTCATGGATTGATATGATAATTTTTATAGTGCTCGATACTCTATTACGGAAGCTGATTTGACGGACATCCAACTGAGAAGTTTAAGAAATTGACACCCTCATGAATGCTGTATACAGTGCAAAAACCAAATTTATTTAACCAAAATGCAAAAATTCGATCAACCTTCATCTGTTTATCAAGACTCTGTTGTATCAGCAACTGGAACAAAAATCAGAACAGCCACTTATAATGGAAAAAGTTATTTTATTAATGGAAACACAACAACTGACTTATTTAAAAAGGATTTTGGACCAATCGATCCAACTTATCATTTTGCTATTGGAGCTACTAATAATGAATTAGATAGATATTGGAATGGCCTAAGTGTTGAAGAACTTGAGAAAAAGAAAAGCAAAACAAGAAGAGGATAAGAAAAATTGACTTCTGAAGAACAGAAACCAACTCTTTCTACACAGACAACAAAATCAAGAAATTAAAGCTTTTTAAATAGAATCGATGAAACATTTAGTGAAGGAATTAAGCAGCGTCAGGTTGCTTAATTCCTTTTTAGTTGTTGAGCAAATAGTTTTAGACATTAGTAGAATTCTATTTCTAAAATGAGTAAAACTGCTGTAGCCATAGAGCATTTTCTTTTAGTACTTTTTATCTTGTTGTTAATCCTTCAATAGTTCCATTTGAAAGTGATGGATACTCACATGTATATTGAATATACGGTAAAAATTTCTTAAATGTTTATAGAACACGATTTAAATCCATCGACAGATATTTTTTGTTTGTACTCATTAATTCTTCTTTGAAATTCAATGAAATCTCTTCTTAAAAGCTTCTCTTAATTGATGTGCTATTTTCTTATTCTAGCTTTAATTCAAGATACTTCTTATAATAAAATAATCTACAATACCTTAAGAATGTGTTAATCAATCAAATAATCTGTAATAGTTATAGTAATAAGAATGGATTCATCTCGAGTTTTTTAATATGAGTTTCAGTAACTTTTAACACGTATTTAAATTTATCCCAAGACATATGTTCAGGCAACTTGTTTAAAGGACTAATTCTAAAATATTTAGCCGTTTTCATTGACAACTCTAAAAACAGTATAAATGGAAACATTCATTTTTTTAATGATAAACTGTTTCGCAACCTTTGACTTTAATTTTATTCTTTTTAAATCCACTTCCTCCATAGTATTTTTCCCATTTTACATTTTTATCTTTTTATTTGTAACAAAACTTCTGTATAGTAGTCATATCTTAAAATATTTTTGAACGATTTTTATATAAGGAATGAAGTCCTTTTTATATACACTAAAATAGGGTTGGTGGATTTTCTCCATCAACCCTATAAATTATAGAACTGTCGACTGCTACGTCTATTGCTACTTCAAAGAAGTCCATTTCGCCTATTTCACTTGGTGAATATGCCAAAATTCTATCCGCATATTCTTTTACAGCTATCTGACTGCTGAGAAAATCCCAGCTTTTTGCAGTATTCACTAAACTCATCTTTTGCCATTGCTTTTTCATCATTATAAGCTTCTTCAATTTGTTGTTGTGCATGAATATAAGATTCAAAAATCTACTAAAACACATAAATGGATCATCATTTAATAAATAATCTACTAAGAAATTAAAATTCATACCTCCAACAGTCATCGTACGAATAAAATCAAGTGTTTGTTTCACTCTTTCAGAACGATTATACCATTCCCAAGGTTTATACCCTTCTGCAACTAATTGATTTACTTCTTCTGTTTTTAATCCGAAAACAATATTTTCTTCACCAACCGCTTCTAAAAATTTCAACATTGGCACCGTCTAATGTTCCTAATGTAATGGCTCCATTTAACATCAATTTCATATTACCAGTACCACTTGCCTCTTTACCTGCTTGAGAAATTTGTTCACTGACATCTGCTGCAGGTAAAATAATTTCTGCAAGACTTACTTGTAATCTGGAATAAAGACTACTTTAATATATTCTCTTACTAATTCATCACATTCAATTAATTAGAGATTGAATGGATAAATTTAATAATATTTTTGCCATATCATAACCTGATGAAGCTTTTAGCAGCAAAAATAAAGGTTCTTGGAGTTGGTCTTAATCCTTGATATTTAATGGCTTGATATAAATAAACAATATGCAAAAGCATTTAATAATTGACGTTTATATTCATGAAGTCTCTTCACATGTACATCAAAAATAGAATTTGGATTTTACCGTAATTCCTAATGTATCTTGAATATAAGCTGCTAATTGTTGTTTCTTCTGATGTTTAATATTCTTTTAATGCATGTAGAACTTTCTCATCCTCTTTATACTCTAATAATTTAGAAATTTTAGATAAATCTTTTACAAAAATCAATACCAATTAATGATTCTAAATAATTCGTTAACTCAGGATTTTGCTTGTCCTAACCATCTTCTATGAGCAATACCATTTGTCACATTGCCAAATTTATCCGGATATAAAGAGTAAAAGGCACGGAAAAGTAGAGGTCCACTAAAAATATCACTGTGCAATTTCGATACACCATTGACATAATGGCTACCCACAATAGATAAGTTCGCCATCTTAATCATACCATCATAAAATAATAGCTGTTTCTGGTAATGTCATTTCATAGCCCATATCAATCACCCATTGACAGAAGCGACGATTAATTTCTTCTATAATAGAATAAATTCTTGGAAGAATTGGTTGAAATAAATCCACTACCCATTTTTCCAACGCTTCAGACATAATGGTATGATTCGTATAAGCAAATGTTTTTCGTTGTAATTTCCCAGGATTTTTCCCAAGAATAATGGTATTCATCAACTAATAATCTATAAAATTCTGCTACTGCCATAGCTGGGTGAGTATCATTAATGTGTAGAGCATTATATTCATAGAAGTTTTTCTAATGTTCCAAATTCATGATAATGATTTTTTTACTAATTGTTGTAGAGATGCACTAATGAAGAAATATTGTTGTTTAATACGTAATTCTTTTTCCTTCTCTTGTGCTATCAGCTGGATATAATAATTTAGAAATAGAAGATGCAATTGCTTCTGCTTCTGAAGAGCGAGAATATTCTCCACGTTCAAATAATTTCATATTAAATCCTGTTTTGGCTTTTGCTTCCCATAATCGTAGTGTATTAACTGGATCGTATCATACCCCTGAAATTAATAAATCATATGGTTCAGCTTGAATAGCCGTATAATTTTTCATGAGTCACACGGAATCCTTCTGGTGTCATTTCTTCTTTAATATTTCCATAGAAACGAACTTCTACTTCTTCATCACTACGATAAACTAAGCCATATTTTCCTAAATCTAACCAATGGTCCGGAAACTCTTGTTGCCATCCATTATTAATGACTTGTTTGAAAATACCATATTCATATAAAATTGAAAATCCTGTTACTGGATAATTTTGACTTGTTAGTGCATCTAAATAACAAGAAGCTAGACGACCTAAACCACCATTTCCAAGCCCTGGATCAGGGTTCAATTTGATAAATTTCCTCTAAAGAAATATGATGTTTACTTAAATATGTTTCAATTTCATGTTCAATTTCCTAAATTAAATAAAATTATTTCTTAAAGTTCTTCCAACTAGAAATTCCATAGACATATAATACGCACGTTTCACTCTACGTTTTTCAATTCTTGTTCATATCCGAAATTTCTTTTTGAGATAAAAATCTCACGAACACTTCTCATCATTGCTTCTATACTTGACGTTTACTAGCACGATCTATGGTTACACCAAATTGAATTTGTAATGTTTGTTCCATACGTTGTTGAAAATTTAATGAATTCACAAAACCACCTAACCCTTTTTATAAAAATTGATTGATATAATGAAAACGTATTGTTTCGCAGATTGATTCCAACTAACATCTTTACTCATTGCTTGAGATACAATGGATGCCCAATTTTCTTTTTGGAAATCATAGACATCTTTTGTTCGTCTTACTGCATCTAATAAATCTCCAGAATTAAAACTTTCAAATGTAAATCCTGTTCCATGAACCCCATCAAATGGTTGAACTGTATCATATAATCCTCCTACACGATGAACAATTGGAACTGTTCCATAACGCATAGAAATTAATTGTGATAATCCACATGGTTCGGTTTTTAGAAGGCATTAAAAATGCATCAGCAGGAAGCATATACTTTTGAAGACATTTCACTTGAGAACATGATTATACTTCTAACAACATCATGTCTACGATATTCTAATGAGCGTAAGGCTGATTCATAGTGTGCATCACCTGTTCCTAAAACCACCAATTGAATCCCCTAAGTCCTAGCAATTGGTCTGCTACATCTAATACTAAATCAATTCCTTTTGATGCGTTAATCTTGTAACCATTCCTACCATCATCTTATGAGGATTTTCTTCTAAGTCCATTTGTCTTTGAAAGGCTAATTTATTTTCTACTTTTTAGTAATAGAGGACAACGAATAATTTTTTCTAAATGAACATCAGTTTCTGGATTAAATGTATCTAGTATCTAATCCATTCACAATTCCTACTAATTTTCCTTGCTCCACTTGCAAAATTTTTATCTAAACCGTATGAAAAAAATATGGATTTAAAAATTTCTTTTTGCATAAGTTTGACTGACTGTATTCACACGATTTTGCTAATTGAATCGCTCCTTTTAATAAGTTCAAATCACCATTATAAATCAATGCATCAAAATACTTATTATCTAATCCAAATAAATCTCCCATACTATACGGATTAAACTTTCCTTGGAATTCAATATTATGAATCGACAATACAGTTTGCATTCCTTGATAAAAATTCCATCCCTCGTGATTTGAAATCATCTAAATAAATAATGGATAGTGCTGTATGCCAATCATTCGCATTAATAATATTAGGGTCGATAATCAATATGAGGTAAAATTTCTAATGCAGCTTTTGAAAAAGAATGCAAAAACGTTCACCATCATCTTCTTGTCCATAAACCGTTGAGCGATTAAAATACTGTTCATTATCAATGAAATAATAAGTAATTCCATCAATATTACACTCAAAAATACCACAATAAGCATGTCTCAGCCTAATTGCACAAAAAAATATGTTTTTTTATACTAAAAGGAAATTTTTCACGATTGATACTTGAGTAAAGTGGTAACACTACTCTTGCTTCTACTCCTTCGGCTTTTAATGCTTTAGGAAGTGATCCAATCACATCTCCTAGTCCGCCAATTTTTACAAAGGGGATGCTTCTGCAGCGATAAATAGAACTTTCATTATCATTCTCCTTTTTAGGTTAATAGGAACTTGCTTCTAATCAGTTTGAAATAAAATTCACTGATTATTTCCTATTATACTCTTATTTATCACAAATTAAACTATAATATTGTTTTGTTTTTAACTTTTTAATGAACTTTACATGGACGATAAAAACGACAGCCTTTCGACTGCCGTTTTTTTATTTTTCTATTTTTAATTGTTTTTGAATTAATTTTTCTAAAAGTTTGAGAATGAATTTTTTTGCTCGATTTGGAATACATTGCATCACTCGATTCGCATAAGGAGAATTGATAGAACGTGTATCTAAAATCCATATTTCTGCCTTCTCTTGATGCGGACGATTCATTCTTCCTAATCCTTGATAAAATTGTTGTAACATTTTTTCCAAGGCATAATCTTGGAAATAATGACGATTTTGTAATTTCATTTCCTCAGCAATGACTCTTTGCTGTAATTGTGTTGGATTTGGAAAAGGTAATTTTGGAATAATTAATTGATCGATGGATACCTCCCACTATCAAAAGCCTTCCCAAAAAAACTATACACGCCTAATAATAAAACAGATTCTTGTTGTTGAAATTTCCGCTGAACCTTTCTGCTCGACTGATTGGTTCGTTGAACTAATAAAAGGAATATCTGGATGTTCCAATAATACTTGCTCCAATTCCTCTAGCATTTCAATGGAATGAACTAATACTAGACATCTTCCTTGTGTTCTTTGATAAATATCTACTAATTGGTTCGCCAATAAATCCACTCTTTCAGGTGTCACAATGATAGAAGGAGTTGGTAAATCCGTAGGGATAAATACATGATGTTCGAAATTTTGATACGTTTTTGGTAAAAATAACCCATCTTCTTGTTTTATTATTGAATGAAATAGTGGCGTGAAGATTGGAATGGTTGCAGAAATCCCAATATACTGATGAATATAGGGTTGAATTTCTTTCCACATTTTTAAAGCAGATTTCATACTTTCTAGCTGTAAACTATATTGTCCTTTTTTCAATACATATGAAACTGCTACATATCCCTCTTCTTGTTTTAATAAGAGAACCATTTCTTGTACAATTTTTGTAAACAAGCATGAGTTTTTGAACCAGTTCATCATTCCCTTTAAAATCAAATGTTAGTTTTTAACAAATCTATACAAGCTGATTTTACCGCTGCTAATGTTTGATGATGAATACTCTTCTCCCATTCTTCTGCAGAAAGCAATATCACTGAAGTAGGATAACTTTCTTTTCGAATCATTTGCATCCATTCTTCATATAAGTCACAAATCTCAAGTAATCTCCTATTGATTTGTCTGGATTGGTGCTCTTGAGTACTCGACATTTCTAAATAACTTTCTAAATGGTATTCGTTCCACTCCATTTGTATTTGCCATAATGCATCAAATTCCAATAATTTTTGTTCTTGGCTTTCTAAAACATGCTCCAATTGTTGTACTTCATCCATTATCACAATTGGTTTTATCAAAATGGTCTCTTTGAGGAGCTTGTTTTAAATATTGCACTAAAAA
>BNJV01001561.1_pt1 | contig 187499 bp, 224 predicted proteins | sample 8540591 | NCBI WGS metagenome assembly BNJV01 (sample SAMD00202457, study PRJDB9452) | human saliva metagenome | host: Homo sapiens | reverse complement strand
GTTCAGGAACGAATATACAAGAGGTGAATAAGCTCATCAAGCAGTTTGACCAGACGCGTAAAATGATGAAAAATGGTTACGGGAAATCAAATGGCAAGCATGATGAGTCGCATGAAAAGGTATGAAAATGCCGGGTATGCCTAAGTTCTAAAGTCTGACGAATTGATTCACTATCATGCAGATTATTGACGGTAAAAGCAACTGCAACAGCAATCAAAGCTGAAATCGCTGAAGAGGTAAAGAATATCGTTTCAGCTGGTGGAAAACAGCCCTCATTTGGTGGCAGTGTTAGTGGGTCATGACGGCGGTTCAGAGACTTATGTGCGCAATAAGGTTATCGCTTGCGAGCAATGTGGCTTCAAGTCCACGCTCATTCGCTATGAAGCGGATGTTACAGAGGCTGAGTTGCTGGCTTGTGTAGACCGACTTAATAAAGATAAAGACGTCGATGGATTTATCGTTCAGTTGCCTTTACCCCGGCATATTGACGAGCAAAAGGTCATCATGTCTATTGATTTTCGTAAGGATGTAGATGGATTTCACCCCATCAATGTAGGCAGAATGTGCATTGGTTTGCCCTGTTTCATCTCTGCCACTCCATTGGGAATATGGACGCTTCTCAGTCACTATAACATTGAAACCAGTGGTAAGAAGTGTGTTATTCTCGGTCGAAGTAACATCGTGGGAAAGCCTATGGCGCAGCTGATGATGCAGAAACAATATGGTGATGCGACAGTAACCGTCTGCCATAGTCATTCAAAAGACTTGAAGAAAGAATGTCGTGAAGCCGATATAATCATTGCAGCTATCGGACAACCTAACTTCGTTACAGCCGATATGGTGAAGCAAGGTGCAGTCGTAATTGACGTGGGTACCACGCGCGTTGAAGACAAAAACACGCAAGAGTGGCTTTCGTTTGAACGGCGATGTAAAGTTTGATGAGGTCGCACCCAAATGTGCATTTATCACGCCAGTTCCTGGTGGTGTTGGCCCAATGACAATCTGTTCGCTAATGAAAAATACGTTGGCGGCAGGCAAAAAGAATATTACAAGTAGACTTATTAACATAAGTAGTAACTTGATTTTTTTATAACTCTCTAATTTTTTTATAGGGACTGGTACGCAGTGATGCGAGTCAGTCCCGTTTTTACTACAACAGGTAAAGTAAAACTGAAAGTAACGATGCTGTGAATTGACGCAGAAGATGAGCTAAGACGGCACAAATCGTGCGCCAATTTGATGCAAAAGTCAGAAGCATCTGGTGCCGAAAACGAAACACTCTGATTCTCAATGAGATAAAGTGTGTTGCAAACGAAAAGAAAAATAAATCATATAACATGAAACATAAGATAATACTTTTCTTGGCATTATGCTTGGGTGGTGGAGCCATTCAAGCTCAAAAATATAACGCCAGCCTATACGATTATGGGCAAAGATTCTACTTGTCAGGTCTTTGTTTATTCACCGAGTGCGCGCGAAGGACTTCATCTTGCCTTTCTCGGCGACGATGATCAGTGGCATGAAGTGGGCCAACTTTGTGCCTCAGACTATGGACCATGGGGAGCAGAAAAACGCATGTTTGACCCTTATGTGACTAAGGCTGCTGACGGAACGTGGCGTGCTGTGTGGTCAGTGAATGATAGTGCGCCTGTGTTTGCAGCGGCTTATTCAGATGATCTCATTACATGGCGCCCACAAGATTATCCCCTTGTGCGTGAGAAAGGGGTGAAAAAGTCCTGTCGTTTATCAAATGGGGATGGCTCTTTTTGATATTTATTTGAAGACTTCCAAAGGCAAACGCTATGTTCATGCCACAGAAGATTTTCGTCATTTTGAAGAAGATTCCATTCCATCACAAGCCGATGAAGTGCTTTGGCAGAAGGATAATGCCGTGATAAATGGGAAACAAAGTTCTTTGGAAATGCTTTCGATGTGTCGGCTTATCATCTTCAATTTATTCGTTCGTGGTTTGCTGGTTTGAAAGCCGATAACGAGCGTTATGCAGAGCAAATGAAAGACGATAAGTCGCGTTTTTGCAACTTTGAATCGGCCTGTTGAGGCTACCTTGCATGTTGACCTCACGAAAACAAAGCCGATAAGTGATAAGCTAATAGGCGTATTTTTTTCGAAGATATTAGTCGTGCAGCTGATGGTGGTTTATACGCACAATTACTTGAAAATGGAGATTTTGAGTATTCTCCTGCCGACCATCGAGGATGGAATAGTCAGACCGCTTGGACCTCGGATAAACCTATTGTGATAGCAACGGCAGAGCCATTGAGCAAGAACAATGCACATTATGCAGTTCTAAAATCAAGCTACTTTGACGAATCATGGGTTGGGATAATGTTATCTATGACCATGGCGAACAATTTGATTTTTCGGTTTATGCACGTTGTGTTGATCAGAAGAAAGCCACATTGCTCGTCCAGTTGGTTGATTCTTTGGGGCAGGTTTTTGACTGAAGGAAAGGTGAAGGTTGAGGGAAATAGCTGGCAGCCTTATTCACTATCGCTAAATACTTTGACCAAAAAGAGAGTGCAGCCCGTTGCACCTGTGCGTTGCAGTCTGCGTATTGTAAGTACTAAACCGGGAGATATTGCGATAGACATGGTGTCACTTTTTCCTCACGATACCTATAAAGGACATGGCATGCGTAAGGATATTGCCGAGACAATTGCAGCCTTGCGTCCAAAGTTTATGCGCTTTCCAGGAGGCTGTATGCTGCATGGTGACGGAATAAACAATATCTATCATTGGAAAGAAAGTATTGGACCACTTTATGATCGTAAGCCCGATCGCAATATATGGGGCTATCATCAGACGAAAGGGTTTAGGCTTTTTTGAATATTTTCAGCTATGCGAAGATCTTGGAGCAGCCCCACTTCCTGTGCTTGCTGCAGGCGTTCCGTGTCAAAATTCGGCTGCAAACAAAGAGGGTTTAGCTGGGCAACAATGTGGAATTCCTATGAATCAGATGCCTGCTTACGTGCAAGATGTGTTGGATTTAATCGAGTGGGCGAATGGTAATCCGGCTTCTTCGAAGTGGGCAAAGATGCGTGCCGACACAGGACATCCTGCTCCTTTCCATTTAAAAATGATAGGCATTGGCAATGAAGACCTTATTACAACGGCGTTTGAAGAACGCTATTTGATGATTTGTAAGGCTGTAAAAGCAAAATATCCTGATATAGAAGTTATAGGAACTGTTGGTCCTTTCCATTATCCTTCGGCTGATTATATTGAAGGATGGAAGGTTGCTAAGGCGAATAAATCAGTTATAGATGCTGTAGACGAGCATTATTATGAATCACCGGGCTGGTTTCTTCACAATCAAAACTATTATGATCAATATGACCGAAAAGGTCCGAAAGTTTACTTGGGAGAGTATGCTTCGCGCTCAAGAACGGTTGAGTCGGCCCTTGCTGAGGCTATACATCTTTGCAATATTGAGCGTAATGGCGATATTGTTGAAATGACAAGTTATGCTCCTTTGCTGTGTCATGAGAAGCATCAGAACTGGAATCCTGACCTTATTTATTTCAATGCGTCTCAAATAACGACAACTCCTAATTATCATACCCAGGCTTTATTTTCTCAATTCTCAGGCAATCAATATGTTGCTTCGCATGTTGATATAGCCAAAGATTTGGCCTATCGTGTTGCTGTTAGTGTGGTAAAAGATAGTAGAACGGGTGAAACAATGTTGAAATTGGTGAATGCTCTACCTGCAACAGTTAACTTAAAGTTAGACGGAATCAGTCTTCCTGATGACAGCCGTGTGGTTGGTTTTGATGGAAATCCAAGCGATATGAAGGTGAAAACGTTTGATGCTATGCGCCGGGAAAAGCTCATCAACGTGAAAAATAGCGTGTTGCAATTGCCGGCTTATAGTGTGATGGCCATAAGTTTTAATTCAAATATGGTGACAAAATAATTGATATCATAGTTCAATTTCCTCAATGCCTCCGAATGCTGTAAGGTTTTTCGAAGGCATTTTCTTTAGAAACAATCCACCATAAATGCCTGCACAAATGAGTACACCGCCATGAGCAAAGATGCCGACATGCTCAAATGGTTGTTGTTTTCAGCCAGTCAAGGAATGACGAAACGCGCTTGAACAGCATCGGAAAACTCTCACCTCCCGTGGCTTCAAGATGCATATAGTCTTCATACCACGCCAGAATGTGCGGGTCTTCTTTGGCAATATCGTCGTATAAACGCATCTCCCAATCTCCCATGTTCATCTCTTTCAGTCGGTCATCAAGTGTGGGATTATCGTATCCGCAATAAGAAGCAAGCTTGCGAGCACGTGTTAATGGCGAAGAGAACACGGCGTCAAAAGGTGGTTTTTTAGATAGGTTTGCTTTCGTGATTGCAGCCTCTTCACAGAATGAATCGGCTACGGGCACATCGCTCCAACCATAACATGTGCCTTTGGGAACATTCACTTTGGTGTGTCGAATGAGGGTAACTTTCATAAAGATGCTAATGGATGAAGTGAGATAATGACATAAACGAGGTAGAAACTCAACTCTGTTAGGAGGAAAACAGCACCGCAACAATCTCCGGTATAGCCTCCAATGCGGTGGTGCATCAATAGATAAAGGAGATAATAAACAAGTGCAGGAAGGGCTATACAGATATAAGGTAAGCCGAAGAAATACCACAAAGGAAGAGTTGGAAGCACGCCTTGTATGAAGAGACTTATACCAGATTTAATGCTCAACTTACGGTAAACGACTCGATTTTTTGCTGTATCTGCTGTTCGGGCATAAGGCATATATTGGATGAGATTGGCTGTAATCATCTTGAAGAAAGGGTCTGCAGTCAGAATCATTAATGCCGTTGTGTGGGCAGGAAGAATTGTAAAAGCACTGGTACAATAACATGAAATAAAGAATCAAACCGAGTACACCGAAGGTGCCAATACGGCTATCTTTCATGATATCTAAAATGCGTTTGCGGTCATTTCCGCCTCCGCCGAAGCCGTCAAGAAAGTCAGCTAAGCCGTCTTCGTGTAGGGCTCCAGTAATTAAAATGCGTATTACGATAGCCAAAATTGCGGCAAACGAAAAGAGGCATATACATCGAACCGAAGTAAAAAGTGGCTGCCATGCACGCTGAAGTGAGCCATCCTGTGAGGGGCCAAAACTCAATTATCGTTTCGTAGGCCTCTTTTTTAGGTTGATAGATGCGCCAAAAGGGGAGGCGAGTAAAGAATATTAGCGCTGCAAAAAGGCGGTCGCGCCATGAAATATTGTTTTGAATGTCTATCTGCATGAATTAAAAATATTTGGTGATATGTGCATTTTCAAAGTTATTCATCTCGTTAATCATGCGTACAGCAGAGTCAATAATGGGGTAGGAACATAAGGCTCCAGTGCCTTCACCAAGTCTTAAACCTAAAGATAATAAAGGCTTAGCATTCATGAGTTTAAGCATTTTGCGGTGTCCTCCCTCATCACTGCAGTGCCCATAGATGGCATAAGCCAAAAACTTCGGGGTGCATTTGAGACGCTGCCAACATGCAAGCGGTCATGATAAATCCGTCAACAAGGATGACCATGTGACGTTCGGCTGCACGCAGCATTGCCCCTATTGCCCCAACCATTTCAAAGCCTCCAAAATATGGAATGGCATCAATGGGCTGATAGCCTTGGGCAAAGAATCGGTCGATGGCAGTCTGAAGTACAGCTAATTTGTGTTGCATCTCGGTATGGTTTAGGCCTGCACCGGCTCCAATACATTCGTTTAAAGGAAGGTTTTTCAAAGATACTCATCCATATACTTGACGGACTTGTATTGGCAATTCCCATTTCACCTATACTAATAATGTTACATCCTTCGGCAAAACAATCATCTACTAATGTTGCACCTATATGCAACGCACGCTGGAATTGCTCATCATTCATGGCAGGATTATGAAGGAAATTCGCCGTTCCATGCGCGATTTTGTGATTGATAATGGCTGGATAGGCCGTTAAATCATGGTCTACTCCCATGTCGATGAGTCGCAGTTTAAATCCATGTTGACGGCAAAACAGGTTGACACCTCCACCTCCTTGTGTGAAGTTTATCATCTGTTGCCATGTCACATCTCTTGGAGATACCGACACGTTTTCACGCTCAATACCATGGTCTCCACCAAAAAGTAGGTGGCAAGGATGATGCAAAGAGGGAGACAATGTCTGTTGAATAAGTCCTATTTGCAAGGCTATTTCTTCCAATCTTCCCAGTGAACCTTTGGGCTTATTTAGATTGTTTATCTTCTCAATCAGCGACTTTTCTATGGATAGATTGGGTGCTTTTATATTAAAATTGATCATGTTATTTGATTTTAACTGGTATTCCTGACACCATCAGAACAACCTCATCAGCTTTTGATGCCACATATTGATTCATCCAACCCTCCATGTCTGTGAAGCGTCTTTGAACCACATTATCACTCACTCCCGCCACTACCAATCTCGTTAGTCACAAAGATAAATGTTGCATCTTGGGCCGTAAATTGATCAAATTCCTTTTTAATTGCATCGAGTGCTTCATCAATCACTGGCTCTTTTGGATTATTTTGGTTTGCATCGAAAAAGAAATTAGTGCACCAAAGCGTAATGCAGTCGACCACACATACCTTATTATATATAGTATGGTGCGACAGATATTTCTCTTCTTCGATATTAGTCCAATTGTCTCCTCTACGTGCTTGATGTCTTTTTACACGCTCCTTGAACTCTTCATCCCAAATACGTGCCGTGGCAAAATATATTGGTTGGTCGGTCATTGATAGGGCTAAGCGTTCTGCATACATACTTTTCCCAGAACGTTGTCCTCCTGTTATCAGTATAATCTTTTTCATATTGCGAAGATAATAAAAACTCGTTTAATAATAAGACCTTAGAGGTAAAAAAACAAGTATAAAATGAAATGATAATTTGATTAAATAATTGATATTTCTCATTTTTTTATGTTGTTGAGCATAAATTCCTTAGTAAAAATTTGGCAGTTCGAATATTTTTTTAATTACTTTGCACTCGTAAACAAGAAAAAAAGATTATAAACAATAATTATTAATTAATTTTTTTAGAGACATGAAAAAAAGTTAGTTTTATTAGCTGCTGCTGCCTTGATGACAGTATCAGCATCTGCACAAACTGTACAGGAAAGTAAGACTTTTGACAACATTTATGTTGGTGTTAATGGCGGTGTTGCTACAAAAACAACCGGTCATGCATGGTTAAAGGGTCTTGATCCAAATGCAGGTCTTCGCATTGGTCGCTGGTTTACTCCAGTTGTTGGTTTGGCAGTAGAGAGCAATGCTTATTTCTCAAATAAGCCTTATGCTTCAACAGGTACTATCGTTCGCTTCTTGAACACAAGCTTGTTGGGTACATTGAACTTCAGTAACTGGTTTGGTGGTTACACTGGTGAGCCTCGCTCATTCGAAGTAATCGCTGTAGCTGGTCTTGGTTGGGGCCACTTGTTTGGCAACACTGCAGAGTACAAGAGCTTCAAGCAGGTTAACAACTTGACTTCAAAGTTAGGTCTTGACTTCGCTTTCAACTTCGGTTCACAGAAGCAGTGGCAGTTCTATGTTGAGCCATCTATCGCTTATGGTTTGAACGATAAGAGCGGTACTCCTTACAACATGGGTAATAGCGGTATCCAGTACAACATCAACCACAGCTACGTTCAGTTGAATGGTGGTTTGATTTACAAGTTCGCTAACTCAAATGGTACACACAACTTCAAGATTGTTACTCCTCGTGATCAGAGCGAAATCGATGCACTTAACTCACAGATCAGCGATCTTCGTAACGAACTTGCTAAGAAACCAAAAGAGGTTATCAAGGAAGTTGTTAAGGAAGTTCCAGGTGCAAGCGTAGTTAACCCATTGTTCGTAACATTCGCACAGGGTAAGTCTAACTTGACAAGCGAAGCTAAGTCTGTTCTTGATAACATCGCTAAGGGTAGCACTGTACAGATTGTTGGTACATCTTCTCCTGAAGGTTCAAGCTCACTTAACAAGAAACTTTCTCAGGATCGTGCAAACGTTGTTGCTAACTACCTGAAGAATAAGGGTGTAAATGTTGAGCAAGCTAATGGTAAGGGCGTTCAAGGTACAACATCTAACCGCCTTGCTGTAATCTACGTAAAGTAATAAAGTAGACTCAATTTACAAGATATTCCCCGACGGAGCAATCCGTTGGGGATTTCTTTTTTAAATACTTCGTCTCTTAGAGAGTGTGTTTCTTGGGTATTGTTTCTGATTAAGCAATCAATGAAATAGATGAAAAGAAATATAGAATCACTATAATTCAATCTTCCTTCTCATGATATTATGATATAGAAGGTGCAAAAATAGTGTTATGATACCTCTTTGGTAGCGAAAACGATGAAATTAGAAAGCAAACCAAAAATAAGCTGTTTTGCAAGTTAAAAGTGGCTGAGATTAAGAGGTGTTTTTAATGTAGTTTACGCGATAAAATGAATGGATTTGTTTTTCAGGATAGGTTTCGTTTTATCGATTACTATATTTATGTTGGGAGATAAAGCAAAATGATATTGCGCTTAAAGAAAGTCCTTTAATTGCGCATCTTGACCAAAAATGGATTGAAAGTATTCGTTAGCAGCTTCGTATGGTAGGTTTGCTTGTTCAAAGAACGCTTTCATTTTAGCAAGCGCGCCCTTTTGTTCTTCATCATTAATCGTGTATTCCTTGAGTATTTTTAGACGTCTCTTCTTCAATTGATTCTCCGAGTCCTGTGAGGGCATCGAATGCAGAAAACTGGTTAGCATGCTCCCATGAAGAAAGCCTTTTACGTCCGATTGGCTCTACATGAGGCAGTTCAATGATGTCGTTATATTCACTTGTGTCTTCGAACATAGACATTTTAATTTTAAAAAGTATAGAGTTTCGCGAAATCGTTTCACGAAACCCTTTACTTTTAATCAATGTAAGTATCTAATATTTTGGTATGACCATTCACTGGAATAAGGTCATAATCTGCTATTTCTGCAGGGATCATACAACTAAATCCTTCGTGTAATTCAATCTCATCTCCAGTCGAATGAACGTGAATTTTGCAGTCGCCTTCAAGGCACATCACAATGACAAAAGCTGTCATGTTCCATGAGATTGCGGTGGAAATGGGGCAGTGGTGTCAATGATATGTACAGAGAAATATTCTGTTGAAAGCACCGTACAATCACACTCTTTCTGGTCAGAATAGTGTGTGCGATAGTCCTTTTCTACATGATAATTGAGTGCTTCTGCGGCTAATTCTGTATGTAGTTCGCGTGGCTTTCCATCTATTCCAGGACGATTATAGTCATAGATTCGATAGGTAAGATCACTACTTTGTTGAACTTCTGCAAGCAAAATGCCTCCGCAAATCGCATGAACGCGTCCTGCAGGAAGGTGAAAAACGTCTCCGGCATGCACCTCGTGACGAGCTAAAACATCTGTAATTGTGCCTTCAGCAATTCGCTTTTTTTATATTCATTTCGGTCTATTTCTTGTTTAGAAACCAACGTAGAGTGATGCGCCAGGATCAGCGTGAAGGACGTACCACATCTCGCTCTTTCCAAACTTACCATGCACTCGTTGCGCCATCTCATCATTGGGATGAACTTGTATACTCAAGTCATGTCGGGCATCAATAAACTTTACTAAGAGTGGCATTTTACCTGCATAACGCTCTGCAACATGCTTTCCAAGTATCTCGTTTGGATAGCTATCAATGAGCGAAATGAGGGTCTTTGCCTTTATAAATTCCGTTAGAAATGATGTTAACACTTGATGGAACAGCACTTACTTCCCATGATTCTCCAACAGGAGCAGTGTGCTTTGGCAGATGTTTCCAAGTTGTTAGTTTGTCTCCTCCCCATACCGTTTCATGAAGATTAGGTTCAAACAACAACGGATATAAATGTTTCATATTTGATTGTTGATTTTATTTAAGACTGTCTTGATACCAGGTATAGAGTTTCGCTACACCTTCTTCGATTTCTATTTTGTGTGTCCAGCCTAAACGATGTAACTTTTCTACGTCGATGAGTTTACGTGGAGTGCCGTTAGGTTTTGAGGCATCCCAAACGATTTCTCCAGTGAAACCAACTGTTTCTTTTGACTAAGTTTGCTAATTGTTTAATCGTGAGTTCTTTTCCTGTTCCGACGTTAATATGGCAGTTCCTGATTTCACCTAACGATGGAATAGCACCGCCTCGACCTTCAGAATTATTACGATCTACAACACCATCTGTCTTTGCATCATAGAAAACAGATGAGTATTTATCAATGCCTATGATGTCTTTGAAGTCAACATTCAATAGCACATGTACGCTTGCATCAGCCATATCTTCACTCCAAAGGAATTCACGGAATGGACTACCATCGCCCCATAACGTCACCTTATTATCCTCTATGCCATAGAAAGCGAGGGCTTTTAAGATGCGTTCTTGCGTGTTATTACCGTCTACATTGCCTTCACCAACAAGCTTTACGCAAGGCTGGTGGAGGGTTGAGTGGACGTTTGATTCATGTCGTTGTTAATAGCATTCCAGTCTCCATCATGAATGAGTTTGGCTAAGTAAATCTTACGCATCATGGCAGGCATCACATGACTATTCTCCAAATGGAAGTTGTCATTAGGACCATAAAGGTTAGTAGGCATGACAGCAATATAGTTCGTTCCGTATTGCAAATTGTAGCTTTCACACATCTTAAGTCCGGCAATTTTGGCGATTGCATATTCCTCGTTGGTATATTCCAAGGGCGAGGTGAGTAGACAATCTTCCTTTCATTGGTTGCGGTGCATCCTTTGGATAGATACATGTCGAGCCTAAGAATAGTAATTTTTCACCCCATGTTTATACGCGTTTTCAATCACATTGCATTGCATTTTCATGTTTCTGCATGATGAAATCTGCACGATAAAGAGAGTTCGCCATAATGCCTCCGACGAATGCAGCAGCAAGAACTACCGCATCAGGGTTGTACCTCATCAAAGAATGATTTGACGGCAGATTGGTCTGTCAAGTCAAGCTCTTTATGACTCCTTCCGATTAGGTTTGTATAGCCACGTGACTCTAAATTCTTCCAAATGGCAGAGCCAACAAGTCCATGATGGCCTGCAATGTAAATCTTACTATCCTTTTCTAATGTCATTTCTTTATTCTTTTTACCTTATTATATAGTCTATTTTTTGCGTGTAGCTCTGATGAAGAATGTAATCAAACAGATGTAAGCTATCAAAGAGCACACTTGACTTGCGGCACTTGTCAACCAGGTTGGTGACACAGCGAGCTTCATGTCGGACAACCAAACCTCAAAAACCTGCAAACTTCAGCAGTGCACTTATCACGCCCATCAATGCTCCACCAGCAATAAAACCGCTTGCAATCAGCGTACCACGCTCACCGCGTTGCTTGTTCACTTCTTCATCTTTACTGCGAGAAGTAACCCACCAGTTGATGGCACCTCCCACAACCAATGGCACGTTTAGCTCTAAAGGAATGAACATTCCCAATGCAAAAGCGAGCGCAGGAACCTTACATAGCGTCAGGATTATAGCCAAAGCAGCTCCTATACCATATAGAATCCATGGCGCACCTACACCGTTCATAAGAGGATCTATGACTGCAGCCATCGCGTTAGCTTAGTGGTGCTGCCAGACTGCCGCTTGCGAAACCATAAGTCTCATTGAGTAACATCATCACGCCACCAACTGTTGCTGCGCTGACCAAAGTACCCAAAAACTTCCAACTTTCCTGTTTCTTTGGCGTCGTTCCAAGCCAATATCCTATCTTCAAGTCAGTGATAAAGCTACCCGACATGCTTAAAGCGGTGCAGACAACTCCTCCCATAATGAGGGCAGCCAGCATGCCGGCAGAACCTTTTCAAGCCTACGGCAACCATCACAACACTGGCAAATATCAACGTCATTAGCGTCATTCCTGATACTGGATTGCTACCAACGATGGCGATAGCATTAGCTGCAACAGTCGTAAAAAGAAAGGCAATGACGGTCACAAGCAGTATACCTACCACAGCAAATAAGATGTTTCCTTGCATCACTCCAGTCAAAAAGAAGATGAAAAGTGAGTAATAATACCACAATACTTCCTATGGCAATAATCTTAAAACTGATATCTCTTTGAGTGCGTTGTACGTCATCTATGTTCCCACCTTTACCTTTTAGTTCACGTGCTGCCAGTCCAACAGCATCACGGATGATACCCCAACTACGGATAATTCCGATGATACCAGCCATAGCTATGCCTCCAATGCCGATGCTACGTGCATACGATCTGAAGATTGTTTCAGGGTCCATAGCGCCTACAGTGAGTGTAATGGAAGGGTCCCACTGGTTTAATACTTGGTCATGGAATAGTAACGACATGCCGGGAACTATCAACCACCACACTGCAATGCTACCAAAACAGATGTATAGTGCATATTTTAAGCCTACAATATAGCCCAAACCAAGGACGGCAGCGCCTGTATTGACTTTGAAAACAAGCTTTGCCTTGTCGGCCAATTCTGTTCCCCAACCTACCACACGGCTTGTAAAGTTCTCATTCCACCAGCCAAGTGAGGCCACAATAAAATCGTAAAGTCCACCTACAAGACCTGATAATAACAGCGGTTTTGCCTGATCTCCACCTTTCGCTCCACTCATTAATACTTGAGTTGTGGCTGTAGCCTCGGGGAAAGGATACTTGCCATGCATGTCGCTTACAAAGTATTTGCGGAAAGGAATAAGGAATAATATACCGAGAACACCACCTAATGCCGAGGCCATGAATATCTTAAAGAATGATGTTGTCATTTCAGGATACTTGGCTTGCAATATATATATGGCAGGCAAAGTAAAGATAGCACCAGCTACAACAGCACCCGAGCAGGCGCCGATACTTTGAATAATAACGTTCTCTCCAAGTGCATTGCGACGCTTTGCGGCTGTAGACGCGCCGACAGCAATAATGGCTATGGGGATAGCGGCCTCGAAAACCTGACCTACTTTGAGTCCAAGATAGGCTGCAGCTGCTGAAAAAAAGCACTGCCATGAGAATGCCCCAAATGACTGACCAGCTATTCACTTCGGGATAAACCTTGTTGGGGCTCATCACAGGTTCATACTTTTCGCCTTCTTTTAGTTCGCGAAATGCGTTCTCGGGCAGCTGTACTGCCTCCATGTCTTTCGTTTCTTTTTCCATAATTCCGTATTATCTTACAAAGATAAAACAAATGAATATAAAATCAAAAATTATTGGTTCTATTTAGTCAATATAATTTGATTTTGGATTCTCTAAAAGCTTATACTTCTGTCAAAAAGAAATAAAAAAACCGGGAGACTACAAGGGTCTTCCGGTTTAGTTTTTTATTTATTTCAATAAGTCGGGACGCAAACGTTTTGTCCGTTCCATTGCCTGATCAAACTCCCATTGGCGTACTTTCGCTTCGTTTCCACTCAAAAGAATGTCTGGAACCTTCCAACCTTTATAGTCAGATGGGCGAGTATATATAGGTGCTGCAAGCATATTGTCTTGAAAAACAGTCGCTCAATGCACTTTGTTCATCACTGATTGAGCCTGGAATTAGCCTCACTATGGCGTCTGTCATCACTGCAGCGGCCAACTCTCCGCCTGTAAGCACATAGTCACCAATACTTATCTCTCGCGTAATCAGATGGTCTCTGACGCGCTGATCAATTCCTTTATAGTGGCCACAGAGGATAATCATGTTGCCTTTTAGGGATAGTTCGTTGGCTAAAGGCTGGTCAAACTTCTCGCCATCAGGGCTGGTGTAAATCACCTCTTCATAGTCGCGTTCGGCTTTAAGCGCAGAGATGCATCGGTCAATAGGTTCACATTGCATCACCATTCCTGCGCTTCCACCATAAGGATAGTCGTCAACGCGACGCCATTTTATCAAGTGTATAATCGCGAAGGTTATGTAACCGAATCTCAACAAGCCCTTTTTTTCTGTGCTCGAGCAAGGATAGATTCAGTGACAAAGCCCTCAATCATTTCCGGGATTACTGAAATAATGTCTATTCTCATGACTGCAAAAAGTAATGCTTTTTCTTTGATTGAACAAAGCATACTCATGCTTTATCGGCATCGAGTTGCATATTTAATATTATTCTTTTCCAAACTTTTTCAATAAATTCTTCTTCTGAGATTATGGGGATTCCCAACTGTTGTGCCTTCTGATTCTTAGAGCTTTGAGAGGCTACATCGTTGTTAATCAGATAGTCAGTAGACTTGCTGACGCTTCCCGTTACCTTTCCTCCTTGACTTTCTATGTATGCTTTCAGCTCGTTACGATTCTTATAATGTGTCACATCGCCAGTCACAACAAAGGTCAATCCCTTGCAACTGTCGCCCTCAGCCGCTGTGTTTTCTTGGCTCACGCGTACTTGTTGAAGCAGTTCTTCAACCATAGCGAGATTTTCTTCATCATGAAACCAAGTCACCACTTGATTGCTTTTTTCGGGTCCAATGCCTGCAATGAGAGAAAAAGGTGAGTCGCTTGCCGGAACAATATTTTTCGCTTTTACCACTTGCAATGGTGATAATATCTTGCAGCGAATAGGCACTTAGCAACCTTTTACATACGTCTTGACCACACAAAGGAATGCTCAACGCATATAGAAAGTGGTGTGCTTCCACGTCACGTGCTTTCTCAATAGAGCGCAAAAGGTTGCGAACGCTCTTCTCACCAAAACCATCTGTTGACGAAAGTTGAATGGCGTGTTCTTTCAATTTGTATAAATCGGCATAGGTTTTTACCCATCCAAAGTTGATAAACTTAGCCACTGTTTGCTCTGACATGCCATCGATGTTGACACCTTCTTTGCTTACAAAGCGTGCAAACTTACGCAGTTGTTTCGCTGGGCATTTGGGGTTTGTGCAATGAAGGGTCTTTGTTTCGCTGACCGAACTAATCGTTATGCGGGTTGGCGCATTGCAAACCGGACAAGAACATGGAATGTCTAAGTCGCCAACTTTCTCGATAACACGAATCACTTTCGGTATAATCTTGTTGGCTTTGATAACACTTAGTTTCGTTCCTTGACCGCCGATACCTAATCGTTCACATTCACTGATATTGCAGAGTGAGGCACGTTTTACACTCGTTCCTCCAAATCGACAGGTGAAAACACGGCAACAGGTGAGATTGTATTGGCTGCACAACTCCATTCTACATGGTCTAACACGGTGTCAGCACTTTCATCTTGCCATTTAAAAGCAAGGCCCGCACGCGTTGCATGATGCCCCGTGACGCTGCCAGTTTGGGCAAACGCCGTGTCATCATAGGTAATCACCAAGCCATCTACAGGGTAGGGGTTCTCTTTTCCCGTTACTTTCTCTGTCCATTTTGCAATGACTTGTTCTATGTTTTGCAGTGTTGGGATGTTCTATTTCCTCACGTTCTACCGCCTTCATACCATTCTTTTTCAAGCCAATCCATACGCTTTCCCCATGACGTTATGACTTTCATCGGTGTAGACTAATGTAAAGGGAATCCACACAAGATGACGCTGTTTGACTTCATTAATGTCTTTTAATGTCAGCGAACCTGAAGCTAAGTTGCGTGGGTTTGCATATTCTTCTTCGCTCTCAATATTAAATTGTTCGAAGTCGGCATAACTGATAACACATTCTCCTCTGACTACAACATGGCCCTTGTTCTTTATCTCTTGTGGAATGCCTTGAATGGCAGTAGCCAAATGAGTGATGTTTGTTCCGATGTGTCCATTGCCTCGTGTCACCACCTTTGTAAGTTTTCCGTTGTCAAAAGTGACTACAAGTGTCAGCCCATCAAGCTTTCCAACTCAGCCAAATAGGACGCTCTTCTGCCCATTTCGCGAGTTCAACGGGTTGCTTGGTCTTTGCTAATGAGAGGGCAGGAAATTCGTGTTCTTCCTTCTTTCCAATAATATTGTCTTCCGAAACTCGGTTGGTTGGTGAGTCGAGGGAATTGCTGCCCAGTCTCTTTTTCCAAGCGTTTCACTTCGTCAAACAAGGCATCCCATTCGTAGTCTGACATCTGTTCGCCCTGTCCATTATAGTATGCATTGGCCGCGAAATTAAAGCTTGTCAACAAGCTCTCGCATGGTTCTTAGTTTGTCTTCTGCCATTTTATAGAATTCAAAAGTTATGGTTTAGCAAAAATACAACTTTTATATCATAAACTATTCTCATTGTAGGAAAAAGTTGATTCTTGCGTTTTGGGGTAGTGTTTCAAATAGTAATGGATAATGATATAGTTTATATTGAGATGAAATAATAGTAATATTCTGATAATCAATAAATAATAAATTGTTTGTAATTCATGTCATTTCGGTGTGTAATCTGCCTCAAATCATGCGGTGAAATGACGCAGAAGACACACCGAAATGGCGCAAATTCAAATACCATCTTATGGGTTAAGAAAATTAATATCCATGCTTTGTGCTTTTGAATAGCATGGTTTATTGTTTGATTTTTGATGAAATTATACTGCAAAGGTGGTAGGACAGCATCGCGATAACCTGCAATATCTCTATTGATGTTGCACTGGTGCAAACTTCACGCATACGGGATGCTGAACCAAAATGTCTTGATGTGTGTCGCTTAGTAAGCCTGTTTGAGGGTTGCGTGCATAGACTTGAATCTTATTTGCATCACGACAAGCGACGAGAACAAACTTTCCATTCGGTGTGATGATAAAGTTTCGAGGATGCAATCCCGTGGGTTGTTGTCCAACGCGAACAAGCTTTCCCGAAGCCAATCTCTTGAAAATGGTGATTCCATCGCCTTTTAATCGTGTGCTCGCATAAACGAACTTACCATCAGGACTGAGGTGAATATCGGCTCCACCGCGGGCTTTTGCATCGTCAGCAGCAATGGTTTGGAAGCGTTTCAGCAGGCCATTGGCATAATGGAATGCCGTGATGTCGCCCGATAATTCACTCATAAGGTGAGACGTCTTTACCATTGGGTGAGAATGTGAGATGACGCGGACCAGAGTCTTTGTCAACATCAACCGGCACGGAATAAGGTGTGAGTGTACCTGCTGTTTTGTTGTATTTGAATGATAGAATCTGGTCTGCACTGAAGTTTGTTGCTAACATATAACCATCTTTTGTGAATCGAGTGCAGTGCACATGAGGCTTGTCTTGTCTCGTCAAGTCAGGGCCTCCAATCGTTCCTTTGTGTTGACTGGCCATGGGTTTCAAGCTTCCGTCGGCTGCAATTGGAAACACAGAGAGACTTCCTCCCGAATAGTTTGCCGTCATAACTACGTGTCCATCGGTCTCCACATAACACGGATCTTCGCCGTGTGTGCGTTGAGTGTTGATGAGTTTCATGCTTCCATCTCGCTCGAAGGCTATGGCATTCAAGCTTGCTGTGGTATCATTGTTCTCGCTGACCGCATAGAAATATCGGCCATTTGGTGCGAAAAGCAAGATATGAAGGGTTTTTAAGTGCCAGCGAATGTTGTGCAGTTGCCTTTCCCCGTTTGTTGGTCAAAAAGAAAAGAATAGACTCCTTTGCTGCCATTATCAGTATAGGTTCCGATAACCATATTGAGCTTGTTGTTCGCTATACAGAGGGCTGGAAGGGCAGAAGCCACCACACTTAACACGATTGTTTTTGTCTTCATTGAATTTATTTTTTTATGATTTGATATTGTTATTTGTTCTCTTTTTGCACCTTATAATATTGTTATAGTATCATGGGATTGGTTTGTCTGAACTGGTTAGGAGTGGTAGAAGTGAGCCTCTTGAAATACTTACAGAAGAAGCTTACCGTAGGAAAGTTCAGCTCATCAGCAATCTCTATAATCGTTTTATCACTGTGTTTCAACAATACTTTGGCTGAAGTAATCAGGGCACGAGTCTATCCATTCTTTTCCCTGTTTGACCGCTAACAGCCTTCACAACCGTACCAAGATAGCGGTCGGTGAGGCACATCTTTTCAGCATAGAAGCCCATTTGATGTTCTTGTTTGCAGTTTTTGTTGACTAAATAGATAAAGCGTTCGAAGATGTTTCGCTCGTTAGAATGTTGCTCAATGATGTTTGTTTTTCACTGCAGAGAAGTGGTAATCATATTGTAAAATGATAGTACGAATGATGCTTTTGATAACTTGTTGATTATTGACTTGTTGTGAAACGGTTTGCAAAAGCAAGCTGAACATTTGCTGAATCAAGTCGCTTTCGCTCGCAGTGAGTATCTTTTTGAGCGTCTTTCATCGTTTGATTGAACGTTGAAGATAGGGCATCATTCATGACGATATGCATGAAATCGGGAGAACAAGTCATTCCCGTTAACTTGAAATCTTGCGTCACTTCGATGGGTTGAACAATGGTACCTGGCGTTATAAATACTATCATTCAGGAGTTAGTTGCTTATCAATGAGGTTGATACGGGCGTGTGCTTGTCCCTGCACTTACATAGCCGAAACGATAGTCTTGCAGTTGAAAGATGGAGTCAAATCGCAACACAGCTTGGATTAAATAGTCCATATTCACAACGATAGTGAAGTCTTGTAAGACCCTAAACATTACTTGCTTTGTCAAGTTTGTTGGACTCAATGAGTTGCTTAAATCGGTCAAATGTGAGCGAAACGGGTTTGCCTTGCATTGCTTTTTATGGATAATATGATACAAAGATAATTCTTTTTTTCTGTATTATAGAACTTTTTCTCTTTAAATCTAACGAATAGAACATTATCCATTTGAAATAGATAACAAAGAGTTTGTAATAAGTCTTACCTTTGCAACATAGAAAAAAGAAGATAATGAAAAAGAGATTATTATTCGTTTGCTGTTTGTTGCCTTTGCAATTATGGGCACAAAAGCTGACATTAGAAGCCTGTAAACAAAGTGCAGAGATAAATTATCCGGCGGTAAGTCAGTATCATTTGATGGAGCTTACACGTGATTTCACCTTGGAAAATGCTGCAAAAGCTTGGTTGCCTCAAGTGTCTGTGTCGCTTAGTGGCGTTGCTTTTACAGACTTGTTGAATGTAAGTGGTGTGATGAAACAAATGGGAATGGAGACTAAAAACACGTTGGCTTCGGGCATGGTGATGCTGAATCAGAATGTGTATGATGGTGGAAAGATTCATGCTCAGCGTCTGATTGTCCGCGCACAAACCGAAGTTCAGCGTCAGCAATTGGCTGTTTCGCTGTATGATTTGAATCGGAGAGTGGAGCAACTCTATTTTTGGTGTGCTGCTGTTGGATGCGCAAATCAAACATACATTGTTGCTGATTGACGACTTAAAACTTAGTCGGCAGACCATTGAAGCAATGATGCGAGGAGGTGTTGCCAATCCAAACGGATGTCGATGCAGTGGCAGTTGAGCAAGAGAATGCATTGCAATTGCTCGATGCGCAGCAGGCTTCGAGACAGTCATATCTTAAGATGTTGGGCCTCTTTATACATCAATCGTTGGATAAAAGACGTGCAATTGCAGTTGCCTGTTGTATTAGATTTGAAGTCGGAAGAAGTGAAACGCCCAGAACTTTCCTATTTTCAAGCACGCGAAAATCAGTTAGATGCGGAGCGAAAACGATTGAATGCAAGTCTTCTTCCAACGCTAAAAGCCTTCGGAATGGGCGTGTATCATACAAAGGTTACATCGCTGATACACAATGGAATGCTTGCTGGTGGTTTAACTTTAAGTTGGAATGTTGGAGCCTTATATACGCGAAAGAATGATCTTCAAAAGCTAATGGTGCAGCAACAGCAGATAGAAAGCGAGCGCGCTACCTTTCTTTTTAATAATCATTTGGAGGTAGAAACAGCCGAAGGGAACATAGCTATGCTCAAGAAACAACTGCTTCGGGACGATGAAATCGTAAGACTTCGGGAGCAAATTCGCGGAAAGAGCGAGAAGAAAGTACGCTTAGGAACGGAAAGTATCAATGAGATGTTGCGGGATATTAATGCAGTTTCCAAGGCACGTCAACAGCGTTCGACTCATGAAATCCAATTGCTTGAAGCCTTATACGCACTTAAAAATACGATAAATCAATAACAACTGAACGGAATTATGATGAAGAAAATAATGTTATTTTGCTGTAATGTGCCTGTTGATGGCTGCAGTAACAATGATAATGTCTTTGACGCAACAGGAACTTTCGAGGCAACAGAGGTGACTGTTTCAGCCGAACAAACGGGCAAACTGATTCGCTTTGATATTCAAGAAGGTGGAAAAGTTGTCGTAAACAAGGAGGTTGGATGTATTGATACCATTCCCTTTTATCTGAAAGCACGGCAGATTGGTGCACTAAAAAATGGTGTATCAAGCTCAGAAACCGAATGCTTCTACGCAGGTAGCAGCCTTGCGTCAGCAGATTGTTAAGGCCCAAGAAGATGTCAAACGCTATGCGGAGTTGGTGAAAGATGGGGCTGCCAACCGGAAGATATTAGATGATTCGCGAAACCAGTTGCTTGTTCTTCAGCGACAGTTAGCAGCTCAAAATTCCACCTTGGGTAACTCTACGCGTAGTCTTTCGGCTCAAATGGGGACGGCAGATGTGAGAAACTGCAAGTCATTGACCAGCTTCGGAAGTGTCATATCACGTCACCTATCAGTGGAACTGTATTGAGAAGTATGCTGAACAGGGGTGAGTTTGTCATGACAGGAAAGCCTCTTTTTAAGGTCGCTGATATCCAACGGCTTTATCTTCGGGCTTATATCACGAGCCAACAACTAAGTAAAGTGAAGCTCGGTCAACGTGTAACTGTCTTCTCAGATTACAGGGAATAACCTACGTAAAAAGCTATCAAGGTGTGGTGTCATGGATATCATCTCAGAGTGAGTTTACACCCAAAACTATCCTCACAAATGACGAGCGTGCCGACTTGGTTTATGCCATAAAGGTGGCTGTTAAGAATGATGGTAGCATTAAAATAGGTATGTATGGCGAGGTCAACTTCTAATCATCAGCCGTCAATATCTGTCAGAGCATTGTCTAAAAAGCTATGGAAGAGTGCAGGCATTACATGACGTTTCGTTTGATGTTGAGCATGGAAAGATCTTTGGACTCATAGGACCTGACGGCTCAGGGAAGACCACTTTGTTTCGTATTCTGACGACACTTTTCGTTGGCAGATGCAGGAAAAAGCCAGTGTAGATGGGTTTGATGTAGTTCGGGATATGAATGATATTCGGAAACGAGTAGGGTATATGCCTGGCCATTTTCACTCTATCAAGACCTTACAGTGGAAGAGAACTTGAAGTTTTTTGCAACACTTTTCTCCACAACGATAGCCGAAAGCTATGACTTAATCGCTCCAATCTATTCGCAGATAGAACGATTTAAGACGCGAAGAGCAGGCGCTTTGTCTGGTGGAATGAAGCAAAAAAACTGGCGCTATGTTGTGCTTTAGTGCATAAGCCTTCCATTCTTTTTCTTGACGAACCCACTACGGGTGTCGACCCCGTTAGCCGTAAAGAGTTTTGGGAAATGCTTGTAACCTTGAAACAAAATGACATCACAATAGTAGTTTCTACGCCTTATATTGACGAAGTGTTGCAGTGTGATTGCGTGGCATTCTTACATGAAGGCTGGGTTGAAAGGAGTAGGGAATCCCAAGACAATATTAACGCAATTCAAAGCTATTTTCAATCCACCCATGTTGTTACATGAGGGTAAACGACAACCAGAAGGAACACGAAGAAAACGTCATTCAGGTGCAACATTTAGTGAAATCCTTTGGAGATTTCCGTGCCGTAGATGACATTTCGTTTAATGTTCGCCGTGGAGAGATCTTCGGTTTCCTTGGTGCTAATGGTGCAGGAAAGACCACAGCAATGCACATTTTGACGGGACTTAGTCAGCCAACTGGGGGACATGCCACGGTTGCAGGCTTCGATGTGTCTACTCAGTATGAGCAAGTGAAGCGACATATTGGCTATATGAGTCAGAAGTTTTCACTCTATGAAGACCTTACTGTGACTGAAAACTATTCAATTGTTTGGTCATATCTACGGCATGAAGTCTGCTGATATCAGCCGCAAACTCAATCAGTTGCTCCAACAATTACAGTTCACTGACCATGCCAACGACATTGTTTCTTCCCTCCCATTAGGCTGGAAACAGAAACTCGCTTTCTCCATAAGTATCTTCCATGAGCCTGATATTGTGTTCTTAGATGAGCCAACTGGGGGTGTCGATCCAGCCACAAGACAGCAGTTTTGGATGTTAATTTACGACGCAGCCAGAAGCGGAATAACTATCTTTGTGACTACACATTACATGGATGAAGCCGAATATTGTGACAGAATTTCTATCATGGTAGATGGTAAGATAAGTGCAATCGGGACGCCTTCTGAACTTAAATCACAGTTCAATAAACGTGATATGAATGAGGTTTTTACTTTCTTGGCGCGACAATCCAACCGACAAAGTGTTTAGTATGAAAGAGTTTTGGTCATTTATTATTAAGGAAACACAACACATTATGCGTGATAGACGCACGATGATGATACTCTTTGGTATGCCCATTATACTGATGTTGATCTTTGGTTTTGCAATCTCTACTGACGTAAGAAACGTGAGAACCGTTGTCATTATGTCTCAGATTGATCATCAAACACAACGGATGATTAATGCACTTGATGAGTCAGAGTATTTCAAAGTGCTTTATAAGGTGCACACACCTGCCGAAGCTGAGCAGCTGATTCGTAATCAAAAAGGCTGATATGGGGATTGTTTTTAGTACTGATTTTGCCAGCAAACATGGTGGAGTTCAGCTCATTACAGATGGTACAGACCCTAATATGGCACAGCAATATAATAATTATGCTTCACAGATTATGGGCACTCAGCTGATGAATGTCATGCAGAAAAAGGCCTCAAGTGCCATTGCTTTGAAAATGCTTTATAACCCCCAAATGAAGAGTTCCTATAACTTTGTGCCGGGAATCATGGGGATTTTTGTTGATGTTAATATGTGCAATGATGACGAGTATCAGCATAGTTCGTGAGAAAGAACGAGGCACAATGGAGGTGTTGTTAGTGTCACCTGTGCGCCCGTTTCTAATCATATTGGCGAAAGCAGTGCCTTATCTTGTGTTGGCATTTGTTGTGCTTTTAGCGATTCTTCTCATGTCACGTTTCGTGTTGTTTGTACCAATCGCTGGCAGTCTTTGGCTCATTTTACTTGTCTCAACGATATATATATTCATGGCTTTATCCTTGGGATTGCTCATCAGTACGATAGCAAAGACACAGATGGCAGCCTTATTAATGTCGGCCGTTATGCTGTTAATGCCTTGCACTATGCTAAGCGGCATGATGTTTCCTATCGAGAGTATGCCTCGTGTTTTGCAATGGGTTGCGGCACTGATTCCACCGCGTTATTATATCTCTGCAATGAGAAAATTACTCATTATGGGTGTATCGTTTCGATATGTTTTGCCAGAAGTCATCACCCTTTTAGGCATGACGACGCTCTTTTTGACGGTAGCGTTGTTGAAATTTAATAAAAGATTGGGGTAGTATGCTTATTCTTTATCTCATAAAAAAAGAGTTCTTACAGATGAACCGCAATCACTTTCTGAAAGTGTTGGCGTTGGTTTATCCTGTGGCTGTTATGTGTGTATTTCCTTGGGTGATGCGTATGGACGTGAAAAACGTAGCGGTTGTAGTGGTAGATAACGACCATTCTACACTTTCACAACAATTGGTTCATCGCATAGAAGCAAGCCATTATTTCGTCTTTAAGGGGCAGAAGGCTTCGTATACTGATGCTTTAAGTGCCGTAGAACAATGTGAAGCAGACGTGATAGTAGAGGTTCCTGCGCACTTCGAACGTAATAAAACACGGGGTGAACACCCTCAAATACAGATTGCGGTAAATGCTGTTAATGGGTCGAAAGGCATGTTGGGGGCTTCATATATGAATCAGATTGTGACCGCATCTGTTGCTCCAGAAGGACTGCTTACCACTTTAAGTCAGCGTGTTTCAACCTTATATTTATATAATAAGCACTTAGACAGTAAGCGATTCATGATTCCTTCACTCTTTGGAATCTTGCTAATGATTATCTGTGGAGCCTTGCCTGCCCTGAACATTGTAGCCGAAAAGGAGGCTGGAACGATTGAAGCTATCAACGTAACTCCTGTGAGTAAGTTTACGTTTATCATGGCAAAAGCTCATTCCCTTATTGGCTACTTGGCATGTTGGTCATGACGATTTGTATCGTCCTTACAAAGGTTTTTTTATATGGCTATTCATGTGTAGGAAGCTTGTTTTGGGTGTATCTTCTTGCCCTGCTTTTATCTTTTTGTTTCAGTGGTTTGGGGTTGGTCATTTCCAATTATAACGATACTATGCAGCAAGCCATGTTCGTTTTATGGTTCTTTTTGTTGATATGTCTGTTGATGAGTGGCTTACTTACGCCCGCACGTTCTATGCCTCATTGGGCTTATTTGACTACTTATATCAATCCAGTTGCCTATTTTATTGATGGTGTTCGAACGATTTATGTGCGTGGGGGAGGTTTTATGAGCATTCTTCCACAGTTGCTTGGACTCACTCTCTTATCTGTTTTTGCAGATACTTGGGCAGTATTGAGCTATCGGAAAAATAGATAATTCTTTATGAAGGTGTGCTTTTCAGTGAGCGGTTTAATATCACCTAACGCTATCATCTCATGGCGCACGATATGAAAAGAAATGGCCCTCATTATGGTGATGCCAATCATGCGTAAAACGATATGGGGCAAAACACGAGGCAATCTCCGTCGTTTTATGCTGTAAACTACGCCATTTCTCATTGCAAAATGATGCAGTTTACAGCTTAAAAACGGCTTGTTTTCTGTAGTCTTAATTTGCTGGTTTAATCAGTTTTCTCTAATCATTTCATACAACATCCTTTTTGTGTTCGTGATTCTTGTTTAGGTATTTTTAGAAAAAAATAATGGACTTAGTGAATAATCTATTTGAAAATCACGTATCTTTGTAGCATAATCAGTGGTGAAAAAGAATATCAGAATATAGACAAATTATGAGGAAAATTAAATGGTATATCATCGCTTTTTGCTTTATTGTTAACTGCTTGTAAGTCTGCAAGTTTACAGGATGAGGCTAAAGGAAAGTATGGGCAGGTGAAACTGAATGATGCAGAACGTGCTGAAGTTGATAGCATGGTGAATGGCGTGGCCTTTCGTTTGGTGCATGAGATGCAAAAGAATCATGACAACTTATTGGTCTCTCCACTTGGTCTTTGCTATGCTTTTGAATATGCTCAATGCTGGTGCTGATGGGGCGACACAACGGCAAATAAATCGTTTCTTGGGTCGGAAAAATATTGGCAGATCGTTTATGTCGCACGATGTTATTGGCTGATGCGGCAACAAAAAGACAGGCAAGTGAAGACGCAAAGTGATAAAGTTACAACGCTGATTGTTGATAATAGGGTTGATGTTGGTCGTGGAATTGACCTGCTGCCAGCTTTTGAAGAGCGCATGAAAGTATGTTTTTTTGCTGCAATAGAAGAGGAAAATGAGGCACAAAAGATTATTCTTAGTAACACATTACGATTTGATGGAGTGTGGAAAGAGGCTTTTTGATTCATCGCAAACTCAAGTAAGTTTGTTCACAACAGCCGAGGGAAAAGCAGCAGAAAGTACCGCTGATGAGCGGACGGTTTAAGTTAGATTATGCCGAAACAAATGATTATCAATTGGTAAAAAAATACCATATAATGGTGGCTTTTAATCTTTATGTTTTATTGCCTAAAACAGGAGAAAAGTTAGAATCGATTGTGTCAAAGTTGAATGTGACCACATGGCAACAAGCGCTCAAACAAATGCAAATGGCCGATGTAAGTCTATGGTTTCCACGCCTTAGTACAGCCAAGAAGAATGATATGATAAGTGTGTTGAAGAACTTAGGGGTTAGGGATGCCTTTGATATGCAACTTGCAAACCTTTCAAAAAAATGACTTTAGGACAGGCGTATGTTTCAGGAGTTAAGCAGGAGGTTCAAATTGATTTTAACGAGCAACGCACAGAGGCTGAGGCCAAAACAACGATGGAAGTAGCTGTACTTTGTGCTACGGAAGAGCCTAAAAAGAAGGAAATTCAGAGAAGGTTTGTACGCTGTGACCATCCATTTCTTTATGTGGTGACCAATCGATTTGGTGCAATCTGCTTCATCGGTGAGGTTCAACGATCATAATATAGTAAGCTTATGAAACAACGATTAGTATTGTGTTTAGCACTCGTCTTATTGTCTTTGCAAGGTTTTGCCACAGGACAAGAGAAAAAGTTTGTTTGTGTTCATGCGACGAAAACAAAAGGACCGATTTATGAATTCTGTGATACAATGCCCGAATTTCCAGGAGGTCAGCAGGCAATGTTTAAGTTTATAGCTGAACATTTGAAATGGCCGACAATATCACAAGAGTGTATTGGCAGATGGAGAGTGGTGATAAAGTTTATTGTTGAGACTGATGGGACCCTCTCATGTCCCCAATTTGTCTACCGAACGGATACCGAATTTGAGAATGAAGCCCTAAAAGTTTGGCGACAGTTTCCACGATTTAAGCCTGCTATCAAGGGCGGACGTCCTGTTCGTTGTTGGTTTGTTGTTCCGATAAGATTTATTCGTTTTATAGTGCTTTTGATTTGTTTTTGCGAAATGAAAGTCCACGTTTCTTGATTTTTTTACCTACATTTGTAGTCATTATGGAAGTTATTGTAGGTAAAGAAATAGAGCAAGTTTGTCCTCACTTCGTAGGAGCTTGTGTGGAGGCTAAGGTTGAAAACTCTTCTTTTAGCAGTGAATTGTGGGAAGAAATTCATGCAAAGGGTGAGCAGTTTCGTAATGAACTGACCACAGAAACACTAAAAAGATATTAGTGGAATTGCAGCAACCCGTCGCGTTTATAGGGCTTGTGGAAAAGATCCTTCGCGTTATCGTCCTGCCGCAGAAGCCTTGATTCGCAGAATGTTACAAGGCAAAAAACTCTATCAAATCGATACTTTGGTAGACTTAATCAACTTGGCTTCAATCGCCTTTGGGTATAGTTTAGGTGGTTTTGATGCAGATAAGATTGTGGGAAATCAATTGACTTTGGGTGTTGGTAGAGCTGAAGAACCTTATGAGGGGATAGGGCGTGGCCCATTGAATATTGAAGGTTTGCCTGTATATCGCGATAAAATAGGGGGTATTGGAACGCCAACGAGTGACCATGAACGCACGAAAATAACAGCTCAAACAACGCATCTCTTGGTGCTTATCAATGGATATGATGGCAATGAAGATGCCGTTCGGGCCAATGCTTTTGTATGTACAAGCGTTGCTTCGAAAGTATGCTGGCAGTGACGGAGGCACGTTCTTTGTCTATAAATAAAACCAAACAAAATTTTTGTTGGATGTGATAAAATCATTAAATTTGCACTATTACTCCATATTATTTGAATCAAACAATTAGAGTTTTATAAGGAAAAGAAGAATTATGAAAAAGAAAAATTATTTTATTGTTCACGGCATTACTGATGACAATCTCAGCCAATGCACAGTTTGAAGAAGGTAAGCTTTTATGCAGGAGCATCATTGACTGGTTTGAATTTAAGCTACAATGGAGCTAATGAACTGAATCTTGGTGTTCAGGCAAAGTTAGGATATATGGTAGCCGATGAATTGATGTTATTAGGCAATGCGGGTATACAGACAAGCTCAAGTCATGTGACTCCAAACAGCTTTTCATTAGGTGTTGGCGGACGATATTATATCGAACAGAATGGAATCTACCTCGGAGTAAATGCTAAATACATTCATTCTAAGGGATATAATGACTTTATGCCGGGTGTAGAAGTGGGTTATGCTTTCTTCTTAAGTCATACAGTTACCCTTGAGCCGGCTATCTACTATGATCAAAGTATCAAGGATCACAGCCAGTATTCTACAATTGGTTTAAAGGTGGGTATAGGCGTTTATCTCTAAGATCTATGTCAGATAAATACCCTTCTTCACTCTTAGAGAAGGCTGTAAGCGAGTTTTCCAAGCTACCAGGTATAGGGCGCAAGTCAGCATTGCGCCTTGTATTGTATATGCTTCGGCGTGAAAATGAAGAAGTAGATGCCTTTAGTGAGGCCATCACTACACTCAAACACGAGGTGAAATACTGCAAAGTGTGTCATAATATCAGTGATACGGATGTCTGTCCGATATGTTCTGATGTTCGAAGAGATGCCACAACAATCTGTGTAGTGGAGAATATTCAAGACGTAATGGCCATAGAAAAGACCCAGCAATATAATGGGTTATACCATGTGTTGGGCGGAATTATTTCGCCGATGGATGGTATTGGGCCGAATGATATAGAGATTTCGTCACTTGTAGAACGTGTAAAGACGGGCAAAAGTAAAGGAAGTTATTCTTGCATTGAGTTCTACAATGGAAGGTGATACGACAAATTTCTTTATCTCACGAAAGCTTGCTGATTTTGATGTTGCTATCAGTGTGATTGCCCGAGGCATTTCTGTTGGCGACGAATTAGAATATACTGATGAGGTGACGCTTGGTCGTTCAATCATCAATCGAACTCCTTTTAAAACAATGAACAGTACTTATTAAACAATGAAACGCATACAAAAAGATACTCCAAATTAATTATTTTCTTAACCTCATTATAGTCTTATTGTGGATTGTTCTCAATGAAAACGATGTGTTGAATATCGTTGGATCTGCACATGAAAGCACTAATTCTGACTTTCTTTCTGCCTCAATAATGGAGGTTATTACCATTTGTTTTATTCCTGTTTCCTTACGATTGTTTAAGTTTGGAGCTATTCGTCAAGCCATAAAAGACGATAAAACCCCACTTTTGAATACGTTTTTTGCCTATTCATTAGTGAGACTTGAAATGCTGCTTATGCCGATGTTGGTCAATGCTGTGCTTTATTATGTCTTCATGAATGTTGCTTTTTGGCTATATGGCCATTATCCTTTTTCTGTCTACTCTCTTTATTTTTCCTACGCAAGAACGTTGTGAACAGGAATACAATACTATCATTCAATCCTAAGTTTTCAGCCTTTGTGACGCGTGATTCAGCTCTCGGTAATAATCGTTAACTATAATGTGAAGTACTATTTAGCACAATGTCTCCATTCACTTTGTCGTGCTTTGGAGGGGTTGAATGCCGAGATTCTTGTTGTTGATAACCACTCCTCAGACGATAGTATCACTTATTTGAAGGCGCATTTTCCTTCAGTTCGTTACATTGAAAATCGTGAAAACATGGGTTTTGCACGTGCAAATAACATTGCAATTGAGCAGAGTCGGGGAGAATATGTGCTATTATTGAATCCCGATACAATAGTGGGTGAGGGTGTGTTGAAAGCCATTTTATCTTTCATGGAGCGTCATCCCAAGGCGGGAGCAGCAGGAGTTTGCATGCTCAAAGCAGACGGAAGTTGTGCCAAAGAGAGTCGACGTGGATTGCCTACTCCCATGACAGCACTTTATAAAATGAGTGGGCTTAGCAGGTTGTTCCCTAATAATAAGAGGTTAGCGCATTACTATATGGGAGGCATTTCGTGGGATATGCCTCACCAAATAGAGGTTGTCAGTGGGGCCTTTTTGTTTTCTTCGGCGTGAAGCTTTGTTACAAGTGGGGATGTTGGATGACGATTATTTCATGTATGGAGAAGACATAGAACTCAGTTGTCAGTTGCTTTTTGAGAGGGTGGGAGAATTGGTATTTGCCACTAAAAAAATACTGCATTATAAAGGCGAAAGCACTGCAATGACTTCCTATCGCTACGTGCATCGGTTTTATAAAGCCATGCTAATCTATATCCGAAAGCATTATGGTGTCGTTTCGTTTGCAGCCTATTTCTTGAAAAATAGCCATTGTTTTTAAAAGCCTTAATGGTTGTTGTTCGCCAGACTGTTCATAAGCTTTTTGTGTTCTTTTGGCATATCATTTCAGCAGAAAGAAAACGCCGTTCGTATTATGTCTTTATTGGGCAAAGTGCGATGCTTGATGACTGCCAAAAGATAGCTAAGAACCATGGTTTGTCTGCTCTTTTTCATAGAAGGCAGTCCAACAAATATGCCCGTTATTCCAGAAAAGAGATTTTTCACTTACTTATCTCGTTTATGATATGGACGTTTTTCGACTATACTTTTGTGTTGAATGATATGGCTTCGCGTGCAAATGGAGGCTATTCTATGGGAACATATGCATCAAAAATATTAATCACTGAAGATAAAGTCATATATGGAAAGTAACAAAGTGAGACTCAGAGCCATGGAGCCAGAAGACTTAGACCTGCTTTATGAGATTGAGAATGATATTGAAACATGGCATGTTGGGGCTGTAAACGTGCCCTATTCGCGTTATCTTTTACATGATTATATTGCTCATGCGACGGGAGATATCTATGCAGATCGTCAGCTCAGACTTATCATTGAAGATAAAAAAGGGAATAGTGTTGGACTGATAGATTTGGTAGATTTTGATCCACAACACAGCAGAGCAGAGGTCGGAATCATTCTTCAAACGAAGCATCGCCGGCGTGGTTATGCCACAGAGGCAATGAAACTCATTTTTGAATTATGCACGAAAAGTGATCCATCTTCATCAAGTTTATGCTATCGTCTCCGTCAATAATCAACCTTCTTTGAATCTACTTAAATCATTGGGTTTCAGGGAATACACGACAATGAAAGACTGGTTGCGAGAAGATAATTGTTTCGTTGATGCACAATTGCTACAATATTTTTTGTAAAAAAGGTGTAGAAAGGTTTGCAAGAATAAAAATTTATCCTTACCTTTTGCACACGCAATTCAGAACAAGGTGCCATGGTGCGTTAGTTCAGTTGGTTAGAATGCCTGCCTGTCACGCAGGAGGTCACGAGTTCGAGTCTCGTACGCACCGCCATCATCCTTGTTGAATTAGCACCTTGGTGCGTTAGTTCAGTTGGTTAGAATGCCTGCCTGTCACGCAGGAGGTCACGAGTTCGAGTCTCGTACGCACCGCAAACCTCATTGCTTTTTGCAATGAGGTTTTTTATGCTTATAGGCAATAGGCAACTTGAAATCAATGCTTTTGCAAAAATAAAATAGTGCATTTCATAAGACAAAAGCAGTCACTTTACGCAGTAAAAGGATAGGAATGATATTGTGTTTCGAGGCATCTTGTGTTTTAAGATGTAGTGGAATGTAAATCAATGCGTTGCGGCTGGGGTAGAAAAAGAAAAAAATACTTTATTCGTTTCTCTCTAAAATATAGTGTGGCGCATAAAGTAATATAGCGTAATAAAGTTTGTGATAATGGCCCTGTAAGTATAGGTTTATACGTACAGGATGCAATTTAATTAAACGCTGTTTAAGACTCAAGAGGCCTTTGAATTGCGCTTTTTGCTGAAACAAATCCACACCACCAATAGGGCAATCATCGTCACGTTGGCTATCAATACGTAGCCTAAGGTGTCGAGTTGGGTTAGTGCAAACTGCCGAAATGCAGGCATTTGGGTATTGTAAACTTTGAAGGTTGTCAGTGCAATTCGTGCCTTATCCCAATAATAATAATCTGTCATCATGAGACCATGAAAGGCAACAAGCAGTGCAATCTTTATCCAGTTATTCATTGTTTGCTATGATTTATAGAGATTTATAAAGTGCAAAGATAATAAATTTTGGGTTGAAAAGGGTTTTGTTTAGCACTCATTTACGCGATTCATGGCTAAATTTTTGTTTCTAAAAAAATCAATCTTCAAATGATTTTCCTGAATATATAACAGCAAATGAATATGACGAAGATTGAGCAGAGACCACCAAAGATAAAGTATATGGTAAGCAGTATAAGGGTAAACAGATCAAAGTCCATTGAAGGCAGAAAAGCATATTGCAAACACAATGAGATTGCTGATAAAAACTTGCAATATAGCCATTTTTTTATCCATGAATTTATATTGAAGAATATCCATGAAATGGCTGCTCCGACAGGGATAAGCAAGTGCAAACGAAAGCGTAATAGAGAGTAAATCCAAGTTTAAGAGATTGGTTCCATCTTCACTCAAAGAACCATATGATTATCAGACCATGGTTGACAAAATAATCATCAAAAAGATAGATTAAAGAGATTTGCCAACACAAGGTTTCTGATGGTATGTCGTGGAGTATAGGTTTCTTTTTTTCCATGAAAATAATAATTTATATTGAGTGATATGATTAAGCATCGCCATGTAAAGCAAACGCGATAACCTCTCTGTTGGTGAGGTCTATTCTGGCTGTTCCAAAGTCGATTCCACCGTCATGTACTCTTATCCAGTCTTTGAATAGTAACTTATCGTTATAGTTTGTCATATCTATTCCTAAGAGATTAACAGATATATAAATATGTCCATCTTCTTTTTCTCCTATATATTGACGATAATATTGATTGAAGGGGAGAGGGTGAAGGGCCTAAACTATAAGGCCTATTATTTGCTCGTTTACCATATTGTTTGACAAGTAATTGCTGCATATTCTGCCAATATTGTGTCGTATCCATAAAGGTTTCGAGAATTGTTCTGGCTTCGACCATCTGTTCTTTTGTAATGGTGAAGGTTATTTTGTCAGGGTTCTTGATACTTAGACTGTCTGTATTAAGGATGATATCTAATTGTTGTGGTTGTAATTTCGTAAAGGAAACAGGTGCTGTTTTCATGCCAGGAAATGCAGAAAGAACAAGCTGATTGTGATTCAACCTACGTATAACAATCTTTTGATTTTTCGTTATTTTCAGTCTTTATTTTCAGCGTGTCATCACATAAAGCATAAGGAGTGAAACAGGAAATGAACCCCAAATTCTCTCCAAGAATAAGCAATATCATGCTCTGAAATGTTCAATACAAGTTTGTGAAGTTTGCCTTCTTTGATGTTACTGAGCCATATTCCGTGGAGTTGTGTGGTGTCAACGGGCGACTTAATGAATTGAATCTTTTCCTTTTCTCTAAAGGGAAGTCCCGTGATTTCAAGGGAACTATCATTTAAAGAACGGATAACACATTCATAATTCTTAGACTTCTGATAGTTGAGTTGTAGGCTATCATGATTGATTTTGTAGCTATCGAAGTAGATAACTGTGTCTCCTATTGCAGGATCATAATAGACTTCAGCCTTCGAAATGGTGAGTGTTTGCGCCATGTTCAAATGGTTTCTTACTGACACTTTCCCATTTCTCCAAGGAGTTGATGAGCATTGATAACTTGCTTTTTCTGTTGTAGAACAGGCAGCTGAAATGAGTAAAGTCAGCGCAGCAAAAAGGGATAGAAAATGTCTTCATAACTTGTATTTTCTCTTTTCAGTTTAAGGACAAAGTCAGTCATGGCTTCACCCTCTTTAGCAATAATAATACCTTGGTTCTTAGCGTACATGAAATAGAAATGTGTTGGGGTCTCTATGATTTTATAGAGTTTGTCATAGGGAATATTGCCCTGTTCTAAGTCTGTGTGAGTTTCAATATGGTCGTCAAATAATGATAGTTTGATTTGGCTTAGACTATTAAACATCTTGTTTTGATCATAAAGTTTACTTGCCTTGCGGTCTCTTCGCTTTCTAACGTTCCAGTTATAAAAGACAATCATGAGGATGTTTAGAAGGAATAAGGCAGCCGTTAGCACCTTTACTTTGTAGATGGATAGATAAGAGAACATCGGTCCATATAACAAAAATTACAATGCTAACAATAGTGACAGAGCGTTTGAAATGAAACTCTTTGTCGCTAATAACGCGGTTAAATTGGATGAAATCCTCCTTGGTTGGTTTCCTTGTAATAATGAATTTAGGCTCTTCCATAACTTCTTTTATAGATTGTTTTTACAAAGATATAAATTTTTATTATATATGATTTGCGTTTTTACTTTCTTTATTTTAAGAGAAACGAAAAGAGTCTCCTTTCTTCGTCGTTCGAATGAAGAAAAGAGACTCTTTTAATGGATTTATCCTCTCTTATATGCAGGTTGACAATACTATTACATAGTACTCACCCTTTTCATATAATGAGATTTGAGGAAGCGAATACTTTATTTTTCGTTGGCATAGCAGCCTTCATTTTCTCTGAAGGCTTATAAGCCTTGTTCAAACCAGCAATAATTTCGTTGGTGATATCAAAAGACTTATCAGCATAAAAGCAGGTTATCCCCAGCCTTGCTAAGGATTAAACTATAGTGTTTATCCTTGTTATAAACCTTCAAATAGTGCTGAATGCTGTCACGAAGAGCGTTGTTGTATTTCTCCGTTTCAGTCTGGAACTCATTCGTTAAGCGTTGATTGAGTGCCTGTAAATCAGTGTTTTGCTTCTGAAGATTAGCGTTAATAGCTTCTGCTTGCTCACGAGTGTAAGCGTTTTGTTGTACCTTTTGCTGGAAGTTTGCAGCCGCAGCTTGCAGTTGTTGCTGTTTAGCGGCCAAAGTATTCTGGATGTTTTGTCCCTTCTTTTGAAGCAAAAGAGAGTAATCTTTGCAGAATTGATACTGGCTCATGATGCTATCTACCTCAACATAAGCAATCTTTAAACCTTTTTGGTGTCGGTTGAGCGGCATCAGATTTCTCGTCTACTTTTTGGTGCAGACTGATTACAACTGGTCATAGCTACTGTTGTAATTGCAGCTAAAAGCCATTGTTTTTTTAGAATGTTTTTTTCTTGTTCATTTCTTTTTATGTTATTTTTGATTTTATACAATATTTAGAATGCTTTATTACTGCTTTTCTTGCCTCTTTGTCTTGATCAATGACACAATGAATACCCTGCTTTCTCAAAGCAGCATTGTCGTGAATATGCTGAGAAGTAAACTTTTCCTCCTTTTTGAAAGATAATCTTTATGCATAATAACGCAACGGATATAGCAATTATTAACACGCTCAATACTATTGTCTTGATCATTTTTATTACTTTTGCAGTGTACCTTTAAGCAATTAAATATGGGCAAAGGTAATATAAATCGATAAAAGAACAAAAATAAAACAAAGTAAAAAGATATAAAAAAATGAGTAATGTAGAACTAAGACCTGCTCGCGTGTTTGAGCAGTTTGCAGAGATTAACAAGATTCCACGTCCTTCCAAACATGAAGAGAAAATGGCAGCATATCTTAAGAAGTTTGCTGCCGATCGCCATCTCGAAGTAAAGGAAGATGAAACTGGTAATGTGATTATTCGTAAGCCGGCGACCAAAGGTTTGGAGCATTTGGCAACGACAATCCTACAGAGTCACATGGACATGGTATGTGATAAGTTGGTGGATGTAGACTTTGATTTCCACACAGATGCTATCCAAACCTACGTCGATGGCGAGTGGTTGCGTGCGAAAGGAACTACACTTGGCGCAGACGATGGTATCGGTTGTGCGATTGAATTGGCTATTCTTGATAGCAATGATATAGAACATGGTCCTATAGAATGCGTGTTCACACGTGATGAAGAAACAGGTTTGACAGGAGCTTTTGGTATGAAACCGGGCTTCATGACAGGCAAATATCTTATTAATCTCGATTCAGAAGACGAGGGACAGATATTTATTTCTTGTGCAGGAGGTATCAATACAACTGTTACTTACGAGTTCAAACGTGAGGAAGCACCAGCAGATTATTTCTTTATGCAAGCCTCTTTGAAAGGTCTTAACGGCGGACATTCAGGCGATGACATAAATAAGAAGCGCGCAAATGCAATTAAAATCATGGCTCGTTTCCTTTATTTGGAGCAAGAAAAGATGGATCTTCGCTTGTCACAATGGAACTCTGGCAAGATGCATAACGCCATCCCACGCGATGGAAAGATTATATTCGCAGTGCCAAATGACCGTAAGGAAGAGGTAATGGCTGATTGGAATGTGTTTACAGTAGGTGTAGAAGATGAGTTCCATGTAACAGATCCTACGATGCATTGGGCTATTCAAAGTGTTGAGCGTCAGCAAGTCATTCCACAGAATGTATCACATGGTCTCATCTTGTCTATGCAAGCACTCGACAATGGTCCGCTTACAACATGTCAAGATGAAGCTATTGCCTACATGGTTGAAACCTCAAGTAATGTTGCAAGCATTCAAAGTGAGGCTGAAAAAGATTGTGATTGTTGCCAGTCAACGAAGCAATGTAATGAGCAATCTTAAGAATATGGCTAATACCGTAAAGGCAGTTTTCGAACTGAGTGGAGGCAAAGTGGTTCAGAACGACGGCTATCCTGCATGGAAGATGAACCCAAACAGCAAGCTCGTTAAGCTTACTGTAGACGCTTATAAGAAGCTGTTTGAGAAAAGAACCCACCGTGAAAGGAATTCATGCGGGGCTTGAATGTGGTCTCTTTTTCTGAGAAGTATCCTGAGTTAGATATGGTTAGCTTTTGGTCCTACTTTGCGTAATGTTCATACACCAGATGAATGTTTGCACATCCCAACAGTACAGATGGTGTGGGATCATTTGCTTGAAATCCTAAGAATATTCCACAAGAATAAGTTCTAATAAATAGCAAACAAAGAAATAGCCTCACTTTCAATAGTTCTTATAAAGTGCTTTGAAAGTGAGGCTTTTCTATGGGTTGTTTGTTTGATTATTCTTTTTGCCTTTAATTTTCGCTTTGCTTAGATGTTGTCTTTCCTTTTAATAAATTGATACCAGTGGGGCAGATTGTATTAAAAGGGACAATCATCACATTGCGGTTTTTGGCTCTTGCAAACATATCTTCCGTGCAGTAACAGCCAATGATGTGCATTACTTACATCAGCTTCAGGAATGTGTTTTAAGAGTTCCAACTCTACTTTTAGGGGCGTATTTGCAGCTTCTGGAACCAAGCTTAGGCGGTGGCTAACGCGATATACATGCGTATCTACTGCTAAGGTTGGCTTTCCAAACCATACCGATTGAACGACATTTGCTGTTTTTCTGCCTACACCAGGGAAGCTGAGTTAACTCTTCTGTGTTGTCAGGAACCTTGCCATTGAATCGCTCTACCAGTATCTTTGACATCTCACTCAAATGATGTGCCTTTGCATTGGGATAGCTCACACTCTTTATTAGCTCAAAGATGTCCTCCCAGTTTGCCTTTGCCATAGCCTCTGCGGTTGGGTAATGGCGAAACAATTCCGGGGTAATCATGTTGATACGCTTATCTGTACATTGTGCACTTAGCAATGTTGCAACAATCAATTGGAATGCACTTCCAAAGTCAAGTTCCGTAGTAACAGGACCTTGTTTCTGTCGAAAATAATTTAGAATATAGTCAAATCTTTCTTTTCTTGTCATGCAACAAAAGTATAAAAAAATATAGTATCTTTGCAAAAAAATAAAAAGAGAAAAGGCTATGGATGCAAAAAGAATATTGCGTTATTTACGTGATTTATCAGCCAATAACAATAGAGATTGGTTTCAGGAACATAAACAAGAATATAATGTTTGCAGGCAGAATTTTGAGGAAGGAGTAACACAAGCTGTTGCAACGATTGCGCAGTTTGATGCTTCTATCTCGCATATCACTCCCAAAGATGCTTGCTATCGTTTCAATCGTGATACGCGTTTCAGTGAAGATAAGCGCCCTTATAAAGACCATCTTGGTGCTTATATCTGTGCGCATGGCAAGAAATCGTTGCGTGGAGGCTATTATCTCCATTTGCAACCGGGCCAGTGTATGCTCGGCGTTGGTAGCTATTGGTTGCCTACCAACATCCTAACGGCTTGCCGAAATGAGATTATGGGGAATATTGATGAATGGAGAAAATGTGTTGAAAACGGGAAGTTCATCAAACTTTTTGGCTATCCTAACGACGGAAAATGGGGCGATCCATGTGGAAAAAGGCTTTGGATTGGAGTGCTTAAAGACTGTTCCTAAGGGCTTTCCACGTGATTATGAGTTTGTGAAATACTTGCGAATGAAGGATTATTGCTGCTGGCATGCCGTTCCAGATGACTTTTTTTGATGGCGATGGCTGGCTCAAAGAGATTGTTGATATCTTTAAGACAGCCAAACCAGCAATGGACTTTATGAACAATGTTATTGACGATTACGAATAAAATCTTCGGCACGTTGTAGGTCTTCGGGAGTGTCGATACCAACTGTTTCGACATTCGTGATGCCTACTTTCACGCGATATCCATTCTGCAACCAACGCAGTTGTTCGAGACTTTCAGCCAATTCGAGAGAAGATTGTGGTAGTTTTGTAATCTCTCTTAATACGTCTTTGCGATAAGCATAGATGCCCAAATGTTTCAAAAAAATGGGTAGTTTTCCAACCAGTTTTTGCTTGTCAACACCGCGTACAAAAGGGATGATGCTTCGGCTGAAATACATGGCATAGCCACGATTATCGACAACAATCTTCGGAGAATTTGGGTTCTCTACGGCTTCCATATCATCGAAAGGCTTTCCTAAAGTGGCTATCTGTGTGTGGTCATCATCAAAACAATGGCATAAGGTTTCTATCTGACTTTGTGCTATAAAAGGTTCATCTCCCTGAATATTCACTACAACATCAAAGTCGCCTCCAATCTTTTCGAATGCTTCTTCGATGCGGTCTGTGCCGCTGTGATGTTCTGTTGAGGTCATCACTGCCTTGCCTCCAAACGCTAATACCTTATTATATATGCGCTCATCATCTGTTGCTACGAAGACAGCATCAAGCACTTTATTTGCTTGTTCGTATACATGCTGAATAACAGGCTTGCCTGCCAACAACGCTAAAGGTTTGCCCGGGAAGCGTGAAGAGCCATAACAGGGCTGGGATTAATCCAATAAATTTCATTTTGTGTTTAATGTTTATTGTTCTCGCAAAGATAATGAAAAAAATCTTATATTGTCATACTAATTTTATTTCAAAAAAATACATCTGTTTTTTTCGGTAATAAGATAATAATGATGTGTTTCTCTGTGGCTTATTCTATTGTAAAAAGGCTCATATTGCATTGCGATTTGCATGATTTCATGACATGAAATGACGCAGATAATGCAGTTGTTTGACGCAAATTGCGGGATGCCCCAATGGGCTTCAAAGTGCTTTTTCAAAAAAAGCATCACCTTGTGTGATGAATAAAAAAAGAACTTGCTTTTCCTTATAAAAGAAGGCTCCCATGCCCTTATTAGCATGGAAGCCTTGTGTATTTGGAGGATGATGTTTAGCTTAATGTAGCAACAAGCATCCAAACTTTCTTCTCTTGACCAGTCAAATAGTCATCTATCATGGCTATAGTTACTTCGTCGTCAGCCTCTTGTGCAGCTGCCAAAATGCGGCGTTCCTGTGCAATGATAAGCTTATATACGTCGAGAATATACTTCAAGCCCTCGAACTTCTCTGGCTCAAAAACCATTTTCTTTCAGTTGAGATATCTTGAGATATTCGCTGAAACGGTTCTCAGGACGTGCATCTAACTGCAACAAACGCTCTGCAACTTGGTCTACTTTCTCTGCAGTCTCATTGTATTCACCCTCATAAAAACTCGTGGAGTTGATAGAATTTGTCACCCTTTTACGTTCCAATGGAAACCGCGAAGATTAGCATAATATACTTGGAGATCAGCCAACAACTGATTTAATTCCTTTACAACCTTTTTCTACTTTCTTGGCATCTAAGCCTGTAAAATCTAAATTTTTCATTGTCTTAATTTTTTTAATTAATTACTGAATACATACAAAATAACTCTGTTTTTTTAATCTTTTACTTTTTGCAAAGATATAGAAAGGGGAGGAAAATAGCAACAGATAGAATCTATAAAGGAATAGTTTTTTTAAATATAGGTTGGTATATAAATTGCTGATAATAAACATTTTATGCTTTAATGAGTAGATATGCTTAGATGGATAATTACCTACAAATGATGATGATAAAAATAGATAGTTCTTATCCTTGTTTATGTTTAAACTCGCAGTGTGTTTTGGTATCTTGGTTTCTATATACCTATATATATAGGATTAGTTTGGCTTATTTTTTTTAGGTAAATGAAGCTTGATAGTTTGACTTAAAAATAATCAAAGCGCATGGTTCATTCACTATTGTTCTGGGTTGAAGTCAATCAAGATTGCACGGATAGCGATAGTTTTGGTTTTTGTGGTGACTTTGTTGTTATATTGATTTATCATGCGAAAAAGGCGTGAGAAGTCATCCTAATGATAATCTGTATTGTTCTATAAAAAAACGCTAACTAATTTTGTTTTTGTTCCATTATTTTTCTTATCTTTGGCCTTGAAACAATAATTGCAAATACAGTGAAAAAAACTTATATTATTCACATACGCTTTGCTTATGCCTCTGTTTTTGTCGGCACAAAAGATAGTCTTGGGTTCTTGTACAACGCATGACGGCGGGCAATATAAGGGACAAATGATGAATGGAAAGCCTAATGGAAAGGGGCCATACCACATTTAAAAATGGCGATACCTATGAAGGCGAATACATCAAAGGTAAGCGTGAAGGATATGGAACTTATTCATTTTCTGATGGAGAACGCTATGAAGGTCAATGGTTTCAAGACCAACAACACGGCCGAGGAACCTATTTCTTTGCCAATAACAATAAATATGTAGGACTTTGGTTTCGTGATTATCAGCAAGGACAGGGCACGATGTATTACTATAATGGTGATAAGTATGAAGGCAACTGGGCCCAAGATAAACGCGAAGGAAAGGGTAAATACACCTATTCCAGTGGTGCATATTATGATGGTCAGTGGAAAAACGACCAGAAAAATGGGCATGGTTTCTTTGATTGGGGCGACGGAACAACCTATGATGGCATGTGGGCGAACAATCAACGGTCTGGCAAAGGGACGAATAAGTATGCCGATGGAGACGTATATGTTGGTAACTGGGCTGATGATATACAGAATGGAAGAGGTATATATAAGTTTCAAAATGGCGATGTTTATGAGGGAGATTATGTCCAAGGAGAACGTACTGGAGAAGGAATCTTCAAGTATGTGAATGGAGATCGCTATACAGGTCATTTTGAAGAAGGAGCCAAAAGCGGTCAAGGCACGTTTGAATGGCGTTCTGGTGATGTCTATGTTGGGCAGTGGAAGAACGATTTGCAGAATGGTTACGGGAAGTTAACAAAGAAAGCCGGTGACACCTTTTGAAGGCAATTTCAAGAATGGAAAGATAGATGGTGAGGTGATTATTCATTATGCAAATGGAAGTCGTTTCAAAGGAAGTTATAAGAAAGGTATGCGCAATGGTCCTGCAATTGAAGAGGACAAAGACGGCAATCGCTTTGAAGGTAGTTATGTAGATGACCGTCGTGATGGGCGATTTGTAGAGAAAGACCGAAATGGAAACGTTACTCGTTCAGGCCGATATGAATCAGGTCGGCGTTTTGAGAATTAAAAGATTAGAATTTAATTTCAACGAAAAATGATCATTGATAAAATTGCAAATCTACACAAATATGTGGCATTAAACCCTTTGTTTTGTGATGTAGAGGCTTTTCTACAAACCCATAATCTCATGCAACTTGCCGAAGGACAACATCTGATAAAAGGGAATGACCTGTTTGTAAACATAGAGGTTTGCAAGGGAAAACAAAAAGGATGAGGCTGTGATAGAGTTTCATCGAGAAATGATAGACATTCAGATACCCTTTGTCTTCTGATGAAATTTTTTTGGGTATAGTCCCGTTGAAGATTTGCCCGAAGTAGACTTTGATGTGGAAAGAGATATCGCTAAAGTGCCAGGTGTTATGCCACAAAACTATGTCAAAGGTGAAGCGTGGTCAGTTTATCGTTTTCTTTCCACAAGATGGTCATGCGCCATGTATTGCCGACGGAAAAAAAGTTTTAAGAAAGCCATATTCAAGGTGAAAAATAATTGTATTTAGCTATGGAAACAAAGAAGGGAAGCTCGAAAAGAGCAGTTAAAAGAACAACAAAAGAACAGAAAGTTGTAAAGCATATAGGTCTTGTTAAAAAAGATCCTTTTTTTGGAACCCTATGAAAATGCGATACGAGGGACGCCATGATCATGCGCTGTGGAAATTGTCACAATTGACAAATAACGGCAAGAAGAGTTTGTCGGACTTTGCAAATGGATACAATTACTATGGGCTTCATAAGCTTTCTCGCGGTTGGGTCTTCAGAGAATGGGCCCCAAATGCTACTGCAATCTATTTGGTAGGAGACTTCAATAACTGGCAGGAGGAAGAGAAATATCTTGCGAAGCGCATTGAAGGAACAGGAAATTGGGAACTCCGATTGCCCGAAAAAGCCTTGCATCATGGTGATTTATACAAGATGCATGTGAAGTGGAATGGGGGAGAAGGTGAGCGTATTCCCGCGTGGGCTACACGCGTTGTACAAGATGAAATGACGAAAATCTTCTCTGCACAAGTATGGAATCCGAAAAGAAAGCTATCAGTGGAAAAAAAGATAAATTCAAGCCTCAAACCTCTCCATTACTGATTTATGAGTGCCATATTGGTATGGGGACAAGACGCAGAAAAGGTTGGAACCTATACGGAATTTAAGGAAAATGTGTTGCCACGAATCATAAAAGATGGTTATAATTGCATTCAGATTATGGCGATACAAGAACATCCTTATTATGGTTCTTTTGGTTATCATGTGAGTTCTTTCTTTGCTCCTTCGAGCCGATTTGGCACTCCCTGAGGAATTAAAAAGCTCTGATTGATGAAGCCCATGCCAAAGGAATTGCAGTCATTATGGACATTGTTCATTCGCATGCTGTAAAGAATGAAGTTGAAGGTTTGGGGAATTTGGCAGGCGATCCTAATCAATATTTCTATTCCCGGAGAACGTCGCGAACATCCTGCTTGGGATAGTCTTTGCTTTGATTATGGCAAAGATGAGGTGATGCACTTCCTGCTTTCTAACTGTAAATATTGGCTAAACGAGTTCCATTTTGATGGCTTCCGGTTTGATGGAGTTACTTCAATGCTTTATTATAGTCATGGATTGGGCGAAGCCTTTGGTGGATATGGTGATTATTTTCAATGGTCATGAAGACGATAATGCCATTTGTTATCTCACTTTAGCCAATAAGCTTATTCACGAAGTAAACCCCAAAGCGATTACAATTGCAGAAGAAGTTAGTGGCATGCCAGGCCTTGCTGCTAAGTTTGAAGATGGCGGTTTTGGTTTCAATTACCGCATGGCGATGAATATTCCAGACTTTTTGGATTAAGACCATTAAAGAGCAAAAGGATGAGAATTGGAAAGCCAAGTTCAATCTTCTGGGAGGTTAAAAAAATCGGCGCGCGGATGAGAGAACAATCTCTTATTGCGAGAGCCACGACCAGGCGTTAGTAGGGGATAAGACGCTCATTTTCCGTTTGATTGATGCTGATATGTATTGGCATTTTCAAGATTGGAGATGAAAACGACGTTGCATTCCGAGGCATTGCACTCCATAAGATGATTCGTTTGGTAACCGCTTCCACCATAAACGGAGGCTATCTTAACTTCATGGGAAATGAGTTTGGCCATCCCGAATGGATTGATTTCCCACGAGAAGGAAATGGCTGGAGCTATAAATACGCTCGTCGGCAATGGAATTTGGTCGACAACAAAGAACTTGATTATCATTTCTTGGGTGATTTTGATCGAGAAATGTTGAAAGTAATCAAGAGCGAACGAAACTTTATCAACACCGAGGTACGTGAGATTTGGCACAACGATGGCGACCAAGTCTTGGCCTATATGCGTGGAGATTTACTCTTCGTTTTCAATTTCTCACCCACAACTTCTTTTACGGACTATGGTTTTCTTGTGCCCGTTGGTAGTTATGATGTAGTGCTCGACAGCGACAACAAAATGCTTTGGAGGAAATGGTTTCAATGATGATTCCTTAACTCATCTGACAAACTACGACCCTCTTTATGTCAATGAACATAAAGAATGGCTGAAACTCTATCTGCCGGCACGCACTGCTTTGGTGCTAAAGAAAAATTAATATTAATAGATGTCACCACTCTTTTTCAAAAACATACGGCTCACGTCCTTATATAATAATGTGTGCCTTGTTCTTCGTAGTCTTCACGTTTAGTTATCTGTTTTGCTATCAAGATAACCTGTTGGCTATGATGCAACACATACTTTCAAACGGACAGACCCATTACAATCGGTTGATAGGGGCAATAATCATCACTTCGTTGCTGATGTTGTTGCAGCTCGTGCTGTATGTTGTGACGCATTTGAATGGTCGTCTTCATATCCTAACGTATGTTCCCTCAATTGTTTTGCTCACCACTTTAACCGCAGTTGACGGGAACTATACGAGCGGAATAACAATCGGGAAATGGTGGTGGATAGCGCCGTTGATTATCATTCTCGATGCTATTGCCCTCTTTTATGCGCGTCAATTGCAAGACTATGATTCCTCTGAAGGTGAATTTGGTTTCTTCAGTAGAACGTCGTGGATAAACTATTGCGGACTGACGGCTTTGTTTATGTTAGTGATGTTTGGTGCAAATCATCAGCGCGTGCTTCACATGCGCTTGGATGTTGAACAAATGTATTGCCTCGCAGAATTATAAGAAAGCTACAGCAACTTATGCACGTGCGCTGCAAACAGATTCGTCTTTAACCAATCTTCGTGTCTACGCGCTATCGTTGTCTGGGCAACTTCCCGAGCGATTGTTCGAATATGCTTTGGTGGGAGGTTCGGCCGTTATGCTGCCAAGCAATCCCAATGTGCATTATCTTCTTTGCGGACAAGCCCCTTTATATCAGCATTTGGGTGGAATGTTTCGGCAGAAAATGAGTACGATGCACTATCTACGCTTTATCCATCAGCATCATTTGGCAACCAAGGCAGCGCATGATTATCTGCTTTGCGCTTATTTGATGGACGGCAATTTAGATTCATTTGTGCATGCAATCGGAAAATATTATAATCTCAAGAAACCACTGCCCAAACATTATTGCGAGGCTCTTGTGCTTTTATAATCATTTGCGATCAAATCCCGTATGTTGTCTATCACAATAGTGTCATGGAAGCCGATTTCACTGATTTCCAAACATTGATAAAGCAATATAGTGATGCTCGGCAACGCATTGCAGCTATCCGCGACACCTATGGCAACACCTATTGGGCGTATTATTATCAATTGAAACATTAGTGCGTTACAAAGAAAAATTCGACAAACTGTTATTTTTTTCTATCTATTTATTTGGGTGAGAAACTTTAGATACTAAGTTTATCAATATGAATAGTAAGTTTTTTTGTAATAGTGTTTCTTCTTAGCTTGTTCTTTGCAGAAACGTTTGCACAAGATAATATACCCAATAATATATTATTGGATAAAACATGTAATGTAAAATATAATAAGCGGAATGATTCTACTTTAGTAATGACCATGTCAATTAACGGTCATACGTATAAAGACTCATTCTTATTTTTTTGGAAGGTGTTCCATATTCAAAGTATTTACCAAAATACTTTGGCCGATATAAGAAGAGCTTAATATTTATTAATGGAGAATCAGTTAATTATCGGCGTCTAACGGTTTATGAGTTGAATGGTTGTAAAATTAGAAAAGGTGTGTACGAAATGGAATTATGCTCAAATAGAAACAGCTCCGTAGAGTACTATTTGTTCTTTTACAATAATCAGCCAATAAAGATAATTTCATCTTTGGATAAGACTCTATACAGACCTTTAAGTCTTAGTGTAAAAAAATCGAATCAGACAAAAATATCTATTATAGAATCTTGTAAAGGAAAATTTAAGATAAGGATGGTAAAGGGGAAATGCTACTCTTTAAAATAAAAACCTCAATTCCGCAGCATTATTCCTTGTGAGGTACTTCTATATATTGGAGTGACATTTTTGGGATTTATCCATTGATATGGGGATTTTCTGGGATTCTTGGTTTAAAGGATTTGATGCTTGCGGGGCTCCCGCAAATCACTTTTAAAAGATTTTGCGCTTGCGGGGCTCCCGCAAATCACTTTTAAAAAGATTTGGTGCTTGCGGGGCTCCCGCAAATCACTTTTAAAAGGATTTGGTGCTTGCGGGGCTCCCGCAAATCACTTTTAAAGGATTTGACGCTTGCGGGGCTCCCTGCAAATCACTTTTAAAAGATTTTGCGCTTGCAGGGGCTCCCGCAAATCACTTTTAAAGATTTGGTGCTTGCGGGACTCCCGCAAATCACTTTTAAAAGTTTTGGTGCTTGCAGGGGCTCCCGCAAATCACTTTTAAAAGGATTTGACGCTTGCGGGCCTCCCGCAAATCACTTTTTAAAGGATTTGACGCTTGCGGGGCTCCCGCAAATCACTTTTTAAAAGGATTTGACGCTTGCGGGGCTCCGCAAATCACTCCGTAAAGGTTTAGCATTTCCGCGCATGGCGAAAGTCATTTCCCTGAAAGGTTTGACCTTTGCCGATATGTAGAAAACCACAAGGAATCTTCAGTCGGCAGAGGATAGAAAATAAAAGGCTTCACGAAGCCGAATCGCTCTTTGACATACTGACACACGACGGAAACGAAAATCCAATCGCATGGATTTGGGTATCGTTTAAAAATGCTATTTTTGCATAAGATTGGCGGCTCGCAAATTGAAAACAAGTTTTCTTTGCGCTACTTGCAATCTTTGCAAAGATTGGCGGCGTTCGGCAAATTGAAAAACAAGTTTTCTTTGCGCTCACTTGCACAATCTTTGTTTCGTGGCACTAAAACGTTGAACCTTATGGCAAAAATTACTGTTCAAAAACACCGTTGTTTCAATCATCAAAGTAAATTCTGATGACTATATCTGTCTTACGGATATGTTACGTGCCAAGGATGGAGATTTCTTTTTCTCCAACTGGCTCCGCAATCGTAACACTGTGGAATTTCTCGGCATTTGGGAGCAGTTGAATAATCCTAATTTTAATTGTGCCGAATTCGACATAATTAAAAAGTCAGGCAGGACTAAACAACTATCGTCTTAGTGCCAAAGAATGGATGACGAAGACAAATGCTATCGGTATTATTTCTAAGGCTGGACGTTACGGCGGAACATACGCACACCGCGACATAGCCTTTGAGTTTGCCATGTGGATAAGTCCTGAGTTTAAGGTCTACTTGATTCATGAGTTTCAGCGCCTCAAAGCTGAGGAGCAAAAACACAAGCTGGGTTGGTCGGCCAAACGCGAATTATCAAAAATCAACTACCGCATTCACACTGATGCAATCAAGCAGCATCTCATTCCTGAGGAGGTGACTCCCGCACAAGCCAGCGTCATCTATGCCGAAGAAGCTGATGTGCTCAATGTGGCTATGTTTGGCATCACTGCCAAACAATGGCGAGAGGCTAACCCTACGCTGAAAGGTAATATTCGTGATTATGCCACCATCAACGAACTGATATGTTTGTCGAATATGGAGAATATCAATGCTGTGCTCATTGACGATGGTCTTCCACAATGTGAACGACTCGTAAAGCTCAATGCAGTGGCTATCCAGCAAATGCGTGTATTAATGGGTAGGGATAGAGGAGAATTACTCACAGACGAGCATTTATAGGAGGTTAGATTATGGCAACTACAATCACAAACACTGAAAACAATACAATAAGTATGTATTGGAACACGTTGCGCTCGATGAGTAAGAATATCCGACTGGCTTTGGCGGTCAAACTTATCAACTCTGTGCTCGAAGAAGAGCGCGAAGAAATGTCAGATGCAGCCTACAATAAGGAAATGCGTGATAGATTCTTTGGAAAATGGGAAGGCAATGAGACGGCTGATGAACTAATGAGTATCATCAAAGAAAATTCTACTTCTCGTAGCAACAGAGAATGTGAAGCACCTTGGTCGTATTGAAGGACTTGAAGTGCAGAACTGGATAAAGCGATAGTATAAAAAATCCAGCTGAACATCATACTATTTTAGCATAAACACTCTTAAATGTTTTTCATCCCACGTTGCAAACAAGATGTAGCGTGGGACGATTGTTTAACGCCCTTCTGAAAATATCGTTATCCGTCGTGTTGAAGTATTAAAAACCTTTGGTTTGGCATTTCCGCGCATGGCGAAAGTCGTTTCCCGAAAGGTTTGGCATTTCCGCGCATGGCGAAAGTCATTTCCCGAGTGGTTTGGCATTTCCGCGATCGGCGAAAGTCGTTTCCCGAAAGGGTTTAGCATTTCCGCGCATGGCGAAAGTCGTTTCCCGAAGGGTTTTGGCATTTCCGCGCCTGGCGAAAGTCGTTTCCCGAATGGGTTTGGCATTTCCGCGCATGGCGAAAGTCGTTTTCCCGAAAGGGTTTGAGGGCTTTCGCCACGTGGCGGAAAAGTATTTCCCAAAGCGTTTGAAGCGCGAGCGAATCGATTATTTATGAAGAAATAAAAATAAGATAACGTCGGAAGAATCCCGACACATGTTTAAACTAAAAAAACAATAAAATGCCAGAAGAAACACCTTCAAAGCATGATTTCACCCAGGTGGTGGAAATTGCACAAATTCAGTTGTCGCATCTCAACAATGGTGCGCACTTTCAGTTCATGAAAAACGTGAGTGACCGCTTGGCCACTGACACGAAAATTAAGGAAAATGCCGTTGGGCAGGCTGCAATTAAGGCACTGACAGAGGCCTTAGCCGCAGAAGACAAGTATTTGGTGTTGTCGCAAAAGAGTCTTTTGACCGACGACATTATCAAAGCCGACAGGGAGCGCGACACCCTTTTTGCAGGCTATCGAACGGCAGTGAAAGGCTTTTTGAATATGCCTGTGGCCGATTTAGCCAAACATGCGCACCAGCTGTGGCAACATCTCGTAGACTATGCCATCGACCCCAAGATGCAGTTGGAACGCGAAACGGGCCTCATCACCAACCTTTGCACCGACCTTGCGGGAGAATATGCCACGCAGGTGCAGGCTTTGGGCCTGAAACCCTATGTCGATGCGCTGAAAACAGCCAATGAGCGCGTGGAAACGTTGCTTGTGCAACGCACGGCCGACAATTCGACGAAGGTTATCGGTGCGTTGGCAGCTGCTCGGAGAACTTCAGACGACGCCATCCGCAATCTGATAAAGGTGGTCAATGCCTTGGCCATCCTCGGTAAAGCCGGCCGATTATGCAGCTTTCATCGACTTTATGAATACGCTCATCAAGCGCTACAAAGAGCAGGCAATGACCACGACTTCGGCAAAGGCGACAGCCGAAAAGCACAAGGCCGAATATGAAACTCGGGTAAAACCCCAACTTGCTTCGTTTGAGGAACAACAAGGACTTGAAAATGATTCGCTTTCGTTTACGGGCAAGACAAAGGGCACGGCTGCCAAGCGCCTGTTTGAGCTATCTGTAAAAGGCCAGAAGGCGGCCGACGGAAAAGTCAAAACCATTTGGGTGGGCGTGAATAAGGATGGCACGCTGTATCTCGTAGAGGAGAAGAAGCCGAAGGCGAATGAAAAGGCGAAAACGGGCAGCGGAACAACCGAAACAGACCGACTTTGGGATTAAACATAAAAACCAACCATAAAAATTGTCGAGCTTAGGGAAATGCGTAAAAGCCGCATTCATAAATTAACTCTTATTGCGACGAAAACCTGCGCAGCGGCGTGGTTATACAATAGGTATCGTCATAAATACTCCTAAGTCTAAAGTGGTGGTGCAGCGCTGTTGCGATAACAGCGCTGCACCCTTTTTATCGTTTTCATTTTTTTATTTAAAAGTTTCTTGATAAAGCAGCTTTTTCGGATTGCTTTGAGAATGCACAACATATTTGAATTGTATGCCCAGCCTCACGATAGGTTTTTGATTCCAGTGTCGTTGATGAGCGCCTCGCGAAGTCCGTCGGATAATTTCTTGCGGTTCTGGTTAACGATTTGTTCGTTATCCATTTTATCCGTGAAAGTGCAAAAAATATATCATCGTATGCGTGTTTTTATCAAACACCATACTGTCGGTGCGTGTGAAATTCACAATTGGGGTGGGGCACATCTTCTGCGTATACTCTTTTGCTTCTCGTTCTGCGCGTTCTTCAATAGATTCGTGATGACATGCGGTTAGTGTTAAAAGGAGTAGTGATGAAAATAAGATTTTTTTCATTGTTTCTATTTTTTTATTTTTTTGCAAAGATACTAAATAATAGATATTTTTTTCTTTAACTTTGCACGATAAAAAAAGCAAATGAAGCAATGGACACGATAGGTAATATTCGAAATTTCTGTATCATCGCACATATAGATCATGGAAAGTCAACGCTCGCTGACCGCCTGTTGGAGAAAAACGCAGACGATTCAGATTACCGAGGGGCAGATGCTGGATGATATGGATCTTGAGCGTGAGCGTGGAATCACGATTAAGAGTCATGCCATTCAGATGAATTATAAGGCGAAGGATGATAAGGATTATATCCTGAATCTTATCGACACTCCGGGACACGTGGACTTTTCTTATGAAGTATCTCGGTCTATTGCTGCTTGCGAAGGTGCGCTGTTGGTTGTTGATGCGACACAGGGTGTGCAAGCGCAAACCATTTCAAATCTCTATATGGCCATAGAGCATGACTTGGAAATTATTCCGGTGATCAACAAGATTGATATGCCGAATGCCATGCCCGATGAGGTGGAAGATGAAATCGTAGAGTTGATTGGTTGCGATAGAAAAGACATTATTCGCGCTTCGGGAAAGACAGGCGAGGGCGTAGAAGATATTTTGGAAGCCGTTGTGGCGCGTATTCCCTGCTCCCGTAGGCGAGGTAGATGCACCGGCCCAAGCCCTGATTTTTGACTCAATTTTCAATAGCTTCCGTGGCGTTATCGTGCTTTGCAAGGTGATGAACGGAAAGATTCGAAAGGGCGAAAAGGTCAAGTTCTTTAACACAGGAATGGAGTATGATGCCGATGAAGTTGGCGTGCTGAAAATGGATATGGTTCCAAAGAAAGAACTTTCGACGGGAGAAGTTGGCTATATCATCAGTGGTATAAAGACGGCTACCGAGGTGAAGGTCGGCGATACGGTAACATCTGTTGCCAATCCATGTAAGCAAGCCATTGCCGGTTTCCAGGAAGTGAAGCCTATGGTGTTTGCAGGCGTCTATCCCATTGATCCGAATGATTATGAGAATCTGCGTGCATCGTTAGAGAAATTGCAATTGAATGATGCCGCTTTTAACCTTCTCGCCAGAGAGTTCTGTGGCCTTAGGTTTTGGTTTCCGTTGCGGCTTTTTGGGACTATTGCATATGGAGATTATCCAAGAGCGACTCGACCGCGAATTTAATATGGACGTCATCACCACCGTTCCCTAACGTGTCTTATATGGTGTATGACAAGCAAGGAAACGTTAAGGAAGTGCATAATCCTTCGGGATTACCCGAGCAGACGCTCATCGATCATATCGAAGAACCCTATATTCGTGCGTCGATTATCACGGCAGCCGACTATATTGGTCCCATCATGACCTTATGTCTTGATAAACGAGGTGAGCTGATTAAGCAGGGAGTATGTTAGCGGAAACCGAGTGGAATTGCATTTTATGATTCCCTTAGGTGAAATCGTTATAGACTTTTATGACAAGCTGAAGAGCATATCAAAAGGCTATGCTTCGTTTGACTATCATATCGATTGTTTCCGTCCTTCAAAGTTGGCCAAGTTAGATATATTGCTCAATGGCGAACCTGTTGATGCGCTTTCAACACTCACCCACGAGAGCAACGCGGTATTCTTTGGTCGAAGGATGTGTGAAAAAACTTAAAAGAACTAATTCCTCGTCAGCAGTTTGATATCGCCATACAAGCTGCTATCGGTGCGAAGATTATAGCGCGAGAAACGGTTAAGCAAGTTCGTAAAGACGTGACAGCGAAGTGTTATGGCGGTGACGTAAGTCGTAAAAGAAAATTGCTTGAGAAACAAAAACAGGGAAAGAAGAGAATGAAACAGGTGGGAAATGTGCAAGTACCACAGAAAGCCTTTCCTTGCTGTTTTGAAACTTGATTAATTTATTTCTAAATCGAAAAAAACTTATATAATTATTGGAGGACATCCTAACATGAGAGAACCATTAAACACACCACGAGATATTGCTCGTGAACTTGCACGAAAGTACAGTACCATGACCCATGAAGAACTTGACGAATTAGAAAAGTATTCTGGTTCCGATGAAGTTTAGTAAAGGGGAGATGATATTGGAAGAAGGAGAGGTTTGCGAGAACATCTACTACATCGATAAAGGCTTGATTCGTCAGTTCTATTTCAAGAATGGAAAAAGAAGTGACAGAGCATTTGGGTGCAGATCGTTCCATCTTTATGTGCATTGAGAGTCTATTTCTTGAGATGCCAACCCATCTTCAGGTAGAAGCCATTGAGTCTTCTATTATTTATGCCTTGCCCAAACGTCGTTTAGAGAAGGTGGCATTACATAACGTTAATATTCAGATTCTTTATCGCAAGATCTTAGAAGAAAGTCTGATATTATCGCAAGTACATGCAGATCTCGTTCGTTTTGAGACCGCAGGAGACCGCTATAAGAAGATGTGCAAGCTTATGCCTCAAGTGGTTTTGCGAGCGCCTTTGGTTTATATCGCAAGTTATTTGCAAATGACTCCTGAAACATTGAGCCGTGTAAGAGCAACAACTTTGATTGATTAGAATACAAAATGAAAACGGATGAGGCACTCACAAATGCCTCATCCGTTTTTTTATGTATAGATGGATTTCTTTATAGATTGTTCTTCACTTTTTCAACATACGCATCAATAACGGCAACAGCAGTAATATTCACTACGTCGTTAACAGAACTTTCAAAGTCTGTAAAATGGATAGCTTTGTTGAGTCCCATCTGTATTGGGCCAATGATTTCGCAATCCTGATCAAGTTCCTGTAACAATTTATAGCTGCAATTAGCACTACTCATATTTGGGAACACTAACGTGTTGACATTCTTTCCTTTCAGTCTGCTGAACGGATATTTATCGTCTCGAAGTTCTTTGTTAAGCGCGAAGTTAACCTGCATTTCGCCATCAATAGCCAAATCAGGGAATTCCTTTTGCATCTGTTCTACTGCGTTATGAACCTTCAAAGGACTTCCAATGTCGTCAGTACCGAAATTCGAATAGCTTAGCATTGCAATAACCGGTTCGTCGTTAAAGAACTTCACTGTGTGTGCACTAAGCTTTGCAATGTCGGTTAATGTGTTCTCATCGGGATGACGATTAATCAGCGTGTCTGCAATATAATAAATGCCTTTCTTTGTATTGAGCAAATGCATTGTTCCGAAAGCTTTATACTCTGGTCTGATGCCAATAACCTCTTTTCGCAACCTTTATCGTATTGCTGTACTTGGTATATAAGCCAGTGATGAACGCATCAGCGTAGCCATTTTCGACTAAACTCATACCAAAGTAATTGCGCTCATACATCTTTATCATAAGCCTCTTCAAAGGTATAACCCTGTCGAGCACGTTTCTCTGCTAAGTGTTTTTGCAAATGTTGCGCGTCGGCCTTGTTCCTGGTCAGCTCGCATATCGATGATTTCCACCCCGAAAGGTCTAATTTCAAGCGTGCAGCCAAGCGGTTTAGACGATCAGGATTACCAAGAAGTATTGGAATACAGATGCCTTCTTGTTTTGCTTGTACAGCGGCTTTCATCATTGTGGCGTGTCCACCTTCTGCGAAAACCACCTTTTGTGGATGCAGACGAGCAGTGTCGTGGAGCTTTCGTGTGAAGGCCGTTTCCTGACCAAGTAACTGCAACAGGTTTTGTTTATAATTGTCCCAATCAGTTATCGGAGTACGGGCAACACCGCTTTCTATGGCAGCTTTGGCCACAGCAGCACTGACTTCTGTGATGAGTCTTGGGTCTACTGGTTTCGGTATAAAGTATTTAGGACCGAATGTTAAGTCTGTAACGTGATATACTTCATTTACCACATCAGGAACCGGTTGCTTAGCCAAGTCTGCAATAGCCTTTACTGCTGCCAGCTTCATCTCTTCGTTAATAGCCTTCGCATGAACATCAAGTGCACCGCGGAAGATATAGGGGAAGCCAATGACATTATTGATTTGGTTAGGATAATCGCTACGACCGGTGCTCATTAGTACGTCAGGTCGGCTTGCAATTGCATCTTCATAAGAAATCTCTGGAACAGGATTTGCCAATGCAAAAAAACAATGGGTTTATCAGCCATACTGCGAACCATGTCTTGGCTAAGAACATTTCCTTTGCTCAATCCTAAGAACACATCGGCACCTTTCATGGCTTCTTCCAAGGTGTGAACATCTGTTCTTGTTGTTGCGAACAATGCCTTTTGTGGAGTCAATTTCTCACGATCTGTTGTGATAACGCCTTTGGAATCGAGCATCACAATGTTTTCTTTCTTTGCTCCAAGCGCTACATATAGTTTTGTACAACTAATGGCTGCAGCGCCAGCACCATTAACAACAATCTTCACCTTACTGATGTCTTTTCCTGCAACCTCAAGGGCATTGAGAAGTCCTGCAGCAGAAATGATGGCGGTTCCATGCTGATCATCGTGCATAACGGGAATGTCAAGCGTCTTCTTTAAGCGCTCTTCGATATAGAAACACTCGGGAGCTTTGATATCTTCTAAGTTGATACCACCGAAGGTTGGCGCTATTCTCTCAACGGCTTCGCAAAACTTTTTCTGGGTCTTTTTCTGCTACTTCAATGTCAAAAACATCTATACCGCCATAAATTTTGAATAGCAATCCTTTTTCCTTCCATCACCGGTTTGCCGCTCATCGCTCCCAATATCTCCAAGACCAAGTACAGCAGTTCCGTTACTGATTACAGCGACTAAGTTTCCTTTATCCGTGTATTTATAAACATCGTTGGCTTCAGCTTGGATTTCAAGACAGGGGAAAAGCAACTCCTGGCGAATAGGCTAGCTTTAAAATCAGTTTGTGTGTGGTAAGGCTTTGTTGGCTTTACTTCTATCTTGCCCGGACGTCCATCTCTGTGGTAAGCCAAAGGCTGCTTCTTTCGTAACTTTTACCATGTTTACTTCTTTAAAGTTCTATATTCTAATTTCCTTTCACTTTCATTAATTGCAAAGTTAACAAAAAACGCGAGATTGAATGTGCGTTTTTTGTTATTTTTTGTAACTTTGCAATAGAATCGTTTACAGATATATAGCTGGTAATCTTTTATGTACAAGACAAACGTAACCACAGAATATCGCGAACAATTGAAAGGACGTATCCTTCAATCTGCTATGCACGAATTTCGGACGAATGGTATCAAGCAAGTTAAAATGGATGATATCGCCCGAAAATTGTGTATTTCCAAGCGTACATTATATGAGATTTATGGAAATAAAGAGGACCTTTTGATGGAGGGAATCAAAAGGGATGAAGAGATATTTAATCGTCACATGGAGATGTTTATTATTGAATATCATGGCACTTTAATGGATATCTTTGCGGAGTATTTTCGTTATGAGCTGGAACAATTCAAGTATACTTCTCTTAACTTCTTTATTGATTTACAACGCTATCCACGTGTGCTTACCTATCTTGATGAACTGCACAAGGCCCGTAATAGGAAAGGTATCTCATTCTTTAATCGTGGTGTTGAGGAGGGATATTTCCGTCAAGATGTAGATTATGAACTTGTAGAACAGGTCTGTTCTGCAAGCATGCGACATGTTATGGACAATCAACTTTTTCCATAAATATAGCATGCAACATATTCTATATAATGTGGTTTTTTTCTGTTTATGCGAGGGCTTTGCACTGAGCAAGGGCTACACGTTTTGGAGGAGAAATTAAAGTTGTTCAAATGAAAATAACATTGATTGGCGCTGGAAACTTAGCCACTAATATTGGTCTTGCCTTGCATTCTGCGGGACATATCATTGTGCAAGTATATAGTCGTCAGTTAGCAAACGCGTCGTGTTTATCATCACGTTTGGGTGCTACAGCTATTAATCAGTTGGATAAAGTCAATGATTTGGCTGATATTTATATCTTCTCTTTAAAGGATAGTGTTTTGCAAAGTGCAATCGAAAAGGTGTGTAAGCATAATACCAATAAAGTGTTTTTGCACACAGCAGGAAGCATGAATATGCAATTGTTTGAAGGATATGCAACTCGCTTTGGTGTGCTTTATCCCATGCAAACATTCTCAAAAAATCGCCCTGTTGATTTCAAATCGATTCCTTGTTTCATAGAGGCGAGCGATTCGAAGACTTTAGAATGTATTCAAAGTTTAGCGCTTTCGATATCAGAAAAGGTTTATATACTTTCTTCACATGATAGGAAGTATCTTCATCTTTCTGCCGTTTTTGCATGTAATTTCGTGAACCATTGTTACGAGATTGCAGCTGAAATACTTCATCAACACGATATTCCTTTTGAAGTTTTACAGCCACTTATTGATGAAACGGCACGTAAGATTCACATGCTTTCTCCAAGAGATGCGCAGACAGGTCCAGCCGTGAGATATGATAAAAACGTGATAGAAGCGCAACGAAAGCTGCTTGCAGACTTGCCACTCTGGCAGGAAATCTACGAAAGAATGAGTGCGTCTATTCATCGCACTGCAATAACAAATAAGCCCAATCACTATGATAAATTATGATTTAACAAAGATAAAAGTCATTATCTTCGATGTAGATGGTGTACTTTCTGCCGAGACAATCTTGCTTTCTCGTGAGGGAGAACCACTTCGAACCGTAAATATTAAGGACGGATATGCCATTCAACTGGCTGTAAAATCAGGCCTTCATGTTGCCATTATCACTGGAGGAAAGACAGAAGCTGTCAGACTTCGTTATGAGAGTCTTGGCGTTCAACATCTCTATATGGGGATGTTCAGTGAAGCTGAAAGCCTATGATGAACTGATTAAACAACTCAATGTCCGTGACGACGAGGTGCTATATATGGGAGATGACATACCTGATTACGAGGTGATGCGTAGGTGCGGATGCCCTTGTTGCCCGTCAGATGCAGCTACAGATATTAAGGATATAGCGCTCTATATTAGTGAAAGGAGTGGGGGAAACGGCTGTGGTCGTGACGTTGTCGAACAAGTTTTGCGTGCACAAAAGAAGTGGATGAGCGATGCAAAAGCATTTGGTTGGTAAAAAAATGAATAAGATGAAGCATCAATATAAAATCATTTTAGCAAGTAACTCACCACGCAGGAAAGAACTTCTTGCAGGTTTAGACATTGATTTCCGTGTTGAAGTGAAGCCGGGAATAGATGAATCTTATCCCGAAACCCTTACCACCTGATGAGGTGCCTCTTTATCTTTCTCAATTAAAAGCAGCAGCATACAGAGACGATATTGCCGCTGATGAAATGATTTTAACGGCTGATACTGTGGTCATTGTTGATGGAATCATTTTGGGAAAGCCCAAAGATGCTGCCGAAGCATGCCACATGTTGCGTATGATTAGCGGTCGAACGCATCATGTAGTTACGGGAGTTAGTCTAACGACACAACAGAAACAACGTAGCTTTAAGGTGTCAACGGAAGTGACGTTTAAGGCTTTAAGTGAGGCCGAAATCAACTATTATGTTGAGCATTACCAGCCTTTTGATAAGGCAGGTGCGTATGGTATTCAAGAGTGGATAGGCTATGTAGGAGTTGTTTCGCTTAAAGGAAGTTATTTTAATGTAATGGGACTGCCTGTGCAACGCATCTATGAAGAACTTGCACACTTTTAAGTTTGGAGCTACTTTAATTCTAATTGTGAGTAAAAAACTATCATCGTGTGAAAGTTTCTCATCTTATATGATGCTCATGTCTTTGAATTTAAGGTTGGATTTTCTTAGGGTTTGTGATATATTGAACACCGATACTATACGAAATCAAAATGCTTTTTTTAGAAACAAGGGATAGGAGAGGAGCTTGTAATCTCTATTGATTTGAGGCATAATTTAAGTCTAATTACTGTATGTTTTGACGCTTTTTTTGCAGTGCGATTTGACTGAGTTTAGAGAATGATGTTTTGAATGATGTTTTTGAGGTTTTCAAGACTTATTTTGTGCTATTGATGCATTAAGTCAATACAATATAGCTGTAATTCTAATATTAAAAACCCGCTCTTTCTATATGCTTATTTGTAGAAAGAGAAAAGAAAAAGAGGATGCCTTATGACATCCTCTCCTATATTCTTGGTTTTTGTTAGATTGATTAACAAACCTTATGTGAGCCTTCGCTGATAACCACTGGATAGACTTCTGGTTCATGTCCGTACTTAGCAGCGAACTTAACCTTGGCATCTGCGATAAATTTATCATAGACTTCGTCCTTTACAAGGTTGATAGTGCAGCCACCAAAGCCACCGCCCATGATTCTGCTTCCTGTCACACCATTCTCTTTTGCGATGTCGTTAAGGAAGTCAAGTTCTTCACATGATACTTCATACTCTTTGCTAAGACCTTCGTGAGTCTCATACATCTTTTGACCAACAGTTTCATAATCGCCCTTTTCGAGTGCGTCGCAAACAGCCAAAACGCGGTCTTTCTCACCAAGAACAAAGTGTGCGCGCTTGTAGTCTTCTTCTCCAACTTCAGCTCGAACCTCTTCTAATTGCTCCCAAGTGCAGTCACGTAATGTCTCAAACTTGCCTTCTGGATGTTTTGCTGCAATGTGTTTTACCACATTCTCGCAGCTATTTCGGCGGTCATTATAGGGACTTCCTGCAAGCTCATGCTTAACTTTTGAGTTCACAAGCACTAACTTATAGCCTTGTGGATTGAATGGGAAATATTCGAATTCTCTGCTTCTGCAGTCCAAGCGCATAAGCTTTCCTTCTTGTCCAAAGACGCTTGCAAACTGGTCCATGATACCACATTTCACACCGATATATTTGTGTTCTGTAGCTTGTCCGGCAAGCGCTAAGTCCCATTTAGATACTTTGTTGTTACCAAAAAGGTCATTAAGTGCGAAAGCAAAGCAGCTTTCAAGCGCTGCACTTGAAGACATTCCAGCACCTAATGGCACGTCACCATAGAACGCAGCATTAAAGCCTTTAACTTCTACACCAAGGCTCTTCATCTCTTGAATGATGCCATAAATGTAACGTGCCCAGCTTGCACGAGGGACCATTGGGGTCGTCTACTTTGAACTCAACTCGGTCCTTAAGATCGATTGAATAGAGCATAACCGTGTTGGTTCCATTAGGGCGAATCTCTGCCATTATGCCTTTATCTACGGCTCCAGGAAATACAAAAACCACCATTATAATCAGTGTGTTCACCAATCAAGTTGATTCTTCCAGGAGACATATAGATGTTTCCAGTCTTACCATCAAAATGCTTAATAAAGCGACTTCTAACTTTTTCAATGTCCATAATTAAATAGATTTAGATTGTGTCTTGGGTTAGAAAAGTATAAAGCCCTCAAATTGAACATACAAAATGAGGGCTTAGGTTATAGTTTAATCTACAGGAATATCTTTATTTACATTCTTGCTTCCGATGAGTGCATAGTAGCACATGAAAGCCAAAGCTACAAGAGGTACAATATAAGAGAACATGTAAGAAGAGTTGTCTGCAATGAAATTTTGGAATAAAGGAAGCAGACCTCCACCGACAACCATCATCATAAAGATTCCAGAAGCGGCTGCAGAGTACTTTACCAAGTCCTTCTGTTGCCAGGTTGAAAATACTGCTCCACATGATTGAAGTGCAGAGACCGCAGAGCACTAACAATAGTGCTGCAACAGGAACGACTACCATTTGGAATGATGTTCCAGTGAAAACGGGCATAGAAACAGTTGTAGATTTGCCTAAAACCATAGCCAAAACAATCAGTATCATACCTGTAATTGTTGTGATAATCATCATAGAACGGCTTGAAACCTTACCGCCAATGAAACTTCCAATGAAGCGTCCTACCAACATCAAGAACCAATATGTTCCTGCAACGAAACCGCCAATAGCTGCTGCATTCGTTAATAAGCCTGCACCCTTTTGCAGAAGTATCGCTGATGTAGAAGTTCAATGTACCAGGAATACCAACCTCAACACCGACATAAACGAATATAGCAATTGTGCCAAGAACGAAATGACGGAAAGCCCAAGGACTATGTTCAAAGACTGTCTTACTTGTCGTCTTACCCATCTCTGGGTCTGCAATTGGGATGAAAAGCAGTACTACAAACGCTGAAGCGAATACGCCTAAGGCGATAAAGAGAACAAGGTTTACATCAGCCATCTTTGTGGTTGCTGTAACTGTTCCAATGAGTGCACCAACCAACATCGGTGTTAGTGTTCCAGATAATGAGTTGAGTGTACCTCCGATAAGATTCAACTGATTGCCTCGGTTACCGCCACCTCCGAGTAAGTTTAGCATTGGATTAACGACAGTGTTGAGGATACATACAGCGAAACCACTAATGAAAGCACCGAAGAGATATACTGCAAAACCACTTACGTCAGCACCAAATTTACCAGAGATAAACTGAATGAAGACACCAACAAAGCCTGTTGCAATACCTGTTAGGGCAGTGTTCTTGTAGCCAATCTTTGTTAGTAACTTACCGGCGGGGATTCCCATGAAGAGATAGGCGAGAAAGTTCATCGCATTACCAAGCATACCTATCATGTTCTCACTACCCGTTCCGTTGAATACGTTTTTCCAAATTACACCGATAGGAGCCGCGAGATTTGTAACGAAAGAAATCATCGCGAAGAGAAACATCATTGTGATGATCGCAATGATGTTTCCTTGTTGTTTTGTGTTTTTCCATTTATTTATTTGAATTATTTGTCTATTCCGAATTTGTAGATGGTTTTTTTGCTTGTATTGTTCCCCTGGATTTAAGACAACAGAAGGGAAATAAGGCCGATTTGGACTATCAGGGAAGTGCTCAGCTTCAAAGCATACGGCAGAGCGGCGAGGGTAAGTAGCACCATGAGTGCCTTTCATACCATTCTCAAAGTTTCCAGTATACATCTGAACTCCAGGTTCTGTGGTATACATTTCCATTGTACGTCCACTATTAGGTTCTACAATCTTTGCTGCGAAAACTTAATTCTCCTTCTTCTTTTTTGTTAAGTACGAAGCAATGATCATAGCCAGAACCATTCTTAATTTGTTCGTTATCATCATTGATTCGCTTTCCAATCGCTTGAGGTTTACGGAAGTCAAATGGCGTTCCTTCTACCTTTAGAATCTCTCCTGTGGGGATGCTTGTCTCATCAATGGGGATATAGAAATCGGCATTGAGTTCGCATTCAAGCGTGTCTATTGTAGGAGTGGGGTTGGCAATTCCTGCTAATGAGAAGAAAGCGTGGTGTGTTAGGTTGATGATTGTCTTCTTGTTTGTGCATGCTAAGTAATCAATCACTAACTCGTTATCATCGTTAAAATGTATAAACGACAGTCGTTTTCAGCTCTCCAGAAAATCCTTCTTCACCATAAGATGATACATAATGTAGTACGAGAGCTTGCTCATTCATCAACTCTGCATCCCAAACTTTATCGTTGAATCCCTTCTTTCCACCATGCAAAGAGTTTGGACCATTGTTGATAGGCAAGCAATATTCTTTTGCCATGCAACTGGAATCGTCCTTTTGCGATACGATTTCCAAATCGTCCAATGAGTCTACTTAGGTATGGTTCAGGAGAGTTGATAACATCATTAATGTTATCGTGTCCTTGAATAACATTCGCATAGTTTCCTTCTCTGTCAGGAACCATGATGGCAACTACTGCACCGCCATAATTAGTGATGGCCACTTCGTTACCCAAAGCATTGCGAAGGATATACAAGTCTGTTTTTTTCCATTTACTGTTGTTTGAAAAATCTTCACGTTTCAAACCACAGATGTTTCTCGTTTGGGACTGTGTTCATAATATCTTTTAGTTTTTTTAGTTATATTCAATCTCCCTGCAAAGTAAATAAAAAAATAACGACTTACCCAAACGAAACAGTATAAATCTTTCTTAATTTTTTTGATTATTTTTTTCAACAGGTGAAAGCAAGTCTGCAACAATATAGCTTGACCCTCCAACAAAGATGAAGTCATTACTATTTGCATCATTTAATGCTTGCTGATAGGCGACCTTTACATTATTATATAGGTGCCCATTAAGGTTGAATTGTTTAGCAATCTGTGCAACCTTTTCGGCAGGGATAGCTCGTTTGGTTGATGCCTGTGTCCAATAATAGGTTGCATTTTTGAGGGGAGCATGCGCATTACTGTCATAATATCTTTATCATCTACCATACCGAATACCATTCTAAGTTGCTTGCAAGGTTGTGCTTGTATTTGTCTGGCAAGGTAGGTCCAACCGCCAACATTGTGGCCCGTATCGCACACCACTTTAGGTGATTCGCGTAAAGTCATCCATCTACCAATGAGATGTGTCAGCGTTGTTACATGGTCTAAGGCAGGCAATTGATTTGTTAAGTCAAAGCCCAATGTCTTTAATACATTGACGGAATTTAGTATAGTATTCATATTTTTTTGACCTGATAGTCGCCCATTAGTTCTGCATGGAAGGTTCCAAAATGCTTGGTTTGATAAACTCTTCCACCTGAAAGGTCGATTTCACTGCTAATAACTTCTGGGGTATCTTGCGCAAAGAAAAATAGGGCTTTGCAGTTCTTTTTGCCTTATTTTCAAAAAAACAGGTCGTGTCTCATTTGTGTATTCTCCAATAACTACTGGGACGCCTTTCTTAATGATTCCAGCCTTTTCATAGGCAATCTTAGCTAATGTGTTACCAAGAAATTGCGTATGATCCAAAGCTGATATTTGTTATAATTGATAGAATAGGGGAAATGATATTTGTCGAATCCAAGCGTCCTCCGAGTCCTACTTCAATAACTGCAATATCAACTTGTTGTTCTGCAAAATATTTAAAGTGCCAAGGCCGTTGTCAGTTCAAAGAAGCTGGGATGAATGGTTTCAAAGAAGTCGTGTTCTTGTTGAACGAAAGTCAATCACGGCCTGTTCACTAATACATTCTCCGTTGACTCTTATGCGTTCGCGGAAATCTATGATATGAGGTGAGGTGTAAAGTCCAACTTTATACCCTTTCTGTTGTAGCATTGCCGCTAATGAATGCGAACAAGACCCTTTCCCATTTGTGCCTGCGATGTGAATCGTTTTATAGTGCTGGTGGGGATGATTAAAGTGTTCATCTAAGGCTAAGATGTTATCTAATCCCTCTTTATACGCAGAAGCACCCACATGTTCGAAAACAGGGGTGCTGTTAAAAAGATAATTTGTTGTTTCTTTATAGTTCATTTTGTCAATTGAAATAGTTCTTAAATCTCTGGAAGATGGTTTGTTTCGTACTCTCATCTCCTTTGAAATTATCGCTATTCTTAAATTTCTCAATTGCTGCTTTCTCTTCTTTATCGAGCGTCTTTGGTATATATACACTGATGTTTACTACCAAATCACCCATTCCAGAACCATATCCCTTGCACAGCAGGCAGGCCTTTTCCACGAAGCCGAAGCGTCTTTTCCGGGCTGTGTACCAGCATCAATTTTAATCTTAACTTTAGTGCCTTGTATCGTCGGAATCTCTACTTCTCCACCGAGTATTGCCGTTGGTATATCTAAAAGAAGATTGTAGATGACGTCTTGTCCATCTCTGATAAAGGTATCATTTGGTTGTTCTTCAATGTAAACTTGAATATCTCCATTGACACCATTACGCATTCCTGCATTACCCTTTTCCCTGGAACATTGACAACCATTCCTTGAGCGACACCAGCTGGAATTTGTATTTCAACAACTTCTTCTCCCTTGACTACACCTGTTCCGCCGCAGTCTTTACATTTATTTTTGATTATCGTTCCTTCACCATGGCAGTCTGGACATTCGGTTTGTGTTTGCATCATACCGAGCATTGTACGTACTGTTTTTGTGACAACACCATGTCCTCCACACTTAGGGCAGGTCTCGCTACTGCTTCCCGGCTCTGCACCATTGCCATGACAATGTTCACATGGCACATCCTTACGCACCTTAAACTTCTTGGTAACGCCAGTAGCAATCTCCTGTAATGTAAGACTTACTTTCAATCTTAGGTCTGCACCACGATATTGTGCGTGGCGAAAACCACCACCACCTCCAGCACTTCCAAAGCCACCGAAGCCTCCGCCATGTCCTCCAAAGATATCACCGAACATGGAGAAAATGTCATCCATATTCATGTTTCCGCTGAAACCACCTCCGAAGCCACTTGCACCTTGCATACCTTCAAAACCAAATTGGTCATATTGTTGGCGTTTCTGAGGATCACGTAACACGTCGTATGCCTCTGCAGCTTCCTTAAATTTTCTCCTCAGCCTCTTTGTTTCCGGGGTTTCTGTCAGGGTGATACTTGATGGCAATCTTGCGATATGCAGCTTTAATCTCTGTATCAGTAGCGGTTCTTTTCTACATTAAGAATCTCGTAATAGTCTCTTTTCTCTGCCATGGTTAATTATGTATCATTATTGACCTACAGCCACTTTTGCGTGTCTAATCACTTTATCATTCATTGTATAACCTGATTGCACGCAGTCAATTACTTTTCCTTTCTTGTCATCTCCCATTCCTGGAACCATGGCAACAGCCTCATGATAGTCGGTATTGAAATCGGCTTTGTCCGTTTCAATCTTTTTGACGCCCATGCTTTCAAGGGTCTTTATGAATTTATTGAAAATCATTTGCATGCCTTCTTTGATTGCTGTTGCATCTTTAGTTTCATTACTTAGCGCACGCTCGAAGTCGTCAAGAATAGGCAATATGTCTGTAACAGCTTTGCGACCTCCATTTAAAATCAACTCAGCTTTTTTTCTTTGTTGGTTCTTTTTCTGAAGTTATCAAATTCTGCAATTGTGCGTAACAATTGATCTTTGAGCTTCGCATTTTCATCCTGTAAGTCTTCTACAGGATTCTGTTCTTTCTCTTCTGACGCTTTCTTCAGCTGCCTTTTCGCAATGCTTCTCGGCAGATTCTGTTTCTTTATTATTGTGTCCAACCTCGATGTTTTCTTGTTCTTCGGCAGACACATTCTGGTTTTCTTTCATACGTTCTACTTTTTAATTGTTACATTTGTTTGTTATGGTATATCACAAAAGAGCATGCCAAAAGCACCAAAGACACGTTGCACTGCCTGAATAACAGACTTTGTTCTCGTGGTCTTTGGTGCTTTTATGGTTTAATTATACATCTTCGCTTTCTGCTCTTTAATGCCTTCATCATGAATATATTCATCATAAGACATTAACTTGTCTATTGTTCCCTTTGGAGTCAATTCAATGATTCTGTCGGCCACAGTTTCAATGAATTCGTGGTCATGACTTGAGAAAAGGATGTTTCCTTTGAATAATGTCAGGTTATTGTTAAAGGCCTGAATGCTTTCCAAGTCGAGGTGGTTTGTTGGGGTATCGAGGATCAAGCAGTTTGCATTTTGTAGCTGCATACGCGCTATCATACAGCGCATCTTCTCACCACCTGATAAAACATTGACTTTCTTCAGCACTTCTTCACCACTGAAAAAGCATCCTACCTAAGTAGCCTTTCATCATGACTTCATTACCTACACCATATTGACTTAGCCAATCAATAAGATTTTTGTCGCTATTGAAAAAATCGGTGTTGTCGAGTGGGAGATAGGCTGTTGTGATGGTAACTCCCCATTTATAAGTGCCTGCATCGGCTTGCCTGTTGCCATTGATAATCTCAAACAAGGCTGTCATAGCTTTGGGATTATGGCTCAAGAAAACAACTTTCTGTCCTTTTTCAATATTGAAATTGACATCATCGAAGAGCACGGTTCCATCTGGCTCAACGGCTTTCAAACCTTCAACTTCAAGGATTTGATTGCCCGGTTCACGTTCCATTTGGAAGATGATTCCTGGATATTTACGGCTTGAAGGCTTGATTTCATCAACATTCAGCTTTTTCAAGCATCTTCTTTCTTGAAGTGGTTTGTTTACTCTTTTGCAACGTTTGCAGAGAATCGACGGATAAACTCTTCCAACTGTTTCTTCTTCTCTTCGGCCTTTAACTTTCTGGTTTTGTGCCTGACGAAGTGCCAATTGAGAACTCTCATACCAGAACGAATAGTTACCTGAGAACACCGTAACCTTTCCGTAATCAATATCAATCGTTTGTGTTGAAACGGCATCGAGGAAGTGGCGGTCGTGGCTGACTACGAGTACCGTTTGCGTCTCGTCAATCTCTCCAAGATAGTCTTCCAACCATTCAACAGTATCCAAGTCGAGGTCATTCGTAGGCTCATCAAGCAACAAATTGTCTGGTTTGCCAAACAAGGCCTTTGCCAACATGACACGCACTTTCTCGGTGTTGCTCAGTTCGCCTACCATTTTCTGATGCAAATCTTCTTGAACACCTAAGTTCTGCAAGAGTTGTGCGGCATCACTTTCTGCCTCCCAACCATTCATTTCGGCAAACTTCTCCTCTAATTCTGCAGCCAAATTACCATCTTCTTCGGTCATTTCTGCCTTCGAATATAAGCGCTCGCGCTCTTTCATATTCTCCCAAAGAGGCTGGTGGCCCATAAGAACCGTGTCCATAACACGATATTCATCATATTTGAAATGGTCTTGCTCCAGCACCGAAAGGCGTTCACCCGGCCCGAGCTCCACACTTCCGTGATTCGGTTCTAAGTCACCACTAATGGCACGAAGCAACGTAGACTTACCTGCACCATTGGCTCCAATGACGCCATAGATATTGCCACGTGTAAACTTAATATTTACGTCTTTGTAAAGTACTCTCTTTCCGAATTGGATAGCAAGATTTGTTAATGTTATCATTTTATCCTATGCCTTATAAATATAATTTGGTGCAAAGATAATCAAAAAACTTCGGATTCCCGAGGCCATGCCTGCTATTTTCGCAAATATGGTAAATTCCCGTGTGTTTACTCCGGTTTGTTTTTGGAAAAAAAGCCAACGAATTGGTTAAAGTCTTGGATTATCTGATTAAAATGTAGATTTGTAGACTGAACGATAACGGCAGCATAGTGTCTACAGCCCATACGGAATAAGGTGTACGAATGTTTAGACGATTAAGATTGAGTGCTTTCATGACATTTTTTATTAAGTGTTGGTAGACCTCAATTTGGCAAGTTCTTTAAATTCTTGCTCTGTTTTCTCTACCCATTCGCGTTTGCGCTCTATCATTTTGTGTAGCGCCTCCGCTGCTTCCTCGCGGTTTGAATATTTTTACTGTCTTGTATGCCATAAGTTAACCTCCTGTTTTTTTGTGATGATGCAAAGATAATGCTTTCCTCTGATAACTCCAAATATGTGAAGAAAAACAAACCCACAAAAAAAGGGTGTAGCACTGTTATCGCAATAGCACTGCACCACTACTTTAGACTTAGGAGTATTTATGACGATACCCTATTGTATAACTACGCCACTGAGCAAGTTTTTCGTCACAATAAGAGTTAATTTTTGAATGCGACTTTGCGCATTTCCCTAAAGCTCGACAATTTTATGGTTGGTTTTTTTATGGTTAATGCCAAAGTCGGGCTTTTCTGTTGTTCCGCCGCCGGCTTTCACCAATTCATACATGTTGAACTGGAACTGCAAGTGATGCGAATTAATGTAGTTCGAGCAATTACTCCCCTCAACTTTGAGCACCTTGGGAAGTTGCAAAGGCTTCATTTCTGTTTTCATTCTATTTTTAAATTAATAGGTTAATAAATAAAGAATTGGGCGCCGAGATGTCGCCATTTGGCGCCCAAAAATATTCTTTTTCGCGCTTCCGTGTGAAAGTTTAGGACCAAAAAAATCCTTTTTTTCATGCTTCCGTGTGAAAGTTTAAGGCCAAAAAATCCATTTTTCATGCTTCCGTGTGAAAGTTTAAGACCAAAAAAATCCTTTTTTTCGCGCTTCCGTGTGAAAAGTTTAGAACCTAAAATCCATTTTTCGCGTTTCCGTGTGGAAGTTTAGGACCAAAAAAATCCTTTTTTTCATGCTTCCGTGTGAAAGTTTTGGACCAAAAAAATGCTTTTTTTCATGCTTCCGTGTGAAAGTTTAGGACCCTAAAAATCCTTTTTTTCATGCTTCCGCGCGACGCTCTAGGGCCAAAAAAATCTCTTTTTCATGCTTCCGCGCGACGCTCTAGGGCAAAAAAATTTCTTTTTCATGCTTCCGCGCGACGCTCTAGGGCTAAAAAAATCTCTTTTTCATGCTTGCGCGCGACGCTCTGGGCTAAAAATCTTTTTTCATGCTTGCGCGACGCCTGGGGCTAAAAATCTCTTTTTCATGCTTGCGCGCGACGCTCTGGGGCTAAAAATCTCTTTTTCATGCTTGCGCGCGACGCTCTAGAGCTAAAAATCATTTTTTCATGCTTGCGCGCGACGCTTTAGGGCTAAAAATCTCTTTTTCATGCTTGCGCGCGACGCTCTAGGGCTAAAAAATCATTTTTCATGCTTCCGTGTGGAAGTTTACAGGAGTTCCTTCCAGGATTAGGGGCTTGGATTTCAAAGATAATGCGGAATTGCCTATTTTGAGACAATTCTGCACGAAAAATCATACTTTTTAGTTTTACCAGACAGCAATATTTCAGAATAAAGCTTTTTATCGTATTCTGCATGAAAGAGGTCTATTGGAACATGTGGAGCATGATTTCGTCGTTGCAGCCGATACTATAATGAGAGAAGGTTTCATGAATCGTTGGATAATCTTACACCAAGAGATGTATATTTAGGCCAAGGGGAGAAAAATTAAAAAAATATAAGAGAAACAATAAAGCAAAAATTCAATCAACAAAAAGAATTTTTTTGATAATAAAAACAATGAAATATCAGAGTAAATAACTATATTTGCAGTTGTGCACTTTTTGTTTGACAACGTACAGTTTACAAATGTCAAAAAGTTTCCACTTGATTTTCGGAGTATATTAGTATGAAAGCATTTTTTAGTTTAATCCTGATGGCTTGCAGTAATTTGCTGATGGCACAACAAGATAAAAATATACTTTTACTATGACAAGTACGGATATAAAGATGTTGCCCAAAGGGAGATTTATGGATTTATATTCAAAAAGAAAAAAAGTAGTAAAGTTCCTGTTTTTTTCAACAACTATGGTATCAGATAAATACAAAGAAGAAGATTTGGATCTCATATCAATACCCATTTTGGAGTGGAACCACCAATCATATAGGTGTGGAGATAATCTTGAGTCTTTGGTAGCATTTAAGCAAGATTTCTTATTCCAGAAGGTATTTATTGTAACGAAAGAAGGTCATTTAAAGGTTGGGACTTTTGAGATTTTTGATTCTTACAATGAAGAAAACCGAAAGAAAGACAGTATAAATAACGTGAAATATTCGTTGCATGGAAGACCTGTCATGTCAGATAACGAAAAAAATGGAAAAGAAAAATCTATAAATATTGTTGGGAGAATCCCAACGTTTTCGTTTTTATGATTCGAGGTTTGCATGGCTATTGGGGTGTCATCGATGGAAAAACTTGTAAAATTAATCGTGAAAGGTCGTGAAATCATCGGAGAGGTTGGCAGTGAATTTGTTTGTAAAAACTATGGAGAACAATTCATTAATGATGCTATTGTGGATTGTCTTAAGACAGGTTATGGATATGCAGTCTGTCCCGATTGCAAAAGTAAATAGCCCCATAAATATTGACATTAAGATTGCGAGTTCGTGTAAAAAGCTATATAAAGAGGAGATAAGATTAAATGAAAAATCTTGATGTTACAAAAATGATACGATTTAGAAAAAGGGTATACCTTTTTCCGCATCGACATGATGGTGCAACTTTCTACAATAATAAAGATATTTTTACCACTAAAAACCATCAGGATACTATAGAGAAGATGTAGTTCCTACTCCTGGAATTAAAGGGGCTGGAGTTCAACGTATCGTTATTGGGAATGGAGGTGAATGGTATTATACGCCCGATCATTATAAAACATTTATTCAGTTTAAACCTTAAAAACATGATTAAAGATACTTGAGTTCGGGATAAGTTTAGCATGAAAAGAGTTCCAACTGCCTTGTTTTTTTCCACATACACCGGCAGTGCCTCTGGTTTGTTCTCAAAGAAGCAGTATGCTGTAAGGGCAGAACACAAGTTCATGATAAAGTTGTGTATCGAGCGGTGTCTTGAGTGAACAAGGTTCTTCCGATGGGTTTGTTAAATAAAAGTGCACAACTGCAAATGTTGTTTTTGTTCTATTTTTGATTTTCTTGAGAATCTCTTAGAATAGATATATTAAGTTATTTGGCAACAGAATCACATGTACATACTCATTTACTTCATTTACATATATTAGTGCTTTTTAACGTATTATTTTGCAACCCATAATGCTAACATTATTTGAGAAAAATAATACTATCCACATTATTATGTATTTATACTTATTATTTTTTTCCCTATAATATAAGCTAGGCACGTTATTAAAGCCCATATATTGATTAATGCATTTTTATAATAAAAATGAACCTGTACATATTCCCAATATCATATAACCCAAGATTATAATCAAGCTAATGATTACTACACATTGATAAAAATGTGCTGGAATATATGTCGAATATTTTTTTGGAAATAGATGCCATAATCTTAGTGTTGCAAAAAAACAAGAGAATCTGACGATAGACATGGCAAAGATACAAATTAGATCTGAGAGACTCACTCTTTTTGGGAGGGATTATTTTTCAATCATGGAGCAATTTGACTCCACATTAACTTTCGCACTTGTAGCTCTGATACTATCCTCAGAGCGATAAAAGGAGTTGACGCAAGAAAACATTTCATACACATCAGATATGGGCAAGATCTACGATTTCAATACGGCTGACACTCTCAATACTTTATTGCTCAATTGTATATTTGCATCTGGCCAACTGAAAGGGGGGTGAGATGTATGATGTTGATTTCGACCATCAGTTCATAGAGACAGAGAAGTATGATGCAAAGCCTACATACAAGAAGTTCCTTGGTTATCGCCCTAGCGTGGCGGTTATTGGCGGTTTGGTTCTCTTTCGTTAACGATTTATAGCCGTTATTTCTATTGATTCATCAGGAAATGTTTGAATGTTTTGAAGTCATTTTGCATTTTCAACACTATTCTTTTTTTCCTTTCATGAATGTCTGTAAGCGCTGTGGAATTGCAATGTTTGTAGAAAGGATTTCGTCTACTCTCTCTTTGAATTTTGCAGGATGAGCCGTCTCAAAGAATAGTCCTGTTTCGTTGGGTTGCAGTTGTTCTTTCAGCGCTTTGTAGCCACACGCACCATGCGGATCAAGGACATAGACAGTGTTTTCGTAACATTGGCGCATGGTATTTTGAATTTGACGGTCCGTGTAGGTGGCTCCACTGATATGCTGCTTGATCTTGTCGTAGCTTTCATGATAGAGCGCATAAATGCGTGCAAAGTTCGAGGGATTGCCCACATCCATTGCGTTGGCAATAGTCTGTTTGCTGGGCTGGGGATGATAGTGCCCTGTTTTTAGAAAGTTGAAGAACACATCATTGGCATTGTTGGCAGCGATGAAGCTCTTGATCGGTAATCCCATTTCTTGTGCAAATAGGCCTGCGCAGAGATTGCCAAAGTTTCCACTGGGCACCGAAACCACTAAGTTGTTTGCCTTTCCTAACTTTTTGAGTTGGGCATAAGCATAGAAATAATAGAAAGATTGCGGGAGGAAACGTGCCACATTGATGCTGTTTGCCGACGTGAGTTTCAGTTGCGCATTGAGTTCATTGTCCATGAAAGCCTGTTTCACTAAAGCCTGGCAGTCATCGAAAACCCCATTGACTTCTATTGCAGTGACATTCTGACCTAACGTGGTAAACTGACTCTCTTGGATGTGGCTCACCTTGTCTTTTGGGTATAACACATAGACGTGAATGCCCTCAACACCGAGAAAACCGTTTGCAACAGCCGAGCCCGTGTCGCCAGCTTGTCGCCACGAGGACATTGATTGGTTGCTGTCCTTTGCGTCGAATAAAAATATTGCAGCAGGCGTGCCATAAAGCGTGCGCCAACATCTTTGAAAGCCAAAGGTTGGACCATGGAAAAGTTCGAGAGAATAAATATTGTCTTCAACTTCACTAGCTGGTATATCAAAAGAAAATGTTTCTTGGATAATCGTATGGAGGACATCAGCCTCTATATCCTGCCCAAAGAGCGAGTTGGCCACAGTAAAAGGCTATCTCTTGGAGACTGAGCTGGTCTAACTGTTGGAAAAACTCGGCTGGCAATTTCTGAATTTCTTCTGGCATATATAGGCCGCGGTCGGGGGCTAACCCATGGATAACCGCGTCTTCAAGTGAAGCTTTAGGAGCTGTTTTATTTGTGCTGTAATATTTCATTGTCATTGAATTTTCATAAACGTTTCCATGAAATTGTTGTAGAGAAAGCATTCCATAACCTCCCTCGCGACAACTCACTTCGTCGTAGGTAGACACGTTGTCGGGTAGGGATGTTCGGATGCCAGATGACGAAAGGAACAGGCTCTTTCACATGCGTTCGAATCTCGACAGGAGTAGGGTGGTCGGGAAGAAGGGCGATGCACACGGGCTCTTGCCATTTACTTATCGTCTCATATAATGGCTTGACGACCCTTGCATCAAGATTTTCGATGGTTTTCAACTTCAAGTCTAAGTCACCATCATGTCCAGCTTCGTCGCTGGCTTCGATGTGAAGATAAACAAAGTCTTGTTTTTTTCCAAAGCTTCGATGGCCGCCTTAACCTTTCCTTCGTAGTTAGTGTCTGCCAATCCAGTGGCTCCGTTGACCTTGATAACATCAAGCCCAGCATAATGGCCTATGCCGCGAATTAAATCGACAGCCGAGATGACGCTACCGCTTTTTTTATTTCGGGATAAAGTTGCATTAGGGTAGACATTGATGGTCTGTAACCGCCACTCCAGGGCCAAATGCTGTTGGCTTTGGCCTTTCTGTGGAGATTGAAAAGGATGATTTGCAAGCAGCGTTTGGCTTTTTAACGATTAACTCATTAAGAAGATTAGCCGTTGCTTGTGGACTCATTCTGTGGTCATCTTTCATGTGATACCCTTCTTCAGGTTGCACAAGAAGGGACTTCCATTCTTCATTAGGATGATCGTGAGGAGGCGCACATGTAATATGTTTGTTTCCGCCTTTAATCACCAATAAGTGCCTGATATTGTATACCAGTGATAAATTTTATCTGTTCATTTCCTAACTTATCGTTTAAGAACTGAATGAGCATGTCGCCCTCTTCGGTAGTTAAATGTCCTCCGTGATGATTCTTAATGCAATCGTCTTCTAATTCAATAATGTTACATCTTAATGCCAAATCATCGGGTTGCATGTCGTATTCAATCGATGCAGCCTCTAAAGGACCACGCCCTTCGTAGACTTTATTCAAATCATAACCAAGGATGGCTGTGTTAGCAACTTCTGAGCCGGGAAGGAAGCCTTCGGGGATAGTGTTGAGCATTCCCTGACCTTCCTTGTTTAGCCAATAAATCCATATAGGGAGTATTGGCATATTGAAGCAGCGTTTTATCTCCTAATCTCTTTACGGGATGATCGGCCATGCCGTCACCTAAAAATGATGATATGTTTCATATAAAATCAGATGTTTGCCACTGACATTATATTGGCAAAGACACCTGCTGCGGTAACGCTTGCGCCAGCTCCATAGCCTTGTATCAACATAGGATACTCCTTATAACGTTCAGTTGTCAATAAAACAATGTTGTTGCTCCCCTCAAGATTATAGAAAGGATGATTTCGGTCGATAGCTTTTAAGCCTACGTTTACATGATGACCATCAAGTGTTGCCACGAAGCGCCAACGCTTGTTCGCCTTCTCTAATGCCTGTCGTTTGCGTTCAAAGTCTGCGTCTAAATGAGGTAATCGCTCCCAAAACTCTTCAACACCACCTTCGAAGTAGTCTTGGGGAACAAATAAATGTTTCTCCACATCACTTTGTTCTATTTGATAACCAGCCTCACGAGCCAGGATAACTAATTTACGTACAACATCAGTTCCGCTAAGATCAATGCGGGGATCTGGCTCGCTATATCCTTCTTCTTTGGCCCTCTTCACAGCTTCAGAGAAGGGGACTTCAGCACTGATTTCATTGAAAATAAAGTTGAGCGTACCACTTAACACGGCTTCAATCTTCAATATCTTGTCTCCTGAATTGCGTAGATCGTTAATGGTTCCAATGATCGGTAGTCCTGCACCAACATTGGTTTCAAATCTGAACTTGACACCACGATGGAGTGCAGTCTTCTTCAGTTGTATATATTTCCTCGTATGGGCCACTGGCTGCAATCTTATTCGCAGCTATGACACTGATGTTATGGTTGAGAAAGCTTTGATATAATGCAGCGATTTCTTTGCTTGCCGTACAATCAACAAACACGCTGTTGAAGATATTCATCTCGATGATTTGGTCGCGCAATTTCTCTGGAGTACTGGGCTCAGAACTTTTTAATGCTTTCACGATAGTCTGAAAGATTGAGACCATCGCGGTTAAAGATTGCATTCTTCGAACTTGCGATTCCAACAACATTAAGTTTTAGTTGGTTGCGCTCTTTTAGTTCATGATATTGCTTGCGAATTTGTTCTATCAGCCTACCTCCAACGGTTCCTATACCACAAATAAATAGGTTGAGCACCTTATATTCAGAAAGGAAGAAAGAATCATGAAGCACATTGAGTGATTTTCTGAGTGAATCGCTCTTGACAACAAAGGAGATATTGGTCTCACTTGCACCCTGTGCACAAGCAATAACGCTAATACCACTGCGCCCTAATGTGCCAAAAAGTTTACCTGAAATACCTGCGGCGTGCTTCATTTTCTCACCAACAATCGCAACCGTTGCTAATCCTTTCTTTGCATGCATGGGGAACATTGCGCCGTCTTCTATCTCTGATGAGAACTCTTCGTTAAGCACTTTGACAGCTTCATCGGCATCTTCTTCTCTCACACCAATACTCGTTGAGTTCTCTGAAGAGGCTTGAGAAACCATAAAAACGCTAATGCCTTCGTTGGCAAGGGCTGTGAATATGCGTCGGTTAACACCAATAACGCCGACCATAGAAAGGCCTGTTACTGTAATCAGTGCAGTTCCGTTGATAGAACTTATACCTTTAATGAGTTTGTTGTGGTCCTCAATTTTATTCTTGATAATTGTGCCAGGCAGACTTGGATTGAATGTGTTTTTAACCCTGATGGGAATGTTCTTAACACATACAGGATAGATTGTTGGGGGATAAACAACCTTTGCTCCGAAGTTACAAAGCTCCATTGCTTCAATGTAACTAAGTTCGTTTATTGTATAAGCAGACTTGATAACGCGTGGATCTGCTGTCATAAAGCCATCTACATCGGTCCATATTTCAAGGACTTCTGCATTAAGTGCTGCTGCTAAAATGGCTGCAGTGTAGTCACTTCCGCCACGTCCAAGGTTGGTAATTTCATCCGTTTCACGATCTCTACTGATAAAACCTGGAACGAGAGAAATGCGTGGAAGGTCTGCGAAGGTATTGCAAACAAGTTGATTTGTCAATTCACTGTCGAGCGTGTTCTTGTGATTTATCCTTTCTGTTTTTATGAAATTGCGGCTGTCAAACCATTTAGCGCCACGGATTAATGTGGCTACAATGACGCTTGAAAGCTGTTCTCCATAACTCACAATGGCATTTTCTGTTTTCTCGCTAAGGTCATGAATGAGATAAACTCCCAAAAATAAATACTTCGTAATTGATCAAATAAAGCGTCTACTTTATTAAATAATGTAATACGCTTTTTGGCATCCGTGATGATGGTATCAATCATCTTTGTGGTGACGCTCTACCATCAGATTAAACTCTGTCTTCCATTGTTCATCGTGTTGAAGTGCTAATTTTGCTGTGGCAATCAATTTGTCTGTAATGCCTCCAAGGGCACTAACAACAACGATGATACTGTCTTTTTTAGCCTCGTTTTCTACAATCTCTTTTAAGCTGAGGATGCTTTTTACAGAACCAACCGATGTTCCGCCGAATTTTAATACTTTCATTTTGTTGACAATTTTGGATTTAACCATCCACTCGACAATAGTGGCTTATCACAATAGATGAATTAAATGGTGAGGTTTATAGCGTATCCTGTTCTCTTCTTTCCACACGACAACAGAGGTAAATGAAAACAAAAATGCGATATAAAACTTACGATTTAATCGAATCTGTAGGCAAAAAAATACGAAGATTTATTATCTTGACCAACAAAAATAGAACATATTTTTTTCTGTTTATCAATTAAATTGGGTATCTTTGCGAATATGATACAAGAATTCCAAATACGTGTAACGCCCTCAGGAGGCTTTTACAGAAGAAAAGTATTAAAAAGATACATTGCAACGGAGAAAGGACTTGACGTTAGAACACTAAATCAAGTGAGGGTGCTTAGGCGCAGTATTGATGCTCGTCAGCGACAGATTTACGTTAAATTTAAGCGTTAGAGTCTATATAAACGAGTTTCCCACAAGACGAACAATTCACCCGGACAGAATATCCCAAATGTGGAAAAATGGTAAGGAGGTCGTCGTCGTGGGAGAAGGACCTGGTGGACTCTTTGCTGCACTACGGTTGATTGAGAAAGGTGTACGCCCCATAGTAATAGAGCGTGGTCGCAATGTGCGTGAACGCAAAAAAAGATCTTGCTTTTGATTAGACTCAGCAAGTAGATGAATTAAGCAATTATAGTTTTGGCGAAGGAGGTGCCGGAGCTTATAGCGATGGTAAATTATATACGCGAAGTAAAGAAAACGTGGTAATGTCGAAAAGATTCTGAAATGTGTTTTTGCCAGCATGGGCGCATCTACCCTCTATTTTTGGCTGATGCTCATCCCACATATAGGGACAGATAAGCTTCCAAGGGTCATCGAAAAATATGCGTAATACGATTATCAACTGTGGGGAGAGGTTCACTTCTTGACAAAAGATGACGGAGTTGCTCATAAGGGAAGATCAGGTCATTGGCGTCAAAGCTGTAGATTTATCGACACAAAAAGAGTTGGAATTTCATGGGCCTGTAATTCTCGCAACGGGGTCATAGTGCCCGCGATGTTTATCGATATTTGAATGCAACAAAAAAGTTGAACTTGAGGCTAAAGGTATTGCTGTTGGTGTACGATTAGAGCATCCCCAGTGAACTCATTGATAAGATACAATATCACAATAAGAATGGAAGAGGAAAGTATCTTCCTGCTGCAGAATATTCTTTTGTGACTCAAGTGGATGGGCGAGGTGTATATAGTTTCTGTATGTGTCCGGGTGGATTTGTTATACCGGCAGCAACAGATAAAGAGCAAATTGTAGTCAATGGAATGAGTCCAAGCAATCGAGGGACGGCATGGAGCAATAGTGGAATGGTTGTGGAAGTACGCCCTGAAGATTGTGTCCAAATGTCAACAGATAAACAAGATGACTTGTTGAGCGTTATGAGGTTTCAAGAACAATTGGAGAAAACCTGTTGGATGCAGGGGAATATGAAGCAAACTGCACCTGCACAACGCATGGATGATTTCGTCAACAATCGTTTAAGTTACGATTTACCCCGTAGCTCTTATGCTCCAGGCTTAATTAGTAGTCCTCTTCATTTCTGGCTTCCTGACTTTATAAGTAAGCGATTGCAGGCTGCATTTAAGGTCTTTGGAAGAAATGCTCACGGCTTTCTCACAAATGAAGCAGTGATGATTGCTGCAGAAACCAGAACCTCCAGCCCTATAAGAATCATTAGAAACCGTGATACCTTGCAGCATATTCGTTTGCAAGGGACTTTTCCCTTGTGGCGAAGGTGCTGGTTATGCTGGCGGTATAGTGTCTGCTGGTATTGATGGAGAGCGTTGTGCTGAGATGGCAGCCTCGTATGTGGAAAGCCTTAATGTGTAGCTTTCCACCATTCAGATTGCTGCTTTGTGTCATATACTGTGGAATTTCCTTGTTGGATCACTGATAGTTATTCCACAGCATTTATTTATCTTAAAAGTGTTTTCTGAATTAGTAGTGTCACCATGTCGATAGTAGTTTTTTTATATATCGTATATATATAAGGTGTACATGCTTTATAGGGAACTAAAGCTTGTAGTGCCTGATTAAAAGTGACACTTAGAGGCGGAAGAACTCCTAATTCATCAATGTATGAGCTTAAATCAAAGAATACATGACTATCATATCCATCAAGGAATTGCAGATCGTTTAGCCTACTATTGTTGAAAAGTATAACTCTGATTGATTGATTTCATGACAGAAGCCATCTCTTCGATATACTTTCCACATCGAATGGCAGAAAGCTCTCCATAGGGGTATTTGTAGTTAATGTAGAACTGATAGAAGCCATCTACCCATTTCTCATAGTCGGTTTGACCTAAGATATAGCTAAAAAAACTTTGTCATAAGGAATACCTTCTGCCATCACTTCACTCGTTGAAGCGACCAACATTTCGGTTACATCCTTTAAGGCGTATGCCGTTTCTACATTGGCCATATAGCAGTCATCAAAGCAGATAAAGCTCACCTTTTTCATCTGAGATTGTGCAATTGCATTGCTAAGGTCGCTAATATTATATTGCATATCAATATCACTTCCACCAAAAGCTCTGCTCAAAGCCTTAGGGCATTGTGCTGTCGCTACCTCGTGGAGTCCATCCGCTTCCATGACAACCAATAAGTAAACTATATTTACCTGTATTGCTATACGAAACAACCTGGTTGAACAAATTTCTTAAATTAGATTCTGAAACACTCACAAACCCTGCATTTCGCTTTAAGGTATCAAGCTCACAACGTTGGCGAGTTGTGTTATACTTCATACGGAAAATAACACTACGGGTTTGATTTTCTGCTACAAAGACGATAATATCTGTTTGTTTTACCCCTTTATTCTGGTCTATATTCTGACGCATTGCAGCGATATTCTTATCGAAATACGCTTTAAGATTATTCTCGGAAGTATTTTTTGTGCCCTGTCCATGGGCATATAAACAAAGAGTGTTTGGTTTGTATTCTCATACGCATCAATGATAGGAATTTCATCATGACAGGACGAAAATAGCAATATAAAGAATGCAACTAAAGGGAGATTCTTTAAAAATGAATTGTTGAATCACAAAAAAAGTTAGTTGTTATTTTGCGATTCTCTCCACAATTAGCCTTCACAAAGAAGCCAATTATATGTTGTAAATATGAAACTCTCTTTCTAAACATATTATCTTGTTATCCTATTTCTTGAAACAAATGAGTAAAAATAACCCCCATTCTCCCTCTGTTTATGTAAAAGGAAGAATGAGGTTACTTTGTATTTATTTCTTCTTCAGTTCTTCAATTGTCTGCTTTCAATGCAGCAATCTTCTCTACCGAGTCACTCTCTTTCTTACGTTCGCGAGCGACAACAGCCTCTGGTGCGTGTGCAACGAAGTTCTCGTTACCAAGCTTTTTGCGGATACCCATGAGGAAACCTTCCAAATGTTGCAGTTCTTTCTCTGCCTTTTTCAATCTCTGCTGCAACATCAATCAAATCACCAAGTGGTACTGCATATTCGTTGGTTCCCACCATAAAGTTGCTTGAGTCTGTGCTCTTTTCAGCAACAACCTCAATAGATTTGAGATTAGCCATCTTCAAAATAATGCTATTATAAGCACTCATTTCGTTCTCACCTATAGCCTGTAACACCAGCAACTCTTTGGGAGCAATGTTCTTTTGATTGCGAACAGTGCGTATGTTTCCAACAATTTGTTTAACAACCTCAATATCGTTGATGATTCTTTCATCATTACTTTTTCAGCGTCTCTAATTGCAAAGTTGCACGCATAATGCTTTCACCTTGCTTTCTTTCTGTGATATGTTGCCAAAGTTCTTCTGTGATAAATGGCATAAATGGGTGAAGCATCTTTGAGTAGATTATCAAAGAATCCTATCGTTGCCTCATAGGTCTTATGATCTATAGGCTGTGCTTCGCCATTGAGGTATGTTGGCTTTATCATTTCAAGATACCAGCTTGAGAACTCATCCCAGAATAGTTTATACACGGTCATCAGAGCTTCTGAGATACGATATTGCTTGAATTGTTCCTGTAGTTCAATGTTTACCTGCTTCAGTTTTGCATCAAACCATTCTACAGCAAGCGCGTTACATTCTGGTTGTTCGATATCTGCAGTCTTCCAACCTTTTACTAATCTAAAGGCATTCCATATCTTATTGTTGAAGTTACGACCTTGTTCGCACAATGTTTCATCAAACAAAATGTCGTTTCCTGCAGGTGCACTTAGCATCATACCCATGCGTACTCCGTCCGCGCCATACTTCTCAATGAGCATCAATGGGTCAGGAGAGTTGCCCAAACTCTTGCTCATCTTGCGGCCCAACTTATCGCGAACAATACCTGTAAAGTATACATGTTTGAAAGGATAGGTCTTTCTATACTCATAGCCGGCCATGATCATGCGAGCTACCCAGAAGAAGATGATGTCAGGACCAGTAACAAGATCTGAAGTGGGGTAATAGTAATCAATTTCCTTGTTGTTAGGGGTTGTTGATACCATCAAACACAGAAATAGGCCATAACCACGAAGAAAACCAAGTGTCAAGACAGTCACTTTCTTGCTCCAAGTCTTTGAGTTCAAGGTTACAATTCTTTGCTTTTGCTTTTTCCAATGCAGCTTCTTCTGTTTCTGCAACGACACAATCGCGCTTACCATCAGCATTCATAAAGTAGTAGGCTGGTATGCGGTGACCCCACCATAACTGTCGAGATATACACCAATCCTTAATGTTTTTCAAGCCAATGGCGATAGGTGTTCTTATATTTTTTTAGGGTAGAACTCAATCTCATCGGACATCACAGGAGGAAGTGCCAAGTCTGCAAAATGTTGCATCTTCAAGAACCATTGCGTTGAAAGTTTAGGCTCAATAGGAACGTTTGTACGTTCAGAGAAGCCAACTTTGTTGTCATAGTCCTCTATCTTTTCCATCAAACCAGCAGCTTCTAAATCTTTAGCAATCTGCTTGCGCACGTCCATTCGGTCTTGACCTACATAGAGACCTGCTGCTTCACTGATAGTACCATTATCGTTAAAGATGTCAATCGTCTCCAAACTATGTTTCAAACCAAGTGCATGGTCATTGATATCGTGGGCAGGAGTAACCTTCAAACAACCTGTACCAAATTGGATATCAACATACGTATCTTCTATAACTGGAATCTCACGGCCAACGAGTGGTACGATGACATGTTTGCCTTTGAGCCATGTGTTCTTTACATCTTCAGGATTGATACACATTGCGGTGTCACCCATGATTGTTTCAGGACGAGTTGTTGCCACTACAGCATAGTAGCCTTTCTCATCTTTATGCATCACGTTTCCTTCGTCTACCTGCTTGCAATCGGTTTCAACAACACGATATTTCAAGTAATAGAGCTTTGAGTGCTCATCTTTATAGATTACTTCTTCGTCGGAAAGAGCTGTCTGAGCTTGTGGATCCCAGTTCACCATTCGAACGCCACGATAAATCAATCCCTTATCATAAAGGTCACAAAAGACCTTAATGACGCTCTTGCTTCGAGTCTCATCCATGGTGAAAGATGTGCGGTCCCAGTCACAAGAACATCCTAATTTACGAAGTTGTTTCAGTATAATTCCGCCGTGTTCGTGTGTCCAATCCCAAGCATGTTCAAGGAACTTCTCACGACTAAGATCAGTTTTTTTGATTCCTTTTTCAGCCAATTTGCCAACAACTTTCGCTTCGGTGGCAATGCTGGCATGGTCAGTTCCTGGCACCCAACAAGCGTTTTTACCTTCCATTCGGGCACGTCTTACAAGGATATCCTGAATCGTATTGTTCAGCATATGACCCATATGAAGTACTCCTGTTACGTTTGGTGGAGGAATAACTACAGTATATGGTTCGCGTCCATCAGGCTTACTGCTGAACAATTTATTATTGAGCCAATACTCATACCATTTTGACTCCACTGCCTGTGGGTCATACTTACTTGCAAGTTCCATTATTTTTTTAATCTTTTGTTTACTTTATATTAAACGTTGCAAAATTACAAATAATATTCGAAATTTCACTATCTTATAAGGTGGAATATAGTTTATGGATAAAAAAATCGTCACCAGATAAGCTGTGTGATTGATATATTGTTGTATTGTAATTTGCCTCATTTTTGCATGGTAATCTCTATTAGATTGTGTGGTCAAATAAAGCTCTTTATGGTTCGATTTCAAGCGTTTTGTTTTTTTAGATTTATAGGATGTTATTTAATGCAGTGATTATAAGTAAGTTATAAATGTATATCAAATAAAACATTTAATCTTATTAATACCTCAAATAATCATGTATGTTCTATGGTCTGTTTATGGTTTATTTGTTGTTGAAAAAAATATCTTTTTATATCAGAATGCTTTTTCAAATAAGAAAAATAAAACAAATGGTAAGATGATTGATCTTTTCCTTCAACTTTTTGTTTCGTTTAAGTATTGCAGAGTTCTTTAATCATAAGCCAAAGAAACATCTTTTCACGAAGCGTAGGCCAAAGAAAAAGAGGATGAACGAATGTAGTCGCGCATCCTCTTGCTTATAAACGTATTCAAAAAGTTTGCTTAGTAACTTCTCGCAATGATAACACGATGTTTAGATGGCTTACCCGAAACCATGTCAATACCTTCTGTTTGCTCGTAATCAAAAAGGCACACAGCGGATGGTTGCTTGTGTATCTTCTTTGATTTTGGCTTCAGTTTCAGCTAGTGCCATCCCAATGACAAAGGAAGAAACCACCATCTTTCACACGTTCCTTAAACTCGTCATAATTGTCACATTCGAAGATATGTGCATCGCGATAAGCGCGTGCTTTCTCAAATAAGTTGCGCTGAATATCGTCAAGTAGCGTTTGAACTCGCTCGACAATGCCATCGAAAACTAACGTTCTCTTTCTCCAAAGTATCACGTCGCATAATCTCTATTGTGTTGTCTTTCGAGGTCACGACCACCCATGACTAAGCGCACAGGTACACCTTTTTAATTCATAGTCAGCGAACTTAAATCCTGGCCGCTTATTATCCGAATCATCGAATTTAACGCTAATACCTAACTCCTGCATCTTCGTGATAACAGGTTGCAATTTGTCGCTAATGGCTTTACGTTGTTCGTCACCTTTATATATAGGAACAATAACAACTTGGATAGGAGCAAGCTTTGGTGGAAGCACAAGTCCATTGTCGTCACTGTGTACCATGATAAGCGCCCCCATCAAACGTGTGCTGACTCCCCATGAAGTTGCCCATACATAATCAGGCTTGTTCTCTTTGTTGAGGAACTGAACATCAAAGCTTTTGGCAAAGTTCTGGCCCAAGAAGTGACTTGTTCCACTTTGTAATGCCTTACCATCTTGCATCATTGCCTCAATAGTATAGGTGTCAAGTGCGCCTGCAAATCGTTCAGTTTCGCTCTTAACGCCTTGCAAAACAGGTACAGCCATCCATTTTTCTGCAAAGTCGGCATATACCTTTAACATTGTTTGTGCTTCTTGTTCAGCTTCCTCTTTCGTTGCATGTGCAGTATGACCTTCCTGCCAAAGGAATTCAGAAGTACGCAAGAAAGGACGTGTACGCATTTCCCATCGCATCACGTTACACCATTGGTTGCACATGATAGGGAGGTCTCTCCAAGAATGAATCCATCCTCTATAGGTGTTCCATATTATTGTTTCAGAAGTAGGACGGATAATTAACTCTTCGTCAAGTTTGGCTGCTGGGTCTACAACAACACTGTTTCCGTCTTCACTTGCTTTAAGACGATAGTGGGTAACTACGGCGCATTCTTTTGCAAATCCCTTTACATGCTCGGCCTCTTTACTAAGGAAACTCTTTTGGAATAAGCATTGGGAAATAAGCATTTTGCACCCCCGTCTTCTTAAATTCTTTATCAAGTTCAGCCTGCATCTTTTTCCCCAAATAGCATAGCCATAGGGTTTAATGACCATACAACCACGTACAGGTGATTGTTCTGCTAAATCTGTTTTAACTACCAAATCATTATACCATTGGCTGTAGTTTTCAGCCCTTTTGGTAAGTTGCTTTAGTTCTTTTGCCATTATATAGATATTTTATTATTTGTCGTTTTATTCCCCAATGTTTAGGGGAATCCCCTATATTCAAATAGGTTTTTCCTTTTTCTTATGTTGTGAGAAACGTGTTATTTTGTGGCAAAATTACAAAAAATAAATGGTAATCTGCATATAATGATGGAAAAACGACTATCTTTGCAGAGAAATAATAAACGTATTTAAGAATAAAAAAATTATGAAGAATTTGAAAATGGCAACGATGGGATTGTGTGTCCTTTCAGTATGTAGTTGCGCAACAAAACAGGGTACAGGTACGTTGATTGGCGCTGGTGGTGGCAGCGTTTTAGGTGCAATTGTTGGTAAAATAGCAGGTAACACGGCTGTAGGTGCAGCTATTGGTGGTGCTGTAGGCGCAGGTGCAGGTGCATTGATTGGTCGTCATATGGATAAAGTTGCAGCTCAAGCAGCTCAGATTCGCAATGCAAAGGTTGAAGAAGTAACTGATGCCAATGGTTTGAAAGCAGTAAAAGTTACCTTTGATAGTGGTATTCTCTTTGCTACAAATCAAGCAACTTTGACAGCATCTTCTAAAGAATGATTTAGTTAAATTCTCTAAGGTCTTGAAAGATAATTCAGATTGTCATGTTGACATCTATGGTCACACAGACAATACAGGCAATGATGCAATCAATATTCCATTGAGTAATCGTCGTGCAGAGAGTGTTGTAAACTATCTTAAATCTTGTGGTGTTTCGAGCTCACAATTCCAGAATGTTGTTGGAAAGGGTAGTTCAGAACCCGTTGCCGACAATTCAACAGCAGCCGGACGCAAGCAGAATCGTCGTGTGAAGTATATCTATATGCTTCTCCCGCAATGGTTAACGCAGCAAAGTCAGGTACTCTTTCAGAGTAATTAAAAATAAACAAATTAAATTATGGGAGTGCACTGTGTAGGGCAGTGTGCCCCCTTTTGCATTAATGAAAACCATAGTTTGGAAAGTTATCAGATGGGCTTTTTGTGCTCTTCTTTGCTTCATCCGTCTTTGCGGTTGTACTCCTTCGGTTTGTCCCTGTATATTTTTACACCGCTGATGTTCATTCGTTGTTTTCAACAGTTAGGTGCTGGTGAGAGTGTAACACTACATCATCATTGGATACCTTTTGGATGAGATATCTCCTCATTTGCCTGTGGCGGTGATGGCGAGTGAAGATCAACGTTTCCTTTTGCATCATGGTTTTGATTATGATGCAATAGAAAAGGCAGCCAAACGGAATTTAAAAGGCGGAAAACGTAAGCTCGGAGCAAGCACCATAAGTCAGCAAACGGCGAAAGAATGTATTTCTGTGGCCCGGGAGATCTTGGACGAGAAAAGGTTTTGAAGTTTATTTCACGGCATTGATAGAACTGCTTTGGAGTAAGCAGAGAATAATGGAAGTGTATTTGAATTCCATAGAAATGGGAAATGGAATCTACGGCGCTGATGCTGTTGCTGAATATAATTTCGGGAAACAAGCTATCGATCTTTCACGTTCTGATTGCGCTACAATTGCAGCCACGTTGCCTAATCCTCGTGAGTTAAGTAGTAAGCATCCAGGACCTTATGTCATGCGACGTCGGAGACAAATTTTAGCCAATATGCGTTACATTCCGAGTTTTCCAAAGCCCGGAGAAGATTATGATCCACACACCGCTTCAGGCGGAGTATATGCCCATTGATTATTATGAATTTAGAGTTAAATGATGGACAGCGTGCTGCTGTGGAATATTGCGACGGACCTCAGCTGGTGATTGCCGGTGCAGGTTCGGGCAAAACACGTGTACTTACGTATAAGATTGCCTATCTGATAGACGAAAAGCAGTATGAGCCTTGGAGTATTCTTGCGCTTACGTTCACAAATAAGGCCGCCAATGAAATGCGCAACCGTATCGCGAGAGTTGTGGGCCAAGATCGCACGCGCTACCTCTATATGGGAACATTCCACAGCATTTTCTCAAGAATTCTTCGTGTCGAAGCTGAGAAATTGGGCTATTCGAAGCAATTTACCATCTATGATGAGTCAGACAGCCGGTCGTTATTGAAAAGTATCATCAAAGAAATGCAGCTTGATGATAACGTTTATAAGCCGGCCAGCGTACATGCAAAGATTAGCATGGCAAAGAATCATCTTATCCTGCCGAATGCCTATGCGGTGGACCAGGCTGCTTTGAAACGAGGCGAACAAAACCTCCAAGGACAAATTTATCAAATCTACCAGACTTATCAACAGCGTTTGCAGACAGCCAACGCAATGGACTTCGACGATTTGTTGGTTCTCACATGGCGCCTCTTTAAGGAGCATGATGATATTCGAATCAAGTATGCGGAGCGATTTAAGTATGTGTTGGTTGATGAGTATCAAGATACAAACTACGTGCAGCAATGTATTGTTTTGCAGCTGACGCAAGAGCATCATCATGTGTGTGCGATAGGAGATGACGCACAGAGTATTTATGGTTTTCGGGGCGCAAATATTGATAACATTCTTGATTTTCAGAAGATCTACCCCGAGACAAAGCTCTTCAAACTCGAACAAAACTATCGTTCGACGCAGAATATTGTACAAGCGGCCAATAGTTTAATTCTCCACAACAAGCGACAAATACACAAAGCCGTTTACAGCCGAAATGCCAAGGGCGAAAAGCTGGTGCTACGTCCGGTCTATAGTGATAAGGAGGAGGCTGCTGTCGTTTGCCGATATATCAAACAATTGCAGCTGAAAGAACACTTCAATTACGGCGATTTTGCCATTTTGTATCGCACCAATTCGCAGAGTAGAATCTTTGAGGAAGAGATGCGGCGGCAGACCATCCCATATCGCGTTTTTGGAGGAATGAGCTTTTATCAACGCAAAGAAATTAAGGATGTTTTGGCTTATTTCCGCGTTGTCGTAAACCCTGAAGACGAGGAGGCCATTCGCCGAATCATCAATTATCCCACACGCGGAATTGGCGCTTCGACGATTGAGAAGATTATCGCCTGTGCCCATTTAAATCATGAAAGCTTCTGGTCAATCCTTAATTCTCCCGTCAAATTTGGTCTGAAAGTTAATAATGGAACCCTAAATAAGCTCCGTTCTTTCACCGAACTGATGTCTTCGTTCATCTCAAAGGTCGAAACAATGGATGCCTATCAGTTGGGCGTCAAAAATCATTCAAGAAAGTGAAATTAATAAAGATATTTTCTCCTCAACCGACCCCGAGGCTATTTCGCGCCAGGAGAATATTGAGGAATTTGTGAATGGTTTACAAGATTTTGTTGAAAGTCGATGCGAAGAAGGGCGTGAGGAATATTCGAAACTGACAGATTTCCTCCAAGAAGTTTCGTTGCTGACCGATGTCGAAAGCGACGATGACAAAGAGGGCGAAAAAAGTGAGCTTAATGACCATTCACGCTGCAAAAGGCTTGGAGTTTCCGACGGTTTTCATCGTCGGAATGGAAGAAAAATATCTTTCCCAGTCCAATGGCTTCAAGCAGCGCGCGCGAATTGGAAGAAGAGCGAAGATTGTTATATGTTGCAATCACGCGTGCAGAGCAATACTGCTTTCTGACCTGTGCTAAAAACAGATGGCGGTATGGAAAACTGGAGTTCGGCACACCAAGCCGTTTCCTCAACGAAATTGACCCTGCTTTTATGGAGATTTTTTTAGTGACGATTTTGTTTCAGAACGACCTTCGCGACCTGTTTCTCCGAAGCCTGCTTTCACGGCTGCATCGATTCGTCCGGCGCACTTGAGACCAGTCAAAATTCCGCCTGTCGTCTCAAAGAATCATGCAGACCAATCCACATCGCAAACAATTTCTACGGCCGACGGACTGAAAATAGGCAGTGTCATCGAGCACCAGCGGTTTGGAATCGGAACGGTGGTGAATATTGAAGGGATGGGAGAGAATCAGAAGGCAACTGTCAACTTTAAGAATACGGGGCAGAAGGTTCTTTTATTAAAGTTCGCCCGATATAGCATTATAGAGTAGGCGATAACCACAAAAAAGGCAATATGTGATGTTTGGCGCATTCATATTGCCTTTTTTATGCGTTTTTCTGGCTGTTGGCCGTTGTCAACGTGCAGCGCCGACCTCTGTTCTGCTTTTCGCCAACGGGTTTTAATCAGTTCTTAAACAAATTCTATAATTTCGTCTAAGGTTTTTCTCTGTTTTTCTTTTCCGACACAGTCTTGTGCCGCATATCCCATCGGAACAATGGCCACGGCTTCATATCCGGGTTGGCCGAAAAGCGCATTGAGCCGTTGAGGATCAAAATTACAAACCCAACAAGTCCCAATTCCACATTCGGCTGCACTCAAACAAAGATGTTCTATCGCAATGGCAAGGTCGATATCTCCGTGTGGCTTGTCATCAAACGCACGAACCCAATTATTTGTCGTATCCTTCATGCAAATGACATAAAGTGGAGCCGAGCGAAACCATTGCCTGTCGTAACATTGCACAAGTTTCTCTTTTGCTGATTCAGAACCGACGACAATAAACTTCCAAGGCTGTCGATTTACTGCCGATGGAGCCATTCTTACACACTCCATGATATGTTCTAATGTTTGCTCATCAATTTTCTGCGCGCTGAATTTGCGGGTGGAAAACCGCTTCTACAAAGTTCTAAAAAAATCCATAAGTTTATGTTTTGTCCGCGTCAAAGATAACAAAAATTTATTGATTTTGATAATGATTCCAAAGTTTTTTTATGTAAGTTTGCAATGAATTATGAGTATTAAAAACATTAAGATTATGATTAAAAATTTATGGAATGAAGTCCTGCCCCTGATTGTACGTTTGTAGACGAGCAGGTAAAGGGCAATGGCCGTTACGAAGTGATAGATATTGGTGAGCATGTGAGGAACTTAAAAAGCTTTTTTTGGCATTGCGAGACAACAATCCGGTGTTCGACGACGCTAAAAAAACATGGTTATGCAGGCATTCCGTGCTTCGTCTTAGAAGACGGACGTGTGACGCTCTCTCCGGAAGAAGCTGGCTTTGAAATCTCGTCAGGATGAGGGCTCCAAGCTGCAGCATTGACGGAAAGGGCTGTTAGTTTTAAGCGAAAAAAACTTCTTTTTCGCTTTTATTATTTTATCGGTTTTTCATGAAAAACTGCTCGGCAACAGGGTGTAAATTATCTGTTTTTCATGAAAAACTGCTCGGGGACGGGGTACAATCATCAAATTTTGTGAAAAACTGCTCAGGAACGGGTGTAAATCATCTGATTTCGTGAAAAAAACTGCTTGGGGACGGGTGTAAATTATCAGATTTTGTGAAAAAACTGCTCGGGGACGGGTGTAAATCATCAGATTTCATGAAAAACTGCTCGGGGACGGGTGTAAATTATCTGATTTTGTGAAAAAAACTGCTTGGGGACGGGTGTAAATCATCAGATTTCATGAAAAAAACTGCTCAGGGGACGGGTGTAAATCATCAGATTTTATGAAAAACTGCTCGGGAACGGGGTACAATCATCAGATTTTGTGGAAAAACTGCTTGGGGACGAAGTACAATCATCAGATTTTTGTGAAAAAAACAGCTTGGGAACGGGGTACAATCATCAGATTTTGATGAAAAATGTTCATACACCCGGGGTAGATGAACAGAAATTGCCGATTTTTGATAAAACACCCGGGGTAGATGAGCAGAAATTGCTGATTTTTGATGAAAACACCTGGGGTAGATGAACAGAAATTACTGATTTTTGATAAAACACCCGGGGTAGATGAGCAGAAATTGCGTGATGCTGATAAAACACCCGGGGACAATGACCGAAAATCGTGTGATTCTGATAAAACACCCGGGGTAGATGAACGAAAATCGTGTGATTCTGATAAAACACCCGGGGACAATTGCAGAAAATGGTATGATTCTGAAAAAATACCCGGGGATATGGCCAGTTTTTTAATGAGAATTGAATAGAGAACTCGGTTTTTCGTCAAAATAGGTCTTCAAACAGAAGTTTGGCTGTGGTTTCTGTTCAGTTTTTTGTTTGTTTTTGAATATAAGAAAAGTCTCCTTTCCAAATTAAAGCTTTGTTGTGATTGGAAAAGAGACTTTTTGTTCAGTTTATTTCGTGCGCCTGAGGTTTGTCTATCGGCGACCGAACCGCAGGCTTATTGAGTTACGCTCTACTGCTGTTTGCGCCCAGAATGAGCGCCTTTTTTGCAGTCATTCTAACTCAGAATGAAATTGAGGAGGAACAAGACGGATAAAATCAACAGCGTAGGATTAAGCACCTTGTATTGTTGGGTGCATAACTTGAGGATAACATAACTTAGGATGCCCATGTAGATTCCATCCGCAATAGAATAACAAAGCACCATCGTAATCATGGTGATAAACGCGGGGAAAGCTTCACTTACTTCTGTCAGTTCGAGTTGTTTCACGCTGTCGAGCATGAGTACGCCGACAAGGACCAACGCGCCGCTTGTCGCTGCGCTGGGAATCAGCATGAATAGGGGAGAAAGGAAGAGCGAAATGATGAACAGCAGTCCAACGACAGCAGAAGTCAGTCCACTTCGTCCGCCTTCGGCAATTCCTGACGCGCTCTCTACGTAGGTAGTCAGTGTGCTTGACCCGAGGAAGGCTCCGCATGTGGTTCCGATGGCATCGCTCATCATGGCTTCCTTAATATGGGGGATAGAACCATCTTTGCCAACGATTCCGGTCTTATACGCCAGTCCCACAAGAGTTCCGACCGTGTCGAAGATGTTTACCATGAGCAGCGAAATAACCACTAAGCCCGTTTTGAGCGTGAAGAGTCCGGTAAAGTCAAAATGAGCAAAGATTGGGCTGATATCCTGTGGCATATCAACAGGCAGCCAGCCGAGGGGAACTTTGTCACGCCCATCGGAATGCCGATCAGCGTTGTGATGATGATGCTCAGGAACAAAGCTCCCTTTACGCGGCGGGCCATTAAAACACCGCTGAGGATGATTCCGATGACCCCTAAAATTGCAGTGGGCGTGAATTTTCCAAGCCCAACATAGGTCGCGCTGTTAGCGACAATGATTTCGGCGTTCTTTAATCCGATAAAAGCTATAAACATTCCGATGCCGGCGGATATCGCATAGCGTAGGTTTTGTGGGATTGCATTGAGAATATGCTCCCGTATGTTCAAGAATGTGATGAGCAGGAAGACAATACCCTCAGCGAGCATAATGGCTAAGGATTGCTGCCAGGTGTAGTGCATCGCTTGGCATAAAAGTGAATGCGAAAAAAATGCGTTTAGACCCATACTCGGCGCTTGGGCGAAAGGAAGCTTCGCCATAAATGCAAGCAGCAGCGTTGCGATGGCAGAAGCAATTGCAGTTGCTGTAAAAAGCGCGCCTTTGTCCATTCCTGTCGTGCTCAGAATGTCAGGATTGACTGCAAGGATGTAACACATGGTGAGAAAAGTGGTAGCTCCGGCCACAATTTCTGTGCGAGCCTTCATCGTAGAGGAATTAAATCCTAAAGCTTTTTGTAAGAACATTGTTTTTTTAAGTTTGATTGCGACAAAATTACGAAATAACTATAAATTGATTAAAAACATTTTACAAGAAAAAATGAAAGAGAGCCTCACCTTTTTACAAGGAGAGGCTCAAAATGTGGATTTATTTATGATTAGAAGACGCCTAATTTAGAGAAAAAGTGCCAATGCACCGATGCCTCAAAAATCAAAGTGACGATACCGACTGACACTCCGACTTTGAGCATATCGTTTTGCTTGACTAATCCTGTTGAGAAAGCTATGGCATTTGGTGGCGTACTGATTGGGAGGCACATTGCCGCACTTGCAGCGATTGCAATACCGACTAAAACGGTTACTGTACCACCGATCATATTCAAACCATCGCCCATTCCTTTACATACAACGGCGAGGATAGGCACAAGTAGGGCTGCTGTTGCGGTGTTGGAAATGAAGTTACTCAAATAGATAGCAAATGAGACATGCGATAACGAGGATTACGACCGGATTCCAAGCTCCGAATGGAATACTCTTAATGGCATTCTCTGCCAAACCTGTTCCGTTCATTGCATTACCCAAGGCAAAGCCTCCCGCAACCATCCAGATGACTGACCAATCTATTTCTTGCAAATCTTTTGCTGTGATTACGCCACAAAACGCAAATACAGCTATAGGAAGCATCGCCACTGTGTTTGCATTGATGCCAAATAGATCTTTTCCTTTAATCCATAAGAATATTGTGAGCAGGAAAGTGATAGCCACAACCACTGTACGCCAATTGTGAGAGACTTCTCCTGCAATTTCAATCTTAATTGTCTTTTGTGTGAATGGGAAGAAATGAAGAATCAGTCGCCATGCAATAATAAGGAGGATAATAACTAAAGGAACCATCACCATCATCCAATGTGAGAATGTTATTCCAGTATTTAGTCCTGCTGGGTCGTTTAGATACTTCAGCGCAAATACATTAGGGGGCGTTCCGATTGGAGTACCCATACCACCGAGATTAGCACCAACAGGAATGGCCATCGTGAGCGCAATTCTTCCTTTTCCCATTTGCAGGGAGTGCTTTGAACACGGGAGTTAAGAAGGTGAGCATCATGGCTGCAGTTGCCGTGTTGGAAATAAACATAGAGAATACTCCTGTGATGAGAAGGAAACCTAAAAGCACATATTCACTCTTCTGACCGAATGGTTTCATTAGGATTCTTGCCATAAGAACATCAAGCCCACTCTTTGTTGCTGCGATAGCTAATATAAAGCCTCCTAGGAACAAAATAATTGTAGGATCAGCAAAACATGCCATTACTCCTACATGATCAAGCATCGTTCCATATTGATCTTCTGTGCCTTGAAAGAAGGAGAACGACGAGTCACTGACGCAAAAGAGCAGTATGAAGATAATTGTAATAGACGTTGCCCATGCAGGGATAGCTTCTGTTATCCACAGCAAAAACGGCCATAACAAAAAATAGCAATGACACGTTGTTGGACAATAGTAAGGCCATCAATGTCAAAGAAACTACTCGGAAGATTCCACACGATTACGGTTAAGAGCGCCGTAATCAAACACATCAGGAATTTCTTTTTGTTGAAATCACCCTGATAAAACAGATTTGATTGAGTCTTGCATAAATTATTAATGTTTTTTTATGGTTATAAGAACTTTTTATATAAATTCGGTTGACAAAATTACATTAAAAAAATATGAAATATAGCAAATAAGTAACTTTGTTTTTTTCATATTAGATGCTTTCAATAGTTATAAATAATCGTCTGTTAGAATAAAAAAAGGAGATGCTGTTGCATCTCCTTTTCGTACACCCTTAGGGATTCGAACCCTAGACCCACTGATTAAGAGTCAGTTGCTCTACCAACTGAGCTAAGGGTGCAATTTTAGTTTTTCTGCTTTTTTTATCAACTGGTACACCCTTAGGGATTCGAACCCTAGACCCACTGATTAAGAGTCAGTTGCTCTACCAACTGAGCTAAGGGTGCAATTGATATTTACAATGAGAATATGCTCCCCGAATTGCGTGTGCAAAGGTACATTCTTTTCATTAAACAACCAAATAAATGATAGTTTTTCAAAAAAATAGTTTATGGATATTGGTGATGCAGATTTGCTCTGTAGTTTCACAAACTTTATAATTGTATGTTAGTCTTGAATAAAATATATTCCAGTATTCAATTGACTGATATTAATAAATGTAATGAGGAAAATAGGAATAATATCTTTGCGTTTATTTCCTGCGATACATATAAAAATAATTGGTCTATCAGCTTAGACTAAGCAGGCAAATGTCCCTTTATCATAAATTCTATTAATCAAACTGATGAGAAATTTGTCTAATTCTCAAAGCAGATTAACTCAATTATGGTATCTTTTTTTATGGGTTAAGAATGGATATTATGTGTACGATAGTACAATACAATAGCAATATTAATAAACTTTGGATGCTAAATATAAAGACTCGGATAGATTAACGATAATGTTTTCTTGGATTAAAGAGAAAGTCTGTGAGCGGAATACGGGAGTCGAACCCGCCTTTCAAGCTTGGGAAGCTCGCGCACTACCGATGTGCTAATTCCGCATAAGAGCCGATACCGGGACTCGAACCCGGGACCTACGCATTACGAATGCGTTGCTCTACCAACTGAGCCATATCGGCAATTCTACTTATGCTTTTTCGATGTTTGCTGTGCAAAGGTATATCATTTTTTTGAAAGACCAAATTTATTCTTTCTTTTCTTTTGCATACAAAGCTTCGAATTTAGCACGTAAGATTGTTTTATTATCAATAGTTTCTTGTATGTTCTTGAGCTTCTTTGCATTAGGACTTCCTGGAATCCATAAATGGATATAGCCGTTGCGTGAATATTTTTTTCATTCATGTGTGCTTCAAATCGTTTCCATTGTTGCTCTTTGTTTAATTCTGGATAATTCTCTAATCCATATTGAATAGCTCGACTAAACACAACATCGAGTTCTAAGTCTCTGTCTGCTTCAGCGACAATCTTACCATATATTGTCCGCGGTGTATGACTGGAACTTGCGCGATGGTCTTCAACAGCCTCTTTCATAATTTTCAATTGATCGGCATTGAACCATTTTTAATCTGCTGTCATTACTTAAAAATCTTGCCACCTGTAAGATGATGTATTGCGCGTGGTCCAGACATTCCCTAAGTCATGATAGGCTGCTATAACATAAACCATGTTGATATCTGCACCTGTATAATTAGCTAATTCTATCGAATTTTTTATCACTCGATTAACATGTTGTAGACCATGACTTTTTCCAAACGCAGTATATCTGGGGAGAATATTATGTTCTATAAACTCCATTATCTCTAATGAAACTTGTTGCACCATTATATTAAAAATTGAAACAATTGATAGGATGCCGAAAAATCATAATGTTACGAGCTGTTAATCCCAATATGCGGTTAAGTTCTTTACCGCGTTTTTATCTTTTGCATTTTTTTCATACGTAATAAAATGTGATAATAGATAAACCATCAAAAGAGTGGGGGAAAGCATATTTTCTGAATAGCTCTTAGAAACAAATAGCATTAGGAACTCTCCAACAAGACCTGATATAAGATAGAGTCTTAGTCCCCATTTTTTTCTCCAATGTATACTATAAGTGTTATTTTTTTCCGGCTTTCTGATCGTTGTCTCTATCTCGATAATTATTAACAACAAGGAGGGTGTTGATAACAAATCCACATGCTAACGAAGCGATGAATACCTCAAGAGGTATGTGCCTTTCGCTTCGGGGCATAGTGACATAATAAGACAAGCACGTAGGAACAATTCCAAAGAATATGAGTACTAATAGGTCACCTAAGCCTAAATAAGATAACTTAGTTGTATATAAGAAGCAGAAGGCTACACATAGAATTCCAACTAAAAACCATTTCATATCCACCATATATAATAAGAGGTGAACCTATGGTGCATGCAAGAATTGTTGTGATAATAATGGCTTTTTTTCATTGCAGAAGATGTAATCCATCCTTCTGTACATGCCCTTTTCGGCCCTAATCTAACTTCAGATTTATCATTACCCCTCTTGTAATCAAAATAATCATTAATAAAGTTAGCATCTATTTGCATGATTGAAGCAAATAAAAGGCATAGTATTGCAGGAGTAAAAGAAAACAACTCTATTCCTGTTTGATTAAAGGCTAGCTTACTCCAATAGCAACTGGCACTATAGCTCCAATCAATGTTTTTAGGTCTGGATGCTAAGAACCAGGCCTTAAATGAGTTTGTTTTTAATATTGTTTTCGTCCATTTTAATTAAAGAAGTTCCAACTTAAGCCGAATCTTAGAATGCTTTTGATTAAGTGGATAATGAGGAGTAAAGAAATAGTTCTTCCTTCCTGTGCCAGCATTGAAGTGGCTTAGCATAATAAAAAAAGCGAGTATGTTTAAGGTGGAAATTAGCATAAACATTCGCAACGGGATAATTTCCCAATCTCTATACGATTATCACTTCCGTTTGTATCTGTGTTTGTTTGTATTGCATATTGTCCTAAGATTGGGAACATAATCAGGTGCATAATATTTTAGTGAAATACCTCACATCAGCACCAAAATCACATCGCAATACATGAGCAATCTTAAATCGAAGATACAGATTACTATAAATATTGAGTGCAGGAACAGGTAAGACTGGTCTTATTACTTGAATTTCTGATAAGTAATCATATTTTTCCCAATTTATGGGACCAAATGTGAAGTCTTGTGATATCGATGCCGTTAAAAGATGAATTAATCCATTGTTTTGTTTGACAACAATAGCATGATTTACGCGATTATCATTAACTGTATTATACGATGAAGCGAAGTAAGTATAGTTTTTTTAATCTCATCTATTTCGACGCGTAAAGTGGTTCTCGTTTTCTGATAATTAAGTATCCCTTGTATCCTCGAATGAATGATTTTACTTAGGTTATCATTATCCCACCATGCATGGCGACTATGGAAGTGACGATAATAAAAAGTCGGATTAAGACGATATAGAAAACCATTGGCAGACAGAGTCAACGTGTCTCCGAATAACTTAAAGTTGAGATCTGCATTCACGTCGAGTTTCATTTGTCCTGCATCACTACCAGTTAGCCAGGTCTCTGCTATTGCATCATAATGTAATAACTTTCCTTGTGTTTTGCTTAATTGTGCTCCTATACTTAAATTATGCTCATTATAGGAATCAATTCCTGTAGCGTTAGGGAGTGTAAAATGTCTGAGATCTGATGTGATAAAAGCCTTAAGGCCTGCTTTTGCCCATTTATTAAATCCCTCTAATAATGATAAAGCAAACGTGTTTTTGAGACTATAATAACGTGTTTTGTCATATATAGAGTCGCCAGAGAGATACTCTTGAACATTATAATTGTTTGCATAATAGTTTGAAGGAGTATTATATGCTTGATAGATTCGCCTGTAATTGTCGAAATTGTATGGTATGAATGAAACTTGTAACAGGAACAAATTCTTTTTTCATCCACATTGAATCTGCTTGTTTTTTATTCTCTATCGATAGTAAACTATCAGCAGTATGTTTGTCCAAAGCCAATCGATCATTTGTTTTTTTCTGACCATCTGGTTCTGTTCCCATAATTTTTGCATTGTCAGGTCTACCTTCTATAGGTTCATCTTTTTTTTGTTATTTCGAGAAGAGTTCCTTTTCCTGTTTGGAAGATTCATTCTCTTTTTTTGATGCCATTGCAAACTTCTTAGCTTTTATTTCATCGGCAGTCATTGGTACTTTTCGACTAAATCCCAAGTTATATCTGTGTGTAAAGAATATATGCTGGTTGTCGTTTCTATTCCAGTTTTGAGATAAGACAGTTGGAATTTCACTTGTAGTATACTTGTCACTATAACTTTCAGGATGGATGATATAGTTATCATTTGTGATACCTCCATTCTCTGTAACTTTCTGATGGTTTGTAGAAAGAAGTAAATGAGCTTGATAATGGTCTCCTATGTAAGAGCCATACATCGTATAATTGAAATGAGCCGTGCTTTGATCTTGATAATATCCCCTTCCATAAAGATAGTCAAATTTGAATCCTACGCCTAATTTCTTTCCGGCATTAACACCAAATTTTGTTGTTAAATGATCTTCACCATTCAGTCGATTGCCTGCAGTGTTGTAGGTAATATTGGTAAATGGCGATAATGTATTAGTGAAATGAAATTGTCCAATAGGTGTAATGAAGAAGTCAAATGGTTGTGTGAATATGAATTGCCCTTCATTTTGCCGGTCTGTAAAAATACGATTGATTCTTGGTGCACCTAAGTTTCCGGTTGTATTATACTCTCCTCGTAAGCCTGTTGTAAAGACTGTGTTCATAAACATGTGTGAAAGTGTGTCGGGAACAGCAGCTTTTCGATCGCCAAAACGACTGTCTATCGTCCATACTTTGATTCCTTCTGGAATTTCTTTTTCGTTCTTTAACGTGTCTTTTCTATTAGTTTTATTGCGTGAGGTCATGTTGCCTTCTGCATCAATCTGATTATAGTTGTCATCAAATTGTGCAAAGCTAATAGAAGGAAATATGAAGAAGAGAAGGGTGAGTATCTTTTGCTTTCATTATTTAAACATTCGTAAAGCAACTTCAATGAATTTCAAAACAACAGCAATAATCAAGATGATTGTTGCAATAGTTCTATATTCTGTTTGTGTAAAAAATAACGACTCCTATAATTGCAAGTAACATAAACACAATATTAAGTATATTGCGGTATTTTTAGCATATGATTGTCGTTATCAATCAATCTTTTTTTGTTTGTGATGAGGCCTTACTGCATACTCTGTCTCGTTTGTATTTTTTGTCTTCTTGATTGATATCCATCATATTTTATTTTATATTTAATTCTTGTTTGATTTGATTAAAAATCTCATGTACTCGATCAATTGTTTTCATCCTGAATTTAGCGTTCATGCGTTGTAATTTAGTACCAGTCTTGTTGAGAGAAGCCTTATCTGAGATTAATTCTTCGGCGTTAGCTTTAAATCCAGAAGGGCGATTTTCCTCATAACTATAGTTTATTCGACTCAATGTTAAATCCAAAATACCATTATTACATTTTCGCTACTATCGTATAATTAAACTTTGTTCGATCCAAAGAGAGAATGTTTTGTGAGAAAAACCAACCATTCTTCATAACGTGCAGCAATGGTATGTTCAGCTTCGTTCACTAAAACAATCCTACTATTTCCTGCTTGATGATCATCATGTGCCAATCGATCTAAGATGGCATAAACGCGTTTGTATAACTCGTTTGCATTAATATCACTAATCGGTTCCTTGAGTTCAAATACCACTTTCCCATCTTTTTCGGGTACAGCACCTGCCAAATAACCTTCATATGGATTGTTGTTTTTTTGTTGTTGAAGGCTTCTGTTCTGGTTTTGTTTGTTGTGGTATTGTCCAACTATCTTTTTGTGGTTGCGATGTTTGTGTTGCTTGTTCTGCAGCTTCTGCGGCTTTCAAGGCTTCTTCTGCAGCCTGTTTTAGCCTTTCTCCGCAGCTTCCTTTGCTTCTTTAGCTTTCTTAGCTGCTTCAGCCTTTAAGATTTCGACTTGTGTTGCAGGAACAGTGCCAACAGTTTGTGCATTGACAGACCATGGCAATAAAAAAAGTATTGAAAAAGAGTAGATGTTTCATAAGTTTATCAAATATATTATGACAAAATTAATAAAAAAATACTGAGAGTTCTTGTTTCAATATGTTTGATTTTATCAAACTTAACGATAATTAATAAAAAGGACTTCTCATAGAATTTTCATCCTTCATTTAATATTTCTTCTCTTTCAATTGGTTTTTGTAAACGTATAATTTCATCACGATATTGGGCCGCTTGTATAAAGTCTAAGTCCTTTCGCAGCTTGCTTCATTAGAGCTGTTGTGTTAGCAATGCTCTTCTCTAATTCGGCTTTTGACATGCGTTTAACAATTGGATCTGCTGCAAAAGCACCAGCTTCCGGTTCCAAATAAATATCCTTGTATTTGCTGTTTTTGACGGATATCTTCTTTCCCATTATTGTTTGTTTGTGAAGAAAACTGCCAATGTAGAACCAATTTTTTTCTCTATTTGCTTTGGAATTATATGGTGTTCTTCGTTATATTTCAACTGAATACTGCGCCTTCTTGCAGTCTCATCAATTGTTTTTTTGCATACTTTCTGTTATGGTGTCTGCATACATAATAACTTTTCCCATTGACATTTCTTGCAGCACGTCCTGCCGTTTGTGTCAGGCTTCTATGACTGCGCAAAGAAAGCCTTCTTTGTCTGCATCGAGAATAGCAACCAAGGATACTTCGGGCAAGTCGAGCCCCTCACGAAGGAGGTTTACGCCAACAAGCACATCATAAACTCCTGCTCTTAAATCATTCATTATTTTCACTCGGTCAAGTGTCGCCACATCACTGTGAATATAATTTGCTTTTTATTTCATGGTTTAGGAGATACTCAGTGAGTTCCTCTGCCATGCGCTTTGTCAAAGTCGTAACCAACACTCTTTCATGCCGATTGATGCGCGTTAGAATCTCATCCATGAGATCGTCTATTTGATTTTCAGAGGGTCTGACCTCTATTTCAGGGTCCAATAGTCCCGTAGGACGAATGATTTGTTCAACCACTACACCTTCTGCTTCTTCTATCTCATAGTTGGCTGGAGTTGCACTGATATATATCACTTGGTGCATGAGGTCATGAAATTCTTCAAATTTCAAAGGTCGGTTGTCAAAAGCTGCAGGTAATCGGAAACCATATTCCACAAGATTCTGTTTTCTTGCACGGTCTCCACCATACATTGCATTAATCTGTGGTACACTAACGTGGCTTTCATCTATCACCATTAGATAATCTTTGGGGAAGAAATCAAGTAGACAGTAGGGACGTTCTCCTGGATTTCTGCCGTCAAAATAACGTGAATAGTTCTCTATTCCGCTACAATGTCCGAGCTCTTTTATCATTTCCATATCATACTCAACGCGTTCTTTAATTCGCTGAGCTTTAATAGAATCACCAATCTCATTAAAGTAGTTCACGCGGTCAACTAAGTCGTCTTGTATCATGCGTATAGCCTGTTCTGTTTGCTCTTTGGATGTTACAAAAAGATTTGCAGGGTAGATTTCGTAAGTCTCAAAACGCTCGATGGTATGAAAAGTGATATTATCAACCTCTTCAATACTATCAATTTCATCATCCCACCACGTCACTCTTAGGATGTTATCACTATACGCCATCGATATATCTATCGTGTCTCCTTTTACTCTGAAGGTTCCCCTTTGCAGGTCAATATCATTTCTTACATAAAGTGCATCAACGAGTTTACGCAAGAAAACGTTTCTATCAATGGTCTGTCCACGTTTAATTTTGATGATGCTTTCTTGCATAGCAACCGGTCCTCCCATACCATAAATACATGAAACTGACGACACAACGATGACGTCTTTGCGTCCAGAGAGTAGGGCAGATACCGCCCAAGTCTCAGTTTGTCAATCTCATCATTTATTGCAAGGTCTTTTTCTATGTAGGTATCTGAGGTTGGTAGGTAAGCTTCTGGCTGATAATAATCATAATAAGAAACATAATATTCCACTGCATTATTAGGGAAAAAGCCTTTCATTTCTTCGTAAAGCTGAGCGGCTAATGTCTTATTATGGCTCAAAAATTAGCGTTGGCTTATTCACATTTGCAATGACATTCGCTACCGTGAAAAGTCTTTCCCGACCCTGTAACTCCTAACAGCACTTGAGCCGGAATCCCATCTTTGATACCTTCAGTTAGTTCTTTGATGGCTTCAGGTTGATCCCTGTAGGTTTATATTTCGATGTAAGTTTGAAATCCATTTATTTATATTATCCTTTCTTTTCGCTGCAAATTTACAAAATCTAATGTGAATCTGCAACGTTCATTTAGAATAAAACCTCTTATTTCTTATGTGATTTCAACCATAGTTCCTTGTGGAAGTTTTGATTATAACCAGCTTTCTCTGTATATAACTATATTCTTGTTGCATTAATGATGTTTTTTTAGGATTCTCAAAGAACATAATTTGCCTTTTGAATCATAATATTTAATTTTTTTCGTTTTTATTCAACCGTTATAAAGATTAATATTTTACGAAAAAGTGTATCATTTACTTTGTAAATCATAGAAAAAGTCAGTATCTTTGCAAATCAAATGTTTGATATGAAGAAAAAAAGATTTTGATTCCTATATGCGTTACATTGCTTTTCACAAGTTGTGCGCAAGAATTCAATAAAGTATATAAAGACTGATAACTATCAGTATAAATACGAATTCGCCAAAGAATGTTATGCAGAAGGGAAATATACTCAGGCGATTACGTTGCTGACCGACCTCATTAATATTGAGAAAAGGAACAGACAACGCTCAGGAAAGTCTTTATATGTTGGCCATGGCTGAATATGGAAGCATGGACTATGAGGGCGCATCTCAGGCTTTCAAACGTTACTATCAATCTTATCCAAAAGGCTATCTTGCAGAGATGGCTCATTATTATGAGGGACTTGCTTTATATAAAAGCACACCTGAACCTCGATTGGATCAGTCAATGACGATTTCTGCAATTAATGCTTTTCAAACGTTCCTTGATCTTTATCCTGATGCTAAATTAAGGCCCGAAGCACAGAAAATATTTGTTTGAATTACAAGATAAACTTGTATTGAAAGAGTTGTACTCAGCTCGCCTTTATTATAATCTCGGCCCTTATTTTGGCAATTGTTCTGATGGTGGAAATAACTATGAAGCTTGTATTGTCACCTGTCAGAATGCATTAAAAGATTATCCTTACACTTCTTTGAGAGAAGAGTTTTCTCTACTTTTTGATGAAAAAGCAAGTTTGAACTTGCCGAACAAAGTGTTGAATCAAAGCGTTTGGAACGTTATCAGGATGCAGAAGATGAGTGCTATGGCTTTATGAATCAGTTTCCCGATTCAAAGGATAAAGCTTTAGCTGAGAAATATATCAAACGCTGTAAAAAGTTCACTGGGGAGAATTCTTCTGACGATCAGTCTACAGAAAACAATAATAAATAAATATAATTAAACGTATAATGGATTACAAGAAATCAAAAAGCGCCGGTAAACACCGTTACCCGTGATATCATGGAGCTTTGTCAAGAGACTGGAAACATCTATGAAAGTGTTGCAATTATTGCAAAGCGTTCTAACCAGATTTCTGTTGAAATTAAGCAGGATTTGAATAAGAAGCTTGCAGAATTTGCTTCATATAACGATTCACTTGAGGAAGTTTTCGAGAATCGCGAGCAGATAGAGATCTCACGTTACTATGAGAAGTTGCCGAAACCAACATTGCTTGCAACAGAAGAATTTGTTGAAGGTAATGTTTATTGGCGTGATCCTTCAAGAGAATCTAATATCGACGACTAATGATACAGCGTAAACAAACTCTGTATTTACTTGCTGCACTGATTGTAACGATTGTGTGTCTCTGTCTTCCGATAGCATCATTAAAGGCATCGGGAATGGAGGTTGATAGTATTGTTACTAATCTTTGGATTCATGACAATACGGGGTTATTCTTTCAAAAACCAGTCCTTTGTTCGTACTGCTTCTTTTGACATGCCCACTCACTTTGTTGTCAATCTTCAAGTATCATCAACGTTTGTTCCAGGCAAAGTTATGTGTAATCAATGCTGTGCTTATCATACTTTTGGGGCGCTTATTACGCCTTTTTTTCTATGCTACTTCAGCTGTAAAGCATCACACCGCATTTTCGCTACTTGTTTGCCTGTTATAGCCTTGATTCTTCATCTTATGGCGCGTCATGCCATTCTTGCAGATGAAAAAAATTAGTAAGGGCTGCTGACAGAATACGATAAAAATAAACTTAAAGTCCCACTCTTTCCCTTTTATATCATGGAGAGAGTGGGACTTTTTCTCTACTTCAGCAACGAAAGATTCCTCTAAGAAATCTCTGTTTTCTTCAAAAAGATTTAGTTTCTGTAACATCATGAAGAAACTATATTTAGTTGCCAACACCAGCTAATTTGTCTCCAAAAAAACTTGCCAACGAAAGTTCTTATATGGGCTTTTGCATGAGTGTCTGTCGTTGCATATCACCATTCACACACATATAGTTTATGATACTGTTTAGATATTCTTCTTGATCTGATGTCAGGCTTTCTGAATGGATAACTCTGTGAACTTCTTATGTGCTTTTAATGCGGTCTATCCCACACATCGAACGGATTAATACCGCGACTTTAACCTCCATAGAACTTCTTTTCATGGGCAAATAGTTGGCATCATATTGTTGCTTTGTACTTTAACATCTCACATTATGTGTTCGTACTTTCGTCTGAAGTTAAAATAGTTTGTTAAAGGCAATACAAAATGTTTGAATACGAAGGAAACTTCAAAAATATATACTTGTGCTATTGTTTTTTTGCCAAAATAGAATTCTGAAAAGTATATCTGGGGTGATAAAAGAATAGCGCGTGAATTTATAAGAAAATGTGAAAGTGAAGATTAAAGGTAGGGGAACTATTTTGTGATGTAGAATAGGAAGGTGTATGATTTGAGTCGAAACGCAGTTACGTTTTGTAGCGAATTGGTTCGTGAAGTGCGTCATTCTGCATGGTAAAAAGCATAGGGGTTTACGCTGCGAAACGAGGTATTTGATGTAAGCAGAATAAAGAGAAGCTTTTTATGATATATCATAAGTTTATCCCTTATTTTTGTCATATTTTTTTGAGATGAATATAAAATGTAGGAAACAAAAAAGACGCACAATATTGTGCGTCTTCTTTTTATTTAGGATTCAATTTTAATCAATTGTCTCACTCCAATCTTCCTTACTCTTACGTTGGTAGGTCTGATAACGGAGCTTAGCCATCTTTTCTGCCTCTGTGAAGAGCTCTTCTGCCTCAGCAGGATAAGCCTTAGCTACAGAAGAGTAGCGTACCTCACCCATGAGGAACTCACGGAAGTCAGCGAAGTTAGGAGCCTTAGAATCCAACTGGAATGGGTTCTTTCCTTCGTCTGCCAAACGTGGATCGTAGCGCCACAAGTGCCAGTAACCGCAGTCAACAGCAAGTTTTTCCTCGTTCTGGCTACGTCCCATGCTGCGTTTCATGTTCTTAGTTCCCTTGATACCATGGTTGATACATGGAGCATAAGCAATGATAAGAGATGGTCCTGGATAAGCTTCAGCTTCACGGATAGCCTTTAATGTCTGTGCATTATCAGCACCCATTGCAATCTGAGCTACATATACATAGCCGTAAGTGGTTTGCATAAGACCGAGGTCTTTCTTGCGGATGCGCTTACCTTGAGCAGCAAATTGTGCAATGGCACCAAGTGGAGTAGCTTTTGAACTCTGACCACCAGTGTTAGAATATACCTCAGTATCGAGTACGAGGATATTTGACATCTTCACCAGTGAGAGTACATGATCGAGACCACCATAGCCAATATCATAAGAAGCACCATCACCACCGATAATCCACTGGCTGCGCTTTACGAGATAATGGTCGAGTGTTTGCAACTCCTTGCATACGTCACAACCAGCTTTTGCACCTTCTTCGATGAGCGGTTTTAAGGCAGCAGCTGCCGTCTTAGAAGCGTCTGCATCGTCTTTATTGTCAAGCCAGTTCTGAGCAGCTTCCTTGAATTGTGCTGGAACCTTATCGTCGGCAATTTGTTGTTTCAATAGAACAGAGATGCGTTCTCTCATCTTCTTGTTACCCATAGCCATTCCAAGACCGAACTCACAGAAGTCTTCGAACAATGAATTGTCAAAAGCTGGGCCCTGACCCTTATCATTTGTGGTGTAAGGTGTTGATGGAATAGAAGCAGAGTAGATAGAAGAGCAACCTGTAGCGTTAGCAATCATCTCACGATCTCCGAAGAGTTGAGAAATCAATCTAACGTAAGGAGTCTCACCACAGCCTGAACATGCACCAGAGAACTCAAACAAAGGTTTTGCAAACTGGCTGTTCTTTGGATTTGACTTGAGGTCAACGAGATCCTGTTTAGAAGCTACTTGCTTCATCATGTATTCCCAGTTCTTTGTCTCTTTAACTGTTTCAGGAGCATCAACATTGAATGGAGTCATGACAAGAGCCTTTCTCACCCTTCTTTCCTGGGCAGACATCTGCACAGTTTCCACAACCAAGACAGTCAAGAACATCAACCTGAATGCGGAATTGCATGCCTTTAAGTTGCTTTTGGTGCAAGGATATCTAACGTTGTATCCTCAAAAGCCAGCCTTTTTCCTTTTCGTCAAGAACGAACGGACGAATAGTTGCGTGAGGACAGCAATATGCACACTTGTTACATTGTATACAGTTTTCAGCTTTCCATACAGGAACAAAGGCTGCTACACCACGCTTCTCATAAGCTGCGGTACCATTATGCCAAGTACCATCGATAGTGCCATGTTTAACAAAGTCAGAAACTTTGAGCAAGTCACCAGACTGTGCGTTGATAGGACGAACAATCTCTTTGATGAATGCTGGAACATCGCCATCTTTGTCTTCATCAGCAGGGAGATTAACCCATGCTGGGTCAACAGCGAGCTCCTTGTATTCGCCACCGCGGTCAACAGCTGCATAGTTCTTATCAACAATATCTTGTCCCTTGAGGCCGTAAGACTTCACGATGAATGCCTTCATCTGCTCTACAGCAAGTTCTGTTGGGATAACCTTTTGTGATGCGGAAGAAAGCAGACTGGAGGATGGTGTTTGTGCGGTTACCGAGTCCAATCTCTTGAGCAATCTTCGTAGCATTGATATAATAAACCTTGATGTTATGCTTAGCAAAGTACTTCTTAACCTTATTTGGGATGAAGTTTACAAGCTCATCACCTTCGAAGATGGTATTCAAAAGGAAGGTACCATTATCGCGAAGACCACGTGTTACATCATACATGTGGAGGTAAGCCTGTACATGGCATGCCACGAAGTTAGGCGTATTAACCTGGTAAGCAGAGTGGATTGGCTCGTCACCAAAGCGGAGGTGTGAGCAAGTGAAACCGCCAGACTTCTTTGAGTCATAGCTAAAGTAAGCCTGACAATACTTGTTTGTGTTGTTACCGATAATCTGAACAGAGTTCTTATTAGCACCAACCGTACCATCTGCACCTAAACCATAGAACTTAGCTTCATACAAACCATCGCCACCCATAGGCACTTCTTCAACTTCAGGAAGTGATGTGAAAGTTACATCATCAACGATTCCCACTGTGAAGTGATTCTTTGGCATTGGGCAACTCAAGGTTGTTGAAAACAGAAATAATCTTTAGAAGGTGTGGTGTCTGAAGAACCAAGACCATAACGACCACCAACAATCAGTGGCTTGCGTGGGTCTTCATAAAGAGCACTCTTTACATCAAGATATAGTGGCTCGCCTTCAGCACCTGGCTCTTTAGTACGATCAAGTACTGCAATACGCTTAACTGTATCAGGAATAGCCTTGCGGATAGCCTCAACAGAGAATGGGCGATAGAGGTGAACTGCAACCATACCAACCTTCTTTCCTTGCTTAACGAGGAAGTCAATCGCTTCACGAGCGGGTTCAGTTGCAGAGCCCATGAGGATAATAATGTTCTCAGCGTCCTTAGCACCATAGTAATTAAAGAGATGATACTCACGTCCGGTAATCTTAGAAATCTCACCCAAATACTTCTCAACAATCTCTGGAATGCGATCATAGTATTGGTTGCATGCTTCACGATGTGTAAAGAATGTCTCTGGGTTTTCAGCTGTACCGCGTGTTACTGGGCGCTCAGGTGTGAGGGCACGATCGCGGAAGTTCTTAACGAACTCTTGATTTACAAGAGGACGAATGTCTTCCATATCCATCTCTTCAATCTTATGGTACTCGTGAGATGTACGGAAACCATCGAAGAAGTTGATGAAAGGAACTGATGATTCAAGTGTAGCCAGGTGTGGAACTGCTGAAAGGTCCATTACCTCTTGTACTGAACCAGAGCAGAACATCGCAAAACCTGTCTGACGACATGCCATTACATCTTGGTGATCACCAAAGATACAAAGCGCATGAGAAGCCAGTGTACGTGCTGAAACATTAAACACACAAGGGAGCAATTCACCTGCAATCTTGTACATGTTTGGAATCATCAGCAACAAACCCTGTGATGCAGTGTAAGTTGATGTGAGGGCACCTGCCTGCAAAGAACCATGAACAGCACCTGCAGCACCAGCCTCAGATTCCATTTCTTGGATAGAAACAGTCTGACCAAACAGGTTCTTACGACCTTTAGCAGCCCATTCATCTACATGCTCTGCCATTGGAGATGACGGAGTGATAGGGTAGATTGCTGCAACCTCTGTAAACATATAGCTTACATGAGCGGCAGCTGTGTTACCATCACAAGTGATAAACTTTTTTTCTTTAGCCATTTTATGTCTGATAAATATTAATGAATGTTTTTGTATATATGTTATATTTCTTTTCTCGTTTTGAAAGACTTAATGTCTTGTTTGTGCTTCAACTTTGTTGCTATTCCCTTTAATACAGGAAACCTAACAGCCAAAGAGGGAATGAGATTATCTTTTTCCTACTTCCGTATTATAGCGTGCATAGATGGTGTCAGGGATTACATCGTTGCTTGTGTTCGCTTAATGCATCTGTAATCTTAAACTTACGATTTCCATCAATAGTAAAGTAATGATCCTTTGAAGCTTGATTGACTTGATGATCTTTCCACAAATGAATTGACGAAGAATGTCTCCATAACCTCTTGCTCGTTTACTTGAATCGGGTAGATGGCATACATCAAATTGGAGTTGTGCATCATTACTTTGCTCGGCTTTTTAGGAAATTCATGTCCGACGGGATAAATGATATTAATGAGTCGAGCGTCTGCAAGATACTTGATATAGTTCATTACTGTTGCACGACTTGTTTGTATTTCATGCGCCAAATTACTGATGTTCGGAGCTTTTTGGGCCTTCAACTGCCAATAAATAAAAGAGCTTTTTTTAATCTTGGTCAGATACTTTAAGTCTCATTTGTTTGATGAGCAGAATGTCGACTTCTGTCATCATGTTCATTGTCTTCAGTAAGTTTTTCGGAGAAGTTTGCGTGTTCTAAGAAGAATGGATAAAAAGCCGTGATGAATGTAATCAGAGAAGTATTTCATCGGACTAATCAATGGGAGGATATCTTTAATAATGTGCTCGTGATTATGTAAAAATCTCATCTAAAGGTGTAAGCATGGAAGTTATTTCCTGTCATTAAATTAAGATATTCTCGAAAGGAAAATCCCACGAAGATTATAGCTTTCAACTATGCTATGGAGTTCAGGATTCTCTTCTTTGAGTCTCATAACGCTACTACCCGTGAAGACAATCTTTAGATTTGGATAAGAGTCATAGCATTTACGAAGTTCTGTACTCCAATTAGGTTGTTTGAACACTTGGTCAATCAAAAGAACTTTTTCCACCATTGTTGACAAAGTCTCCGGCAAAATCTGCAATACCTTTACCCTGAAAATAAAAGTTATTCATATTGACATAGAGACATCTCTTGTCGTGTGCACCAAACTTTTCTTTCGCGTATTGCAATAAGAAAGTAGTCTTTCCAACACCACGCGTGCCTTTTAATGCCAATCATACGATCGTCCCAATTAATCTCATCCATTAGGGTGCGACGTACAGGTGCGTTTGTATGTTCAACAAGATAAGCGTGTGTACGAAAGAAAGCTTCCATTATCTATGAGTTATATTATATATAAATACAATGCAAAGATAATACTTATTTCCTTATTTGCAAACTGTAGATTGCAAAAAAATGGGATTTTTCATATTTTAGCACATTATCAAATATCACAAACAGAAATAGGAATTGTGCAGAGCTTTTGTCGCCGGTGTTTGTTTTTGTTGGATACGATAAGTTTTGTTTAATCATCAAAAATCATCGTCATCATCGAAACCAAACATAAGCGGATCAACAAAAGAATCAATAGCGCGACGATCCTTTTTGGTGGGTCTTCCTGTTCCTCGTGCACGATCAACAAAACCACTGATACGACTCATTTCAAGCAACTCATATTGCTTTGGAGAAGTAACATTTTCATAAACTTCGGGAATTAATTTCGCTCCAACACGTTGTTCGATACATTTTAACACCTTATAAGAATAGGTGATAGGTGGCTTCTTAACGTTAACTACTTCGCCTACCTTAATGAGGTGGCTGGGTTTGACGTTTACTCCGCCCATTGTTACACGCCCATTCTTACATGCATCTGCAGCAATAGAGCGTGTCTTGAATATGCGAGCGGCCCAAAGCCATTTATCTATTCTTGCGGTTTCCTGCATATTTATTTCTTCCCGAGTTTATTAAATTGGTTCATTGTGATATCAATTCCAGCTAAAGCAAAGCTTTTTAATGATATCGCATGCAATATTGATGCTGGGTTGCAGTATGGTCTTGTCATTGTCATCGTATTTCCCCAAGACCCAATCAACCTGGCCTCCTTTGGGGTAATCATTTCCGATTCCCATCCGTAAACGGGCGTAGTTTGTGCCAATTAGTTGTTGGATATGCCCCAATCCATTGTGTCCTCCATTATTACCATTTGCCTTAAGGCGGAATGCTCCAAGAGGTAAAAGCTATATCATCGCTAATGACAAGAAGCCGACTTTGGTCAATGTTTTTCTTTGTTAAGCCAATACCTTACAGCGTTACCGCTTAGATTCATAAATGTTGTTGGCTTCAATAAAATCAATTTACGACCTTTGAGAGTGGTTTCTGCAATGAATCCATATCGCTTGTCTTCAAAATGAATATTGGACGCTTTTGCAAAAGCGTCCAATACCATGAATCCTGTATTGTGGCGGGTTTCTTGATATTCATCACTAGGATTCCCTAAACCACAAATTAGAAATTTATCCATTGTAATTATTCAGCAGCAGATGAATCTTCAGCACTTTGCGGCTGCAGCTTGTTGTGCTTGTCTTGTCATCTTAACAGAACATACAACAACATCTTTGCTGGTTGTAATCTCAAGACCTTCGAAAGAAAGTTCTCCAACCTTAATACTCTTACCAATCTTCAATGCTGTAACATCGATGTCAAGATGCTCAGGAATCTGCTGATAAGGTGCAGTTACGTTAATCTTACGAATAGAAAGGTTCATACGTCCACCATCACGAACACCTTGTGCAAGACCAGTCAGCTTGACAGGGATACCGATATTGATTGGTTTTTGATCGTTTACTTCATAGAAATCAACGTGAAGAGGTGCGTCTGTTACTGGGTGAAATTGAATCTCTTTCAAGATTGCTGTGTGATGCTCACCTTCAATATTCAAATTGATAACGTAGATGTGGGGAGTATAGATGATTTTACGAAGCTCGCTGAATGCAATTGTGAATGCGTGTGCTTCAGGCTTACCATCAGCGTTTTTCTTCTCTCCATAAAGGTTACATGGAATAAAAACCTTGTTTACGAAGTTCTTTAGAAGCTTTTTTTACCAAGGTCTGTTCGCTTCTGACCTGCAACATTAATCTCTTTCATAATTTGTGTTACTCTAAATTAAATTGTTATGAATTAATTCGCCATCACACGAGATTGCTCTCGGAAAAAGCGTTGCAAAGGTAGTCTATTTTTGGGTTCTATGCAAATTTCTTCTAAAAAAATATTGAAAATAAGAGCTTTGATTTGCATATTCAGTTGAAATCATCTACTTTTGTGGCTAATATAATCAACGATATAGGAATCCATAAATTATTAGAGAATGATTAATAGGGAACTTATAAGGATCAAGGTAGTTCAGTTAACCTATGCATACTATCAAAACGGTAACAAAAATATTGATACTGCTGAAAAGGAATTGTTTTTCAGTCTTTCAAAAGCGTATGACTTATATAATACGTTGCTTTTGTTGATAGTTGCCATAACACGTGAAGAACGTCATCGGGTTGAAATAGCAACACAAAGAGCACAACGCGAGGGAACAGACGCACCATCTCAGAAATTTGCTTATAACAAATTTGCAGTTCAATTGGAAGAGAACAAGATGCTCCAAGATTTTGTTGAAGCACAAAAGTTATCTTGGGCTGGTGATATTGAGTTCTTGCGCAAGATGTGTAACCTAATAGAAAGTAGTTCGATTTATACAGACTACATGTCTTCAGAAGAGGATAGTTATGAAGCTGATCGCGAAGTATGGCGCAAGATTTATAAACAGCTTATCCAGAATAATGAAGATCTCGATGCATTGCTTGAAGAGAAAAAGTCTTTATTGGAACGACGACCGCGAAATTGTTGATACGTTTGTGTTGAAGACCATTAAGCGTTTCGAACAAGCTAATGGTAGTGAACAGGAGCTTCTTCCTGAATATAAAGATGACGAAGATAAAGAGTTTGCACGTAAGCTTTTTAGAGCTACAATCATCAATGCAGACCAATATCAGCACTATATGAGTGAGGCAAGTCGCAATTGGGACTTTGGACGTTTAGCTTATATGGATATCGTTATCATGCAAATCGCAATTGCAGAAATGCTCACATTCCCTAATATTCCCGTGAGTGTCACTATAAATGAATATGTGGATTTAGCTAAATTATATAGCACATCGAAGAGTGCTGGCTATATAAATGGAATGTTAGACTCGATTGCTCGTTTTCTGGTAGACAATGGAATGATGCTGAAAACATTAAGAGAGCATGTAAATAAAGGAAAAAAACTAATTAATTAATATCTAACTAAAATGAATATAATGTTATTATCTGCGCAGGCAGCTCAAGGTGGAGGAATGGGAGTTTTTGTAATGATGGGTGCCATTCTTATCATTTTTTTGGTTGTTCATGGTTCGTCCACAACAAAAGAAACAGAAGAAGATTCGTAATTTCCAGAACTCTCTTCAAGAAGGTTCTAAAGTCGTAACTGGTGGTGGTATCTATGGAACAATAAAGCGTGTAGATATTCAAGCGAACACTGTTGATGTTGAAATTGCGCGTGGCGTAGTTATAACAGTTAATAAGGGTTACGTCTTTGAAGACGCATCATCTCAAATGCCTAATGCATAAACTTCTCACATTAGCAAAGAATGTCAGAAACTTTTTGTTTAGTTCGCTGAATAGAGAGTTTCTGATTTTTTTGTTTTTCCTCGGATTGAGTGGAACATTCTGGCTTCTTATGGCTCTCAATGAGACGTATGATGAAGACATTCATATCCCTGTGAAATTAGTCAATGTGCCCAAAAATGTCGTTATTACGCAAAATGTGAGTGACACTATTGATGTTACTGTCCGTGATAAAGGGTTTACTTTACTTGCTTATACCTATGGAAATAAGGTGCAACCCGTTCTCATTGATTTCGAAACTTTTGCTAATAGGAGTACAGGAACAGGCAAGATTACGTTGTCTGATTTGCAGCGTCTGATTTATTTTCGACTCTTCAGTTCTTCAAAAATATTTGCTATTAAGTCCGATTTACAAACTTTTTATTTCAATTATGGCCAGTCTCGGCAGTATCTTGTTCGTATTTCGGGGGTTGTAGAGGCAGGGAAAAGTTATTATATCTCTCAGATAAAGTTCTATCCGTCTAAGGTAACCGTTTATGCGGACAGACACACGCTCGACAGCATTCGTAAGATTTCGACAGAACTTTTGTCCATGCGTCAGATTGAAGACACGATAACGCGAGAGGTTTCATTGCGTGGTATAAAGGGAGCGAAGATTGTTCCGCAAAAGGTGAGAATGACAATATACCCTGATATCTTGACAGAAGAGAGCGTTGAGGTTCCCATTGTGGCTATTAACATGCCGGCAGGTAAGGTGTTGCGCACTTTCCCTTCAAAGGTGAGAGTTTCATTTGCCGTAGGTGGAAGCAGATTCAGATCAATCCATTCTGACCAATTTATTGTGGCGGTCGATTATAATGATATCGTAGGTCAGCCTTCCGATAAGTGCTCCATAAGGCTTCGTCAATATCCCTAAGGATATCATTCATCCCCGATTGCAAATGACTCAGGTTGATTATCTGATTGAACAGCAATAAAAAGGTTTATACATGAACGTTATGTCTCAAAAAGATTGCTATTACGGGTGGTATAGGTTCGGGAAAAAACTTTCATTTGTCATTTATTGACTGCTCGTGGCATTAAGATTTATGATTGCGACAAGGCAGCCAAAGCGTCTTATGCGTGAGAAATGATGACCCTAAAAATGCAAATTGACAAATCTTATCGGAGATGATGTCTATCAAAATGGCATGGTGGTAAAAAGTGTTTTAGCTTCTTTTCTATTAAAAAGCAATGAAAACAAGCAAGCGGTCAACAATATCATTCATCCATTTGTAGCAGAAGACTTTCTCTCAAGTGGCTATGATTGGTTGGAAAGCGCAATCCTTTTTTTGAGAGCGGTTTTAATCATCGTGTGCATTTTGACCATATTGTTTGCGTTTCAGCACCCATACAAATCAGGGAAAAAACGCATAATGGCGCGCGACAACATCAGTCAGATGCAGGCATTGCAATGGATAAACTGCCAAATGCCGCAATCGGATATAGAACGGCAGTCTGATTTTGTGTTGCTCAATGACGAACGCGAAGATTTAGATTCGCAAATAGAGAAGATGCTTGAAGTATTTCAATATAAAAGTATAATTAAATCAAAAATAATAATCAAATCAATTAAGAAAATGGAAACAATCCTTTCAATTGCAGGCAAACCTGGCCTTTACAAATTGGTTTCTCGTGGGAAAATGAATCTCATTGTAGAAGCACTTGACGATACGCACAAACGTGTTCCTGCCTTTGCCTCTGATCGTGTGACAAGTCTTGGAGATATCGCTATCTATACCACAGGAGAAGATATTCCTTTGTGGAAAGTTTTGGATAGTGTATCTAAAAAGGAGGCTGGCAAAGAGGTTTCTGTCAATTATAAGAAAAATGAGCGGCAAAAGAACTTCGCGCATATTTTTGCTGAAATCCTGCCTGAGTTCGATGAAGATCGCGTACATGACAGCGACATCAAGAAATTGCTCCAATGGTATAACCTGTTGGTTAAAGCCGGAATCACAGACTTTGAAGCTACAATGGCTCCTACGCAAGGAGATAATATTGATGACCGAAAAACAGAAGAGTAAATTAGAAACAGCACCACATTTTATGTTTTGATGGCATAAGAATGTGAATGATATAAGCCTCGCAGATTAATATTTGCGGGGCTTTCTTTTATCATTTTCTTTTAAATCGCTTCCGCGCCACGCGGAAGCATGAAAAAGCAGAAACAAAAGAAGCCAGACGGCAGATGTGCCACCTGCCCACGATGGGACAGATGGCACATCAGGATACTAATTCTGAAGACCAGCAGAAACTTATCAGACTCTATCGCAAGTTGGGGAGCAAAGACAAAGAGCGACTTTTGTCCGAGCAAAGGCTTCTTGGTGAATCTTTTAAGGTCATCACCCAAGACCCTGCAAAAGAGCCTTACTTGGAGAAACTCTCCGAAAACGTCTCCATGACTCATAAGATAGGCGTGCTATACAACGAAGCCGTGAAAGTCCTCAAGACTTATCATTCTGTCGCCACCGCTCAACAACTGCTCAGCAAACTTGAAACTTATTCCCAACTTCTTATCAGACTGCAACAGCAAGCAGTGCAACTGACAAAATCCCTTGAGAGTAAACAAGAATGAATGCTGATAAATCATAATGCCCAACGTTAGTATCGTGCTGTGATTGCCCAATCCTTCTTTGCTCAGTTATCAATGTTAGGAAGATAGGCTTTGTATGTTGTAGACGGTAATAAAACGGTTCTGGCAATGTTTGCATCGGTAGCGTTGTTTACCTGTACTACTTTTACCACTTTTTGACAACATTGTTTGAGTGGCAATGCGGACATTGAAACTCAACTCCCAATCTAGAGCGTAAAGTTTCAAAGCATTCTCGTAAGGTCTTTTTTTCTTTGTTTTGGGTAAAAATAGCTAAAGGGAGAGAATTTATCCCTACATTTATACCTAATTGTTTAGAACTAAATTGATTATAAGGTAGTTATTCCAGCCTACCTTTCTTTAATAACTTCCCCATTCCATTGTGTAATATTAGGAGTATAAATAGAAAACCATTTATCAATGAAGTTCTCTATATTAGAAATATCCTTTTTCTAATCTTCTTTTTAGTTTTTTTCTATTTGTCTTTCCATTCCTTTTTGACCAAGCTGTATGCAGTTTATAATAATCAAACATAAATCTTTTTACTAAACAAAGGAATTGTATGTAACAAATCCATGTCAAGTCTTGCTCTTTTTTTATTATTTGGTAACAAATGAAAATTTAAAACCATCAATATTCTTTAATTGGTAAATATCATTTTAGACTGGGAGATAATTCGAATATATTCAGATAAATTTGAATATAAGAATCCCTTTTACTAATATATATGGTAATAAATTCTATATACTGACAATCAACTAACCGACACAGTTCATATATGTATAACGAAGGATTAGCAAGACCGTAACATGAGTTTACAAATGGAGATTTAGTAAAATACCGAGTTCAGGAATAACATTCTTTAAAAAGAATGTTATTCCTAATTTTAAAAAGATTCTAATTGTGTGATTTTTTTAAAAACATTTCTCTTTATCGTCTATTATTATTACCTATTATTCCTGCACTCCCGTTTACACTTTGCTGCATCCAATTTCCTAATTGACTACCTGTTGTTCTATCTATTCTGAAAGGTATGCCAATATTTTTGTGCATTACGCTGATTAATGGTAAGTTTAGATGTATTGAATTTACTTTCTACTACAATATGTCTACCAGTAAAAACGTTTTTCATATCATGATCATAATGAGCAGCTTGTACTCTCCCAGTTGGCGTCCTCTTTCCTGTGGGGACAATAGCATTACCTTTGCTTCTGTAACCTTTTGTAGCATACTTAACTTTGGTTGTAAGTTCCCCGACTCTGCCTTTCGTACTATTAGAAACTTGATTGAGACCTTTCCGTACAAATTTTCCAGAGACATAACCCTCCCAGCTCCAAATGCACCTCCTATCGCTGCATCAGAAACAACATCACCTACGGTGGTGTGTTTGCCTTGGATACGACGATTAACCTCTCCACCGATAACATTTGCGCCAGCAGAAACTGCTGCCGAAGCAATTAAACTAGCTCCGCCCGTTAGACCAGCTACAGCACCTGTAATTGCTCCCTGAGCAGCTGCACCGCCACAGATTTCCAACTTGTAATTTTGCCGTTATTCACAAGCTGTGCCCCCATTTCGATTGCACCTCCAATAACTCCTCCAATAGCTCCACCTATTCCTGCTGTTATCAAAAGTAGGGCTATCTCCATTGTGATCTAAAAAAATGATAGGATTATCCTTGCAGTATACATAACTAGAAAAATCTGGGAAGTCCTCTTCTTCTACATCTATTGATAGCCATAAACTCAGCCTCGGCTCATAGTATCTTGCACCATAGTAATACATACCTGTCTCCTCATCAAACTCCTTGGCATTGAAAAGATAAGGTGTGTTCCATGTGTTGTTGCGCTCCTCAATGAATACTTCGCCAAACGGCACATACTCGATGTGCTGCGATACCTTGCCGTCTAAGTTGGTGATGTAGCTACTGCTGCCCAAATGGTCAGGATGGTAGTAGAACTGCATCTTCTCATAATTATCCTTGTCATGGAAGTTACCGCTTGCCGCCCTTGTGCGTGCCATTGCCCTTGCTTGTGCTGCCTCAGGTGTAGCGTCGTTACAGCAGAAGCCCTGACCATTCACATAGTCGTCATTGTCCTTACCATTATAAGGTTGGTCAAACGCCTTTGTAGTTATCCTTTAATGGATTGCAGTTGCTGTTGCATACTTGTCCTTGTAGTTAATGGTCAAGCCATCGGCTTCATTGCCTGCATACGGTATTCGTCTTGGGTCTGCACCGTAAGAAGCCAAGTCGCCAAGCTTGCTGACAATACGCTGCGAGCCGATGTAGATGTGCTTGGTGTACTTGCCACCTTGCCCAGCTACGAGGTATGGGCTGACATAGAGACTGAACCTTGCCGTACCAGTGTTACCACCCGAGAACTCGGAGTTCACATAGATAGCTTCGTTTTTCGCCTGAGGTCTTCACCGTGCGCTCGCCATCGGCATCATACCAGTAGTTGCTTACAAAAACCATTCTCATCGGCTGCCAACAAGCGATTCTCCTCGTCCCAACGATACTTCTGCTCACTTGCCTTTTTCATCTTCCTTGCCGTCTTTCTTTACACGAGAGGTGTTAATGTAGACAAGGTTTCCGTTGGCATCGTAAGTGTACTTGTGTCCGTTGTTGATGTTCGTGCTGTCCGTCGGAGTTTCTTCCGTTCGGTAGTTAATATCACGAACGTTGTCGAGCTGGAACTTCTTACCCTCTGCGCTACCATAGGTATAAGCGAGTTCATAGCCTGCATTGAGCGTGCCGTCGAACTGCACACCTGTCTGCGAGAGATGTTGCTTCTTACTCGTGATACGATGCATGTTGTCGTAGCCCATAGATAACGTATAAGAAGCGGCTTTATTGTCTGTTCCCTTATAAGTACCCGTTGCGCTTGCCAAACGATACAATGGGTCGTAGGTATAACTATGGCTCATCTGTCCGCCTGCCTTGCCACTCTGTGGGGAGTGGGGCATTATTCTTGATACCGAGTACGTTGCTCACTGCGTCGTAGCTGTAGGCATTGTCCATAATAGTACCTGCCTTTGGCATTGACCACGAGGTTCTGCAAACGCCTGCGTGCAGGGGTCATAGCTGTAGAAGGTTTCCGCTCCGTTGCAGTACTTCAGGTAGGTGCGCTGCTCAAACTTATCATAACCTATCTTGTTCACATAATCGTCAGCCATAGGACTTGTAACCACGCACGTGGTCTACCTGTCCACCGAGGTTGTAGCCGTAGGTTACCTTTTTCCTCATCGGGGTAAATCATTTCCAGTAGGCGATTGTGGCTTTCATACTTCCACTGTGTTACGTAGGTTGCCACTGCCTGATTAGGTACAATCATAGTACGTATGGTCTTCGTGTCTTTAGGCAAAATCTATTTCTTCATAAAAACATCCACCTTTAACAAGGTCGTATCCAACAATATTTTTTCGTGTTTGCATAGCATTAACTATTTGTTCTGAGAAAAAGAAGCCGCCTCCCTGTGGATACAATAAATCATAATCTCTATAGATGCCCTTTAATACAACTTTTTCAAACAATAATCATTAGTGTCATTATAATATTCTGCGCGATTATTGAATGTCTTAATGTTTCCATTGTCAAACATATCCTTAAATATGCATTTGGGATAAACAAATTCAGTATCTGGTATTATAGGGATAAATAAAAAGATAGAACTCTTCAGCATACCCATTGATAGATATCTTTTTGAATATATACTCGTTTTTGAAACATTCAGATGTTCAAAAATTTGTTTTATTTTATAGCTAACCACCGCAACCAAACTTAAACAAGAAGGTGTGAAATCCATAAAGTCTATCACGTCCTTTCGTTTTAATTAGTTTACCATAAAAGGTTATCTGGCATTTCGTCATACAATTTCTTTTTATTTTTCAAAAATACATAGAGATAGTTTTATTTTTCTAAGATATACCTTAGAAATTTTTTTGACTCTATGCCAATTGTATGAGGGTGTTTCATAATTTCCTCTTACACTTTTTCTAGAGTAAAAACATAATTGATAGTAGTATTTCATTTTTGCATTTTAATTTATATAGAATAGAAAATATAAATCCATTATTTTTAGCCAAACTAAATTTATTCATTATATTGTACGTTGTCAAACAAAAAGTGCACAACTGCAAATATAGTTATTTACTCTGATATTTCATTGTTTTATTATCAAAAAAATTCTTTTTATACTTCACATAGGCTTCCATTACACCTGTATTGATAGTATAAGAATGTGAATGATATAAAGCCTCGCAGATTAATATTTGCGGGGCTTTCTTTTATCATCTCTTTTAAATCGTTTCCGTGCCACGCGGAAGTATGAAAAATTGCTTTTTGGTGTTTCGCGCCACGCGAAGCATGAAAAATTTGCTTTTTGGCGTTTCCGCGCCACGCGGAAGCATGAAAATTTATTTTTGCATTTTCCGCGCCACGCGGAAGCATGTAAAATTGCTTTTGGTGTTTCCGCGCCACGCGGAAGCATGAAAATTTGCTTTTGGCGTTTCTGCGCCATGCGGAGCATGAAAATTTATTTTTGCATTTCCGCGCCACGCGGAAAGCATGTAAAATTGCTTTTTGGTGTTTCCGCGCCACGCGGAAGCATGAAAATTTGCTTTTTGGCGTTTCTGCGCCACGCGGAAAGCATGAAAAATTGTTTTTGTGCTTGATACGTTGTATCTAATCATAAATGTGGCGTAATGGACATTTGGTAGGCTGGAATAACCAGCCTACCAGATGTCCAGTATGCCCTAAACACAGAAGAACGGAGAGGACACTAAGCACCTCTGTGTGTCATTTCGTCGAAATTCTAAACTTAGGCAACACGCTTATTACTCCAAATTCGAAAGTCTCTTTTTATACGACAAAGAGTAAATATAAGCTCAACCCTAAAGTTAGATAATAAATATGGAGACAACATAACGATGAGACACCACCTTACCTCTTAATAGTAAAACTGAAAATACTTGGAACTTTCCATTAAAATAAGTATCTTTGCAAAAAGAAAAACAACATGCAACAAGATAGTAACCCAACATTATGGCAAATAATTAAAAAGCTATTTCAACGTATTACCAGACAAAAACAGCAAAATAGATGTTATTACACAAATAACAGATGGAATTAACTTTCAGGGGGCTAACCTCTGGATACTCATCTGTGCCATATTTATTGCTTCATTAGGTTTGAATGTGAACTCAACTGCGGTGATAATTGGTGCAATGTTAATCTCACCTTTAATGGGACCAATCATCGGTATGGGATTAGCAATTGGAATTGCCGACTTAGACTTGTTCAAACAGTCCATAAAAACTATTTGGTATGTACGTTCATTAGTGTTGTTACTGCAGCAATCTACTTTACACTTTCGCCTATCACGGACGCTCAATCCGAACTCTTAGCACGCACATCGCCTACCCTTTATGACGTATTGATAGCTCTTTTTGGTGGTGCTGCTGGATTCTTAGCTATATCAACAAAAGGGAAAAAACAACGTGGTGCCGGGTGTTGCTATTGCTACAGCGTTGATGCCACCCCTTTGTACAGCAGGTTATGGTCTTGCTGTACAAAACACATCCTACTTCTTTTGGGGCATTTTACCTTTATTTCATCAATACTGTTTTTATCGCTTTTTACAACCTGTCTTGGTGTACGCCTATTACATTTTCAAAGAAAAGGAGTCTGTTAATCGTGAACAAATGAAACGAGTAAATCTTTACATCGTTAGCATTATCATTATTACAATACTTCCTGCCAGCTACATGACATGGAATATCATAAAGCAAAGTGTGTTTGAAAACAATATTGAGAAATTCATAACGAAAGAACTTAGTTATAATGGAACTAATATTCTCTCACATGAATATGACTTACAAAACCAAAAACACTTCATGTAGTGGCTGTGGGTAATCCTATCCCTGCAGACACAATAGCAAAAGCACAGAAAACAATGACCGACTATCAACTTGAAGGTTATAAACTAAAAAGTCATACAAGGAACAAACTCTGATAGTTTGTTAATCCTTCAAAACAAGAAGAAAGGACAAAAAAAACTTGGAGAGAAGAACTCTGCTGAATGGCAAGAACTTGCATATAGAAATGATGTGTTACAGAAGCAGCTAAACTCTTACACTCATTATCCTGTACTTGCAAACGACATGAAAGAAGAACTTAAAGTCGTATGCCCCTCGGCAAAGAGTATTATGCTTTCAAAAGCATCTGAGTCTTTCGTTGATTCTGCTTCAATTAAAAATCATATCGTGGCTATAGTCAAAACAAACAAGCCTCTTACCAAAGACAACAGAAAACAGCTATATGACTGGATTAAAGTGAAAGTAAAATCCGACAGCCTTGAATTAATTATTTTACCATAATAATAGTATTATGCAAGAGTAGAAATACCAAACCATCACGGGTTTGGTATTTTCTACTTACATACATAAACAAAAACACTAAAATTGAGTGCAGAAGATAGTTATATAGACTTGACTTTTTCTGTAAAAATAGTATAGCTACCAAGCAAACAATGCTTTTTAAAAGGCTCTGATAACCTGATAGTAATTTTTGTTAATATACAAAACATTATCATAAGCTAAACAGTTATGAAAAAATTGCTTTTTGGTGTTAGATACGTTGTATCTACGATGAAAAATTTGCTTTTTGGTGTTGATACGTTGTATCTACGATGAAAAATTTGCTTTTTGGTGTTAGATACGTTGTATCTGCGATGAAAAATTACTTTTGGTGTTAGATACGTTGTATCTACGATGAAAAATTTGCTTTTTGGTGCTTGATACGTTGTATCTACGATGAAAATTTGCTTTTTGGTGCTTGATACGTTGTATCTGCGATGAAAATTTGCTTTTTGGTGCTTGATACGTTGTATCTAATCATAAAAATGCCCTTTGTGAACTTGTGGTACTCCTTAGCGGCATGAAAAACTTTGTTTTAAATTCTTTTTCTCCCGATATAACATTACCTTTGTGATGGTTAATCGGTGGATAGCTACTGATTTTTAAGTTTCAAAGTTTCTTAGTTAAAAAGATATCACGATGAGAAAAGCTTTTGTTCACTTTCTATGGGGGACATTGATTATATTGGTGTGCGGAGCAGCGCTTGCCTTTACAGCCATTTGGAATGGTTGGATTGGTTATATGCCTCCTGTAGAAGATTTGCAAAATCCTATTAATAGGTTTGCATCACAGGTTTATTCTTCAGATGGAAGGGTGATTGGTACATACAATCTCAATAAAGAAAACAGAATTATCATTCCTTATAGCCGCATCTCAAAAACATTTGGTTGATGCTTTGGTGGCAACAGAAGATGAACGCTTTTATGAGCATAGCGGAATTGATTTTATTGCTTTGGGGCGTGCCATTGTCAAGAGAGGAATGCTGGGCCAGGCTTCAGCAGGTGGCGGTTCGACCATCACTCAGCAGCTTGCGAAACAATTGTATTCTGCGCAGGTGCACAATACGTTGGAACGAATGTTACAGAAGCCCATAGAGTGGGTGATAGCTGTGAAACTTGAACGTAATTATACAAAGGAAGAGATTATCGCTTTGTATTTGAATTATTTTGATTTCTTGCATAATGCGGTAGGTATTAAGACGGCAGCAAATACTTATTTTAATAAGGAAGCCAAGGATTTGGATGTTGATGAGTCGGCTATGCTTATAGGTCTTTGTAAGAATCCGTCACTTTTTAATCCTGTGAGATTCCCAGAGCGCGCGTAATCGTCGGAATGTCGTTTTAGGGTCAGATGTTGAAAGCTGGTTATTTGTCGAGGTCACAATATGATGAGTATTGTGCTAAGCCAATTGCTTTGAACTTCCGCCGAATTGATCATAAGGATGGAGAGGCAACATATTTCAGAGAGTTCCTTCGTCAGTATATGATGGCCGAAAAACCTGATAGGTCGAACTATCCATCTTGGAATAAGGTGCAATATACTTTGGACTCGATAGCCTGGGTTAGTGACCCCTTGTATGGTTGGTGTAACAAGAATTTCAAGAAAGATGGTACGCCTTATAATATTTACACCGATGGTTTGAAGATTACAACGACAATCGACAGCCACATGCAACAATTTGCAGAAGAATCGGTATATGGTCATGTGACAAAATTCTTGCAGCCAGCCTTTAATAAGGCTAATCGAAGTAAGAAGAATGCTCCGTTTACATCTTCGTTGACTTTGGCTCAGTTGCGTTCGATTTTGAATCGAAATATGTATCAGAGTGAGCGCTATCGTAATATGAAAGCTCAAGGTGCAAGTGAGCAAGAGATTCGCGCAGCCTTTCATCGTCCGGTTGAGATGACCATTTTCACCTATCATGGTGACATTGACACGGTGATGACTCCAATGGACTCAATCAAATACTATAAGAGTTTCTTGCGCGCCGGCTTTATGAGCATGGACCCCAAAACGGGTGCAGTGAAAGCCTATGTGGGAGGTTTGGATTACACACATTTCATGTATGATATGGTTACGGGAGGTCGCCGACAGGTTGGTTCTACGATTAAACCATTCTTGTATGCACTTGCCATGGAAAAATGGTTTTTCTCCATGTGACATGGCGCCTAATGTACAAAAAACCTATATGGTAGCAGGCAGACCATGGACTCCGCGCAATGGTTCGCATGCGCGCTATGGGCAGATGGTGACGCTTCAGTGGGGCTTGGCAAATAGTAATAACTGGATTTCAGCCTATTTGATGAGCAAGTTGAACCCTCAGCAGTTTGTATCAACACTTCATGAATTTGGCATCAACAATCCTGATATTCATCCTTCAATGTCACTTTGTCTCGGTCCGTGCGACGTGAGTGTGGCTGAAATGGTAAGTGCCTATTCTGCATTTGCCAATCATGGAATACGAACAGCGCCAATGTTTGTTAGCAAGATTGAGGATAACGAGGGGAAATGTGATTGCAACATTCCAGCCGCGTATGAATGAAGTGATTAGTGCCGAGAGTGCAAACAAGATGCTTGGTCTTGTTACAAGGCGTTGTTGATGGCGGAACAGCAAGTCGACTCCGCTATAAATATCACATGGAAGGACAAATCTGTGGTAAGACAGGTACAACGAATAATAATAGTGATGCTTGGTTCATAGGTTTTACTCCTCAATTAGTTACTGGTATTTGGGTAGGCGGAGAAGATCGCGATATCCATTTCGATAACATGTCAATGGGGCAGGGTGCAACGATGGCATTGCCGATTTGGGCGTATTATATGAAGAAGATTTATCGTGATTCTTCATTGGGTTATAGCAGTAAAGCTACGTTTGGGTTGCCTGAGGGCTTTAATCCTTGTGGGAAACAAGATAAAGAAGATGATGATTTCCAAATTGATGATATTTATGAATAGATGTCTCACCTTGGCTTTGATGTGGATGATTTCAACGGGAATCGCTGTGGCGCAGAATTCAAATGCAATGCGTGATAGCCTCAAAAAGCAGCATCCGATTCGTTGGCTTTTCATCCGGAAAGTGTTGCATTGCGACTGCAAAAAGCTTCATGGAACGTTCGTCTGCATGAATGGGAGTATGCTAAAGAGGAATACGATAGAGTATTGGCGAAGGATGAAAACAATCCAACAGCGCTTTACTTTCGTGCGTATGTGAATGAGAAATTGTCGCGATATAACTTTGCAAGACAAGATTATGAGCACCTATTATATATAGTGCCTGGTAATTTTGAAGCGCAATTGGGGCTGGCGTTACTAAATGAAAAGGATAAACATTATACGGAGGCATTCGATGGTATAAATCGTTTAATCAATCAATATCCAGATAGTGCCGTGGCTTATGCTGCAAGAGCCAACATGGAGCGAGAACGAAAGATGTATAGTTTGGCTGAGTTTGACTATTCAGAAGCTATAAAGCGATGCCCTAATGAACAAGATTATCTTCTTTCACGGGCATTCGTTAGAATACAATTAAAGAAGAAAGAAGAAGCTTTAGAAGATTTACGAAGTCTTGAAAAGCTCGGAGTTTCAAGAGTGGCTTTGAAAGAGTTCTATGATAAATTAAAATAATAATCCGATTGGAGTAATGATAAATATAATATTAAAGATATGAAGATAATTCATCCATCCTATGAAATATGGGCTCAAGAAAAGGGGACTTAATGGCATTTATAAGCAAATAGAACGAGCCGGAAGAGTTTGTTACAAGAGTGAGAAGAATGCCTCTGAAGATTCTGCAAAACCATTTGTTGAAAAGATGATTGCATCCGATCATACGGCGATGCTTGAACATGGTACGGTATATTTGAAAGTCAGATTCGGAGTCGCTCATTAATCGCTATGCTAACAATCGATTCTCGCATGTGAATCTGAAAGATGGAGTGGCATATATAACTACTAATCTGAGAGTGCTGGCTGAAAAACAAATGGTTGGATGATTTGCAGTTTGTGTGCGACCCTCTTCCCTACATGAGCTTCGTATCACTGTTCATTTCACCACTCAAGTTGGTGTTACGCGTGAGTTTAACAGGCATCGTGCCAACTCTATGGCTGAGCAATCAACACGCTATTGCAATTATAGCAAAGAAAAGTTTGGTGGAGAGATTGCAGTGAATCTTCCAGAGTGGGTAATGAAAGAGAGTGATTTTAGTGAAAAAGGAAGACGCTGTTAATGCTGAATCTCTAACGAAATATTGTGCAGATATTCTTGATTCAAAGACCCAAGAGCAATGGAGTGCGTTTGATTTGTGGCTTTTTGCGAATCTTGCCTGTGAATTTTCATATATGAATTTGATTTCAAAAGGAAAGAAACCTCAAGAAGCTCGTGTTGTATTGCCATTAGATACGAATACAGAATTAGTACATACCGCGTTAGTAAGCGATTGGAAACATTTCTTTGATTTGCGCGCTTTAGGTACGACGGGAGCCCCTCATCCTGATGCAAAGGCAATAGCCTTACCACTCTTTGAGGAGTTTAAGCGTCTAAAACTATTGTAATTACGCGGTCATTTGCATCAAAACATCTCTCGTTTAGATAGCTTTTTATAAAAGTATTTACATAGGAATGAGTTTCCTAAATGGCTTTTGTTGAGTAGATATTAGATTATGATAGATAAAAGAAAAAAATGGAGAAAGTGTTGGCTTTCTCCATTTCTTTTTCATTACTATTTGAAATAGTAAAGGAAGGTAGCTTCGCCTTCAAGGGCAGGCTTTTTCTCGTTTTCTATTTCAATTTTTGAATCCGATTTGCACTTTTGCAGATTCCTCTTAGGTTTCTCAATTTGATTGAGCGTTGTTGATAATCTGACACTATTCCCTGTGAGAACAGGTTTACCAAAGCGCATTTTATCCATGCCATAGTTGACCATCATCTTGAGATTGTTTACCTCTATAATCTGATTCCACATATAGGGAAGCAATGACAATGTCAAATAACCATGTGCAATAGTACTCTTATATGGGCTTTCTTTCTTTGCACGTTCTTCATCAACATGAATCCATTGATGGTCTAATGTTGCATCAGCAAAGTCATTAATACGTTTCTGATCAACTTTAAGCCATTCTGAAACGCCTAAATAGTTGGCCTAAATGTGATGCAAACTCTTCGTATGAATTAATTATTAACTTACTCATTTTAATCTTTTGTCAAGTCCTAAACTCTTTTTATTGCGTTGATTTTCTCCATTCCTTGTAGTTCAAGAGCAGCATATTCAGAAGCCTTCTTGATGTCTCCTTTCACTTCAAGATAGAACTTAATTTTTCGGTTCTGTGCCTGAAGGTCTTACACTAACTTTAGTTCCATCGTTGCAGAACCATTGCAGAACATTACTTGTTGCAGGCATGTCGAGCTTTGTCTTCGAACCATCTTCATGAGTTGTTTCAAGTGTTTGATAGTCTTTCCACAATACAACTTTACTACCACCAAGGTCTTTAGGAGGATTATTTCTGAAGTTTGTCATCATCTGTTTAATCTCTTCTGCTCCTGTCTTTCCTGGTCGAACAACGTTTACAGTGAACTCTTTTTGAGAATCCATATTCCAGATATATATCCATGAGGACATCGTAGAGGGTCTTTCCTTTATCTTTTGCCCAAGCGCAAATCTCTGCCAAAAGGCTAATAGCTGAAACGGAATCTTTATCTCGAACAAAATCTTCTGCAAGGAAACCATAGCTTTCTTCGCCGCCACCAATATATTTCTGCTTTCCTTCAGAGAGTCGAATTTCACGTGCAATCCACTTGAATCCTGTATAGCAGTCACGCATTTCTATTCCTGCTTTGTCGGCAACCTTTTTAATAACTTCGGTTGTAACGATGGTCTTAACGATGAAATCAGTTGGTTTTAGCAAACCTTTCGCCTGACGATTCGTAATGATATAATAAAGGAAAATCAAACAAGTTTGGTTACCATTAATTAATACCCATTCGCCCTTGTCATTCTTACAAGCCATTCCCACACGATCTGCGTCTGGGTCAGATGCCATTACAATATCTGCATCCAAAGCCTTTGCGTCACGTATCGCCAAAGCTAATGCTTCGCCGTTTTCTGGGTTTGGACTAACAACGGTTGGGAAATCACCACTTCTTTGCATTTGTTCTTTGACGCAATGTACATTGTCAAATCCCCATAGTTTGAGGCTTTGTGGGATTGCCATCATGCCTGTTCCATGTAAAGGTGTATAGACAATTTTTCAAGTCATGATGACGTTTGATGACTTCAGGATCTATACTTAGTGTGTGGATTTCTTTTCAAATAAGGTTCATCAATGTCTTTTTCCAATGCTCTGAATCAATGAAGGATTGCCCTTGAATTTTACGTCTTCAACCTTTACTTTGTTAACCTCGTCAATGATACCTGTGTCATGAGGCGCAAGTACTTGTGCTCCATCTTCCCAATAAGCTTTATAACCATTATACTCTTTTTGGGTTGTGGCTGGCGGTGATATTTACGCCGGCTTGACAATGTAAGTGTCGAATTGCGTAAGAACATTCAGGAGTTGGGCGCATGTCATCAAACAAATAAGCCTTTTATTCCATTAGCAGAAAAAGATGTTAGCAACCGTCTCTGCAAACTTCCGACTGTTGTTTCTGCAGTCATGACAAACAACAACTGCTATGTCTTTCTTACCTTCGAAGTTCTTCTTTAGATAGTTAGCGAAGCCCTGAGTTGCCATTCCAACCGTGTAGATATTCATGCGGTTAGAACCAGCGCCCATTATACCGCGGAGACCACCTGTACCAAATTCAAGATCTTTATAAAAGCTTTCAACCAATTCTGTTTTGTCTTCTGCCTTTAATTTTGCTTCAACTTCTTTTCTGGTCTCTTCGTCAAAGGCTGGTGATAACCATTGTTTGGCTTTTGCTTCACACTGTGAAATTAGTTCTGTGTTATTTGCCATAGTCTTAAAGTATGAATTATTTTATAAATTGTTCTCACGCAAAGTTACACATTTTCAATCAAAAAAACATCGATTAATATATATTTTTGTAACTTAGCGGCCTAAAAAGCTATAACATTATGTATTTCACTGGTATAATAATTGCAATTTCTACATTCTTGATAATAGGCTTGTTTCATCCTATTGTCATTAAAACAGAATATTATTTTGGTACAAAACCATGGATTCTATTCCTTATTTCGGGCATCGTCTGTGTGCTTTGTTCAATGTGTATCTCACATATCATTTGGTCATCTATATTCGGTGTGCTCGGCGCTTCATTCCTTTGGTCAATTGGTGAACTTTTTGAGCAGAAAGAAAAAGAGTTGAAAAAGGTTGGTTTCCTCGCAGAGAAAAGAATAAGGTTAAATGAAAACACTTCTTATTTTAGTAGGGAAAACCATTAATAAACATTTTATTGCAGGCATCAATGATTATCGAGAACGCATCGAACATTACATGCCTTTTTGATATCACGGTTATCCCTGAGTTGAAGAATACGAAGAAACTCAGTAATGAACAACAAAAAGGAACGCGAGGAGAATTAATCTTATCATGCCTTAAACCTGCAGACACGGTTGTACTGCTTGATGAGCATGGTAAAGAGTTTCGCTCTATTGAATTTGCTGAATGGTTACAAAAAGAACAGCATACTGCCCGGCGTCTTGTTTTTCGTAATAGGGGGGCCGTATGGGTTTTCAGCAGCAATGTATCAACGAGCAAATGAAAAACTCTCCTTGTCGCGCATGACATTTAGCCACCAAATGGTTCGTCTCATCTTCACAGAACAACTTTATCGTGCATGTACTATCATCAAAGGTGAGCCTTATCACCATGAATAGCGTTTTCGAATGCTATTGTTCTTTCGATAAAGAGGGTAGTGAGTTGATATGCATTGAATAGTGCCCTGCCTTAAAACTCATTCGCATGACACGCGGAACTTCAACCTTTTGCGTTAGCGCTAAGGCCACATGTCCCATAGTTTGGCGCAGGTTCAGTTCCACACATGGATGTATATATCCATTGTTAAGAATCATCATGTCAACTCCAAAGGGGCCAGTATAGACATCTTTGAGGGCAGAAGACATGATGTTTTTAATGATATCACGGATATTTTTCAAGCGTGTTGTCGAGACATATCTTGATAATATTTTCTCTTTTTGAATCTCATCTGCCAACACATTACCGGTATACGCACCATTTGTTGTGTTGAATACCGATAAGCCAAGATAGTCAATAGTCCCATCTTTGTGTGCATAAAACTCCATTCCAAAGTCACATACCTTACTATAATATGGCTCTGCTGTGATATATTTCTGTTTGTCTATCACATTCTTAATCCATCCTTTGAGATGGGTTGAAATGCCTTCGTGATTCATGTCGACAAATCTCAGTCCACGACCACTACTGCTCCATGGTGCCTTTAATACGTATTGGTAGGCTAAACCATTTTCTTTCGGTTGCAAATATTGTGTTAATGAAGTGTAGTCTTCAAAGATTTTAACTTCACCTATTGTCTTGTCAACCGATGATGTCAAGCGGGGTAGGAGGTGTAGTGCGCTCCAACCTCTCCCACTTATAGTTTCGAATACCTTCTAATTGCTTTTCTGACGGAAGAAAATTTTCAATTAATCCCTGTGTTTTATCAATTAATTGTTGGTGTAAAGCTAAATCCCATCCCCAAGGAATAAATTCAATTTCTTCTTTAATATGATTCGCTAAGTCATTGAAATCAATGAAGTTCACATGTGAAGTATATTGCTTAAGATAGGTAGGTACTTTCACATGATTCTTATCTTCCACAAGGATGTAGCTTTCTTCTGTAGCCCATAAAGCTGGAAGAAAAGCCAGGTCGGTTTGTAATTGGCGTGCAGCATGAGGCAGTGTGACATATTTCTGATGTGCTGCTAATGCTATATCGTGACCAGGATTGAATAGATAAACTTTCATTTTAGTCTGATAACTTAAAATCCTTCGGGAAGTTTCATCACAACTTTATCATCTATCCATGTACCATTTCTTTTCTCTGCCATCATTTTTCTGTATTTATCTTCATGATGTTTAGCTTTTTCTGCTGCAGCTTGGGCATAAGGATTGGTTTCAAATTCTTCGGGATAGATGCGTAGAGTATTAGCTTTTTGACAAGATCTTTTAACCACTTCACCTCCAATAATCAGTCCAGCTGCAGCTGGCACCCAGGCATTGCTTGCAGGAATGTCACGTCTGTCAGTACATTTTCGCATGTCTTTATCTGGGCAAATGCAATGAAATCTACAACTGATATTTGGGTCATCAATCTGTTTGATGGGCTCTTCTTCGCTATAAACTACTTTCAAGCGCGGGATATTCAACTTGCGTAGTTTCTTTCTTATTACCTTTGCAAGCGGATCCATCTTTGTTTTATTGATGTCAGCAACCTTAAATGATGTTGCATCTAACTTGTTTGCAGCTCCCATACAAGAAATTATTGGGATATGTAGTCGGTGACATCGCTTAATAAGTTCAAGTTTTGCACTAACCGTATCAATGCAATCTACAACATAATCAAACTGTTTTAGATCGATTGCATCGGCATTCTCGAGGGAGGTAAAACATCTGATATTTATGTACGATACAATGACGATTGATATCGTGTATGCGTTCTTCTGCAACGTCAACTTTATGTTTTCCTACAGTGGATAGTAGTGCATAAAGTTGTCTATTGACATTGGTTAGACAGACACGATCATCATCAAAGATGTCGAGTTCACCAACACCGCTACGTGCCAACACTTCGGTTACGTAACTACCGACTCCACCTATACCGAAAACGGCAACGCGTGCACCAGACAAAGTGTCCATGGCTGGCTTACCAATCAGTAATTGTGTGCGTGAAAATTGATTCTGCATAACAACTAATAACCTATTTTTTGGCTGCAAAGGTAAGGAAAAAGAAAGAAAAAGCAAAGTTAAAACAATATAAAGAATGGTGTATTTTAGTTTGCTAAGGCTATTGACCTTTTTGCAGTCTTATTTGGTCATCATGATATTAGATAAGTGGGGCTGTAGTTGATACTATGGTTTTTTTATCGAGTAAAAATGATACATATTCTGTTGTTGTTTGATTCATTTTGCAGTGTAAAGTGGGTCATTTTGTCAACTAATATCAGCCATTTTGTCATGAGTAATCGATGAGTTTATGAGATGAGTTGATAATCAATGGTTTATAAGTGATTGAGAACAAGAGAATAAACGCGTGGTTATGATGAAAAGCCATTGTTTTTATTGAACACAAAAATTTGAATTCCTTCTTTATGGAATTGGGGCGTTATTTAACACTGAATTATTTTTCATTGTTATTCAGTTTTACCCATAAAGTAATGGAGTTGGGCATGCTTTTTGCTATTGTTCAACTGAGTAAAAATTATAAATATAAACAAAACGAAATAAAAATTATGGCTTTTATAGACTATTATAAAATTTTAGGTGTTGACCGAAATATTCCACAAAAGGATGTAAGAGCAGCTTACAGGAAGCGCGCAAAGCTTTTTCATCCAGACCTACATCCTAATGATCCAAAAGCAAAGGCAAAGTTTCAAGCGCTTAATGAGGCTTATGATGTCATCAATGATCCCGAGAAACGTGCGAAGTATGATAAGTATGGAGAGCAATGGAAGCAGGCAGATGCATTCCAAGGTAATTCATCTGGGGCATATAGCGGAGGCGGAAATCCTTTTGAAGGCTTTGATTTTAACAGCTATGGAGGTGAGGGTGGTGGCTTCTCAAGCTTTTTCCAAGACCTCTTTGGAGGTGGACATTTCCGTTCATCAGGCTTTGGTGGCCAGCAACAACAGCATAGTGGACAGATGGAAGCAAAGGTAAGTTTGGATATGTATACGGCACTTCTGGGTGGCGAAATCATCATACAACTTAATAACGGGCAAAAAGTGAAGTTAAAAAGTAAAGCCTGAAACTCAGAATGGTACAAAGGTTCGGCTTCGTGGTCGCGGTTATAATCGTGGCGATGGAACCTATGGTGACTTGATTATCGTTTATGAAGTGAAGTTGCCTACAGGACTAAGTGAGCGTCAGAAACAGCTGTTACAGGAGATGAAAAAAACAGCTAATGTTGGTCAGATTTAATTGTATAGAAAAAGGAGAATAGATGAAGATGTGGCGTTGCTATAAAGTAGTTGACGCCATATTTCGTTATTCTCAAAGTAGAATGTAGAGTAGAGGTAAATTAAGAGAAGAAAAGAATTACAGGATTGCAGTTTACTCTTTGATTTCTGAAAAGGAATAAAAACAAATGGCAAAAGCTTTGTTTTTATGCGATATTTGCACTAACTTTGTAGGAAAAATTTAAGCCAACAATATGAAACAAACAAAAAAATAGTAGCTTCAATTAGTGACCGAAGATGCGACCAAAGCTTTATTCGTAAGCTATTCTTTGCAGGTATGAATGTTGTTCGAATGAATACCGCTCATGCCACTCCTGAAGGTATTCGGACTATCGTAAAGAATGTGCGTGCCGTATCTCCACATATAGGTATCATGATTGATACAAAGGGACCAGAGGTTAGAACGACTGGTGTGGAGTCGCCTTTAGAGTTTAAGATTGGCGACATGGTAAAGGTGTTTGGACGTCCAGAGATGGATTCTACACATGATACTATTAATCTTTCTTATCGAGATATTACCAAAGATGTAAAGGTTGGTGACGATTTGCTGTTTGATGATGGTGAACTCGATATGCGTATTGTAGAAAATAATGGTCCAATGCTTGTAGCTCAGGTTCAGAATGATGGTGTTTTAGGAGCTCACAAGAGTGTAAATATTCCAGGTGAACATATTGATCTTCCTGCACTTACAGAGAAAGATAAACAGAATATCCTTTTAGCGATAGAGTTGGATATAGACTTTATTGCTCACTCTTTTGTCAGAAATGCGGCTGATATAAAGGAAGTTCAGGATATATTGGATGAGCATGGCAGTGACATTAAAATCATTTCGAAGATAGAAAACCAAGAAGGTGTCGACAATATTGATGAGATTATAGATGCTTCTTATGGTATAATGATTGCACGAGGTGACTTGGGTATAGAGGTGCCAATAGAGAGAATTCCTGGCATTCAACGGAATATCATTCGTAAATGTGTGGCATGTCGTAAGCCTGTAATTGTGGCAACACAGATGCTTCACACAATGATTAATAATCCACGTCCTACACGTGCCGAGGTAACTGATATTGCAAATGCAATCTATTATCGTACAGATGCGCTCATGTTGAGTGGCGAAACTGCAAGTGGAAAATATCCTCTTGAGGCTGTACAAACCATGGCTCGCATTGCAGAACAGGCCGAAAAAAAGATAAGTGTCTCAATGATGATATTGAGGTTCCATTGTCAAGTGAGGACTTGGATCAGCGTGCATTCTTAGCACATGCCGCTATAGATGCAACGCGAAAGTTAGGAGTTGCTGGTATTATTACCGACAGTGAGACAGGACAAACAGCACGTAATTTGGCTGCATTTCGTGGCCCAGTGCCAGTCTTAGCCATTTGTTATAATGAGAAAAACTCAACGTTGGCTGAATCTCAGTTATGGTGTAATTCCAATTTATCAGCGTGAACAGGTGAGCTCACAATACATGTTCTTTGCTGCATTACGTATGTTGAGGCAGAAAGGTTACATTAAAGATGAGGATAAGATAGCCTATCTTAGTGGTAGCTTTGGTGAAGGAGGCGGTACTACTTTCTTAGAAATTAATAAGGTAGAAGAAGTATTTAACAGAAGCTATCAATTCCACCTTCCAGAAAACTTAGACCGAAACGTTGATGAACAGTAGGATAAATGTAACGAATAGTAGTTAAAATAATAATATAAATAAAGAGGAAAGTTCATTAGAACTTTCCTCTTTATTTTATTCTTAAGCTTTTTATTGTGCTATCTTTTTAACGCGACGTTCATGACGTCCACCTTCAAATGTAGCACTAAAGAATGCATCTAAGATTTTTTTCTGCTGTCTTATTGTCAATAAAAACGACCTGGTAATACAATAGCATTTGCATTGTTATGCTGACGGATTAGTTGTGCAATGTCCTTGTTCCATGCTAATCCTGCACGAACACCTTGATGCTTATTGAGTGTAATAGCCATTCCTTCTCCGCTACCACATATGCCAATTCCAGGATAGACTTCACCCTGTTCAATAGCTTCTGCTAAAGGATGTGCAAAAATCAGGATAGTCAACACTCTCACTACTATATGTGCCAAAAGTCTTTCACTGGGTAACCTTTTTTTCTCAAGATACTCAAGCACAAACTGTTTCAAAGGGAAGCCCGCGTGGTCGCAGGCGATACCAACTGTCTTTACTTCCATAAGCAATTCCGTGTTATAGGTTAAAAGGATGGGGAAAAAGTCTATTGACTTTTTCCCATATAATATTTATTCTAACGATTCTGTAAGAAATGATTTAACTTGCTCATAAACGTTCTTCCCTGTGTAGCCCAGCTTCTCATCAAGTACCTTATAAGGTGCAGAGAAACCAAAACTCTGTAGACCAACGACCTTACTATAAGGACCTATGCCGACAAGTCCTTCAAGTGTGACAGGTAGACCAGCTGTTAATCCGAACTTTTTCACGTTGTAGGGTAGAACTTTATTTTGGTATTCTTTACTTTGTTCACGGAATAAACCTTCAGAAGGTGCGCTGACTATACGTACTTTCACACCATCTTTACGTAGCAGTTCACTTCCGGATATAAGGGTAGATACCTCTGATCCACTTGCAACTAAAATGACATCAGGGTTCTCATCAGAGCCTTTTATAATATAGGCACCTTTAGTTACTTGTTCATAGTCATTGCCTTCTGGTAGATTTTCGATTCCCTGACGCGACAAGATAAGAGCAGATGGTGTTGCTGTATTGGCCATAGCCAGTTTCCAACAAATAGTAGTTTCATGTGAATCTGCCGGTCTGAATACGCGAACACTATCTTTTCCTGAATGGTTTTTAAGCTTTTCCATGAGACGTATTTGTGCTTCTTGCTCAACAGGCTCATGTGTAGGGCCATCTTCTCCAACACGGAATGCGTCATGTGTCCAAATGAACTTGACAGGAGTTTGCATTAATGCTGCCATTCGAATGGCTGGTTTCATATAGTCAGAAAAGACAAAGAAAGTTCCCATTGCAGCAATAACACCCCCATGAAGCATCATACCAATACACATATCTGCCATTGTAAGCTCTGCCACACCAGCCTGGAAAAAGGCTCCACTGAAGTCTTTACGAACGAAACTCTTAGTTTTCTTTAAGAAGCCATCAGTCTTATCAGAATTACTAAGGTCTGCAGATGCGCAAATCATATTAGGGACTTGTTCGGCTAATACACTTAAACATTCTGCACTGGCAACGCGAGTGGCAACGCCTTCTTTTTGATTAACTTTACTCCAATCTATTTCAGGAGCTTCCCCACTGAACCATTTACTCATGAGAGCAGCCTTTTCAGGGTTTGCTTTTTTCCATTCTTCTTCAGCAGTTCGGCGTTTATGAACAATGTTGTTCAATTCTTCCTCGCGTTTTTGAATATAGGGCTTTAACATCTTCGAAGATGATAAATGCATCCTCAGGATTACCTCCTAAATTCTTAATTGTATTCGTATAAGCATTTTCCTCCAAGTGGTGCGCCATGTGTTTTTACATTGCGTTCGTATGAAGAACCATCTTCTTTCAACGCACCTTTGCCCATAATGGTTTTACCAATAATAAGGGTAGGGCGGTCTTCTTCTTTTTATTGCTGCGTTTAACGCTTGTCGAATTTCTGATACATCATTACCATTAATGGTGATAACATTCCATCCCCAAGCTTTATATTTCATTTCAGTATTCTCTGATATAACGACCCCACATTCTGTAGAAAGCTGGATATCGTTAGAATCATAGAACATAATGAGATTGTTGAGTCCTAAGTTTCCTGCAATTCTTCCAACGCCTTGAGAAATCTCTTCCTGTATACCTCCATCACTGATATATGCATAAATCTTATGCTGCATCATTGTTTTACTAAGGCGAACCTCAAGAAACTTCTCTGCAACAGCTGCACCTGCGGCCATAGCATGTCCTTGTCCAAGTGGCCCAGAAGAGTTTTCTATACCACGATATATATCAAGTTCTGGATGACCAGGAGTTACTGAGCCCCACTGACGGAATTGTTTTAAATCATCAAGTGTGAAGAAGCCTCTTAATGTTAGACCTGCATATAGCATTGGACTCATGTGTCCTGGGTCAAGGAAAAAGCGATCTCTTCCTGTCCATGTAGGATCTTTAGGATCATAAATCAAAAATTCGGAGAATAGTACATTAATAAAGTCTGCACCTCCCATGGCTCCCCCAGGATGTCCAGAGTTTGCTTTCTCTACCATAGCAGCCGAAAGTATACGGATGTTATCAGCTGCATGGTTCATAACTTTAATATCGTTCATGATAGTGTTTTTTATACTTTACAAATATACTATTTTTATATTCAAAACGACAATAGACTTTGCTGGAATTTTTTTATTTTTTTATTATATTTTTCTTTATTTTTCATATCTTTGAAAACGTGAGGAGTAATAGTTTGAGGATGCTCAAAGTCGTTATAATCTGAAATATTCTTGCATTTTAGGATTTCTCCTGTGATATTATTAATTGTTGAGAGGTCTGAAACAATATCAATATCTTGTGATTTGTCGAGACTGATGTTTGCCAATGAAACGACAATAGAATTATCTTTGGTCTTTGCTGCACTTGAAAAAGATGGTTGGAATTGTTTGATTTTTCTCTCACTTTTATAGAGTCGCAACTGATCTCTAAAGGTAATGCTGTTGCATCTTGGAATGGTTGATACATCCTGAAAAACGTGATAAGTGGGTGTTAAAACCATATGACCATTGCCTTTCATGTCCGTTAAAATCATGCTTTGTAGAACGTTTACTACCTGTGCAATATTAGCCATCTTGACACGATCAACATGACGATGAAAGATGTTTAGGGTTAAAGCGGCAACAAAAAGCATCGCGCATAGTGTTTTGTTGATATAGATGTCCGCGGATAGTTCCAGGTTCTTCGTCCCACCAGGTTCCCCATTCGTCAACAAGAGTCCAATCTTTTTGTGGATCTCTTTTTGTCCATGATACTACAATGCTTTTTGATTACATCTTCTATCTCTAAACATTTTCCAATTGTCCAATAATACTCATCATTCAAAAAAATTTTGTAGCGGAACCTTTACTTCCCACTCCAACCTTTTACTGTATAATAGTGAAGAGATAGTCCATCCATGCGATTGCCAACATTATCCATTAGAACTTTTTGTCCAATTGTAATCGTAATCACTTGCTCCAGAAGCTATTTTATAAAAAGCCTATTTGTATCGTAGTTTCGGCAATAAACGGAGTATCTGCGGAATAGATCACTATAATATTCAGGGGCGCATATTGCCTCCGCATCCCCAACTTTCATTTCCTACGCCGAGATATTTAACCTTCCAAGCCTTTTTGTCTTCCATTCTTTCGGCGTAAGTTTTGCCATTGGAGTATCGCCGTCAGCTTGTCATATATTCAACCCACTTAGCTAATTCCTCAACAGTTCCAGAGCCTACATTTCCCACTAATATATGGTTCTGCCCCTAATAATTCACATAAGTTTAAGAATTCATGAGTTCCAAACGAGTTGTCTTCAATAGTCCCTCCCAGTTATTATTCTGCATTTTAGGGGCGTTTATCTTGGGAACCTATCCCATCCATCCAATGATATTCATCAGCAAAACAACCTCCCGCCATCTCAATACAGGTACTTTTTAAGTCCTGTAATGCATGTAAAACGTCCTTTCGATAGCCATTAATGTTAGGGATAGAAGAGTTGTTTTCCAACCCACAATCCACCATAAATACATGTTCCTAAGTGTTCTGCGAATTGCCCATATAGTTCTTTTATGGATTGTTCCTGCACCTTGTTTAGTATGTAGAATAATCTTTTGTATCTTCAGCAAAGCTAATTAATGTATTGCTCAGAATAAAAAGAACAATAGTTAAGACTTTCTTTTTCATTTCGTTTTTGATTTTTTTAGTGAGTTTAAAAATAAACAGAGAGTAGCTCCCTCTGTTTATTTAAAAGTAGATTGTTGAAAAAGTAGTTGTTGAACTTTTATATTATTTTTTTAAATTTAATGGCTGCTTGTTCAATTGATAACCCAAGTTTATAATTCTCTGCATAAGCATTAAAACCATTAATCTCATCATCGTTTGCAGTAACTTCTATCCCTGTATTTCCAGCGAAGACCTTATGGTTAAGGTATTCATCAAGAGTTTGGTTCGTTTCTCTATTGACAAGAAAGCTTGCAAGTAATGCTATTCCCCAGGCACCTCCTTCACCTGCAGTTTCCATAACAGAGATTGGAGTCTTTAAGGCAGCTGCAAGGATACGTTGTGCAACATTTTTGTTTTGAATAATCCTCCGTGTGCAGTGATTCTGTCAACCATTACCTTTTTCGTCATTAAACAATATATCATTGCCAATCTTTAGCACGCAAATGGTTTGCATACAATTGCGATTTAATGAAATTAGATAAGTTAAATTTGTCGTTTACAGAACGTACAAAGAGTGGACGACCTTCGGTCAAACCAGTAACTGGTTCGCCTGAAATATAATTATAGTATATTAGTCCTCCACAATCATTATCACCTTCGAGAGCATGTGAGAAAAAGTTTTTCGTAGATCTCACTTTCATCAATCTTGGCCCCAATAAGATATTGATATTCTTTGAAAATGTTTATCCATGAATTCAAATCTGACGTACAATTATTACAATGTACCATTGCTACAGGAGCGCCATCTGGGGTTGTAACCATGTCGATTACTTCGTAAGCTTTTAGATAGTTCATGCTCTAACACAATCATAGAAAAATGAAGATGTTCCCAGCTGATACATTGCCAGTTCGTGGTCTTATGGCATTAGTTGCAACCATTCCTGTACCAGCATCACCTTCAGGTGGACATAAAGGACAGCCTGGTTGCAATTGACCAGAACGATCAAGTAAGGCTGCCCCTTCTTTTGTTAGAGTTCCTCCACTTTCACCAGCTAATAGAATTGAAGGAAGAAGATCTTGAAGTTTCCATGAAAAAATGATAAAGGGACAATTAGTTCTTCAAACTTTCTTATCATCTCTGCATCATAATTCTTTGTTGTAGAATCAATGGGGAACATACCTGATGCATCTCCAATTCCTAAAAACTTTTCTCCCCTGTCAGTTGCCAATGTACATAGCCTGCAAGAGTTGTTATGAATTTAACTTCTTGCAAATGTCTTTCTTTGTCGAGAATACAATGATATAAATGGGAAATGCTCCAACGTAGAGGAATATTGAAATTAAACAGAGATGAGAGCTCTGTTGCGGCCTTAACAGTGTTGGTATTACGCCAAGTGCGGAATGGAATTAATAGTTTTTGGTCTTCATTAAATGCCATATAGCCATGCATCATTGCGCTAATTCCTATCGCAGCCAATACTTTTATATCTGTATTATACTTCGATTTAACGTTTTCGCGCAAAAGCCATATAACATTCTTGTAAGCCATTCCAAAATGTCATCAACACTATAAGTCCATAGTCCATCGACTATTTTATTTTCCCATGTAAAAGCTACCTTGTGCAATAGGCTGATTGTTAGGTGCCACAAGAATCGCTTTTTATTCGGGTAGAACCAAACTCTATACCAAGTACAGCTTTTACCTGTTTCTATTATATTTTTTTGCATCCATGGTTATCAAAATTATTTGAAAAATTCAACGAAGAGCTTTATTCAACATGTAGTAAATTTCATTGAATTTCAGTTCTTTTCGAAATTGCTCGTAGTCTGTATCCTTATTAATAATACAAACTTCTATGTCTGCTATCTCTGCAAAATCACGCCAGTATTCATCTGTTAAACCGAAACTGAAGCATGAATGATGTGTACCGCCAGCATTTAACCAGCAACCTACGCCAACTTCAAATGATGGTTCTGGCACCCAAAGAGCTGAAGCCACAGGAAGTTTTGGTAGTGGTTTTGATTTAATCAAGTTGACATCATTTTGCAATAAGGCGGAAACGATTCCCCATATCAACAATAGTTGCAGTAACACCATGACCTTGTTTACTTGTGAAAACCAATCTTGCCGTTTTACTCTTTCTATAACCTATGCCAAGAAATGAACTTCTAAGCGAGGCTTTTCTTCTGCAATATCTGGATTGATTTCTAACATGTGTGCTTCAAGAATAGATGTATTCTCTCCATCAAAATTAAGGGTATAATCTTCGAGGAAGGACGTTCCACCCTCCAATCCTTGACTCATAAACCATGTTGTACGATATAATGCAGCCGACTTCCAGTCACCTTCCGCACCAAATCCGATTCCTTCGCTCATTAAACGCTGTGAAGCTAAGCCCGGAATTTGGTCAAAACCATGACCAGTTTGCTCTATTTCAACATCGCCTAAATCGTCAAAATTCGTAGTAAAAGCCTTTTGCGCCATAAGCTTCTAATACTTTTCGTATCGCTATTTCTGCCTTAGCTGAATTCCAAATCTTTTTATATTCTTCCGTATTTTTATCTTCAAGCTTTGCATTATGTTCGTAATCTTTGAAAGTAAATAGTTACTAAGTTATCGACATCAGTGTCAGGAATCTTATCGAAATAAGACAAAACTTCTGAGAATGGACAATAATCTACATGATAACCCATAACCTGTTCGAAAAGCAACTTTGTCTCCATCGGTTACAGCAACGTTATTCATTTGGTCACCAAATCGTAGTATTAAGCAATCTTGAGCATCCGCCCAACCTGCACATACGCGCTCCCATATGGCGATATGCTTTTGAGTTTTCTCGTCTTTCCAATATCCTATCACGGTCTTGCGATTCTTGCGGAGCCTTGAAAGGATATGCGCATATTCTCGATCTCCATGAGCACTCTGATTAAGATTCATGAAATCCATATCCATAGTGTCCCAAGGTATCTGTTGATTATATTGAGTATGTAGGTGGAGCAATGGTTTATTGAGTAGTTGTAACCCTTTAATCCACATCTTAGCTGGTGAGAATGTATGCATCCATGTAATCACTCCGATACATCTCTTCTCATTATTTGCACGCAACATAACATCAACAATCTCTTTTCGAAGAGTTTGCTGTGCCTGCATATATTACTTTAATTGGAAGTAGACCAGAGTTATTTAGGCCATCAACCATTTCTTTAGAGTGTCCATCTACTTGCTTTACAGCATCACCTCCATATAATAATTGTGCTCCGGTTATAAACCAAACTTCAAATTGTTCAAAAGCTTTAATCATGATTTTAAGTTTTTTTAGTTATTTACTTTTTATTATTTATTTTTTTCTGTCCATAATAGGCATTTGGCCCATGTTTTCTATTGAAATGTTTCTCTATTAAGAGAGGATTCATGGTTGTTTGTGGATTGATATTGAATGAGATAAAGGCCATCTTGGCTACTTGTTCCATCACAACTGCGTTATAAACAGCATTATCTGGGCTCTTTCCCCAAGTGAAAGGACCATGATTTTTAACGAGTACTCCTGGTGTATGTTGATAGTCGATATGCTCTTTTTTGAATTTATCTACAATGACAACACCTGTGTTTAACTCATATTCATCCATTTGTTTCTTTATCATATCTTCGGTACATGGAATCGCATCATGAAAGTAATCGGCATGTGTCGTGCCAATATTGGGTATGCAACATCCTGCTTGTGACCATGCTGTTGCATAGGTTGAATGAGTGTGTACGATGCCACCTATCTTTGTAAAATTACGATATAATTCTAAGTGTGTAGGCGTATCGGATGAAGGGTTGAGGTCCCCTTCAACAACATTTCCTGTAAATAAGTCTACAATTACCATATCAGATGCAGACATTTCATCATAACTAACTCCCGAAGGCTTAATGACTACTAATCCTTTCTCACGGTCAATGCCTGACACATTACCCCATGTAAAGATGACAAGGCCATGTTTCACAAGGTCAAGGTTGGCCTTATAGACTTTTCTTTTTAGTTCTTCCAACATATAGGCTGTCTTTTATCATGAAATGTTATAACTTGAAATACGGATCATCTTCATAGGCGCGTTTATTAAAACGATACAATGCTGCACCACGTTTTGATGTCACTTTGTCTATCAATTCGGTTTTTTCGATGAAGTCGATTTGCTTAATTCGTTTTCTAAAGTTACGTTTATCGATTTCTTCTCCCAATATCGCTTCGTAGACATGTTGCAACTGAGTGAGTGTAAATAAGTCAGGAAGTAAATTGAAACTCAAGGGTTCTGTATTAATGCGACGACGCAACATTGTAATTGCTTTGCTGACCATGATATTATGATCTGAATAGAGTTTCGGCATCTCTTCTAAGTTTACCCACTCTAAACCATGCTGAATCCGAAGCTTATCATCATAGTCTTTAACGTTGATTAGTGCGCAATATGCAATTGAAATAACGCGTTCTCCCGGATCACGATCTATATTTCCAAAGGCACCAACTTGCTTCATGTAAAGGTTTCCAAGGCCAGTGAGGTCTTTCAATACGCGATTTGCAGCGTCTGTTAAGCTTTCTTTTGCACCCACGAAGCCACCATAAAGCGATAAATCCCCACGTCCTGGATCCATTTTTCCTTTTTACCAAGCAGAAGTTTTTAATTTACCTTTCTCGAAACCAAAGATAATACAGTCTACTGATACGTATAGTTTGGTATGTTCACCATAAAAAGTTTGTCATATCTAATTTATTTTTTTATGTTAGAAAATATAGTTCATGCTTTCATCATTTCTAAATGTTGTTTATATTTTTAGTTACAATCTATCTTTATGTTTATTCTTACCACAACAAAGCATAAAGTAAGAAAGTAATCAATACGATTCCACAGGTGCCAATCGTATATCCGCGGTCTGTTGCAAATAGTTTTTAAGTTGATTGGGAGTGCCTTTACATCTTGAACCCTGTCTTTAGAATTACTATATAGCCATATTGCTGATGAGCCTGTGAGCACCCCAAAGAAATAGAATGCTTGGAAACCGATGTCATTTAAATAGGCAATAACACTTGTATCAGGATTTCCTCCAGGGTGTATCATGCCCAAAATGGTTACAATAGCTGCTGCAAGAATCATTAGGATACCAGCGGAGCCTAATATTTTTGCCCAAAGTAACATTTGTTTTTGATCGGTTTCTGAAGGCCGTTCACAACGCACATACTTCTTATCGAAATAAGAAACCACAACGAAAAATACAAAGAGAAGGATGAAAAATATATCCCGCACGGAATTGAAAAAGCAACATTAGGCAACATTATTTTAAATAATATTCCCATAGGAATTGTGAGGATAGCTGTCCATACTGCAGCGGTAGAAGAGGCTCTTTTCCAGAGTAATCCTAAGCCAAACACAACGATGATTCCTGGGTAAATGAAGCCTGAATACTCTTGAATATATTGAAAAGGCTTGGTCTAAACCACCTAATAAAAGGCTCTACAGCAATCAAGGCAATGATAAGTGCTCCCACTGCAACTAAGCGTCCTACGCTAACCAACGCCTTATCTTTTTGCATCTTTGTTGATATATTTTTATATATATCCATAGTGAAAAGCGTAGAGGTAGAGTTAAACATTGAGGCCAAAGAAGAAATGATTGCAGCAGCTAAAGCCGCGAAACTCAAGCCTTTTATACCTGTTGGTGTGAAGTTTCTTATGAGCCATGGATAGGCATCATCGGCTCTTTCAATATGCCCAACAAGGTGAATATTAGAAAAGGCTTGTGGATCTTGCATGATGTAATAAGCACAAATACCTGGTAATACGACGATAAACGGAATTAAAATCTTTAAGAAACCTGCAAAGACAAGGCCTTTTTTAGCTTCGCTAATGCTTTTTGCAGCGAGACCTTTCTGTATGATATACTGATTGAATCCCCAGTAACCTAAGTTCGTAAGCCATACACCTCCAACAACAGCTGCTATTCCCGGCACATTCTCAAAAGCGCTTACGTTATGGCTTTCTTGGATAACGAGATGGAAATGTACATCATTGACATGAGAGCCTGTGGTCAAATCTGTATATACTCTGCTTAATGCACCAATAGCATCTGTACCAAACACCTTTCCCATTTCGGTCAATGCAATAAAGGCTGTGATTAAACCTCCACCAACAAGGAAGGTAACTTGCATCACATCTGTCCATGCAACAGACGCTAAACCGCCATAGATTGAATATAAGCCTGCAATAATAAAGAGTGCAAGGATAATCAGCATACGCATTGAAATGGTAAATCCTAAGATGTTAACAGATAATCCTTGTAAACCAAGTATCTGTTCAATGGCTAATGCTCCCAGCCAAGCAACAGAAGTTAGATTAACAAAAACATAGAGGAAAAGCCACAAAATAGAGAATGCAAGCCCTACGCCATCATTATAACGCTCACGTAGAAACTGTGGTATAGTAAAGATTTTGCGGTCAAGCATCACGGGAAGGAGGAACTTACCGATAACAACTAAGGTCACAGCTGCCATGACTTCATAAGCTGCTATGGCTATACCATCGCGGAATCCGGTACCCGACATGCCAATAAATTGCTCTGCAGATATATTTGCTGCAATCAAAGAGGCACCTACGGCCCACCATGTTAGGGTGTTGCCTGCCAGAAAGTAATCGTTAGCACTTTTCTCTTTACCTGCTTTGTTACGGCTAAGAAAGAGTCCAAGTCCTACGAGTAACACAAGGTAAATAACGAGAATAATTAAGTCAATAGTCTTAAAGCCCGACTGACTGATAGCTTCTATAATCTTATTCATTGTTTAGTTATTAGATTAGAGTTTTTTTAGTTTATTTCTTATTCTGATTCTCAATGGAGAACTTGTAGACTAAATGACTATAGTATTTTTCGCCTGGTTTAAGTATTGGATTTGAGATTTCCCAACCCTTTGTCTTGTTGTTTATCTTCGTTGGTGAATCAGGATATTTCTGACTCTCAAAGCATACGCTTACATGCTTTGGGATATTTAATACCATGTTTGCAGGCGATTCCTGTTCCCTGAAAGTTGCCTGTATAAACTTGAAGGCCTGGTTCATTGGTGTAAACTGATAGCTTAATACCTGTTTTTGGGGAATAAAGGCTCGCTGCAATGGCTTGATCGTTGCCTTTACCATGCTGATATGTGTTCAAACACCAATTGTGATCATATCCTGTTGCATTTTTAATTTGGTCATAAGTCATATCTATTTTTTTACCAATCACAGCCGCTTTTCTAAAGTCCATTGGTGTCCCCGTAACATCTTTTATTTCTCCTGTTGGGATATAATATTTGTCGCTGGGGGTAAATTTGTCTGCGTTGATATACATTATTTGGTCAAAACCATCTTTCGAGAGGTCGCCATTGAGATTGAAATAACAATGGTTCGTCATGTTTATCACCGTTTTTTTATCGGTCGTTGCTTCGAAAACAATGTCCAATGAGTTATTATTCCTCACCGTATATGTGGCTAGTTGCTTCCACTGTTCCAGGGAAACCATTCTCTCCATCTTTTGCTTTTATGGCAAAAACTACTGATGAATCTGTCTTCGCTTTTATATCATAAACTTGATTCATCCAGCCACTATTGCCACCTCCATGAAGGCAATTACTGTTGTCATTGACTTTAAGTTGGTAACTTTTCCCATCAATGATGAGTTTAGAGTCTTTGATTCGGTTAGCATATCGCCCAACAGATGACCCATAATCTGAAGGAGAATGTAAGGTGTCGGCATATTGTGCAATGTTATCATAGCCTAAAACGACATCTGTAGGTTTGTTGTTTTTGTCGGGCACACAAATTGAAACCACACGTCCTCCATAATTTGTTAGACAGACTTCCATTCCTTTTTGATTGGTGAGTGTAAGCAATTCAGTCTTCTTTCCATTAATCGTTGAATCAAAGGCTGACGGATTTAAGCCAGAAACGGTTGTGTGAATACCTTCTTTGTTGATGCAAGAAGAGAACATAAGGCTTGCCATTCCGGCTCCCAAATAAAATAGTCTTTAAGTTTCTCATAAACATGAGTGATTATTTAGGTGAATAAATTTTTTTATGGTGTAAAAAATACTACTTTTTTTCTATAACTTGTATCTCTACAACATATATTTTTTTGGGTTGTTAGTGTTTAATTAACACTTTTATATATTTCATTGCCTATTTTGTTGGGTGCTGCATCCATACTTTATATGAATAAACGACTATCTAAATTGATTCTCTTGCTTGGAAATGGTTAATTTATAAAGCAGTTTATTCAACTTAATAGTGCATAGTCTCTACAGCTTTTTTTATTCGTATTGATGAATGTTTAACTTGTCTTTAAGTTTACATGGTGTTTATTTCACCTTATTATTTAAGGTGTAAGTATAAAAAGAAAATCATCGCCCTCAAAATATTTTTGTATCTATTGTATATTTAATTAATATGTATAGTCAGCGCACTTTTCATTCTTAAACTAATACATTTATTATTTAATAATAAACAATTTATAATCAATAATATAGATAAATAATATTAAAGAAAATAATTACATGAAAATCTTTTTATATAATGGTTTCAGCAAATCGTTGATTAATCTCAATCACTTCGTCGAATGATTTGAGTCTTTTCGTAGGATGGTTTCAGCCAGTTTAGAAATTAGAATTACATACGCTATGATTCAACTACTTTCGAGGATATTACAGGTTGAACAGGTTTGATGACATAAGCGGATATAAATAGAGGGCGCAGAACTTAGAATATGTTCTGCACCGATTATGTTTTGATTGAAAAATACAATGTTGAGTTTGTTGAATTTTTCCTTTTTAGATAGTTAAGACGAGGCAAGCCCATTCCCCTCATTTTTACGTCCATATTCTTCTAATCCCAGTTGTTTCGCATGATCAAGAATCATAGGAACATCCGTCATATAAAAGCCACTAAGAATCAAAAAGGCTACCTTTGTGCATCACGCTCTTTAGCGTTGAGATATCATTAAGAATGATATTGCGATTAATATTGGCTAAAACAATGTCGAAAACTCCTGAGATGTGGTTCAACACATTAGCGTCTCCTTGATAGATTTCAATGTTTTCTACGTTGTTGATTTCTGCATTGTGTTTCGCGTTTTCTACGCTCCATTCATCTATGTCGTAGCCAACAACAGACTTTGCGCCATATTTTAATGCAACGATACCTAATATTCCAGTACCGCAACCACAGTCAAGTACCCGTTTGTCTGTTAGGTCAAAATGCAATAAAAGTGGATACAATCATTCGGGTAGTCTCGTGATTTCCTGTTCCAAATGCTAACTTTGCATCAATGAAAATATGGTCAATTTTATCATCTTTTGTATCAGGAAGGCTCTTCTTTGCATCACAAATCAAGAGCTTGTTATCTATGTTTATGGGAGTGAAACCTTGCTCTTCCCACTCTTTATTCCAATCAATGTCATCTGCATCACTAACAGAATATTGAATATTCACATTAGCAATGGGGAAATCATTAATGGCTTCTTTCATTGCGTTTTCATTCCAAAGGTCTGTTTTGAACATAAGCTCTTAGCCCATTAGGTGTGTCTTCAAATGATTCACATCCAGCTTCTCCGGCTGCATCTGCAAGCAGAGCACGAACATCTTCCGCTACATTTGTGTTGCAATCAATAGAGAACTCTATTTCAAGATACTTCATAATGAATTTTAATTTTACTGCAAATATATAAAAAAATAGGGAAAAAACCTATCACGGATTAGGGAATTTCCTTACTTTTTGTAGTATATATCTATATAATTTTGTAGGGTGAAAAAGAATATAAACTTAAAAATCAAAGTAATGATATGAAGAAATTGATTCTCATGACAGTCCTTGCTGGAGTGTTGCCACTTTCATTAATGGCACAGGAAGACGACCTCTATTTCACACCGAAAAAAAGAGTTCGGAATACAACTCCGTTACTGAGAAGTCTACGTATTATTGTGGTAGTGATAGAAACGTAGATGAATATAATCATCGCGGAAAATATTGGAGTCACTATCAGAAAATCGGTACAGACAAAAAGGGAAATGACATCATTCAGTTCACAAAGGGTGTAGGTGTCTATCCTGACTCAGTATATATTGACACGACTTTTGTTGGTAAGTACTACGATACTATTGTTGATAATGATGATTATCGCTATACACGTAGGATGAGCCGATGGGATGGTTACTATGATCCTTGGTATTATAGTTATAGTTGGGGCTTTGGTCCTTACTGGGGATATGGTCCACGTTGGCGTTATGGTTATTATGATCCATTCTATGACCCCTTCTATGATCCATGGTATTATAGCGGATATTACGGCTATGGATATCCCTATTATGGTTATGCAGGCTGGTATGGTGGTTGGTATAGCCCATGGTATTACGGCGGCTATTATGGCTATCCATATTATGGTGGCTATGTAAGTTATAACCGTCCTGCAGGCACAATGAATCATAGTTATAGTTCAGAGACAGCATCATTCCCACGTGGTTCATTCGGAGGTTCACGCATGAGTGCAGGTGCAAGCCGTGCAGCTGCAATGCAAGATGCTGGTGTTCGGGTTGGGAAACAGAGGTCTTTTTGGAGGTTCTCGTAGTATAGATGATCGTCGTTCGTATGATAATGGCGACAATAGAATACCTTCTCGCTCTTATAATAACTATCCTTCACGTGATAACTACAATCAAGTGCCGACACGTTCTTACAATTCTGGAGGTTTTGACTCAGGCTCATCATTTGGTGGTAGCGTTCATTCAGGTGGCGGATTCTCTGGTGGAGGCTTCTCAGGCGGTGGCGCTGGAGGCGGCGGTTTCCATTCCGGTGGTACATTTGGTGGTCGTAGATAGAATTTAAAAACGATTAAAATATAACGAATATGAAGAAATTATATATGTCTGTTGTAGCGCTTTCCCTTTTCGGAATGCCTGCAATGGCTCAGGAAACTTACGAGAATACAAAGCTCGTTGATAACGATTTGAATGGTACAGCTCGTTATGTGGGTATGGGAGGTGCTATGGAAGCACTCGGTGCAGATATATCAACAATGAGTTCAAACCCTGCTGGTATTGGTTTGTTCCGTAAGTCAAAGATTGATATGTCCTTAGGCCTTGTCAGCCAACAAGATGCTGTTAAATTCAATTCGCTTGGCAAAACAAATGCAAGTTTCGATCAGTTGGGATTTGTATATGTATTGAATAAGTCACCGAAAAACTGGGTTTAATATAGGTTTCAATTATCATAAGAGCCGTAACTTTGACCAGATTTTTAAGTGCAGCGAATACGTTGTCAAATGCTTCACAGAATAAGTTGACGTATGAGAAGTACCGCAATGGAATCTTCAAGGATAAGAAAAGCATGACTTATAGTCAAGTAGATGGTCTTTATATGGATAATCTTCTCTACAATAACGTTCGCCAACAATATAATTATTATCCTGCAACGGGTTACTTATACAATGGAGAAAGTAAAGGTTATATAGGAGAATACGATGTAAACTTGAGTGGAAACATCAACAACCGCATCTATCTTGGTTTGACTTTTGGTCTTCATGATGTGCATTATCGTAACTATTCAGAGTATACGGAGAACTTTGCAACGAATGCAGATCATATTCCAGGTTTAACGTTGAATGATAATCGGGAGATAACAGGAACAGGATATGATGTAAAGTTAGGTGCTGTTTTCCGTCCATTTGATGCGAGTGCATTCCGTGTCGGTGTATATGTGAACACACCAACATGGTATGATTTGACCACAGCCAATTACTCAACAATGACTGATGGTGCTAAAGTTGTACCAACAAAAGAATCTTATGATTTCAGAGTTGATACGCCTTGGAAGTTTGGTTTGAGTCTTGGTCACACTATAAATAATGTAGTTGCATTGGGTGCTACATACGAATATGCTGATTATGGAGCAACAAGCACACGCATAAAAGATGGCAGTTACTATGATTATTGGTATGGAGACTATTATGAAACCAGCCATAAAGATGCTGCAATGAATAAACAAACAGAGGCAACTCTGAAAGGAGTTCATACCTTAAAGTTAGGTGCCGAGTTCAAGGTTATGCCTGAATTGTCTTTGCGTTTAGGTTATAATTATCTCAGTGCAATGTTTAATGAGAAAGGAGCAAAAGAATGGTTCAGTTTCTTCTCCAGGGTTCTTACTACGCAAGTTCAACAAGTTTTGTGAAACTGGAAAGATACAAATCGTTTCACATGTGGACTTGGATATGCACATAAGAACTTTTAATGTAGACCTTGCATATCAATATAGTGCTCAGAAAGGAGAGTTCTTCCCATTCATGAACTACTATGATGGCAGTGGAACTTCTGTAGAAGATAACATTGCAACTGCAACAAAAGTAAATAATAAGCGCCATCAGTTATTGTTGACATTAGGCTATCGCTTCTAAATTATTATAAATGAATTTCTGAATCCATCAGTTCGATTTTGAGAATGTTATACTTGCTTTAATGCAAGGAAAACAATCAAAAGGTACGATGAACAGAAGAAGAATAAACATAAAGTAGAGCATTCATTTAAGCGATTAACATGGTTAAAATTAAAATTTTGAAAGGAGTTTGTCGTGAGACAAGCTCCTTTTTCTTTTTGTTTCCTTTGTTTTCTTTCTTTTTTATACTACTTTTGTAGTTATGAATTTGATAGATAATTCAATCTTGAAATTGGCGCTTCCGTCAATCATTTCCAATATAACTGTTCCGCTGTTAGGTCTTGTCGACCTTGCAATTGTCGGTCATATTGGGTCTGAAACCTATATTGGTTCCATTGCGGTTGGGTCGATGATATTCAATGTTATCTATTGGATTTTTGGTTTCTTGCGCATGGGAAACAGCGGAATGACTTCTCAAGCATTGGGAAGGAAGGATTATAAGGCAGTGCTTCAAGTACTTAAAAGGTCGATGATAGTAGCCCTTTCTATAAGCCTTTTGTTTCTCATCTTACAACTTCCTCTTTGTAAACTCTCATTGTGGATAATGCATCCATCTGATGCCGTGAGTGAACTTACTCGCATTTATTTCTTTATTTGCATCTGGGGAGCCCCTGCAATGCTGATGCTTTTATGCATTAAATGGATGGTTTATCGGTCTACAAAACACTCGCATTCCTATGATGATAGCTCTATTTCAGAATGTAGTAAACATCATCTTGAGCCTTTTCTTTGTTATTGTTTTAGGGATGAAGATAGAAGGAGTGGCTTTAGGTACCGTAATAGCACAATGGAGTGGTGCACTCATTGGATTATGGTTTGCTTATGGAAACATGGAGAAACTACGCAAGAAGTCAACGTCTTTGCATACTCCTATTAAATGGATTAGCTTGTTTTTTTAGTAAATAGAGATATCTTTATCCGTACACTCTTCTTGGTTTCAGTGAACCTTTCTTTTTACTGCATTTGGAGCCAGACAAGGAGATCTTATCCTATCTGCTAATACCTTGTTGATGACATTTTTCTCAATCTTTCTCCTACGTTCTTGATGGCTTTGCCTTTGCCGCCGAAGCATTATGTGGGAAAGCTTTTGGGGCAAAAGATTTATGTTCATTCAAAAACTACACTTCTCAGTTGTTGCGTTGGGGGATAGGGCTGGCGCTTATCGGTACCTTATTATATATAGGTGGAGGACATTTCTTCTTGACACTAATCACAAATAGCAAGGTGGTTCTATCTGTCTCAAGTAATTACTTCTATTGGGTTGTGTTGATTCCTCTTTCTGGTTATCTTGCATTTGTGCTTGATGGGGTCTTCATTGGAGCCACGATGACACGCTATATGTTGGTGTCTTCGTTCTTGGCAGCGATATGTTTCTTCGCCATTTATTTCTTGTGTTCACCTCTGATGGGTAATCATGCATTGTGGTTGGCATTTATCCTGTTCCTCTTTGTACGGGGTATAGTGGAAAAGGTGCTGTTAAATCGTGTTCAATTAAAACTTATTGATAAATGATAGTTGTATATATTTTAGTAGGAATTCTTGTAGGAGGCCTTGCCTCTTATATCTTTTTTAATGGAAAACTGAATGAGAGTAAGTTGGCTGTTGGTACACTTCATACTCAGTTGGAGGCAGAAAGAGCGCAACATCAAAAAGAGATTGAGAGCTTAAAAGATAGGTTTGAACATGAAACAGAATTGCGTAATCAGCAAAGTTCAAATGAACAACAACTTCGACAAAAGCAGTTTGATCAACAGTTAGAGACCATTCAAGAGCAGTTTCAAAATCTTGCATCAAAGATTTTAGATCAAACCACACAGAAGTTGAAGTCTGAGAATGTTGAGTCTATGAGTCATATAACACAACCTCTCAAACAAAAATATAGAGCAGTTACAACAGGCTATTGACAAGACAAATCATGAAACAGCCAGGAGTACGGCCTCTCTTTCAGAACAATTGAAGTCGATGGCAGAGCAAACTGCAAAGATAGATGCTTCTGCCACACGTCTAACGAACGTTATGCGAGGCGCAAACAAGGTGCAAGGAAATTGGGGAGAACTCACCTTGATGAACTTGCTTGACAGTCAAGGTTTACGCTTAGGAGTGGATTATGACGTTCAACAAACCTTGTCGGATGATAGAGGTAATGTGCTTACGAATGAGGAAAGTGGAAAGAGAATGATTCCCGATGTTATTCTTCATTATCCCAATAACGAGGATATTATCATTGATTCGAAGATGACAATCGATGCCTATGCAAACTATATGAATGCAGAAGATGAGATTGTTAAAAAGAAATATGCCGACGATGTGGTGAAAAGCATTCGCACGCAATTTACTTCTTTATCTAAGAAAGATTACACATCGTATATCAAAGCACCTCGCCGTGCGATTGATTTTGTGATTATGTATGTTCCATACGAAGGCGCTTTTGCAACTCGCTTTACTTACCGATCCGAAGTTGTGGCATGATGCTTTTGAGAAGAAAGTCTTTATAACCAGTCAACAAAATCTTATGGCTATTTTGAAGATTATACAGATAGCATGGCGTCAATATGCTCAAACAGAGAATCAAAAGCGTGTCTATGACTTAGCCGATGAAATGCTTCGGCGCGTGGGCGACTTCATTAAGCGTTTCGATAAGGTTGGAAAGGATATAGAAACACTGCATAAAGATTATGATGAGGCTTATAAAAAGGCATATACCGGCCGACAAAGTATTGTTCAAAAAGCAAATGATTTAAAGGTTTTGGGAGCGAAAGAGAGTGCAAATGCACCAATCCCAGAGACACAGATGCGGTTGGATGAAGCCTGAAAAAGCTATGAAATGACAAACAGGAATGGGTGCAAAGCAAATCTCCTTTGCACTTATTCCTGTTTGTTTTTAGCTTATAAATCGATTGTGATTCGTGTGTTTAGCAGCCTTCCTGTGAGGTAATTTGGGAACGGCATATTGCACATTCCTCACATCTGTTATCCAATGATAACTGTTCACATTGCTTATACCAAACAAGTTTAAGCATTCAATGCCTAACCAAATGTTTTTGACTACAGCCGACGTTTTCTTTGTGTTGTCAATTAGTCTGTAGCTCATGCCAAGGTCAACGCGTTTGTAGGCAGGTGCACGAAAGGCACTTCTTTTGAGTTCATTATGTGGAGTAGAGAATGGCAAACCATCTGCAAAGGTCATCGCCAATGATAGTTTCCACCTTTCAGTACCAGGGAAATAGTCGGTGAAGAACATGTTAAAGGCATAACGTTGGTCGGTTGGCAGAGGCATGTTTATGCCATGGTGTTGCATAGAAGTGTTCATCAACGAGAGGCTAATCCATGAGTTTGTGTTCGGAACAAACTCTCCATACAACTTAAAGTCTATGCCGGCAGCGTGTCCCTTTAGCGTCATTTGCCCCATAATAAATCACCTTCACATTATTGATAGAGTAGGGAATGAAGTTACTTAGCATCTTATAATAAGCTTCAGCAGTAAACTTGAAGGGCGCTTGCCTACAAAGAATCGATAGTCGAAGCCTGCAATGAAGTGAATAGAACGCTGACTTCTAATCTTCTCATTAAGCTTTGCTGTCGTGATATGATTTGTTGTTGTCGTATCAAGGAGTTCTTTGAAGAAAGGAGCCTGATAATATAATCCTGTCGCAAGGCGGAAAGTGACATTCGAATTGAAGGCGGGGATAATGCCCAATGACAAACGTGGTGAGACGATGGTCTCTTGATTAAAACTCAGTGGCTCATTCTCAGTCCCATGTTCAATGTGAAATGCGTATGTTCACCTTTTGCTTGTAAAGTTCCAAGTGTCTTGGATGTAGCCTTCGATGCGTGTTGCATTGATAGTATTTTTGTGCACGAAGAGAATAAATAAGATTAAGAATCTGGGGATTGTGAGGAATGTTATATCCGCTCGAATCACGCATCTCATATTCACTACTACGCTCTTCAATATGTTCTTTTTTTAGGCTTGCAGCTGCTTCTACCTGATGTTTATTTGCTCTATGCTGTAGCATCAGCTTCAATGTTCCTACGTTTGCATGGAGATAATTGCGTGCATGTTCAAAATAAGTCCCTACACCAAGGTTCTCACTTGTTTCTGTTTGTGTGAGCCAATATTGGCCTTGTATGTCATATTGTTCCTTTTCATGTGTGCTGAATGCCGCACCATTGAGCGATAATCTTGTGTTTTTCCCGAGGTGACGAGTGATAGATGCCGAAACATAATAAGTCTTAAACACATCTTTTTCCTGTCCATCGAAATACACACGGAACGACTTAACATTCTGCGAAGTGCCGAAACTTGTCTCCCGAGATACAGGAAGGAAGTTGTAATTATTGAGGTTTATATTCCCAATAACGTCTATCGTCCAACGCTCATTGGGGAGTATAACTCAAATAGGTTTGATAGTCCATGAAACGTGGTCTATATTCTCCCGTAGTTTCTAATGTACCCAAAAGGTTATGAGTAGACTTGTAACGAATGCTGTTAGACCACGAAAACTTGGAGTTGCCAATACCCACATAGGCATCGGCTGACATCAAACTTGCACTTATCTTGGCTTCAAAGTCCTTGAGCTTCTTGTAGATAATATCTAATGCAGAAGACATCTTATCTCCATATTTGGCTGCAAATCCACCCGTAGAGAAGTCGATTTTATCAACCATATAAGGATTAATGACCGACAATCCTTCTTGTTGTCCGCTTCTGACCAAATAGGGTCTGTAGACTTCATTGCCATTGATGTAGACGCTATTTTCATCAAAGGCGCCACCGCGAACGTTATATTGTGAAGAAAGTTCATTGTGAGTAGACACACCGGCTTGCAGTTGAACAAGTTTTTCGACACTATTTCCGTTGGCGGCACGTACATTGTCCAAATCTTCTTGCTTTAATTGTTGGTTTTGTCCCGTTTGAATTTTTCTGCCCACTAACGTCAACGGTACCTAACGTGTTTTGACTTTCAGTGAGTGTAATCATCAATTTCAGAGTACCTTTAGGCTTTCTCAAAATGCGTGTTTTTTTGTTTTGAAACCAATAGATGAGAACTTTACGACAACTGAATCTGCACTTTGCAATGTGAGAAAAACGTGCCTTTAAGAGATGAAAAACGTCACTTTTCCTTGACTACTAATGGTGGCAAACTCAAGAGGTTTGCCCGAACTATCCAGTACGGTGCCGTGAAGCATGAAACTCTGCGCTTGCATGTGAAGCACAAAAAGCAATGAAAAAGGATGACTAAAGAGAATCTTGTTTTCATATCTATTTCATAAACGTAAATATAGAAAGCTTATTGTATAACAAACCATCATGTGCTGTTGATATTTTTGAAGAATCATCATCTGCCTTTTAAAACATAAAAATATCAAAAGCATTATGAACTCATCTTTGCTTTCTTCATGCTTCTGCACGCGACAGAAACACCAAATGAAACTTTTTTCATGCTTCTGCACACGACAGAAACACCAAATGAAACTTTTTCATGCTTCTGCACACGACAGAAACACTAAATGAAACTTTTTCATGCTTCTGCACACGACAGAAACACCAAATGAAACTTTTTCATGCTTCTGCACACGACAGAAACACCAAATGAAAACTTTTTCATGCTTCTGCACGCGCAGAAACACCAAATGGAAACTTTTTCATGCTTCTGCACACGACAGAAACACCAAAATGAAACTTTTTCATGCTTCTGCACGCGACAGAAACACCAAATGAAACTTTTTCACGCTTCTGCACACGACAGAAACACCAAATGGAACTTTTTCATGCTTCTGCGGCGACAGAGAAACACCAAATGGAACTTTCATGCTTCTGCACACGACAGAAATAATAGTAATAATCGGCAAAAGATGATACGATTGAGAAACCCCAAAAGATGAACGCTAACAACAAAAAGTTACAAAATAACTACATAGGGCTGTTTCCAAGATTATATGAGAATAGTTTCAATGATTTTTTTCCAATAGACAATATATTAATCATATCTTCATTTCCTGTTTGCTTTGCAAAAATCTAAAGGTGATTTATTATTTAAATTTTTATTATCTTTATTTGCTCCATAACTTACTAAAAGTTGTGCTAACTTATAATCCTCATTAAATACAGCTACCCAAAGAGGAGTATTGCCATACTTATCAACAGGATCTACAACAGCTCCTTTTCGCAACAAAATTTCTGCAACACTATAGTTTTCATATTCTGCACATAAATGTAAAGGAGTTAGTCCATATCTGTCTGTTGCATTTATATCTATACCATTATAAATTAAATCCTGAGCAATTTTATCTGCATCTGATATTATTGCAATATGCAATAAATTCGGTCGTCTTCATCTTTTGCCGTATAATCAATCGTATGCTTTTTCTTTCTTATATTCATGCATATTATTTGATTCGACTATAAAAAATAGATTTTTCTTCATTTTAGTATTATTTTTTTCATATTTATGACTTCCAAAAAGAACTGGAACTGAGCTTGAACTAACTATCTGCCAAGAATAGCACTGCATATTCGCCCAGTATTCGATTATTCTAATGGATCTTCTATGACAAAGGAAAATAAAGGCCTATCAAAAGAATAATCTTTAAAAGACTTTATGTAAGATTCGGATTTATTGCAACTGTTTTTGCGCATAATTGTAATATGATTCATTTGGAGTCCTATCATAATACCAATTATCATCTGAGTTCTCTATAGTAGAATTATTCATACTATATACATCACCACCTAAGATTGGAATGACTAAAAGTTTGCATATTTTGCACTATTTTTAAGTGCTTCTTGGTATGGAAAAGCATAGCCTTCAATACCTAAATTCTTCGAGGAATAATATTCGGAAATATCATTATCTTGAATAATTGAAATTATATCATTCTTTTTCATTTAAAAATAGAAAAAAATCGTTGAAACTGTCCTCATGTAATCTTGCAAGTGATTTTACACTTTTGCTTGTTTTACTATAGTTTTTCAGATTTTCATTTTGGTGTAGAAGTCAATGATTTTTGTAAGTGCTCTTCGACAAACATCACAAAAATTCAGGGGTTTTTCATTGGTTCTCATTCGGCAATCCTGCATAGGCCTATATACTCCTTTAACAGAATAGCCTGCACCTTCATATACTCCAACCTTATTTTTTTATTTGCAGGGGTTGTTGGGGTGGGGATGGGAGTGTTTTTCTTAATTAAATCATTCCATTTCGATTTGAAATCAACCAAAAGTCGTAATGTTTTCCTCCCATGGTTCCAATATCATGAGGATACATAGGAATTTGTTCTGCTTCGTATGCATATTCGTCGGCGAGTCCTGCAAAAACTATGGCCAAACTCATGAACTACCACGGGGCGCGTGAGGCGATGATGGGGCCATTGACAGGGTTATAGGGAATTGAGAATGCCTCCACCACCATAATGATTCGTGTTCACTAAGACGATGATATGCTCATAGGGAATCCCAGCAAGCCAATCGTGCAAGTCTTTCAGGTTGAGCGTAGTCAGATATCTATCACTATAGAAAGTATCAAAATGACTGCTTAGTGCTGTATTCTTCCATATTCCCTTTGAAGGTTCGCTGGTTCCATTATCTTTTGATGGTGCTTCAACAGCGACAATTGAAAAGCGGTCTTTCATGCTTTTGAAAGGTTCATGTGCAAACAAAGCCTCCATTGTGTTTTTAACATCATTGATAAATGTCGGCATTTCTGAAGTTTGATATCCTTCTGCAATATAGGCAATGTGAATGCAGTTGGTAGAATCTTTTTGGAGTAAGCATTTGTACAAATGGAGTACGATTGTTGTATCCAATTTTACGAATGAGGATATCTCCTGGCGTAACTTGGTGAGTAAAAGCTCACCTGTGTCTCTCGTCTGTTGTTCTTTAGTTCTATCGTAATGTCTACAGTGTCTTTTTGGCATAGGGACAAGAAACACATTTTTCAAAACTACGTGATGTTTTCTTTTGCCTCATCGTATGATAGCCATTCTTGGAAGAGTGTGGAGAAAGAATTGCGATAGATAACAGCATTTGATTTATGGTCGCGAACGGTGATTTGTCCATTGCCTTCAACAGGAAGTTCACTTAGTCGCTTATGCTTTCCATACCAGTGGGGCGAACAATTGAGCTTGTCTAATGCAATCTCTTGATGATTGACATTACCTGAAAAGATGTAATCAATTCTAAGTGTGTTATTAGTAAAATACTCGTCAAAGGATTGTGCTTTGAGTTGTAAACTTGTAAAAATAACAATGAGAAGGCAGATTTTTTTCATATCAGATTCATTTCTTTAAGGAGTTGCTGGATATATAGGGCGTTGCCAATCATCTATGTGCATTTTCTTATCGCCATATTTTAAGATATCGATATCAATAACAACTATCCCTTGCCTTCTCAATCGGTCTGTGTTGCCACATGTTTGTTCCATTTGTTTGATGTCTTTGAGAATCATGTCAAGTGGTTCGGCCGTAGAACATAGTGCAATACGATTGATGAAATCGGGAGAAACAATACCAATTGGAGTTGTATACATCGGCTTAGAAAAATGATATTGGGGAAATATTTCCTCAAAAATCATTTCTGCATGCGATAGATTATGCCGTGGATTGTAATTAGACCCTATGGCTATGATGATTTGTTTTTCGTCAGCCATGTTGCAAAAGTACTAATAATTAATAAAAGCCATCATAAAATCTTGTAGTTTTTTATTTGTTTTTGTAAATTTGCCGGCATGGTAAAGAAATTGTCCCTTTTCTTGTTTGCAAGTTTGCTTAATATATCCAATGTGTCGGCACAGATGCGTTGGAATTCTATTTATCAAAGCTATATTGATCAATATAAAAACTTAGCCATTGAAGAAATGTCTGATATAATATTCCTGCGAGCATAACATTGGCACAGGGTATTTTTGAAAGTAGTGCTGGTCGAAGCGAACTCACAGTAAAAGGCACAATCACTTTGGAATCAAATGTCATGGCTGGGGTGGTAATACAATTTATCATGATGATGATGAACGTAACGAATGCTTTCGGGCCTATGATAATGCGAAACAAAGCTATGAAGACCATAGTAAATTTTTAAGCCAAAACACACGTTATCGCAGTTTATTCTCCCTTCAGCGTACAGATTACCGTAGTTGAGGCTCGCGGTCTGAAGGCTTGTGGATATGCAACTAATCCTGTTTACGCAGATAAGCTGATAGAGCTGATAGAACTTTATAAATTATATGAACTTGATCGTGCTGAGCATTACGATAAGTTCATGGCTAAGCTGAGGAGGATATGATAAGCCCATAACGCAGGGCATGACGCTTCACCCTATAAAAGATTTATAATAAGAACTATTATATCATTGCTCGTGCAGGTGATACGTTCAAAAAGATTGGGCAAGAGGTGGATCTTCTTATCGAAAGATTGCAAAATATAATGAACGCAATAAGAATGATGTTCTGCAGCCAGGAGAAGTTATTTATCTCAAGAAGAAACAGAAAGCATGCAGACAAAGCCTATAAAGGACGTCCCCACATAGTGAAACCTAATGAGAGTATGTATAGCATTGCGCAATTCTATGGCATTAGATTAAAGAGTTTGTATAAGATGAATCATCTTTCACCCGATTATCAACTTCGTGTTGGTGATGTGTTGAGTTTATTGATAAACGTTTAGTTATTAATGCCATAGCCGAAGAGAGCAAAGTCGCCTTTTAATGGGTCTTCGGGGAAAAATCTTGTAACTTTTCTGTAAGTTCGCAAGCAACTTTCATACTTGTTGATGTTTGTCTTTATCAATCCCAATCGATTTTGCCTCTTGAATAACATGTGTATCAAGGGGCATGATTAATGTTCGCTGGTCAATGATATCATTCCATAAGCCTCAAGTCAACGGGAGAATCTTTTCTAACCATCCATCGTAAGAACATGCAAAAGTCTTTTTGCAGCTTGATAGAGTGTTTTGGGGAATGATATGTGTTTTGTCCTACTTCGTTAAAAATAAGAACAAAAATGCTTTTAATGAGTGTGATTGCTTTATGATCAGGGCATGATAGGGCAGCAAACTTCTCTAAAGAGCCATAAGTGATGAGTAGTTGCTTTAATCTATATAGAAAGCGATTCATTATATGGTTTGTATATAGCCTATAAAAACTTTGTCCATTGTCTGGGGATATCGTGCTCATAGTTGCCCTGAAAGAATCCATTGAACAAGTTTTGTTTTAGAGCAATCAGGATATACTGAATCTTAGGAAAAAATAATTCTCGTCTACTATAACTCATACATGATGCAATAAAGGCCATAACCTCTTTTATCGTGTTTCTTTTGGGGATATGCATGAACAAAGCGGGATCTTTTAAGAGAAAGTCCTTTGTTTCATACTGAAGAGCTAGCTTCCTTTAGTATTCTAATGGTCTTATTGTTCACGTATGATTCTGATAGTTTTGAGTTAAGCACTATTATGGTAGTGCTACAATCCATCTCAAAGGATGGATTGTAGAGCTCAAGCATACCTTTTGCTTGAATGAGATCAAGATATTCTTTAACCATATCGGTTAGTCCTGGTACGGTTTTTGTTCAAATCTTCATGCCATACATAGTCGAAGGCAAGCACTCCTTCAGCTACCTTTCTCGTGTCACCAGTACTCCATAGCTCTTCCAACTTTTCTCGATGATTTTTAGATCATCCTTAGGGAAGGATAGGCGTCCCATCCTGTCGCTTTTCCACCTTTATAATAAGTGATGATGGCTGCTAAACCCATTACAAGCCCCTGTGGAAGTGAGCCTTTTCCTTTCCAAATATATTTTTGAGTCCAGGTAAATCTCGTGTTTCAAACTTCAGGGAAAGCATTAAGCATAATAGATGTAAGCTGGTGGTCTACAAAATGGATTTTCAAACCTCTCAAGTACATCTGTTGCAAATTTGTTTAGTTCATCTTCTGGTAAATCCAATGTCTGCATGAGTTCATCAAATTGTACCTTGCGGATGTATTTCCCAACTAATGGATGCTCACATGCATCACGTACAATGTTTATGCCACCTAAAAAAAGCTACGGGAGAAAAGTACGGTGTGTGGTCCATTAAGCAAAGTTACCTTACGCATGTGATAAGGTTTTTCATTATCTGTAATGAGGACGTGCAAACCGGCTCTGTGTGCAGGAAATTCTTCTTGTAATTGGGCAACAGTCATATTTTCAGCTTTTTTTCAATTACCCATAAATGGAAATTCTCTGCCTTTACCACAAGATTGTCCTTATAACAAATCTTCTGTTGTATTTCGTCAATGTTTTTCGCGTGGAAATCCTGGAACAATTCTGTCTACAAGGGTAGCCATACATAACAATCTGCTGTAAACCATTCCTTAAAACCTTCATAATCACTTCCAAAAATCTTCTTTCCATAGTTCGATATACTGATAAATACATTCTTTTAATCGGTGCCCATTAAGGAAAGATCAATTCACATGGCATGATAATCATTCCTTTGTCATGAGTACCATTAAAATATTGATAACGATGGAATAAAAAGCTGAACCAATCTACCTGGATAGCTTGATGCGGGGCGATCTGTAAATTTACAAGTCGCATCAAAGGCAATACCTGCTTCGGTGGTATTTGAAATAATAAAACGCATGTCAGGTTGCTCTGATAGTGCCATAAAGGCTTCAAATTGTGTATACGGATTGAGTGCGCGGCTGATGACATCAATGCGTGTAGTTGTATCAACAGGTTTTCCCATCTTCCTTTTGCCTTGAAGATTCACATGGTAAAGACAGTCTTGACCATTCAATCGGTCTATCATACCATGTTCTAAAGGTTGTACAGCCACAACCGAAGAGTTGAAGTCTGTCTTTTTGATTCATGTTGAAAACAATCCAATCAACAAAGGCGCGTAAAAATTACCTTCTCCAAACTGGATGATTCTCTCTGGCATTACACTCTTTGGTGCTGTACGACAATTCAGTGATTTTTAATTCTTTCATGATTTGTTTTTAGTTTTGGTTACATGCTATTTTTGTTTTGCAAAGATAATCATTTTTGTAAAAGAAGTGCATTGATGTCCAAATAAAAAACAACGTAAAGGGTTTTACGCTTTATTTCTATCAAAATATAAATCAATAATAATGTAGATTTTTAATAAGAAAATACATTCATAAACATTAAAATGCCAGGCTGTAGAATGGCATGGATAAGCTTTTTGGATATTTAACTTTATAAAAATGTTAATGAATTAGGTGTTATTAATATAATTCCTATATCTTTGTTTTTCAAATGAAACAAATAGTCTTATCTGTGTAAAGCGAATAACTTTCAAATTATTCCGAAATGAAACTAATAATGCTATGAGACAAGAAATTGTCTGCCTGTAAACAATACTTGGTAAAAACCAAATAAAAGCGAATGGCTCAAAAAGATCAGTGGTTGATGAGTAGCAATGCCTTGTCGAAGGGAGAACAAATCTTCCTAAAATGTTTCGGCAAATAGAATATTGTCGGCTAAAGTTAAGAATAAAATATAATAAAAACCAAATACAATAACAATCGATTATGTGGAAACTGTTAATCCCCACCGGCCTATAAAGCAGAACAGACCGGCCCAGAAGCTGACGCAAGGTACAAGAAACTGCGCTGGCAAGTCTTTTTCAGTATATTCATTGGATATGCTGGATTTTACATTGTTCGCAAGAATTTCTCAATGGCAATCCCTATGCTTGCCAACTTTGGATTTGAGAAAGGTGAACTTGGTATCGTACTTTCTCAATGAATGCCATCGCCTATGGTTTTTCAAAGTTTATTATGGCGAGCATCTCCGATCGTAGTAATGCACGTGACATTCCTTCCATTAGGTTTGATAATGGCTGCAATCTCAATGCTCTTTATGATTGTTCCTATTCAGTGGATAGGTTCCGATCATAAGTCATTTGCTATCCTGCTTATGGGCAGCGTTGAACTTCCTTATGGGTTGGGTTCAATGGAATGGGGTGGCCTCCTGCGGACGTGTAATGACTCACTGGTTCTCTATTAAAGAACGTGGAACCTGGATGTCGTTCTGGAATTGTGCCCATAACGTGGGCGGTGCATTGGTGAGGTCAATGGCCGTTTATGGTGCACTCTGGTTTTGGTTCGTGGTTCTATGTTTGCCGACGAACAACGTTATTCCTCATCGGAACTTATGCATTTCCAGCTGCAGTAGCTATCTTGATAGCGCTGATGGCTTATAGTATGATTCGCGATACACCACAATCTTGCGGTTTACCTTCAATTGAAAAAGTGGAGTGGCTCAGCTTCAAAGAACTATTCAGAGAAAGCTGAAGAGGTGCTCTCAACCAAGGAAATCTTCAAAGATTGTATTGACTAACAAGTTCCTTATGGTATATTGCTTTTTGCTACGTTTCGTTTATATGGTGCGTATGGTTTGTTTAGACTGGGCACCAACTATTCTTACCGGAGCGTGGTATTGATATCAAGAGTGCTGGCTGGGCATACTTTTGCTTATGAGATGGCAGCTCATTCCTGGAACTATTATTTGTGGTTGGCTTTCAGATAAAGTGTTCCAAGGTCGCCGGGCACTTCCTACGATTTTGTTCATGATACTCGTGGCTATAGCCATCGTTGTCTATCTGGCAGAATATTGACAATGTGAATGTCGTTATAGGCTGTTTGATAGCCATTGGCTTTCCTGATTTATGGTCCAGTGATGCTTATTGGTGTACAGGCGCTTGACTCTGGCTCCCAAAGAATGCAGCTGGAACTGCATCGGACCAACCGGTTTCATGGGTTATGTGCTTGGAACAGCATTGCTGGCTAACATTGTTATTGGCTATGTAGCTGAAGCAGCCGGATGGAACTGGACTTTCATCCTTCTGATAATTGCTTGCCTATTCTCTATCCTTTTTCATGGGTTTAACCTATCATGAGAGCAGTATTTGGCAAAGAGCACAAGAAGAAAAAGTAAGAGATATTAAAATAAATCATAAAACAACTAAAACCAAAAGAAAAGATGAAGACTCTTTACAGATTAGGACTCTCAGGGTTAGCAGCCGTATCAGTCCTGTCCTCTTGTTCTGATGAGCAGGAGTTCACCAACGAGAACACAGATGCAAAGCGTATTGCAGTGCAGCAGATTTCTCCAGAGATGACTAAAGTTTCGTGACTATGTGCCTTTGTATGCTTGCATGGCACACCGTGGTTCAACCTATTGGGCTCCAGAAGAGACCGAAGCAGCATGGCGATGGGCACGAAAACATGGGCGCAGACTATTTGGAAAGTGACCTCCAGGTAACAAAAAGATGGTGTGGTCTTGGCCAACCATGATGAAAATCTGAAGCGCACAACGAGATATCGAAGATGTATTCTCTGATGAAGTTCCAACTGTACGTAAGGATTTCTATCGCAGTTTCCTGACTGCCGATGGCAGCCAGCATTTCACAGAGGCTGATATCGAGGCACAATATGACCGCGACAAGAAAGATTTTCCGTTCAAATTACACCCTTGTCTTATTACTATGCCGAGCTGTTGATGCTGACGCTGGTAAGTGGTTTAATGATGCTACACCAGAACAGGAGGCGTGCTTCTTTTGCAGCAAGACACAATGGTAAAGTAGTATATAAGTGCCAGTGGTGCGCCTTCTATTCAATATTCAGATGGCTTGTATGTTTCTGCTCTTCGGGATCAGATAAACTATGCTATGGGTAAGATGCTCAACCGCGATGCTAATGGTCGCCGTGTTCTTACCTACAAGATTAATACGAATATCAGAACATGACTTCTGGCTGAAATCTACAAGGCTGCAAAGGCTGCAGTAAAAGTTGACGAACCAAGTGTAGTAAGGAAGCAAGGCTGCTAAATACATGGACTTTCGTTGAATATAGCTTCGGCGATAAGAACGGTTCTACGGCGTATGTCAATGACCCAGCTGACAATGGCAACCGTCCTGGTATTTATCCTAGAGTTTAAGAGTCATGGTTGAACCGAAAAGACATCTGAAATTCGTGTTTATAACATTCTTTGATGAATGGGGTTGGAACATTATTACAAAGCCAGAGAGCGCAAGCAGTCCTTTCTATAAGAATGGTAAAAAGGTGAACGTGGGTAACACCAATGGTAAAGTTGTACTCCAAACCTTCTCTTTTGATGCATTTGCATCGTGCTTATGGCGTGTTTAAGGGTAAGGTGCCAATGTGCTACTTGCTGTGGATTACTAAACCTACACCTTATGCTACTGATATTGCTTTTCGATACACCTTCTGCGTTGTGCAAGTATTATCAAATATGCACAGAGACAATGGTGCACTACATCATAGGCCCATCTATCGCAGGTGCTCCAAACAACTATCCTGAAATGAACAAGCCCTTGGCAAGCTTATATGATTCGCAAGGCGGTATGCTTAACCATCCATATTCTTTCGACTCTGATGCTCAGATGAAGAGAAAGCATGAGCTATTACGTAAACTTCTGGGGAAAAGAGTCAACAGAGATTTGACAATCTGCTCAATGTAGACTGTACAGCCTACTGCTTACAACGTATTCAAGGAACCCAGACACACATCCTGTTTACATGGATGGATATTTCACCAATCGTTCGGAGATTTCTCTCCATTATATGATTGAAAACGGATTCCGTTGCAATGCTAAGCTCGCTAATCCCTTTCCATCCCGGACAGCTCTATGATAACTCTCAGGCACCTTCTAAGGTACCTAACGCCGACGCTGTTCTCGATGCTTTAGGCTATTAATCAGGAACAAAAATACCATCAAACAATCAAAGTAAGAAACGAATATGAAGAAATATATGTTGATGCCTCTGCTGGCTTCACTGCATTGTCAGCAAACGCACAGGACTTCGACTCTAAACCGACCGTAACTATCGCACAACAAGGCCGAAGACCTTCATTTCACCGTAGGAGCTCGCTTCATGGCTGATGCAGCTACTATCATACAGACTTTCACTCAATGCAGAGTGGTGCAGCAATTTCAGATGCACACTATCCGTACCTCATTGACCTATCAGAATTGGTATTTCTATGCTGATTTCGGCTTCGGTGTGCGGTAAGTTCAGTCAAAAGAACATCTTTACTTGCAGTATGCTCAGGAAGACAACAAGGGTGTGGCCGTCAGTCAGCCATCAAAGGTGGTTATTATAACGATGCCGCTGGTTCTATGGCTCATACACACCTCGTTAGGTAGCTATCACTTCATCTCACGTGCAGGTGCTGCAAATGCCCCTCGGTGAAGGTCGTGAGTTGGGTATTACCTACAAGTATACCAATGATCACTTTCTTGGCTTTACCAGGGTGTGTTTCACCGAAAATCAATACAACAAGATTGAGGCTGGCTACAATGGTCTTTGTATTCTCAGGACGTTATCTCTATCGCCCAATCATCGACGAGAATCAAACCTTGGCTATTGGTGGAAACGTACGCTTCCAGCATGTTGGTGGCGGTGTTACCGAAGACAATGTGTTGAAAAAGACGGTGAAAACTCGGTCAGAGCATGAAACCTTTTCGTGGATGAAGACGAGCAGTTTGTATCTTGCAGAACTTCCTTGGGCTGAAAACGTCTTTGACGTCAGGTGCAGAAGTACTCTATCACAACCAGAAGATGTTTGTTCGTGGTGAATATCTTTTACAAAGCATGTCACCAAGAAACGCGACTCAAAGACGTCTCTTTGATGCCAGCAACAACAACATCGATATCTTGCACACTTTGATGGCTGTTGCTGCTATCCATTGCGCTCAAACAATTTCATGGTGGATATATCGGAAGCAGGTTATATGATTTTCGGTAATCCTTATAGCTACGATAAGAATGAAGGTGCTGCTGTGGTTTGAGTGGCCGTTCATTGGAAATCGTTGGCCGTTTCACTACACAGGTTTGAACGACATCGTGAAAGGGTGAATACTTCGTAGCTCGTAACCAGTATTATCCTGATGGCTACTATGGCTGACTGGCCTTACAAATCAACAAGGTTAGCATGGGTAGCTGTTCGTTCTTATACGCTCGGTTTGAACTACAGCTTCAACAAGTTTGCACAGGTGATGGTTGATTATACTTAATCACCATTGACAAAGGACTTCTTGCCTTACGACAAGAACTTCCATGAGGAGTTCAGGCTCGTTTGCAGTTCGTGTATTCTAAAGTTCTATCTCTATAGATTAGTTCTCCTCTAAAACCTTACGTCTTGATGACGAAAGCGAGTAGAGGCTTTTTCCTTAACTCTCTTAGTAACTATAGTGCCAGACATTCATTTTGTCTGGCACTTTTTGATTTTCAAGAAGAGGGAAATATAATAGCAAAATTTATAGCTTTTATAATCAACATCTTGCGTGATGAGAGAAAAGTTATTACCTTTTGCACGCGAGTATCTACGAAACAAAATGTATGTGCTAATATGCTAAGATGAGAAAAGAAAGTTCTGCAAATCTTAAGTACTCTCACTCAGGTGTACGTATAGAAATGGAAGATTGTTGCCATCTTTGTAGCGGTTCGCTTTCGGCCACACGCCGCAAATGAAGAAGATTGGCATGATGGTGGAACAATAATTGATGAAACAATTGAAGTATAATATGATGAAAAATAAAGCTAAACATCAACTTAATTTTATTTGGAGCACTCGCTTTCTTTTAATGTCACCTAGTATTTGTTTCTGTGTCTCAAATGAAGAAGGAAACTCCGTGGACAATGAACTTTAAGCTAAATGGTGAGAAGATATCTATCATTGTAGGTGAAGAAGAAGCTTTCGAGAGTGGACCGGAGAGTCGTGCAACAATCCATCAAGGATTGACACAACTCATTGATATGGGTAATGACAAATATTGACAACGAAATGTCTATATAATACCCGATGCATGGTTCACCTACGATTCAACTCGCTGCTACGTACTGCGCCCTTGGACTGATGGACACCATACTATATTTGTAGTTTGATGCATCAAGGTAATCGAAAACTGCTAATCGCGATAAGGAAATTTCAGGTACAGTGACGGGTGGTGAAATTCAGCACCAGACCATAATGCCAAGCTTTAATCTTGCTAATGGACATATACTTTTTGTGTGCATGATGATGCTGTGGTAGAACAGAGTGGTCAGTTGAAAGTTGACAGGCAACACAATGCGAGTCACAGTGCCCCATGATGAGGGACTGTAGCGAAAACTATAGGTGGGGCTCAAACGATATAACGTTTACTTTCAGTTACATTACGCCGCAACGTGTTAAACCTTTGATTACGACCTTTACGTCGTAATATGCCAATATGGATAATAACACACAACAACACTTTCATCGGCAAGTAATGGCTTTGCAGATATGGCATTGTCTGTTAAAAGGTGATGTTCTCCTCAAAAGTAGCTGCATCTGGAACAATGGTTTATTCACTGGCAAACAATGCAAAAATTATTTTGAGAAAGTTGGCAACCAAGAGTTCTCTGGAATAGTAACTCCGTTTCCGGTTGAAGGAGGCTATACCTTACATAGCGTTAGCACCAGGTGGAGAGTATTCCACGCACATGATTTTTCAATATAATTTAACGGGAAGATATGATGGCGGAAACCTATTAGCCATACCTTCTCTTAATCGGATAAGCTTGACCCAAACTATTCTTATACGAGTTAAACTTACGCTTTTAAGAGTAAAGACCCTTTATTGTTATATCAGGGACGGAACTGTGGGACATATAGGCGATAAAACCACAGCTCGTGTGCCAGTTGGTGCTGTAACCAGGGAAAAGACAACCTCTACCAGAAAGGAACAGCCATGGCATTGAAGACGCCCAGATGATTATCAGTATGTTGGTGAGTGCAAGAGTGCAAGTTATCGCTCATAATGAGACGTGATCAGGATCACGGTTGCTAATCCAGAGATATGAATGGTTATAATTTTGCTTCAGTCTACCATCTATTCATGAAAATGGAACAAGTCTTCAAGAATAATATATGTCATCGAATGGGATGACTTACCCACCATCAGTTCCTCTTGTCAGAACCTCAAGCTAGAAGGCTATATATTACTATACCTCATGCGTGCTACACTGCTAGCAGCCAACATTCACCTGGCGTCCCTACGCATAACATGGGAAAATGGTTTTATTGCCACCAGGTATACAATGGCGTGATGCATTTGTGCGTTTGGCAAAGATGAACAAGACGGATTTTGATTGGAATAGATGATCAAATGCTTTTGCGACCGACTCATTTAATGTCTTATATGAATGATGAAAACTTTGAACCCTTTGAGCCAAATACAACTATTAATTGGACTATGGCCACAATGGAAAACACGTGTTTGCCAGTCAGGAGGAAATTCTCCCCAAAAGACTCTATAATGTGGCAGGTGGTTCTCGTTTTGACCGAGGAATAGGTTCATTATCTTTTCCTTCAATCTTCGCGCATATGTACCACCTCGACACAACAAGCTACAGAATCTTCAGCTTTAGCAATATATTCGCCCTTTGTACATTTCTAACGCATAAGGTCCTGATTTATTAAAAGATTGCAGCCACCTGAGTCAGACGAAACCGAAAGTTAGACAAACGACTTTCGGGGTTCATCAAAATGTGGTAAATACATGTGATATTTTATTTTCTAAGTCTGTTCTTTTCTGTGGAGAATATTTACGCCGAGCGCGGAAATGCTCAAAACCATCTCGAAACGACTTCTCGCCGAGCGCGGGAATGCCAAACCTTCTCGAAACGACTCGCCGAGCAGAAATGCCAAACTTTTCGGAAATGACTCGCCAAGCGCGAGACTCCAAACCATTCGGGGAAATGGGTTTCGCTCGAGCGCGGAAATGCCAAACCTTTTAAAAGTGTGGTTTGCGGGAGGCCCGCAAAGCTTCACAAACAACCTCAGAGTGGTTTTGCGGGAGGCCCGCAAGCACCAAAACTTTAAAAGTGGTTTGCGGGAGGGCCCGCAAGCTTCAAAACCTCCGAAAAGTGATTTGCGGGAGTCCCGCAAGCATCAAAACACTAAAAGTGATTTGCGGGAGGCCCGCAAACAAAACCTTTTAAAAGTGATTTGCGGGAGGCCCGCAAGCGCAAAAATCTTTTAAAAGTGATTTGCAGTGAGGCCCGCAAGCACCAAAACTCCGAAAAGAGGTTTGCGGGAGGCCCGCAAGCACCCATATCGGAAGGATGATGAGTTTGTAGGCGATGGAAAGGAGTTGATCGGTTCTTATGCAAAGCCAGTTCGGCCTTAGCTCAACCAGCGCATGCTCTTTTCGTCTACCTGTGCTTTTAAGATAGGCAGTTGTTTGCTCTTTTCGGTGAGTTCTTCAACAGAAAGATTGCACAGAACACAGCAGATTTCTTCAACGTGCTTACACTCTGTTTCAAGTTGTTCGATTTCTTTTTCCAACTGCTCCAAACTCCCTCCTTGAAACTCATCTTTCGGCGACTCTCCCTCATGATGATAGTCTGCCTTGGGTTTGAGTTTCTTTGGGTTTGTTTGTTTTCTCCGGCCTCTTCTTTTGATTTCAGATGCGGACCATCTCACGATATTGCGTATATAATTGCCAGAAATCAGTAGATTTTTCCTTCGCCTTCGAACACCACAGGTGGTCGGTCACGCCTATCCATGAAGTAGCGGTCGTGGCTCACGATAAATCGCGCAGCCAGGAAGTCTTGCAGATATTCCTCCAACACTTGCAGTGTTTAGCAGATTAAATCGAATCACTGTTGTTGCTCATCCAAGACCAGGAAATTCGGATTTCATTAAGATGGTGCAAAGATGAAAGTTTGCGCCCGTTCGCCTCACTTAGTTTATAAACGTAGTTGTGTTGTTGCTCGGGCGTGAACAAAAAGTGCTGCAGAAATCAATTTGACTTGCTGTCGCGTGACGGCCCCTCCGGAGGTCGATGTGTTCAGCAATATCTGCCAATAACATCAAATTTACTATCTTTGTTGCTCATCAAACCTGCAATCCATCTTGTGAGAAATATCCAGCTGTGCGTTTCTCCGATGTCAAATTTTCCACTATCGGGTTTTTCTAAGCCTACAAGAGCATTTTGCAGATGAATGTTGATTTTCCCGTACCATTGTTGCCCACGATGCCCATTTCTCTCAAAACGCGCGAAGTTATAATAAAAAGTCTTTCAGAATGATTTTATCAGAGAACCCGTAGCTTTTGCTGACAAGGCATCGGCATTCGAAGATTTTAGGAACCAATATACACGTTGTTGGCCCTCAATCGCAATTGGCGCTCTTTCAATGCGCTGCTTTGGCGCTTTTGCTTCGATCATAGAGTTGCATCTTCGCGATATCGTGCTTTGTGGCCCTCGCGCTTGTAGCATGCGTCTCATCCAATCCAATTCTTTTCGATAAAGATTGTTTGCAAAGCGTGCACTTTCAGTATCTGCATTGTCGTAATGCGTTCTCAGCCTCTTTCCAAAATAATAGCTGTAATTGCTCTCTATAGGTATAGATGCGTGATTGTCGAGTTCAAGAATGACATTGTGCATACCAGTCGAGGAAGAAGCGGTCGTGTGTGACCATAAACAAAGGTTTGTGTGCAGCGGTTGAGATAGCCTTCAAAGCACTCAATCATCTCCAAATCGAAAATGGTTTGTGTGACCTGTCGTCAAAATGATAAAATCGGGTTCGGTGATAAGAACGTTGGCGAGCTTTGGCACGCTTTTGCTGACCGCCACTAAGCTGTACAGGCACACTGCAAAGTCAGTAGCTGCAGTGGGCGAGAGTTTGGTTTCGCTTTGATGATCAGGACTCCCTCGATGGTTGAAGCTAACGGCATCGAGCACGCTCTTGCATGTCGAGATTGAGGACTTTGCTCAAGATATCCTATGCGAAAGGGTTGTCGTTGCGATAGATACATTCTCCGGCTAGTCTTTTCCTTCTTTGCCAGCAGGAGAGAGAGCAAGGTTGATTTTCCAGTGCCATTCTGTGCCACAAGTCCAACCTTCTGTCCCTCGGCTTATAGAAAACAGACATTTTCAAAGAAGAACCTGCGCGCTACAGTGTTTCAGTTTAGTCCTTGAACGTCTAAACAGGGTGTTTGTGCCGCTTATAACGTGCGTATTTATTTCGTCAATACTAACTCAAGAAGCCTCGTCACGTCCAAGTTTCTTTTCAGATGAAGTGATGAAGTAGGGGGCGTGTAGAGTTTCCTCATCTGTCTTTTAGCCGATTCATCCATTTTGCGCATTTTTGTTTAGCCTTTCCAGGCCTAATTTGCTCGGCCTTTAGTGAACACAATCGTAAACGGAACATATACGCTTTTCGCCAGCCAATCAATAAAATTCGCGGGTCCAATCTTTTGCTGTTCATGGCGTATGTCAATGAGAACACATTGACCATTTGCTTGCGCTGTAAGATATAGACGATGCAAATCATTTTGTTCTAGACTCTCTGTTGTACGGTCTTTGAACGTTTCCAGCAGGAAACCACAGCGGAAGGTCAACGACACCATTCATTGTTAATGACAAATGATTGATTGTAGCGTTTTCCTACTGGGGTTGCTGGAAGTCTTTGCCATGATCCTTTTGTGGTTTGCAAAAGCATATTGATTAAAGCTTTGATTTTCCAACGTTAGAATCGTATTGCTAAAAAGCATGTTCCGGGCTTGTCATCCTTAGGACACATACTGACTGTTGGCGCTGAAATAGCACAAATTCCGACTTTTTGATTTCCATATAATCTATATTTTATTTGCAAAGATAACAAAAGATTATCTTTTGCAGTAAAAGAACGACAATACGAACTAATCAGTTGAGAAGTTTTATTGAACAGTTGTGGAGAAGTGACGGAAAAGAAGTCCGGTCCAGCTTCAATGAAGTCGAAGAGCTCATGTTGAAAGCCGTGATGAGTCGTAGTGAGACCAAAAGCTACTGCTCGTATGCAGAACGTCATCCTATGTCGTAAATGGTATACAGATGCACAGGAGTTGATGAGACGATCCTTGACGTTAATGCCATATATATTGCGACACTCTCCATCAAGCCACATGCTACCTTCTGCCATTATGGCAATGAAGGCAGGGAAAGCCTGTTTATGTTGAGAAACCCTTTAGCTGTGATTGTAGAAGATTGTGCTTTCCGTAATCAATCGTGATAGCTTGAGCAAACAGGTGTGCGCGTTTTGTCTTTGCTCACTATCGCAGATACTTGCCTTTATTTGTCAGGAAGTGCATAGAATATTGAATCAAAATTTGATTGGCAATGTGACAAAATGTTCAGATGCGATAATCTCTGTTCCTCCTCCGTGATCTCGATTATAAAAAGCACCGAAAATCTTCCTTGGCGTTTGCAACAGATATTGCGGGCGAGTGGATATTTCTACGATCTCGCTCCCACATCAGTTGGAGATCCTGCAAAGAAATTATTTGGCATATCATTCAGGCGCATAATATTGTGCCAATGCTAACGTGCACATCTGTATAAAGCTGAAGATACTATCGGTGCATGTTTTCTTTTGAGAATGGACTACCAGGAAGTGCTCTCATGGTGCTTTGTTGGGCATCAAGCGCAAAAGAAGATTGCATATAGAAATCATTGGCGAAAAAGGGTTCGCTTTTCATTCTCAGTGTTCAACTGATGACTCTATACCGTCCTCGTGACGAGGTGAGAAACTGAGAATATTGTTGTGCCTAATCCGCCCTATGTTCAGTCGCCACATAAAACTCAGTGATAGAAGATCGCAGAGATTTTGGACTTTGTACATGCACGTCCGGTCAGTGCAACTCCCCGTGGGCTGCTATGGATCGTATTTTTGGGTGATTCTGATAATCAGATGAGAAATAGGAGAATTTTTGGTTATAGTCATCTTTGTCGGACTATCAATGCATCAGTAATAACGCTGATGAACAACATCAGAAAAAGCTCTTTCTTCAATAAACTTTATAATATAGTGAAAAAGAGTTTACTCGCGTTGACTCGAACTATATAGAAGCACAAAATACCATTCCTTTGCGGCGTAGCTTCAAAACACCAATACTTATGAGATGTATCGCATATCGAATAGTAAACATCAAACAGTTGACTTAGCTCCTGATCCCAGTTACAGGTGGGACCATATTTCCAGATGGCGATGGATCTTTTAGGTTACACCTTAGATGTTACGCACTTGTCAAGAAGTAAAAACAAGCGAAAAGGTGTTGATTTAAGCCTATATAGTAACTGTCAGTTGGGTATTGATTTGATTCTCATCGCACAACAGGAACGATTATCATATCCGCAGGATAAAACTCAATGGATGATCAGGAAAATAGATGTCAGTCCATTGAAGGGTGGTAACTTTTGCAGGTCGCATGCAGAGATCTCGTGGGGTCAATTTATATTATTACAGGTTACGAATCATAAGAAGTTCTCATATCCGGCAGCTTCTCAAGTCCAAGTACATGTCAAATTAAGAGGTGCAGGTTCACCGATTCTTGGTATAGGATACACATCAGAAACCTTTCTATGGATTGGGAATGCATTCTGTGGATGTTGTAACTGACCACATCCGGGCCAAGTCGCAGGACTTAATAAAGCTGAACTCTGATAGCGGCAGGCTTTTGTCCGTTAGCCGTGTTAAATATGACAACTATTCAGTTATGGAGGCTATGGATATAATTGGGTCTTTGCCCGATTTGTTGGTTGTTTGATGCTTCTTTATCTGGCCCTCTTTGGCCTATTTTACATATTACAATCAGTGGTAAAGCCGGAGGCAAACAGCAAAACTTCTTTCGTCTCAATAAGTCATTACTATTGGATGGAATTGTACGATTAGGAATAGTTTACATTAACCTCGACTTGGTTTGCTGGAAGCAAAGTTTCTATCTTCCATACGTACATAACTATCATGAAAAGAATTCCTCGACGAACAATGTCTTTTGGAAGTGTAAGAGATTTCTGTAGAGGTTTCAATTTTGGAAAGAAAGAAATAGGAAACTATTTTCTCTTTTCCAACTCCTGATGATTCGTATACCTGTCTGCATCGGATGCTTTGGTCATGTAGGGTGCGAAAGTACAACATCAGTGCTTCTACAACCTTATGTCTAATCTCATGGCGCATTGAGCATGTGTGAACCCATCTTTTTATGCCACACTGCAATGCCTATGTGGCTTGTGTGTATCTAATCCTTTTTCGATGTAGATGGCGATGATATCACTGCATCTTTGATTGCATTTCGGCATTGTACGGTATTTGTAATCATATCGCTGGAATGTGGTTGAGGCACTGTTTGCCAGTCAAGCTTTTGTTCCATCCTAATCTCTCAAACCCATCTCGGGTGAGCCTTGAGCATGGGATAGTTCTCAATATGACTACTCATATAGTCTGTGCTAGTTTGTATCTTTTAGCAAGGCGGTTTCTTCGACTTAATTTCATAGACAAAGCCAAGTTTATTGTTGTTGTAATCGGTAGTAGTGCAATCTCGTGGGATAGTACACTTTTCCATCTTCATACCTAAACATTCGGAGGTAATAACAAAAGTCTGAAGTGGGTTGCTTCTTGTTTTCTGTACATAGTGTTAATGCAGAGCACATTTTCCACATAGGTTACAATCTAATTGATGCAGGTTAACAATCAGTTGTTCTTCTTTATTGACTTCTAATGTTTGTGCTACATAAGGGATTCCTATTAATTGACGCGCATAAAGAATGAATTTTGTCTTTACTGATTTTCCCTTTGTTTAGTAGTTGCATTACTTTAATGCTGTCTGATTTTGTATAATTGATAGCAGCATACGATGGTATTGTAATGATGAAAAGTAATGCCAATAAGTTTTCTTCATTTTTATATTTAATAATAAATCCTTATAATTTGTTTTACCCTTTACAAAGTTTTCAGTTTCTTGATAAGTTGATTCAGTTTACTATTGTATCTTCAATCATCAACACCCGGTACCACTAAAGTCATCATGCGAATCAATATTAATAGAACGCATCGTAAGAAGCTTATCCTCTTTAGAATAATATTCGTGATATTGCTTTAATTCAATATCATCGTACCAATGAAATTCCGAAGTGTAATGGCATGGTAAATTCTTATCATTTTGCCTTAACTATACGATGACAAAGCGTTTCTGAGTTCTGGGCATTGGACAATTATTGCGATGGATAGTGATACCACCATTAACCGTAACGAAACCGAAGACATCATCACCATAAATTGGATGACAACATTGAAATTTAATTTGTAATCAATTCCTTTCAGATTACGGTCTATATGAAGTATCATCATTCTTATATGCAAACTTTTCGTTGGGATTTTTCATATTCAAAGTTCTCTACCACTCTCTGCTTGTCTTGTCCCATTATCATTGGTCTCTGATTCCAAGTAGCGTTCAATGACAGTATTTGCATCAAGCTTTTCATCTGCAATATCTTTATAAATCAGATGTTTCTTTATATCATCTTCTTGATGACTTTGGCTGGGACATCATACTTTCTTCTATTTCAATTTTTTATTTTTGAATCGTCTTCTAAGGTTCTTTTTGCATACAGTCCATCACTGGCTTGCGTTTCTTTCAATGCAAGCCTTATCTTCAACTTTACTTTTTGCACTTTTTACAATGTTAAAGCCAATCGTTTAGGCTTTTGACTGCTTTACGTTTGTATTTCAACTGCCTGTACAGATGCAGCTTTTCTCTGAAACCAACTTAAAGCCTTTCCATTGATTCTTCCTCCTGTACAAGTAACCTATGTTCGAATGTATTGGTAAGCAAAGTCCAAAATAGTAACACCTTCAGGAATTTCAGCAAGTCTCCCACTTTGAATACATAGAAGCCTCATCTTCATAGAGATCATTTTGAACTGATCCATAGGTTGAGGAATCATCTTGTTATTCTCTAAAGCAGACCGTATGTTGGCTAACCATTCATCGATTCCCCCTTCACTTTTAATCCCTTTATAACGCCAGTGACTTGTAAACCATATTCGGCAATCTCGTCCATACGTTCTGTTCTGATTTGTACTTCTACCCATTTGTTCTCTGGACCAAGTGATACTGTGATGTGTAAACTCTCATATCCATTGCTCTTAGAACTCAATAATCACTGCAATCGCTTGGATTAGGTTGATACATATCTGTAATATTAGAGTAAGCTTGCCAACTGCATCTTTTCTTTCTCAAAAGGAGCATCAATAATGATTCGAATGGCAAAGAGATCATATATTCCCTTCGAACTTACATTTCTGTTTTTCATCTTCTGCCATATGGAATGTATGCTTTTCGTTCGGCCTTTCATGTGAGGGAATTTTAGGCCAGCCGATGCAAGAAAACTGTTTTCTCAATTAGTTCAATGAAACGTTTAATGTAAGCATCGCGTGAAGACTTAGTAGCGTTTAGAGAATCCTTTGTCATATAGTATACATCATGCTCAAGAATGCTTTAAGCTAGGTCCTCTAATTCACTCTTAAGTTTTATACAAACCAAGTTTATGAGCAGGTGGGGCATGGGGTGGTTTGCCTCTTCCTTCACTTCCTTTTGCGCGTCTTTTGCCTGCGTGTCACGTATGTCTGACGCATGAGATTAACTCTGTCTGCAATCATGATAAGTATTACACGCATGTCTTCAGAGAATGAAATCAGTAGGTTTCTAAAGTTTCACTTTCTCAATAACGAGGATTCTTCTTGTATAGATTATGAATTTTGCCTAGCCATGAACGATTCAGGCAACTCCTTCACCAAACTTACTTTTTATGTTGTCTATGGTCAAATGACCATTTAGGATAAGTGGAAAACATGGTGGAAAGTACACCTTCTCGTTTTAATCCCGATCTCATCAACTGCAATTTGGGCCGTACGAAGTGCTTGCAATATTGGATTTAATCCGAAGATATCGTTGTACATGCCCTTCATCAATAGCTGTTATCAGCTGTTTCTCGTAGTTGTTGTTCGTCATCTTCTTTTAAGGGTGCTAATTTTGCCGAAGATGAAGAGTATCTCCTTTGTTTCTTCAAGTTCCGGCTTAGTAAATTCAAGTTATCCATATTTATTGATGTTGTTGTTGCCTCAAAGATCATTCACCGTTTTACGGGATTAAATGTTTCAAGAGGCACTTCTACAAAAATTGTATTCAGTACTCATCTTCATTCCACAGACCTGGCAGCTCTTGTGCTTTTAGTTCGCCCGTCTTTACTTTTGTTTGATAAATCAGTAGAATGATCGACATAATTAGGTAGAGTAAAGGAATTGCCTTAGTGATCTCTCTAATCGCACAAACCAAATCAACGGGATTGAAATGTACCATTTTCTAAACATCTCTACATAGGCTTTGTTGCTCTTGTCTATTTGACTACTCTCCAAGATTTGTGGACTTATTGTTCCATCTTTGTTGTATGTTAGGAACGGACCTCCTCCTGGTTCGCCTATATTCTTTGACTCCACAAACTCGTATGGGACGATTTAGTTTTTTCTTTAAAGATATTCTTTTAAATCATTATCATTTCAGTTTATTGATATCTTTCTTGTTACAGCATAATACAGTTTATTTTGAATTGTAATTTTGCTTCCAGCTTTTCGTGATTACAATCTTTGGTTTTTAATTGTTTAATATAATCAAAACTAACTTTTGTTGTGTATCTACTAATATTCGGCAAATGGCACGAACTTTTATAGGTAACTGGGTGAGTTTAAGTCTGTCGGGAACAACGTTATCGATATTTTTGATAGAACACCAATGTCGGCGTCAATTTCATTGAGATTCTCAATCAATACCATGGCCTGCGGGGCCAGGGGATAGCAAACTTCCATCTGCATTTCGGAAGGGAGTATTATCTGGATTGACAATTGTATCAGTACTTGGCTTTTGTTCTGAGAAATTAATATGATATGTTTACACACCAAATTGTTTAGCTAAATGGTCTGCTTTTCTTTAACTTTAGTCTTGAAGAATAATTCCAAGTGGTTCATGACTAACTGTGAAATGAATGTTTGCTTCCACCATTACAATCAGCGTAAGTGCAGCTGCAATGTTTGCTTCCATCAGTGTGCAGGACCATCAGCATAGTTGTGAAATAAAAGTAAGCCTTTGGGCAGGTTACCATAAGTTTCAGTCCGGTTGCTTTGTAATAACTGACTTTGATATCTTTATCTCTATTTTCACAGCAAGCAAAGTGAGGATATCTTTCTTTTAGATGCTGCAGACAAGCTTCGTTTAGTGCGTCATAGAGCAAACTTCTCTAATCCTTCAAAGAATGTTTTCTCAAAATTCTGTTGGAACCTCATAAGAAGCAAAAGAAATGCAAACAAATCTTTAGACATTCTGCTTGCACCCATTGCTGGGACAAATTTTACTATCTTATGGGATTGTTTTATATTCTTCCCAAAGCTTAACTTAATATAGATTTGGCTTGCACTTCGTTTGGTGGTGCGATAATCCCATTTCCTACTGCAGCAACAGCTTCAGATGCAAAAGAAAATACTTTGCAAATGATTTAATTGTACTGATATTTGACCCACTGATTCCACTTGTGATGCTATTTGCTTGAAATCTTGCTCTGTGGTGCCATATTTCTTTCCAGTTAGATTAAAATTTCGTTATACAACGACGATTTACAATAATTTTCTGTTATTTTCTATAAAATAAAATGATATATTAAATTAATCTATTTATCTCTCTTTAATGTTTCTTTCAATACGTCTTTTAATCTTTGTGTCTCTAATGTGAAACATTATATACTGATGTTCATGAATGCAGATTCTATTTAAAGAGACCAGTATAATATGTTTAACCAAGCCATTCAACTCCTCTTATCAGGTTGTTTGTTTTCGAATTTCAAAATGCATCATTTGCATTCCATCACCGATACTGACTACGCTCTAAAATCAATAATGTTACAGCATACAACGGCGTGTTTGCAACAATTGCCATATTCTTTTATATGAGGGATATATTCATTGTTTTCTTCTGTACTTTAAAACTGTGTTTTGTTGCCAATACTCCTGGTGCGCATTAGAAATAATGTGATTTAATAATACCATTTTGTTTATGTAACCAACAAAAATCATAGTAATTATTAATACATTTATTTGTTTTCTTAAAATAAAATAAAGACATCGTTTAGTGCATTTACAAAGAATAATTGTTAACTTGCCTTTCGAAATACAAAACGTTGTATAGACAAATGTTCTTGAATAATATATAAAGGTTATCTTTTTAATTATGGCAGATTAAGACAATGGGTATCTTAACATCGGGCGGAGATGCCGGGTATGAATGCTGCAATACGTGCAGTTACACGTGCAGGCATTTATAATGGTTTCAATATAAAGGCAATCTATCGTGGATATGGTGGATCTTGTGTGGCGAAATCGTTGATTTCACGACAGAAAATGTTAGTATGGCATCATCAATCAGGGGCACAATGCTGAAAACTGCGCGTTCTTCAGGTTCAAAACTCCCGAGGGTCAGCAGAGAAAGCCTATGATAATATTGTCAAACATGGCATTGAAATGCTTTGGTGGTCATTAGTAGTAATGGTTCCTTTGACGGAGTTACTGCGATAAGTTGCCCAAAGAGTTTGATATCTGTTTACGCATACCAAGTCTGCCTGGAACAATTGATAATGACCTTGTCGGAACAGACAATTTTTGATAGGGACATGACACAACAAACTGAACTTACGATTGTTGAGTGTGTTGACCACATACGAGACACTGCTGCAAGTCATGAACAGTCTTCTTTATTGAGATTGTGGGACGTGATGCAGGCTTTTGGCACAGGAATTCTGCCGCCTCAGGTGCAGAAGCAGCCATTATACAGAGGATAGCACTGATGTTGACCAGTTGGCACAATTCATGGAGCGTGGAATTCATGGAGTAAACGTAGCTGTATTATTGTTAGTGAAATTCTAAATAGACAATCTATTATGCAGATGATAAAGAGGAATTTATAATTTGATGTTATTATTTCAATCTTAGGACACCTCAAAGGTGGTCGTCCTACAGCATGACAGACCGCATATTAACAGGGTGTACGGGTGTAGAGAACGTGAAGCTATCATGCAAGGACAACGTGGCTTGCCGCTAGTGAGGTGCGTAATAATGAAGTGGTTTATGTACCTTTAAGTAGGGGCTTTATCGAGCGATAAACCTTTTGATAGGAATCTGATTAAAGTACTTAACAGGCTAAGTATATAGTTCTAAAGGTATAAAAACAGGTTGTATCCAATTAAAAGTGGGATTTCTTTTGCATTTTGTTATAATATTGGTACTTTTGCTCCAATCATATATTAATAGAGAATCAAAATATTAAAAATAAAAGCTTATGTGTCACAGATTATAGGACATATCTCTCAGATCATCCAGTCCGGTTATTGATGTGCGCTGATACACAAGGTCAGGATACCGAGGTGCTATAGGCATTTATACAGGGCACTAAAGGTTGAGCATGCTGATGGTAGCGACTTGGTCATGAAGTCCAACAACACATTGGTGAGGATACCGTTAGATGCGTTGCTATGGATATTACGGATGGTGTAGACGCGGATTGGGAAGTTGTTCGTACGGAAGTCCCTATCACAATGCCTGCCGGAGAACTCGCAAATCAAAGGGCGTATGATGAACGTCGTTGGTAAACCAATTGACGGCATGGCTGAACTCAATATGGAGGGTGCTTATCCTATTCATGAGCCTGCACCGAAAAGCAGCGATCAACTCTCTACACATAAAGAGTATTTGGCTACTGGTATTAAAGTTATCGATTTGTTAGAGCCATACATGAAGGTGGAAAGATTGGTCTGTTCAGTGGAGCCGGTGTGGGAAAAGACAGTTCTCATTATGGAGGTAATTAACAATATTGCCAAGGACATAATGGTTATTCTGTATTTGCCGGAGTAGAGAGCGTACGCGTGAAGGGAAATGATTTACTTCGAGATATGCTTGATAGTGGTATCAAGTATGGCGATGCATTCAAAAGGCAATGGAAGAAGGACGATAGGATTTGTCATTAGTGGATAAGAAAGGAATTGTCTGAGAAAGTCGACTACTCTTGTTTATGGACAGATGAATGAACCACCTGGGGCACGTGCATCTGTAGCATTGTCAGGACTTCTGTTGCAAGAAAATTCCGTGATCATGGAGGAAAGATGGAGAGTCTGCGGATATCATGTTCTTTATCGATATTATCTTCCGATTCACTCAAGCTACAGTTTCTGAAGTTTCAGCTTTATTAGGTCATGCCTTCAGCCATAGGTTATCAACCAACATTGGCCAGTGAGATGGAGCCATGCAAGGAGCGAATTACCTCAACGAAAATGGTTCTATTACTTCTGTTCAGGCTGTTTATGTGCCAGCTACGGTGACGACGGACCCTGCCAACAGCTTGTTTTCTCTCACTTGGACGCTACGACTGGCTCTCAAGAAAGATTGCCGAGTTGGTATTTGCAACAGTAGATCCTTTAGGTGGTATCTCGAATCCCTTGATCCATTGATTGTTGGTAAAGAACTAATTGCGCTCAAAAGTAAAGCAATTGCTTCAACGATATAATGAGCTTCAGGATATCATTGCTATTGCTGGGTATGGATGGTGTCTGATGAAGATAAGTTAACTGTAAATCAGCGCTCGTCGTGTTCAACGTTTCTTGTACCAACCATTCACGGTTGCAGAGCAGTTCACTGGCTTAAAGTGTTATGGTTCCTATTGAAGAAACGATAAAAGGTTTTCAATGCCATACTGGATACTTGAGTAGATAATCTTGGAACAAGCCTTTATTAACGTTGGAACGATAGACGATGTAAGAGAGAGCTGACGTCTGTTAGGGCAACTAAGGCATAATTATTCAAAAGTAAAGAGTTAGTTTATTGTTAACTTGAAAACAATAAACTGTACTAAATTTGCGTATTATTTCTCCCGAAAAAGTAGTCTATGATGGTAGGGTAATGCGAGTTGTTGTGCAGGAACATTGGGGAATTTGAAATATTGGAGAATCATGCTCCCTATGTTTCTTCCTTGGAAAAGGGGCATAACCTATCAACCTTATGAAGGTAAAAATGAAATATGACATTCTCGGTGGTTTTGTAGAAGTACAAAGAACAGAGATTCGCATGTCGTGTTGAACTATAAGAGTAAATGGCGATTCAAACAATCGTAAATCAGCGAGCAAGAATATATTCTTCAAGCATTGCAAATCGAATTGCATTATTCTTGATTTAGATGTGTGTACAATTATTAGAGTGGGGTTAGAATTAACACCGATGCTTGTGAGTTTGGGGTTTGCCTTTGTTAGTTGAAATTTGTGATGCATTGATATGGAAACGCCTTGAGGCAAGGAGGATGAAACGAAAGCTTCTTTCTTTATGGCTGTATCAGGTTCGTTTTCTATTAGCTTGTTTAGTGGTATTCATTTATTATATGAGCACTACTCATGAGGCATAGTAACATTCGTTGTAATGTTGCTCCATATTATTTAAAACTTTACTGGTTCATCATTCACTTTTTTTTCTCCGTTATCGTGTTAATAAGAGAACTCATCGTTAATGACAATTATTGATTAAAGATGAAACAAGAAAATCATTACTTCTTCTCTTAATGATGGTTTGGTTGCCATTACAGCTGTTTGCAAGTCATGGCACAGAGGAGGTAAATTAAATATTTCGAAATAGTGCTTGGTCACTCTCTGATATGACTATAGATGGCACACATAGCTTCTTTAGAAGGAAAGTCGATAAGTATACCGCTTCCAATCATTGTCAGTTCATCTGGGGCAATGGACATTTGTTGCCGAATTTACCTTTAAAATTATTTGCTTTGATGAGGCACATCATGGCAGGATTTATGAGAAGTTACCTGACGGAAGCTTACAAGCACGTCCTCTTGATTTGGGTATTACAAGACAGTAGCTGGGCTCTGGGATGATCATTGTGTACTGATACTTGTCTTTTCATGTTGAAATTCCCCGGTGGTATCGTCATCTGGGATTCAAAGAGTGAGGCTCCACGTGGGTTTGTTGGTGCAATGGAAATGATAGTGATGACTATGTGTGACGATGTAAAGAGAGTCTTCGATGGGAGAAAAGAAATTATAAACCTTGTGCTCCTTTCCTACTAACAATATTTTCTTCATCTAACTGCAAACTTAATAGGGTTGATTCCAGTATTCCTGGTGGAGCAAATGTAACAGGTAACATTAACATAACATTGTTCTTGGCCATTTTGTTCAATGATAGTCATTGAAAATCTTTGCTAATAAAGAATATTGGAAAGATATCTTTTGACCTCATGTACCAGTAACTGAAGGCACCGATTCCATTGATACCAGTCATACGACTGTTTGGAGTTTTCACGAAACCTTTTGCTCTCGCCCAGTTCGTCTTTTGCCAATATGATGGCTGGACCTGTGTAATTTTAGACTTTGCATATGTGATATTCCTTGGATGGTCTGGGGGAGTAGGTTTTGGTATTGGTCTGAATATATTCAGCGTACTGATGCTTATCTTCATGAATTTGCTGTGAGTTGTTGGTAGCTAGCAGCACGGGCCACCGATGTTTTGCACGCTATTAAGTGCTGTATTCATTGGTATGGCATAGGAAGAAAGAAGTAGAATAAGAAAGAAAAATAAAATCAGTTTAGAAACAAGAATAAAATATATAATAACAAAACATTAGAAATTATGATGATTCCAACTTTGTTTGAGCTGCTACTGGTCTGGCTCAGCTGAGTGTGGTCTTGGTGCAGGTATTGCAACAATTGGTGCAGGTTTGGGTATTGGCAAGATTGGCGGGCGGTAGTGCTATGGATGCAATTGCTCGTCAACCAGAGGCATCAGGTGAGATCATGACAAAATATGATTTTGACATCAGCATTTGTTGAAGGTTGTGCATTGTTTTGCTATTGCAGCTTGTAGCATTTTATTATTAACATAGGAAATAGAAATCGATTCGAATGGAGAATTTGCTGCATCAATATTGACGCCCTGATTTGGGTCTTCTTATTTGGATGCTCACAGCGTTCTTGGTGGTCTTTTTCTTTCTTGCTCGCTTTTGGCTTTCCCGTCATCATCAAGATGGTGGATGAGAGAAAACGATATATTGACTGATACTAGCAAGGCACATGAGGCTGCAGAGACGTTTGCTAAACATCAAGCAGGAAGGTGCTATACAGAGAGCCAGAGAACAACAGGCTAAGATAATGAAGGATGCGGCTACAACCCGTGAGTGCCATTATCGAGCAGGCTGCAGGAAAAAGGCTCGCTGATGAGGGCGCACTGAATCATCTCTGAAGCTAAAAAGCAGATAGAGGTCGAGAAACAAAGTGCTATTCGCGATATTCGTTCACAGGTGGCTGAACTCAGTATTCAAGTAGCTGAAAAGATCCTTCGAGAGAGTTGTCAACAGACAAGTCACAAATGGAAATGATAGATAGACTGTTAGATAACGTTTCTAAAAAAGAAAGTAAAGATTAAAATTGTGGTTTATGGATTTAGGTGTTATATCTGTTCGATATGCCGGAGCTCTTTTGAAAGGTGCTCTTGCAGAAAAAGCAAGAAGATGAGCTATATAGAAATGCAAATTCTTTATATAAAGCTATCTTGGTGCACGAATTGAGAACTACTATTGATAACCCTATGCTTGCAGAAAGACAGAAGGTTCTTGAAATCGCTTGTGGTGATGATATCACTAATCTCACAAAGCGTTTTATTGATCTGTGTTAAAAGAAGGATAGAATTTGCACTGCACTTCATGGCTGCATCTTATATCGCATTCACAGAAAGTTTGAGAATATCACTCGTAGTAAATTGATTACAGCGGCAGATGTCAGTCTTGAAACTGTTGAAAAGATGAAGCGGAATAGTTGAAAACAGAACTCGAGGAACTGTAATTCAATACAGAAGTCGACAAAGAACTCATTGGAGGGTTTTGTTCTTGAATACGATGACTATCGTATGAATGCCAGCAGTTAAGTAAACTTCGTCGTATTCTATCAGATCTTAGAAATAATAATTCAGTTTAATAGAAAGAAAAAGATGTCAGATAAAAATTAAAACCAAGTGAGGGTCTCTGAGGTACTTCTCAGAGTTGGAGGGCATCAACATGGCGGAGAGCAGTTCGACGAAATAGGTACAGTACTTACTGTTGCAGATGGCGTTCACGTGTTTATGGACTTCGTAATGTTGAAGCCAGTGAACTTCTTGAGTTTGAAAATGGTACAATAGCCATTGTAATGAACTTGGAGAAGACAATATCGGATGTATACTCTTAGGGTCCAACGTCTGGAATTAAGGAGGGAGAGACTGTAAAGCGTACATCAGTATTGCTTCTATTATGGTCAATGACAATTTCCTTGGGCGTGTTGTCAATCCTCTTGGCCAGGCCATTGATGGTCTTAGCGATATTGATTTGACGGATGCCTTTGAGATGCCATTGGACCGTAAGGCGCCAGGTGTTATCTATAGACAACCTGTAAAGGACCTTTACAGACTGGTTTGAAAGCCGTTGACTCTATGATTCCAATTGGTAGAGGGACAACGTGAGCTTATTATTGGCGACCGACAGACCGGAAAGACTGCAATTGCTATAGATACAATTCTAAACCA